>Ga0187842_1000266_pt1 | contig 27845 bp, 20 predicted proteins | sample SpaLakP09_SKY_41_FD_134514 | JGI IMG/M metagenome (GOLD analysis project Ga0187842, IMG submission 134514) | Oligotrophic lake water microbial communities from Sparkling Lake, Wisconsin, USA - SP09_SKY_41 | ecosystem: Environmental > Aquatic > Freshwater > Lake | place: USA: Sparkling Lake... | reverse complement strand
CGACGGATCCGTCGCCGCGACCAGCGAGTGGACGTTCTGGGCGATCAGGACGACGGGGATCCCCGCAGCCTTGACCTGACCCGCATAGGAGAAGGTCACCTCGTTGAACAGGCAAACCACATCGAACGACGAGGCCGCGAGCACGGCGGCCAGGCGCTCGGCATTGTCACCGCCGGTGAAGCGGGTCGCCTCTGGTGGGGCACCGCGGAAGATCTCGAGGATCTGACGGACCTTGCCCACGGGCTGCAGCTCGAAAAGCTCGGTGTCGGCCGAGCGCTGCAGATAGGCGATCGAGCGCTTGTAGATCACCTCGTCGCCGCCATTGGCACCGCCGACCGCCGGCGCGGGCCGGACGATCAGATAGCGGGGCCGGCGAACGGCGGGTTCGGTCGAAGTCGCTGAAGTCACGCCTGGGCCTCTCGCAAAGTACGGTCGCCCCGGATGACCGCGGGTGAGCCTGCATAGATCTTGTAGGGTTCGGTATCGCGCATCACCACCGAACGCGCGGCGACCACGGATCCCCGACCGATGGTCACGCCGGGATGGACCAGGACACCGGAGGCCACCCAGGCCTCGTCTTCGACCCGGATGGGCTTGGCATAGATGTCGAAGGCGACGGACCGGTGGTCATGCGAGCCGGTACACAGATAGGCATACTGCGACACGACGGCGTCGGACCCGATCTCGATCTCGCCCAGGGAATAGAGTTCGGCATAGTCGCCGATCCAGCTGCGGTCCCCGATCGAGACCTTCCACGGATAGGTGATCCGAACGGACGGGCGGACAAGCACATCCTTGCCGATCCGGGCCCCGAACTGCCGGAGCAGCCAGTTTCTCCAGCCATACAGGAACTGTGGCGAACAGGCGAACAGCGTGGACTGAACAATCCACCAGAGCTGCGTGACCACGGCCGAGCGTCCGCGAAACCCCTCGGGCAATACAAACCGGCTGAGATCTTGAACCCGAGGCTCGATCATTTCGCTCATCCCTGGCGGTCTTTTCCCGGACAAGTCGACAAGGCCAGGCCAAGTCTCGCCGGGAAGATCAAGGTCGCTTGCTCCCGACCGCCCATTACAGTCGACCGTTAGGCCGGAAAACAGACATAGCCGTCAAGGAAGACAGTCCCTTGAAGGCCCGACATGCGGTCAGTCGCTCGATTGTGCGCCCAAGGCCGCTGAATTATGCCCAGCAACCTTACTAAGACGCTTCCGTTAACGAAGTTTCGCCGACGTCCAGTCACAGCGCAGGTTATTTCGAGCAGCATCTGCTCCTCTGAAGGACTAAGCGACAGTGACACGCGGTTCGCGCCCCGCGCGAACAATAGTCACAGAGTCCTTTTAAACTGGCATGACTCTTGCGGAACAGCGGCGCGGGCCCCTGAAGTGCACAAACATGGCTGCTAAGGTCGTGAATGTGCGTTAAGGGTTTCCCGGGTATTAACAGGACTGGGGTACAGGCGTGGCCACAATTTCAGGAACCGTAGACGCCGATCTTCTGGCGGGCGGACCCGAGAACAACACGCTGATCGGCGGCCTGGGCAACGACACCCTGCAGGGTGGCGATGGAGCGGACGTCGCCGTCTATGCCGGTGCCCGGTCGCGCTATGTCGTCACGCCGGACGGCTTCGGCGGGTTCTATGTCCGGGACACGATCGCCGACGTCGCGCTGAACGAGGGTCAGGACCGCCTGACCGGCATCGAGCAGCTTCAGTTCACGGACGGCCTGTTTACCCCCGCAACCACGGCGACCGGCGCGGCCCTCGTCTCGGCCGGAGCCGGCACCTCGCTGATCGGGGCCGGCGGCCTCGACACCCTGACCTCGGCGACCGGCGTCGACACCCTGGTCGGCGGCGGCGGAAACGATACCTATTTCGTCAATGACGCCGGCGACGTGGTCGTCGAGCTGGTCAATGGCGGCTTCGATACCGTCCGGACCGCCCTGTCCTACTATGTGATGCCGGCCAACACCGACCAGCTGATCTATACGGGCTCAGGCAGCTTCTATGGCGTATCCAACAGCACCGGCAACGTCGTGCTGCACGGCTCGCTGGGGGCCACCACCCTGGTGGGCGGCACCGGCAACGACACCTTCATCATCAAGAATTCCAATACGACGATCATCGTGCCGGTCAATGCCGGCACCTACACGATCTCGACCAACCTCAGCTACAAGATGCCGGAAGGCGTTCTGAACGCCTACATCTTCGGCAACGGCCTCGGCAACAACCTGACCGTCATCGGCAACTCGATGAACAATACGTTCATCGCCGACGCAGGATCACAGCAGCTGAACGGCGGAGCCGGTAACGACACCATCACCAGCGGTGGCGGTTCGGATATCTACATCTTCGACGGCCCGGCCTCGGGCAATGACGTCATCAACGGCTGGAACACCGCCAGCAAGGTCCGCCTGAGCGCCGACTTCGGCCTCACGGACTTCAGCCTGGTCTCCAGCAAGCTGTCCCAGATTGGCTCAGACGTCCTGCTGTCGCTGAACACCGACAGCACGGTCCTGTTCAAGAACACGACACTGTCGGCCTTCACCGCCGCCAACTTCCAGCTGCCGATCGATCTCAGCGGCCTGACCCTGACGTTCTCCGACGAGTTCGACACCCTCAGCCTCACCGACGGCCTGAGCGGCAAGTGGAGCACGACCTACGGCTTCAACGGGGCCGGCCAGTTGAGCCGCCACACGCTGCAGGGCACGGGCGAAAAGCAGTTCTATGTCGATCCGGACTATGCCGGCACGGGCACGACACCCCTCGGCCTGAACCCCTTCTCGATCAACGACGGCGTCCTGTCGATCACCGCAGGTGCGGTGCCGACCGACATGAAGCAGTTCCTGTTCAACTATAACTACTATTCGGGCCTGCTGACCTCGGAGCCGTCTGCGATCCAGACCTACGGCTTCTATGAGATCCGCGCCCAGCTGCCGACCAATGCCGGAACCTGGCCGGCCTTCTGGCTGATCCCGGCCAGCGGCAGCAACCCGCCGGAAATCGACATCCTGGAGGCCGCCGGCTCCAATCCGAACAACCCCAAGCAGGTCGCCCACGATGTGGGCATCAGCGGCGGCAAGGTCGGCAACCTGACCTATATCCCCGGGGCGGGCACCGGCTTCCACACCTACGGCCTGCTTTGGACGCCCCAGACCCTGACCTGGTACATTGACGGCGTGGCGGTCTTCCAGATCGCGACCCCGGCCGACATGAACCAGCCGATGTACATGGTGGTGAACCTGGCGCTGGGCGGTATCGATCCGAACATCAACGCCGCGACCATTTCGGACTCGTCTTACAAGATCGACTATGTCCGCTCCTACGCCATTCCGGGCGTAACGGTCGGCGACTTCACCTCGGTCGTCATGACCGGTTCGACCAGCTATTCCGAGACCTATGTCGGCACCACCGGCGACGACATCATCAGCGGCGCGCCGGGTGCCGTGAACGGCAAGATGAAGATCCTGGACGGCCGCAACGGCATCGACACGGTGATCTATGACAAGACCCTGGCCAGCTACTCGATCTATAGCGACGACAGCGACGGCTTCTTCGTCATCGCCAAGTCGGGAGGCAGCACCCACCTGAACGGCATCGAGCGCGTCAAGTTCAGCGACACGGCGGTCCTCGATCCCAGGACCCTGTTCACCGGCAAGTACATCCAGGGCAGCACCACCTTCGACGTCCTGTATGGCGGCACAGGCAACGACCAGATCTTCGGCTATGACGGTGCCGACTACATCTTCGGCCGCGAGGGCGACGACACCATAAACGGCGGTACCGGCAACGACGTCATGGACGGCGGCGACGGGGTCGATACGGCCTTCTACACCAGTGCCGCAGGCACCTACACGATCTATGGCGACGGCGCGGGCGGCTTCTATGTGAGGGCCAATTCGAGCGGCGAAGGCTTCGACCGCCTGATCGGCTTTGAAAAGATCAGCTTCGCCGGCATCGTCTCGAACCTGCCGGCATCGCCCACGGCCCTGTGGCTGCAGGGTGGCGCGGCGGCGGAAACCCTGACCGGAGGCACCGGGGCCGACGTCCTGATCGGGGCCGGCGGCAATGACGAGCTGGACGGCGGTGCCGGCAGCGACACGGCCAACTATGCGCGCGCCCAGGCCACCTACATTGTCTATGGCGACGGGGCCGACGGCTTCTATGTCCAGGACACGGCCGTCAGCGGCAATGAAGGCCTCGACCACCTGGTCAATATCGAGTCGCTGCAGTTCTCGGCGACCAAGGTCACCCCCGCTGCGGCCATGTCGGGCCTGATGCTGCGCGGCACCGCCGCTGCGGATCTGCTGACCGGCAGCACCGGCGGCGACGTCCTGACCGGCAACCTCGGCGACGACAGCCTGGACGGCGGGACCGGGACTGATGTCGCCACCTATGCCGGCCCCCGCGCCCAGTACGCGGTCTTCACCGGCACCGACGGGGCTTACTATGTCCTCGACACGCTGGCCGGTGCCGCGAACGAGGGCCTGGACCGTCTGGTCAATATTGAAAACATCCGCTTCTCGGACGCCACGGTCGCCCTCTCGGCGGCCACCGGCGGAACGGCGGCGATCGGCACCTCGGCGGCCGACAGCCTGATCGGCGCGGCCAGCAACGACCTGTTCATCGGCGGTGCCGGTGACGACACCCTCGTCGGCGGCGACGGAAACGATGTGGCCGTCTATTCGGGGGCCCGGGCCCGCTACACCATCACCGTGGACGGATCGGGCGGCTATTTCATCCAGGACGAACTGACCGGCCTGACCAATGAGGGCCGCGACCGGATCTCCGGCATTGAGACCCTGCGCTTCAGCGACGGCACCGTTTCCACCTCGGCCGTCGCCGTGGCCGGAGCCTCGCTGCTGGGCGGCGATGCCTCCGACTCTCTGGTCGGCGGCTCGGCCAATGATACGTTGGACGGCGCCTGGGGCCCCGACACCATGGTCGGTGGCGGCGGCGACGACCTCTATTACATCGAAAACGCCGGCGACGTGGTCGTCGAGGCGGTCGGCGGCGGCTATGACACGGTGATCACCGCCCGTGCCTGGACCGCGACCGCCGGCTCGGAAATCGAGTATGTGGTCCTGACCGGCACTGCGCCGCTGAACATGACCGGCAACCTGTACTCCATGGTTCTGGAAGCCAATGCCGGCATCAACACCCTGGACGACGGCGGCGGTGCCGACCTGCTCAAGGGCATGGGCGGCAACGACGTCTATATCGTGCGCAATGCCGGCACGGCGGTCGTCGAGGCGGCCGGCCAGGGCACGGACCTGGTCCGCACCGCCCTGGGCGCCTACACCCTGACCGACAATGTCGAGAACCTGACCTATACGGGCACCGGCAACTTCTCGGCGACCGGCAATACCCTGGTCAATGTCATCACGGCCGGAACCGGCAATGACACCCTGAACGGCGGGGCCGGCGGCGACCGCCTGATCGGCGGGCTCGGCAACGACACCTATGTGGTCGACAATGCCAGCGACGTCATCGTCGAGAACGCCGGCGAAGGCTACGACACCCAGGTCACCAGCCTGGTCAGCGCCATTGCGGCAGCCAATATCGAAGCCCTCACCTATGGCGGGACGGCGAACTTCACCGGCTATGCCAATGCGGCCGGGACGGCTGTGACCGGCGGGATCGGCGCGGACAAGCTGATCGGCGGTGTCGGCAAAGACACCCTCGACGGCGGCATCGGGGCCGATACCCTGACGGGCGGCGGTGGCGACGACGTGTTCATCGTCGACAACGTCGGCGACCGGATCACCGAAGCGGCCAGCGGCGGCACCGACACGGTTCGCACCAACCTGGGCAGCTATACGCTGGGCACCGAGCTGGAGACCCTGGTCTATACCGGCGGCGCGACCTTCGCGGGCACGGGCAACAGCCTGGCCAACCTGATCACGGGCGGAGCCAATGCCGACACCCTGCTGGGCGGCGGCGGCAACGACACCCTCGACGGCGGCTTCGGCTCGGACAGCCTGGACGGCGGGGCCGGAACGGACACGGCGGTCTATGCCGGAGCCACGGCGCGCTATGTTGTCACCAGTGACGGCCTGGGCGGCTTCTATGTCCAGGACACGCTCAGCTCGGCGGTCGACTATCTGTTCAACATGGAGGCCGTGCAGTTCTCCGACGGCTTGGTGAGCCTCAATGGCCCCCTGCCCGGCGTATCCCTCGTCGGTACCGCAGCGGCTGACACCCTGACCGGGACGACCTCGGGCGACACCCTGGACGGCGGCGCGGGGATCGACTCCCTGGTCGGCGGTTCAGGTGACGACCTCTATATTCTCGACAATTCGGCTGACGTTGTGATCGAGACGGTCGGCGGCGGGTCCGACACCGTCCAAACCTCGAGGAGCTGGGTCGCCACCGCAGGGTCCGAGATCGAGCGGGTCATCCTGACCGGCACGGCCTCCCTGAACCTGACCGGCAACCTGTTCGCCATGGCCCTCGAGGGCAATTCGGCGATCAACACCCTCGATGACGGCGGCGGTGCCGGCGTGCTGAAGGCCTTTGCCGGCAACGACACCTATGTTGTGCGCAATGCCGCGACCACGGTCATTGAAGCGGCCGGCGAGGGTACGGACCTGGTCCGGACAACGCTGGGCAGCTTCACCCTGGGCAACAATCTCGAAAATCTAACCTATTTCGGCAGCGGGACCTTCGCGGCCACCGGCAACAGCCTGGGCAATGTCATCACCGGCGGTGCCGGTAATGACACCCTCGACGGTGGCCTCGGGGCCGACCGCCTGATCGGCGGCCTGGGCAACGACACCTATTTCACCGACAGCGCCAGCGATGCCGTGGTCGAGAATGCCGGCGAAGGCTTTGACACCCAGATCACCACGCTCAACAGCGCGCTGGCATCGGCCAATATCGAAGCCCTCACTTTCAATGGCGTGGGCAACTTCGTCGGCTATGCCAATGCGACCGGCACGGCGATCACCGGCGGGGCCGGCACCGATACCCTGGTCGGCGGAGCGGGCATCGACATCCTGAATGGCGGCGCGGGCAACGACACCCTGACCGGCGGCGGCGGAGCCGACGTGTTCCACTTTGCCAATCTCGGCCAGGGCGTGGACCGCATCAGCGACTTCCAGGTCGGGGTCGATCATATCGGCCTGCAGGCGACGGCCTTCGGGATCGTCAGCCTCGCCGATGTGATGTTCGTCAGCGGCGTCGCACCGCAGCCGACCAGCAGCCAGGCAACCCTGCTCTATGACACCGGTACGGGGGCCCTGTTCTACGACGCCAATGGTGGAGACGGATCCGACAAGGTCCAGATCGCCACCCTGGGCAACAAGGCGGCGATCAGCCTCAGCGACTTCTGGCTGGTCTAGAACCTTCCTGCATCGGGAGCCGAACTCCGGCTCACAGACCGCAGGACATAGAGAGGGACGCCCGCCTTGCGCGGGCGTCCTTTTTTACTGCATCTCGAAGACGAACTGCCGGTCGTCCGTCGCGTCGATATCGCGAAGTTTGCGGGCGGGGAAACCGGCCAGCACCGACGACGACTCCGTCAGGCGGCTGACGACGACCGAGCCGATGCCGAGAATGCAGTTGTCTCCGATGGCCGCGCCCGGCGCAAAGCGCACGGCTGAGCCCAGATAGCATCCCGCGCCGATGTGGATGTCGCGGTCGATGACGCTGGCCCCGTGGGTCCAGAACTGGCTGTCGACCCCGGCCACCCAGGTGCCGGCCCCGATGCTGATCTCGCCATAGACGTCGAAATAGTGGGCATCGTTGATCAGCGCCTTGTCGCCGACCACCAGGCGCAGGGCATAGCCCATATGGGCCTTCGACGGATCGGCGGCCATCGCCCCGGCCGTGAAGCGGTTGAAACGGCCGATGATCACATTGTCACCGATCTCGGCGCGGAACGGACCGATAAAGCGGTTGTCGCGCCCCACGAAGGTCTTCGCGCCGATGCTGAAGGTCGCACAGGTGATGACCGTTCCCAGGCCAACGCCCGAGCCCGGGCCGAAGCTGTAGCCGAACAGGGCCTTGTAGAAAGCCTTGCGCAGGCCGTTGGTGGGCAGCCAGGCCACGACCAGGGCCATCAGGGTCCGCAGTCGGGACGTCGGAGTCAGCATTTTCATGAGCAGGGAATCCTGAAACGTCTGATCAGCGGCAGGCCTTCTGGGTGTCGCCACGGCCGTATTCGGCATAGAGCGAGCCGAACTGGGCGGCCAGACGGCCCCGAACCTTTTCGAACTCCAGATACCAGGCCAGGAACAGCGGTCCCCGCCACTTGCCCAGCAGGGGGAAGAGCGGCAGACGGACCACTGCGGCCAGGGTCTTGAGCTTGGGATTGATGTCGCTGGGGGTCGGGAATTCGGTCTCCCAGCGATAGGCCACATTGCCGGCGCGATAGCGGCGCTGGCGCAGCCACTTGATCGTGGCCCGGCTGTCGGGGATCTCTTCATAGATGAAGGCCTCTTCCGACCAGGCCATCTCGGCCCCGCGCAGGGCCAGGGTCCGGAAGAACACCGTGTCGCCGCCGCCGGTCAGGCCATAGGCGTGATCGAAGGGCTCGGGACCCAGCGGCTCGACGATCGCGAGATCCAGCATGAAGTTGCAGGTGCAGAAGACGAACGGCTTGCCGCCCAGATAGTCGCGCTCGACCGACCACAGCGTCGCGTGCCGGGCCATGTCCTGGCGATTTTCGGAGAAGACGGGCCGCACCGGGCCCCCGACGATCACCGCACCGGTTTCGGCCTGGGTCTTCAGCAGCTCTGGCAACCAGGCCTCGGTGACCCACTCGTCATCATCGACCATGGCAATTTTCTCGGCCCCGATTTCGCGGGCCTTGGCGAAGGCCGCGTTACGGGCTGCCGAAATTCCGGCGCGGGTCTCAACGACCAGATGCAGGGTCTTGCCGCTGCGGTCGCGGAAATCCTGCGCGACGCGCTCCACTTCGGGATCGGCGCCGTCATTGTCGACGATCACAAACTCCACATCTGCGGGAGTCTTGATCAGCATGAAGCTGTCAAGCAGCCGGGCCAATTGGTCCGGGCGCTTATAAGTGCAGGCTGAAACAGCGATCATCCACGCCTCGTGCGTCTATGAGAAATCAGAAATCGAACCTGACGAAGACCAGGCCGGACCGTCATAGCGGAACCTCAAGACCGTAACGCGAAAGCCGGAAGCCGGCGCGTCACATCTCCGGAAATGGGCAATCAGGGTGAAATCTGCATGACTTCTCACCTGACGGCCCGTGCCCTGCCCCCAAAGCCCGCGTTCCGGCAACCTGAGCATTTTTGGTTTAAATTTCCATAACACCCGACGCAAGCATAACTAATCTTGCGATAACCAATAACCGAAATAAAGCACACTCGAATACTTTTGGTATATTGAGAATTAACTGTTGTTATTGAATGGCCATTTACAGGTCGCTGCGAGATTACTCGTGACCAAGGGGGCTTTCATGGCAACTGTCACTTATCTCCGATACGACGGCATCGCGCTCCAGCAGAGCGCAGGCGCACTCAAGCTGTTCAACGGCACAACCGCGGCGGACAGCCTGACGGGAACGGCCGGAAACGACGCGCTCGTCGGCAACGGTGGTGCTGATACCCTGGTCGGCGGGGCCGGTGACGATACCTATGTCATCCAGAACGGCATCACGACGGTCATCGAAGCCGCTGGCGGCGGCATCGACACGGTCAAGGCGACCAACAACTACATTCTGTCGGCCAATGTCGAAAACCTGATGCTGATGGGTTACGGCAACAAGGGCACGATGACCGGGGTCGGGAACAGCCTCAACAACCTGATGATCGGCGATGCCAATTCCCAAGTCTTCATGGGCATGGGCGGCCACGATGTACTGGTCGGCGGCGGCGGCAGCGACACCTTCGTCTTTGACGTAAACTCGGGCCGCGACGTCATTACGGACTTCCTGGCGGGTACGGGGACCGGAGCGGATGCCGTCCGTCTGAACGGCGTGGCCTTCACCAGCTTCGACCAGGTCAAGGCTGCCATGACCCAGGTCGGTGCCGACGTGGTGCTGAAGATCTCGGCGACCTCGGACATCACCTTCCGCAATGCCACGGTCGACGCCTTCACGGCCTCCAACTTCAAGCTGCCGATCGACACGAGCAAGTACACCCTGTCGTTCGCCGAAGAATTCAACACCCTGAGCCTGCAGACCAACGGCCTGGCCTCGACCGGGGTCTGGTCGGCCGAATACGGCTTCGGCGGCTACGGCAGCAAGGCCAGCCACTTCATCGGCTACTACACCGGTGAAGACCAGATCTATGTCGACCCCAGCTTCAAGGGCTCGGGCACGACCGCGCTCGGCATGAACCCGTTCTCGCTGAACAACGGCGTCCTTTCGATCAATGCTTCGGTGAATACCGAAGCGCAGAAAGCTGCTCTGTGGGGCTTTGAGTATTCGTCGGGCCTGCTGACCACCAAGACGACCTTCACCCAGCTGTACGGCTATTTCGAGATCCGGGCCCAGATGCCGACGGGATCAGGCGGCTGGCCGGCCTTCTGGCTGCTGTCGCCAACCAGCGCCAATGAAATCGATGTGTTCGAGGTCAACTCGAAAGACCCGAACGCCATCAACATGACCACGCACGACAAGTCCCTGCCCAACAAGGCCGTGACGTCCCTGGCCTATGTTCCGGATGCGGCGACCAGCTTCCACAATTACGGCGTCCTGTGGACCGCCGAAACCATCACCTACTACATCGACGGGACGGCGGTTTATCAGATCCCGACCCCGGCCAACATGCACGAGCCGATGTACCTGCTGGTCAACATGGCGGTCGGCGGCTGGGCGGGCGAAGTGGACAACGCCAACCTGACCACCGCGTTCAAGGTCGACTATGTCCGCGCCTACAGCCTGGATGCGCCCAAGACCGCCCTGCCCGCCACCACCGCCAAAGCGGCCCAGGCTGTGACCCAGACCGTGACCCTGGATCCGGCCACCGTGATCAGCGAGGCCTCGGCCAATTTCCGCATCTATGCCGGCACCGACGGCGGCTTCCAGATGGTCAATATCAAGACCGGTGCCGTCCAGTACCTGGCCTCGACCGCCCAGCTGCAGTTCACCGATGTCCTCAAGACCGCCACCGCCCTGTCTTCGGGCCAGGCCCAGGTCGGCGGCGCCGGCAATGATGTCCTGACCGCGTCGGCCCCCGGCCTGCTGATCGGTGGCCTGGGCGATGACCAGCTGAACGGCAGCAGCGGCAACGACGTGCTCATGGGCGGCATCGGTGCCGACACCCTGACCGGCGGCGCGGGCGATGATGTGATGTTCGGCGGTGCCGGCGACGACACCTATGTTGCAGGCGCAGGCGACACCATCCTGGAACTGGGCAACGAGGGCACGGACACCGTCCGGACCACCCTCGACGGCTACACCCTGGGCTGGAACCTCGAGAACCTGACCTATGCCGGCTCGAACGCCTTCACCGGCGTCGGCAATACGGCGGACAATGTCATCAACGGCGGGGCCGGCAATGACAGCCTCTCGGGCCTGCTCGGCGCCGATACCCTGAACGGCGGGGCCGGCAACGACACGCTCGACGGCGGCCAGGGTGCCGACCTGCTCAACGGTGGTGCCGGCAACGACACCTATACCGTCGACAACCGCGCCGACGTCGTTGTCGAAGCTGCCGGTGGCGGGTTCGACACGGTCAATGTGGTCATCGGCTACACCCTGCCGAGCGGCGCTGAAATCGAGCGGGTCGTCATGGCCGCCGGCTCGACCGCGATGAATGTCGTCGGCAACGAGTTCGCCCAGGTCATCGTCGGCAACGCCGGCACCAACCTGCTCGATGGCGGCGGCGGAGCCGACACCCTTATCGGTGGCGCAGGCAACGACACCTACATCATCGACCATGTCGGTGAGACGGTCGTCGAGGAGGCCGGCGGCGGCTACGACTCGGTCCGTACCAGCCTGTCGTCGCACACCCTGGCCGCCAATGTCGAAACCCTGACCTATACCGGCACCGGCGACTTCGCGGGCACCGGCAACAGCCTGGTCAATGTCATCACCGGCGGCGTCGGCAACGATACCCTGGACGGCGGCGCGGGTGCCGACCGGCTGGTCGGTGGCGCGGGCAACGACACCTACATCATCGACAATGCCAGCGACGCCATCGTTGAAACCGCCGATGGCGGCTATGACACCCAGGTCACCAGCCTGACCACCGCCATGGCCCGGGCCAATATCGAGGCCCTGACCTACAGCGGCTCCGGCAACTTCGTCGGCTATGCCAATGCCACCGGCACGGCGATCACCGGCGGCGCGGGCGATGACAAACTGTCCGGCGGGGCCGGGATCGACATTCTCAGCGGCCGGGGCGGCAACGACGTCCTGACCGGTGGGGCCGGCGCAGATGTCTTCCGCTTCGAAAACCTCGGCAGCGGCGTGGACCGGATCACCGACTTCCAGGTCGGCGTCGACCACATCGCCCTCAAGGCCACGGCCTTCGGGATCACCACCCTCTCGGACCTCTCGTTCGTCAGCGGTGTTGCGCCCCAGGCGGCCGACGGCCACGCGGCCCTGCTGTACGACACCAAGACCGGCGGCCTCTTCTACGACGCCAATGGCGGCGACAGCGGCGACAAGGTTCAGATCGCCACCCTGACCAACAAGGCCGGGATCTCGCTCAGCGATTTCTGGCTGGTCTAACCCCTCCGGCGGCTCCGGCCGTCGACGCCCGGGACGATGGCAACATCGTCCCGGGCGTTTCTGTTCTCAGGGCCCGTCAGGCCAGGGCTTCGGCTCCGGCAAAGGCCAGACAGCGCTGTGCGACAGCCTCCCAGCCCGGCTCACCGGGCAGCCAGTGGCTCATGTCGTCAAAGACCTCGAACTGGCCGTTCAGCCGGGCGGCGACCTGGCGAACGGTGGCCGGGGGGTGGATCACGTCCTTGCCGCCGGCGATGGCCAGGGTGGGAACCCCGCTGGGCCGGGCGCTGGTGGTCATGAAGGGGTCCAGCCACCAGTTCAGGGTTTCCCAGAGCGCCCGGCCGCTTTCCGGGGTCATCCGGGCATAGAGCGCCCGCCGGTCCGGCTTGGGCAGGCGATCGAGACTGTAGCGCCGGACCACCCCGTAGTCGGGGTCAACGGCCTGCAGCCAGTAGGGTCCGAGGGCGAAGAGGCTCATGGCTGACGCCGCTTCCTCGAGACTGGCCCCGGCCACACCCCAGGGGGGCGACGGGGCCAGCAGGATCAGCCGCGAAAGCTTGACCCGGTCGGCCGCCATCTGGGCGACAAGGCCGCCCATGGAATGGCCGATCAGCACCGGCGGCTCGTCACAGGCCGCACAGAGCCCGGCAATCTGCCGCGCATAGTCGGTCATCGAGCGCCCGGCGACCGCGCCCTGGCCGCCACGTCCCAGCAGATCCGGGGCCTGCACCGTATGCCCCGCCGCCTCGAACGGCTGGCGAAACACGTCGAATGTCCAGCCGCCGCAAAAGGCGCCGTGGACCATGATGACCGGTGCGGGCATGGCCGCCTTTCATACTCCGCCGACGAACAGGATCGGCCCGCCTGATCCTATACGCTCTTGCGGGCCTTCGGGGAGGGTTTGCTGGCGGCCTTCACTGCGGCAGGCTTGGCCGCCGCTTTGGGGGCTGCCTTGGTTGCCGCTTTGGGACTGGACTTCGGAGCCGTCTTCGGAGCCGTCTTGGCTGCAGCCCTGGCCTTGGGCTCCGGCGCAGACGTCGGGGGCGCAGCAGGCTCAGCCTTGGCCTTGGCGACCGTTCCGGCCGGGCGCTTGGCAACGGCACGGGGTGCACGGGCCTTGGCCGCTGCGACCGGTACGACCGGGGCTTGCCCCCCGGGGGTCTCGGCCACCGCCGGCTCGATAGCGGGCGCGGGCGCGGGTGCGGGCTCGAGAATGGCCGCGGGGATCCTGGCCTTCGGAGCCGTCCTGGGCACGCTCCGGGACGGGACCTGGGGCACCGCAGACAGGCCGCGCGTGTTCAGCCAGCCGATGACGTCATCAAGGATGACCTCGACACCGGGCTCGTCGATCAGCCAGTGCGCGTTGTTGGGGTATTCCACATAGTCTGCGCCATACTTGGCCCCGACCAGACGCAGATCCTCGACCGGCGTGGTGCGATCCTGCGCCCCTGCGGCGACCAGCACCGGCACCTTCACCCGAGTCGCATCGACATGGACCGTCCGGTTGGGATCCTTGTCGGGCCAGGCCAGGTCCGACAGGGCGCGTCCGGAGTCATAGACCGCGCGGGCATAGAGGCCGTCGTGCCGCGCAGCGGGCACGACATTCAGGACGCCCCATTTGAAGCCGGTCTTCCACATCTTCACGGCGCGGGTCTCGGGCCGGAAAGACAGGGCGATGTTGAGGAAGGTGATGACAGGCGACAGCTTGGGCTTGGCCCGGGCATCGGCAGGTGAAGCAGGTGCAAATAGCACGATACCAGCCGCCAGCCCGGCCTCGGCGAGCTTCTGGGCGATCATGCCGCCCATCGAGTGGCCGAACACGATGGGGGCTTCACCCGTCTCGCGCGACAGGCTCGCGGCCAGGGCGCTCATGTCGGCGACATAGTCGGCCAGGGACAGGCCGGCCAGGCCCTTGCCCGGCGCATCCGTGCGGCGCAGCTCGGCGCGCAGGGTCGGGGTCTCGACGCGATAGCCCTCGGCCTTCAGGCGGGCGGCGACGCTTCCCCAGCAGTCACCGGCACAGCCATAGCCGTGGATCATCAGAATGGTTCGCGCCATAAGTCCTCCCCATCGCAGGTGACTTAAGCATCACCTTGCGCATAGCCCCGGAACGCAGCGACGACCGCCTGATAGACGCTGCGTTTGAAGGGTACGATCAGTTCCGGGGTTTCGTCGAGACTTCCCCAGCGCCACGCGTCGAACTCGACCTCACCATGGGCTTCCAGGTCGATTTCGGCCTCGTCGCCTGTGAAACGGAAGGCGAACCACACCTGCTTCTGGCCCAGCCAGCCGCGCGCCTTCTTGCTGCCCGCGAAATCGGCCGGAAAGTCATAGGCGATCCAGCCCTGGGTCCGGCCCAGCAAAGCCGCGGAGGTGACGCCCGTCTCCTCGGCCAGTTCCCGCCGCGCCGCGTCCAGCAGGTCTTCGCCGTCATCGACCCCGCCCTGCGGGAACTGCCAGTTGTAGGGCGGCTCCTGCTGGTGGCGCCGGCCCAGCCAGACGCGGCCGTCGGAGTGGAACAGGACTACGCCGACATTGGGCCTGTGCTGCGGCAGGTCGTCTTCGAGGGACGCCGCGCTCATCGGCGCGCCAGGGCCGAGGCCGGTGCCAGTTGCAGGCCCCGGGCAGGCAGGCCGGCCGCCCAGGTCCGGACCTGGTTGATGGTCACCGGATAGGCAAAGCCGGATCCGAGCGACTGGCCCCGCGCACTGGCCCCGGTCTCGAGGGCCCGAAGCTGGATGTCGATCGCCGAGGCCGAAAGCTCGTCATCGATGATCCGGTCAGCCGAGGCCCGCGGGATGCCGCCACCGCGCCGGGCGGCCAGGCCGTCATCGACAAAGGCCAGGCCCCGGGCCTTGAGGGCGGCGTTGAAGGTGTTCATGGCCGCATCCGAGTCGATGAAGCGGGCCCCCAGATAGTTGCTGAGCCCGAAATAGCCCGTGGCCCGCGACATCAGCCACTCCAGCTTGCGCACGGTATCCTCGGGCCGGTTGGCGGCGATCAGGGTGTAGGGGCCCGGATCATTGGCCGGATAGTCGGCCGGCTCCATCGGGGTTTCCAGCAGCACCTCGTGGCCGCTGGCCCGCGCCAGATCGATCCAGCCCTGCAGACCTTCGGCATAGGGCGCAAAGGACAGGGTGACTTCCGGCGGCAGGGTCTCGATGGCCAGCCGGGTCGTTTGCGGATTCAGGCCGAGCCCGCCGATAACGACAGAGACCCGGGGGCGTCCGTTGGCGGTGAAGGGCCGCGCATAGGCCTCGGCGGGTGTGCGGCCATCGACGCTGATGATGGGCAGCGGCGCGCCGCCGGGGCCCGGTGCGGTCAGGCCGGCGATCGGCGCGGCCGGCATCCCGCCGCCTGCGGTCGGCACGACGGGCGGCGCGACCTCGCCCATCACGGATATGGTCGCTTCGTTCTCGGCGTGCAGGCTCACCGGCTTCTCGGACAGCTCGAACGTATCCGGCTTGAAGGCGGCTTCCGTCTCGCTCTCTTCGGTCAGGGCCTGTCGCCAGCCCTCCGGGGCATTGCGCGTCGCCCCCAGGGCGGTGAGAGCGGCCCGGACTTCCGGGGTTCCGGCACTGGGATTGCCGGTCAGCAGCACCAGACTGAGCAGGGACAGCAGAAACAGAAGTCCCGCCCCACCGGCGGTGATGAACGGGTTGGACGCCGCAGCCATCAGGCGCGCGCGGAGGTCTCCGGCCGGCTCGGTGGCTGGCACGGCGGCGGCATAGGCGGGCTTGCGGGAAAAGATGGCGGCCATTGCGGCGACCTTAGCCGGCAAGCTTCAAATTTATGGTTAACAAGGTCCTGCGGCGAAATGGCCTCCCCGGGTCGGGGAGGCCGTACGCCGGCCTACTTCTTTTCGATCGGCGGCTTGCCCATGGCCGCAGCCTTGGCGGTGACTTCGGCGATCTTGGCCACAGGCTTGGGCAGTTTCTGCACGGATTCGACCGAGCCGGCCTTCAGCACGGCCACGGCCCGCTCAAGCTGGAAATCGCCCTTCTTTTCGTCAAAGGCGGCAGGCGGGGCCTCGGCCGGGACATGGGTGCCCTGGCGGGTCTTGCCTTCATCGGCATTGAGCGCGTTCTTGAAACTGGCCTCGCTGAACCAGACGCGATTGGCGATGTCCTGGGCCTGCTCGCGGGTCTGGGCGACCTCGAGATCCGGGACAATGCCCGTCTTCTGGATGGAGCGGCCCGAGGGGGTGAAATACTTCGCCGTAGTCAGCTTCAGCGCCCCGTCAGCCCCGCCGCGCAGCGGGATCACGGTCTGCACCGAGCCCTTGCCGAAGCTGGTCAGGCCGACCAGTTCGGCCCGCTTGCGGTCCTGCAGGGCACCGGCGACGATTTCCGCCGCCGAGGCCGAGCCCTGGTTGATCAGGACCACCATCGGCAGGCCGTTCAGCACGTCGCCGGGCGTCGCGTTCAGGCGCTGGATGTCCCGCGGGCCACGACCCCGCTGGCTGACAACCTCACCGCCGTCGAGGAACAGGTCGGCCACGCCACGCGCCTGGTCCAGAAGACCGCCAGGATTGTTGCGCAGGTCGAGGATCAGACCCTTCATCTGGGGGTTCTTGGCCTTGAGATCGGCGATCGAGCCGGCCAGGGCGTCGGTGGCCTTTTCGTTGAAGCCGGGCAGGCGGACATAGCCGTAGTCGCCTTCCATGCGGGCGATGGCGGCCTTGGGCTTGATCACCTCACGGACCAGCTTGACGTCGAACGGGTCGGTCTTCTCGCGGGCGATGGTCAGGGATACGGCCTCGCCGGGCGCGCCGCGCATCTGCTTGACCGCCTCATTGACCGTCAGGCCCAGAACGCTCTGGCCATTGACGGCGGTGATGTAGTCGCCGGCCTGGATGCCCGCGCGCGAGGCCGGGGTGCCGTCCATCGGAGAGATGACCTTGACGACGCCTTCTTCGCTGGTGACCTCGATCCCCAGGCCGCCATACTCGCCACGGGTGGTGTCCTGCATGTCCTCGAAGCTGTCCGGCGACAGATAGCCCGAATGGGGATCGAGGCTGGTCAGCATGCCGTCCAGGGCCGCCTCGATCAGCTTCTTGTCATCGACCTCGGTGACATACTGGTCCTCGACCGTGCCGAGCACGTCGCCGAACAGCTCCAGCAGGCGGTAGGTCTTGGTCTTGGGCGGAATGTTCGCCTGGGCGATCGGGCTGACATATGCCATCGCCCCCGCACCGAGGACGAAGGCCGAAACACCGATGAGCAGGTACTTGCGCATAAGGCCCTAAAGTTTCCCAGGCGACGTTGTGCGTCGCGTTATGACAACTCGCCCTCGACCCTGCGGGAAAAGAACGTTCCATTTACGGCCATCATTGCTGAAAATGCCGTCTACTGCGACCCCTGCTGCAACCAGCGTGCCGGATCGGCCGGAGCCCCGTCCTCGCGGACCTCCAGATAGAGTTCCGGATCAAGGGAGGTCCCCGCGGCCATCCTGCCGACCGGCGTACCGGCCACGACCGATTGTCCGGGGGCGACGGAAACCTGATCAAGGCCCGCCAGCACCACATGGTAGGCCCCCTGGGCCCGCAGGATCAAGACGACGCCCCATCCGTTCAGGGCCCCGGCATATTCTACCGTCCCCGCCGCTGGACTCATCACCGCTCGCCCCTTTTCCGTGCGGAACGCCAGACCGTTCGAACGCCCACCCGCCGGCAGGGTTTCGCCGAACCGGCGCGTCACCGCGCCGGGCACCGGCCGCGACAGGGTCAGGGGACCGGTCGGAATCGCCGGGCTCAGGCCATCGGTCAGGGCCCCGAGCGTGCGCAATTCGCTGGCCTCGGCCAGGGCCTGCTGGGCATAGGCGCGTTCGAGGCGGGTCTTTTCGACGATCAGGCGCTCGATTTCGCCCTTGCGATCAGCCACCACGCTTTCGGCCGTGAACAGTTCGGCTGCGGCGGCAGCGGCCTCGCGGCGGAGCACGCCCACGGCCGAGGCCTGACGGGCATAGCCGTCGGCCCGCCGCTGCAGGTCGGGGGTCATGGCGCGAACCAGAATGGCGGCCCGAACCGCATCGCGCGCATCACCGGGGCTGACCAGCAGGGCCGGCGGCGGATCGCGCCGGAACAGCTGCAGGGCCGACAGCAGGCGGGCCATCTGATGGCGATCGCGGCCCAGCGCCGCCAGGACCCGGACCTCGCGGGCATTTAGGGCTTCCAGCCGGGCGCGCTTGAGGTCGACATCCTCGCCGGCCGCCAGCCGGGCATGGTCCAGCTGGGACAGCTCGGCCCGCAGATCCTCAATCTCGCGGCGGGTATCGAGGGCCGACTGCCGGTCGCGGGCCCGCTGCTCCGCGTTCTGGCGCGCCAGCCCGACCCCGGCGGCCGACAGCAGGGCGACCAGGACGAGTACGGACAGAAAAGCGGTGGAGCGGCGGACGGACATCTCCCTCGCTCATAACCCTAATCGCGGTGGTAGGGCGAGCCCGACAGGATGGTGGCGGCGCGATAGACCTGCTCGGCCAGCATGGCCCGGGCCAGGGCATGGGGCCAGGTCTGGGGTCCGAAGGCCATGGTCTCGTGAGCCCCGGCCAGGATCGAGGGGTCAAGACCGTCCGCCCCGCCGATCAGGAAGACGACGCGGCGGGTGCCGTCATCGCGCAGGCGGGCCAGATGCTCGGCAAAGGCCCGGCTGGGCCGCGCCTTGCCGTGCTCGTCGCAGGCGATCACGTGCGCGCCCTCAAGATGCGGGCGCAGCACCTCGGCCTCGGCGGCCTTGCCGGGCTTGCGGGCCTCGACCTCGACGATCTCGACCGGACCCAGCGCCAGGGCACGGCCCGACGCCGTGGCCCGGGACGCGTAGTCCAGGGCCAGCTGCGCCTCGACCATGCGGCCGAGTTTTCCGACAGTGAGGAGGGTTATCTTCATGGGACCGGACCCGGGTCACCGCCTGCGATGCAGACCATGACCCGGGACAGGAAGATCAGTTGGCCGCAGGCATGCGGTGCGGGGCGTCGACCGCCCAGATCTTCTCGATATTGTAGAAGCTGCGCACTTCGGGGCGGAACAGGTGAACCACCACGTCGCCGGCGTCGATCAGAACCCAGTCGCAGTGCGGCAGGCCTTCGACCCGCGCCTTGCCGAAGCCGTTTTCCTTGAGGGCGCGGAGGATGTGATCCGCCAGGGCGCCGACGTGACGGTGCGAGCGGCCGGACGCCACGATGAGGCTGTCGGCCACGGAGCTCTTGTCCGCCAGGTCGATGTGAACGATGTCCTGCGCCTTGTCGTCGTCCAGACGGGACAGGATCAGGGTCTCGAGGGCCTTGATGTTCAGGTCCGGCGTGAGGCCGGGATGTTGAGTGGAAGACTCGGTGGAAACCGTATCTTCCTGCGCAATTTGCGCGGGGTCGCTACGCAGCGGAATGCTCCTTATGGGGTCGCGCGGGTCCCCCTCATAGCACGGATGAGTCGGAAACGTGAGGGGTTGCGTGAAAGAGGCGGAAATGACGCGACTCAGGTCGCCTTGTTGAGCCGCTCGCGCATCGCCGTCGATGAGGCAAAGTTCAGCGGGCCGGTCAGATAGACCCAGGCCGGGGCCGTGGCGTCAGGCAGGGTCGCAGCCGCGCTGGCAGGCTTGCGAGCGTGGGCAAAGCGGCGGGCGGCGGGCGAGGTGCGCGACTTCAGCGCCGCCCAGGGCCGCGAGATCACCGCCACCGGCACCTCGCGCATGATCTGTGTCCAGCCCCGCCAGCGATGGAAGGTGGCCAGGCTGTCGGCCCCCATCACCCAGACGAACTTCACGCCCGGATAGCGGGCCCGCAGCACCCGCAGGGTGTCGATGGTGTATTGCGAGCCCAGTCGCGTCTCGGCGTCCGAAACGATCATGGCATTGCCGCGCGCATGGCGGCGGGCCCCGGCCAGACGCTCGGCCAGCGGCCGGGTCTCGGCCGAAGACTTCAGCGGGTTTTGCGGCGAGACCAGCCAGATCACCTTGTCGAGGTTCAGGCGATGCAGGGCTGTCTCGGCGACGTGGGCGTGACCCTCGTGCGCCGGATTGAACGAGCCCCCGAGCAGCCCGACGCGCATCCCGGGTTCCAGATGGAAGCCGAGACGCTGCGCACCGGGGCGCCCGGCCTCAGGGACGAGTCTGGCCGGTCCCGCGAACCACATATTTGAATGTCGTCAGTTGCTCGGCCCCTACCGGACCGCGGGCATGTAGTTTGTCGGTGGCGATGCCGATCTCCGCGCCGAAGCCGAATTCACCGCCGTCGGCAAACTGGGTCGAGGCATTGACCAGCACGATGGCGCTGTCGACCTGGGCGGCGAAGTCTTCGGCGGCGGCCTCGTCTTCAGTGACAATGGCGTCGGTATGGCCCGAGCCATAGCGGGCGATGTGGGCGGCAGCCCCGTCGACACCGTCGACCACGGCCACCGACAGGATCGGGGCCAGATATTCGGTGGTCCAGTCGGCCTCGACGGCCGGCTTCATGTCGGGCTCGATGGCCCGGGCGGCTGCGTCGCCGCGCAGTTCGCAGCCGGCCCGGATCAGCAGGTCGGCGATCGGCGGCAGCAGGCGGGCCGCGCCGGCCCGGTCGATCAGCAGGGTCTCGGCCGAGCCACAGACCGACAGCCGCCGCATCTTTGCGTTCAGCGCGATCTCGGCGGCCTTCTTCGGGTCGGCGGCGGCATGGACGAAGACGTGGTTGAGGCCTTCGAGGTGACCGAGCACCGGTGCCCTCGCCTCGGCCTGGACCCGGGCGACCAGGCTCTTGCCGCCGCGCGGGATGATCAGGTCGACGGTCTTGTTGAGGCCCGACAGGATGGCCCCGACGGCGGCGCGGTCGGCCGTGGCCACGGCCTGGACCGCCGTGGCGGGCAGACCGGCCGACACCAGCCCCCGGACGATGGCGGCATGAATGGCGAGGCTCGAGGCCAGGCACTCGGATCCGCCGCGCAGGATCACGGCATTGCCCGAACGCACGCACAGCGCCGCTGCATCGGCGGTGACGTTGGGCCGGCTCTCATAGATCATGGCGATCACCCCGATCGGGGTACGAACGCGCGAAATGTCGAGCCCGTTGGGCCGGGTCCAGCGCGAGGTGGCGACGCCGAGCGGATCGGGGATCGCGGCCACGGTCTCGACCCCGACGGCGACGCCTTCCAGGCGCGCGGCATCCAGCATCAGCCGGTCCAGCATTGGGCCCGACAGGCCGTTGGCGCGAGCCTGGTCGAGGTCGCGGGCATTGGCGGCGAGGATCTTTTCGGCATCCTCACGGATCGCCGCGGCCATGGCGACCAGGGCTGCCGTCCGCTGCTGGGCCGTGGCGAGGCGCAGCGCGCGCGCGCCGTCGCGGGCTGCCGCGCCCATCGCCGTCATCGTCGCCTGCAAGCTGACGCCCGCGCCGTTCATCGATCCTGCCGTCCCCGGTTATGCTCAGGTTGAGCCTTACTAGAGCGTGCCCGCTGAAACCGTAAGCCTTTTCGTGGGCACGCTGCGGCCGCAAGCCATAGGTCGTCGGACCGCCTTGGGGAATCGGCATTATCTGAAGGTGGCGTGAGCCTTCTTGGGCGTCAGATCGGCCCTATCGATCGGGCGAAGCCGGCTCGTCAGTGGCCTCAAGCTCGGCCAGTACCTCAGGAAAACGTCTCGCCAGGCCCAGAATCCGCTCGACGAGGGCCGCCGGGCCTTCAAGCTCGAGGCCGTCGCGAAGCCGGGCGAGCCTGCCGCGCGCCGCGCGGATCTCGGCCTCGTTCAACCCGTTAAACACAACGGCCGTGGCCACCACATGCTTGCAGGTGCCGAAATCCTCGAAGGCCGGACAGGTGCACAGGCCAAGGCCGTTCGACGGGGTCAGCCGGACGACATAGGTCTCGGTGCCCTCGACATGGGCGACCACATCATCGGCGTCCACCTGCACCAGGTCGACATGGCCGGCCTCTGCATAGGCCTCGCCACGGGCGAAGACCTTCGGCCCCGTCAGATCAAGCAGGGCCTCGAGATCAAACGCTGTCCCGGCCATCAGGCCTCCTCGATGCGGTCGATGTCGTCGTCCGACAGGCCGAAATGATGACCGATTTCATGAACCAGGACGTGGGTGATCAACTCGCCAAGCGATACGTCACCGCGCTCACACCACTCGTCGAGGATCGGGCGGCGATACAGGAAGACCATCGATGGCAGGGTCTGGCTGTCGCGCACCGAACGATTGGCCAGATCGACGCCCTGGTAGAGGCCGGTCAGCTCGAACGGATCGGCAATGTCGAGGGCGTCCAGTACGTCATCCGTGGCGAAGTCATCGATGCGGATCGCCACATCGCCCGCCAGGCTGCGGAACGGGTCCGGCAGGGCCTTGAAGGCCGCCTCGGCCAGGGCAGCGAAATCATCCAGGGACGGGGCGAGTTGCGCGGTCAGGGTCATGCTGTGCAGATAGTCCGATTGCGGCGATCCGCCAGCCCCCTGCGACAGGCGTACGGATCGCGCTCTGGTCACAGCCGCTCTAATCTGTGATTCTGATTCGAAGACGGGGGACCAGGGATTGGGGCGCTTCCGGTTCTCGAACCGGACCCCATTCGCCGGACAGCGCTCCGGGGCCAAGCGACGGATTTTATGACTGCGCAAGAACTGATCCTCACGGCGACGGCCGGCGCGGTTTGCCTCGCTCTTTGCGCGACCCTGTGGGCTCTGGCCCAACGGCGGATGTTTGAAGCCCGCCTTGCCGTCCTGCAGGGGCGTCTCAAGCGGCTGGAAACCGGTTCGCCCGGTGATCATGCCGCCCTCGAAGCCTTCGACAGCGCCCTGATCTGCGTTGAAGCGGAGCAGGCCAGTCTCGTCTCCGGGGCCGACAGCCTGGGGGCTTGCGCCGCGATCCTGGCGGTCCCCGCCCAGGCCCAGGGCGTGGTTGACGCCCTGATCAAGGTCGACCCCGACCATGCCCTGAAGCTGCGAGGTCTGTTCGAACGCGGCGAGCCCTGTGCCTTCGAGGCCGCCGGGGCGGACGGTGCCGTCAAGGTCGAGGGCCGGGTAACCGGGGCCATGGCCTGGCTGCGGCTTACGGCCACCGCCCCCGACAAGGGCGGGCTCCCGTCGGCGTCGCGCTTTGCAGCCTTTGTCGACGGTCTCGTCGAGCCCGCCTGGATTTCCGGCGCGGACGGGGCGCCGGTCTGGGGCAATGCGGCCTATCTGCGGGCCGTCGACGCCCCTTCGGCGGCGATCGCCGCCCAGAACGGCAAGACCTTCGACCGCGCCGCCGACACCCTGGCCATGGAGGCCGCCGGCAGCGGCGAGCCGCGCGAGACCCTGCGCTGGATTAATGTCGACGGCCGTCGCCGCGCCTTCCGGGTTGCGGCCCGCGGGCTCGAAGGCGGCGGCGTTGGGGTCTTCTGCACCGATGTCCCCGAGATCGAGGATGTCCGCGACGCCCTGCGCAAGCACGTCGAGGCCCATGACGAGACGCTGAACCACATCGCCGATGCGGTGGCGATCTTCAGCCAGTCGCGGCGCCTGGCCTTCCATAACACCGCCTTTGCCGAACTCTGGGGCCTGGAGCCGGCCTGGCTGGCCGAGCGCCCGACCCATGGCGAGGTGCTGGACCGTCTGCGCCAGCGCCGCCGCCTCCCCGAAACCGTCGACTATGCCCGCTGGAAGGCCGACGAGCTGGCGCGTTACGAGTCGCTCGGCCCGCAGGCCGACGAGCTGTGGGGCCTGCCGGACGGCCGGACCCTGAAGGTCGTGCGCCAGCCCCACCCGCTGGGCGGCATGCTGCTGCTCTATTCCGATATCACCGGCGAACTGCGGCTGAAGGCCCAATACAACGCCCTGATCCAGGTGCAGCAGGCCACGCTCGACAAGCTGAATGACGCGGTCGCCGTGTTCGGCTCGGACGGCCGCCTGCGTCTGCATAACGAGGCCTTCGAGACCTTCTGGAACGTCAGCGCCCTGGCCCTGGAAGCGGCCGTCGATTTCGAGGGCGTGGTCGATCTCTGCGTGCCGCGCCTGCACGATCTGGCTTTCTGGCGTGAACTCAAGGGCCGTGTCGCCGATCCGGATCCGCAGATGCGCGCCCCGACCTCGGGCGAGGTTCGCACCTCGGATGACCGGATCGTGCTCTATCAGTCGCGCCCGCTTCCCGACGGGGCCACGCTGATTGCCTTCGCCGATGTCACCGACACCCGGGAACTGCAGAGCGCCCTGGCCGACCGCTCGGCCGCCCTCGCCGAGGCCGAGCGGCTGAAGCGCGATTTCGTGGGCAATGTCTCGTATGAACTGCGCACGCCGCTGACCACGATCATCGGCTATTCCGAGCTCCTCGAGCGCGCCGACGGCCTGCATGAGCGCAGCCGCAACCACGTGGCCGCCGTGCGGACCGCCGCCACCCAGCTGGCCCGGTCCATCGACGACGTGCTCGACATGGCCCAGATCGACGCCGGCGAAATGGCGCTGGAGATCCAGGACATCCGGGTGATCGACCTGCTGGAACAGGCCCGGGACCAGGCGACCAAGGCGGCCCTGCTGGGCGGGGTGTCCCTCGTCATCGAATGTGAGGACGATGTCGGCCTCATCCGCGGCGATCTCAAGCGACTGTCCCAGACCGTGGATCACCTGGTCGAGAACGCCCTGCGCCAGACCCCGCCGGAGGGCCGTGTCACCCTATCCGCCCGCCGGGCCCTGGGCGAAGTCCGGATCGATGTCCGCGATACCGGGCGCGGGGTACCGTTCCACGTCCAGGCCCACATCTTCGACCGCTTTGTCGGCCGCGATCGGGGTGGCCCGGGGCTGGGTCTGGCCCTGGTCAAGGCCCTGGTCGAGCTGCACGGCGGCTGGGTGGCGCTGGAAAGCGAGCCCGGAGCGGGCTCGACCTTTACCTGCCACCTGCCGGAAACCCAGCAGCCGGGTGCCATGCAGCCGGAGCTGCGGTTCTGACCCGGCCCGGTGAGCCTGACGCGGTCCTGCAGACCGCCCTGGCCCTGATTGGTCAGTATGGCGTCGACGCCGAGGTGATCGCCACCCTGCGGGCTGCCGAATATGCCGCCGCCGGCGATGCCGAGGCGCTCGCCTTGTGGGACGCGATCATCGCCCGGATCGCCGCGATCGAGGCGGGCGAGGCCGGCTCCGTCAGCCTGCAATAGGGCGCGCCCTAGAGCATTTTCCGATAAGTGTGAAACGGTTATCGGAAAATGCTCTAAACTTCTGATTTAGAGCCCTTTTCGCCCGACCCTGATGAAGCCATCAGGTCGGAAAGGGCTCTAGGGGATGATCCGCGCCACGCCGCGCGCCCGAGGGTCAGGGACTGCCACCGGTTGCCCATCCAGCACCTGAATGGCTTCGATGTCGCCATTATAGTCCTGGGTCTCCAGCCGGTAGCCGCGCGCCGTCATGGCCTGGCTCAGGGCCGCCGAAGGCGGCGCATAGGGCTCGAAGAAGATCGTGTTTTCTGGCAGCAGTTGATGGTGGAAGCGCTGGGCCGCGACGGCGTCGGCCAGGGGCAAGCCATGGTCATAGACATTGGCCAGCACCTGGAACACCGAGGTGAAGATCCGCGAGCCGCCCGGCGTGCCCAGCACCATGGCCACCTGGCCGTCGCGGGTCAGGATGGTCGGGGACATGGACGACAGCGGGCGCTTGAACGGCGCGATGGCGTTGGCATCGCCGCCGACCACGCCGAACTGGTTGGGGACCCCCGGCTTGACCGAGAAATCATCCATCTCGTCGTTCAGCAGAAAGCCCGCGCTCTCGACCACCACGCCCGAACCGAACCAGCCGTTCAGCGTATAGGTGTTGGAGACGGCATTGCCCCATTTGTCGATGACGGAGAAATGCGTGGTCTGGGGCTTTTCAAGACCCGGTCGTACAGCCGGAGTTGGTGACGGCCGGATCGCATCGACCTCTGCAGCGCGCTTGGCCAGGTAGACCGGATCGATCAGCGCGGCGGTCGGGACGCTGACGAAGTCCGGATCGCCCAGGTACTCGGCGCGATCGGCAAAGACCCGCTTCTCGATCTCCGAGACCAGATGCAGATATTGCGGGCTGTTGAGCGCCACGCCTGTAAACGGCAAGGTCAGGCGATCCTTCAGCCCCAGAAGTTGCAGCAGGGCAATGCCGCCGGAACTGGGCGGCGGCGCAGTAATCACCGTAAGGTCGCGCCAGCGGCCGACCAGCGGCTCGCGCCAGACGGCCTTGTAGGCCGCGAGGTCCTCGGGGCGGATCAGGCCCGGGCGCGGCGCACGCGCCATCTGGGCCACGATCAGTTTGGCCGTTTCACCCTCGTAGAACTCGCGGTCACCGTCCCTGGCGATCCGTTTCAGCGTGGCGGCCAACTCGGGCTGGCGGAAGCGCTCACCGGCCTTCATGCCAGAGAAATAGCGGGCAAAGTTCGTGGACTTCAGGAAGGGTGCCTGGCTGCCGTCGCGGATACCGATCAGCTGGGGCGTGACGTCGAATCCCTTCTCGGCAAAGCGGATGGCCGGGGCCAGGGTCGTGGCCCAGGGCAGCTTGCCAAACCGGCGGTGGGCCTCGGCCAGTCCTCGGACAGTGCCCGGAACCCCGGCCGCCAGGGGGCCGACGAGACTGAGATCCGCCACCGGTTCACCCTGGGCGTCCAGAAACATGGTCGGGGTCGCCGCAGCCGGTGCCACTTCACGGTAGTCGAGGAAAAAAGGCTTGCCGTCGACCAGCAGGGTCATGAAGCCTCCGCCCCCCAGATTGCCGGCTTCCGGATAGGTCACGGCCAGGGCAAAGGCCGTGGCGACGGCCGCGTCGACGGCATTGCCACCGGCCTTCAGGGTCTCTTCTGCCGCCAGGGCTCCATAGAGGTCCGGCGAAGCGACAGCCCCGGCCGTGAGCGACTTCGGTGCGGCGGCGAGCTGACCGGTCGGGACCAGAAGCCAGGCCACGATCAGCGCGGCAACGAAGGACTTGATAGCGGACAAGGGCCGGCTCCGGACGACAACGAACGGTCGAGCCTAGGCCCAGCGCCCTGGACTGTCACGGGCAGGGTCCCGTTGGCCAGTGAAACTGATGCCATTTGCCTCGTTGGCTAGGGCTGAAACGGGGAGCCAGAACGAAAAAAGCCCCCCCGGGTGAACCGGAGGGGCTTTTTCAGGATCCGGAAAAGGTCCGGGATCCGATCTTGGGTGCGGGGACAGGATTTGAACCTGTGACCTTCAGGTTATGAGCCTGACGAGCTACCGGGCTGCTCCACCCCGCGGCGAAGGAGGTAGTGATGTTATCGCAGGTAGGGATTGGACTT
>Ga0187842_1000260_pt1 | contig 28076 bp, 25 predicted proteins | sample SpaLakP09_SKY_41_FD_134514 | JGI IMG/M metagenome (GOLD analysis project Ga0187842, IMG submission 134514) | Oligotrophic lake water microbial communities from Sparkling Lake, Wisconsin, USA - SP09_SKY_41 | ecosystem: Environmental > Aquatic > Freshwater > Lake | place: USA: Sparkling Lake... | reverse complement strand
GACTTGGCTGCAACTTTTTGCGCCCTCAGCCCACAATTTGATCGCCTTCTCATAGGGGTCTTCGGCAGCAGACATCGACAGCACCTCGGGTTGAACGGCGCTTTATCTCATCCTGTGGGTCCTGTGAACAGTGCTCAGAGATACGAGACTCACCAAGTGTGATGACGCCACTTCGTCGGAAATCGCGAGCGGCAGGCCAGGCGAGCGGCGAGTTGCTGCGGTCGTGAGTTCTTGAGCAGAGCGCCGATCAGCTTGAACCACTACCTACAGCTATGACGCGCAGTCAGCGGCTTGCCTTCGCCACCTCCCGTAAACTGCAAGGCATGCGGCGCAGCCTCACGACCTTCATCCTGATGCTCTGCATGTGCTGGCAAGCGCTGGCCCATGCTGACATTGCCGTGGTGATGGCCGACCAAGAAGAACAGCCGCATGCGCTGATGCACGCCCAAGGCCAGGATCACCATCACGATGATCATGGCGACGCGAACGGCATCCACGAAGACCAATCTCCTGAATCGGCCCAGCATCTGGTCAGCGATGCTGGCATCCATGCTCCGGTGCTGATGAGCTGCGTGGATCTGAGCTTGCCGCAACTCCCGCCGGAGATGCCGGTACCGACCGCTGAAACGCCGTCACCGCCTCCCTGCCTTGCCGTCCCTGAGCGGCCGCCCAAAACCCTGTCCTGATCTCCGTCGCAACCCGCGCGTATCGCGCGGTCGTCTGTCGCCGCGGCGAATGACCCCGATGCCTGACCAGCCTTGCGCTGTGGTCGGGCGGGTCGCAGCCCATCTGCATCAGGACTCTCGTGAAACCCCATCCATGGTTTGTTCCATGGCTCGTTGGCAGCGCCGTTGCTGCCAGCGCGCTTAGCTGTGCCGCCCAGGCTCAACCTGTCACAACCACCCCGGCGCTTGCGGTCAGTCGACCCAGCCTGGCCCAGGCAGTCGCGGCTGCCTGGCTGCGCTCCGCCGAAGCGACGCAAGCCCAAGGGCGGCAGCGTCAGGCGCGCGCCGATCAGGCCGTCGCCGCCAGCTGGCTCGCCGCCCCGCCTGCGTTGCAGCTGTCCCAGCGCGAGGGCCGCGGCAATGCCGCCAACGGCCAGCGCGAGACCGACGTGGGCGTCGCATTGCCGTTGTGGCGCATCGGCGCTCGTGCGACGGCCGGACAGGCTGCGCAAGCCGAGCTGGACTGGAGCACTGCCGCCGAGCAGGCCGCCCGCCTGCAGGTGGCCGGCCAGGTGCGTGAAGCGCTCGGGCAATTGGGCGGCCTGGAAGCCGAGCAGCGCCTCGCCGCGCTGCAGAGCCAGTTGCTCGCCCGTCTGGCGGAAGACGTGGACCGCCGCGTCAAGGCCGGCGACCTGGCCCCGGCCGACGCGATGGCAGCACATGCCGAGTGGCTGTCCAGCCAAGCCCAGGAAGCCGAGGCGCAGCAGAAGCTGCGGTCCCAGCAGGCGCAGTGGCAGTTGCTGACAGGCCTCGCCGTCTCCGCGCAGGGCCCAACCCCTGCGATGGAGGCAGCATTCGACCTCAGCGACGTCCATCCCGAACTGCAACTCGCGGCACGCGCCGTCGAACGCGCCCAGCGCCAGCTCGCGCTGGTGCAGGCCCAGCGGGCCGAAGGCCCCGAGCTGGGCGTCAGCCTGCGCCAGGAACGGCCCGGCCAAGGCAATCCCACGCAGACCAGCGTCGGCGTCGCGCTGCGCCTGCCCTTCGGCACCGCGACGCATGCCCAGCCACGCATTGCCGCAGCGCTGTCCGAGGTCGACATGGCCCTGACCCAGCAGCAACGCACCCGCGACCGCCTGGCTGCCGAGCTGGAGCTGGCGCGCAGCCAGTGGCAAGGCGCGCAAGCCCAGGCACGCCTTGAAGCTCAGCGCGCCGCACTGCTTCGTGAGCGCGCCACTCACATTGAACGAGCCTTCAAGGCCGGCGAATCGCCGTTGCCCGAACTGCTGCGCGCCCTCGGCGCGGCCGCGCAGGCGGAGACCGCCAGCGAGCGCCAGCAAGCCCTTCTGAGTCTCGCCCAGGCGCGACTGCACCAAGCCCAAGGAATCCTGCCATGACATCCACATCCCTGCTGCGTGCACTGGCCTTAGCCGCGGCTGCAGCCACCTTCGGTCTCGGCGCCGTCGCCGGCCCGGGCGCCCACGGGCCCAATGGCGAGCACGTCGACGGCCCGACAGTCGCCGCCGGTGCTGGCAGCAGTCGCCCGCGCTTCGAGGCCAAGAGTGAGCAGTTCGAGCTGGTCGCCACGCTCGGCGGCGGCGAGTTCTCGATGCTGATCGACCGCTTCGCGACGAATGAGCCGGTGCTCAAGGCGCAAGTCGAAGTCGAGTCCGGCGGCCTCAAGGCCACGGCCAAGTTTCACGACGACATCGGCGATTACGCCGTGGCAGACGAGGCGATGCTGAAGCTGCTCGGCAAGCCGGGCGACCATGCCATCGTCATCACCGTCATCAACGGCAACGAATCGGACCTGCTGGACGCGATCCTGAAGGTCACGCCGGATCAGGCAAGGGCCACCGCCGACGCTCCGCACGGGCATGACCAGGGCCTGGCTGACGATCATGGCCAGGGGCACACCAGCGGTTCGCGCAAGCTTTGGATCGGCCTCGGCCTTGTCGCCGCCGTGCTGATCACCATCGCTGCCTGGCGCCGCCGCGCCGGCGCCAAGACTTGGAACGGAGGCCAGGCATGAAGCGCCCGCTGCTGACACTGAGCCTCATGCTGGCGGCTGCCGCGTGCTCTGCAGGCCCCGGCGCCCATGGCCCGAACGGCGAACACATGGATCAGGCAGGCCCGAGCAATGCGTCGGGACTCATGCGCCTGCCTGACGGCAGCGTCAACGTACCCAAGCTCGCCCAGCGACGCATGGGCCTTCGCACGCATTTGGCGCCCGAGATCGAAGCAGCCGCGACGCTGCTATTGCCGGGCCGCATCGTGCAGGACCCGAATGCCAGCGGCCGCGTGCAGGCCAGCGACGGCGGGCGAGTCGAGCCCGGCCCGAGGGGCCTGCCTGTGCCTGGACAAGCGGTACGCCAGGGCGAAGTGCTGGCCTGGCTGCACCCACAGGCCGAGCCGTTCGCGCTGGCCAACCAGGAAGTCCTGCGCGCCGAGCTGCGTGCCGGCCGTCAGCTTGCCGAGCAGCGCCTGAAGCGGCTTGAAGGATTGGAGGGCACGGTGCCACGCAAGGAGATCGAGGCCGCGCGCCTGGAGGCCGAGTCCCTGGCCGCCCGCGAGCGCAGCATCGCGACAAGCCTCAGCACGCGCGTGCCGCTGCGCGCGCCGGTCTCGGGCGTCATCGCCCGCTCCGAGCTGCTGGCCGGCCAGGTCATCGATGCGCGTGATGTGCTGGTCGACATCGTCGACCCCAGCCGGCTGATTGTGGAAGCACAGACGACCGACGTGACGCTGGGTCCGCGCATAGCCAGCGCCGGGCTTGCCGGCATTGAGGGCGTGAAGCTGCAGTTGGCCGGCGTGCCGCTGGCGCTGCGCGACGGCAGCCTGCCGCTGAGCTTCTGCGCCCGCGTCGAGAAGGGCTCGGCGCTCGCGGTTGGCCAGACGGTCAGCGTCATCGTCGCGCTGAAGGACAGCGCGAAGGGCATCGCTCTGCCGGCCGAGGCAGTCGTGCGCAGCCCCGTCAACGAGACCGTGGTCTGGATCAAGACCGGCGCCGAGCGCTACATGCCGCAGCCGGTGCAGGTGAGACCGTTGGATGCCAAGACAGTGCTCGTGACTCGAGGCCTCGCCGCGGACAACCGCGTCGTGGTCCAGGGCGCAGCGCTGATCGCGCAGATCCGCTGAAGGGGCGACCATGTTCAATTGGATCGTCCAAACCAGCCTGCGCAACCGGCTCTTCGTGCTGGCCATTGCCGCACTGCTGATGGCCTACGGCAGCCTCACCGCCTGGCGCACGCCGGTCGATGTCTTCCCCGACCTGAACAAGCCCCTGGTCACTGTGCTGACCGAGGCGGGCGGCATGGCGCCCGAGGAGGTGGAGCAGCTCATCACCTTCCCCATCGAGACGGCGCTCAACGGCATGCCCGGCATCACGCGCGTGCGCTCGACCTCGGGCGTCGGCCTGTCCATCGTCTATGCCGAATTCGACTGGGGGACCGACATCTACCGCAACCGTCAGCAGGTGGCCGAGCGCCTGGCCCAGTTGCGCGGCCAGTTGCCCGGAGACATCACGCCGGTGATGGGGCCAGTCTCGTCCATCATGGGTGAGGTGATGCTGATCGCCTTGCCGCTCAGTAGCCAGGCCAGTCCGATGCAGGCGCGGGAGTACGCGGACTTCGTGCTGAGGCCGCGTCTGCTCGCGATCAATGGCGTGTCCCAGGTCATCCCCATCGGCGGCGAGGTGCGCACGCTGCGCGTCGAGCCCGACACGGTGCGCATGGCCCAGGTCGGCGTGTCGCTGACGCAGGTCGAGCAGGCGCTGCGCGGCTTTGCCGGCAACGCGGGCGGCGGCTTCATCGATCTGAGCAGCCGTGAGTACCTGATCCGCCATGTGGGTCGCACCAATCGCATCGAGGATCTGCAGGGCATTGCAGTCGCGTGGAAGGACGGGCGCGCGATCTTGCTTGAACAGGTCGCCAGCGTGCGCTTTGCCGCTGCCCTCAAGCGCGGGGACGCTGGCTACGAGGGTGCGCCGGCCGTCATCGTCAGTGTGCAGAAGCAGCCTGCGGCGGACACCGTGCAGTTGACACGTCAGATCGAGACCGCGCTGGATGAACTCAATCCCGGCCTGCCCAAGGGCCTGAGTGCGCCGAAGGTGCTGTTCCGCCAGGCCGACTTTATCGAGGCCTCGATCTCGAATGTGACCGGCGCGCTGCGCGACGGCGCCGTCATGGTGGCCATCGTGCTGTTCGCCTTCCTGCTGTCGGCGCGGACGACGCTGATCTCGTTGATCGCCATCCCGCTGTCGCTGGCGGTGACGGCGCTGGTGTTCCGCTGGCTCGACCAGTCCATCAACGTGATGACGCTGGGCGGCTTGGCGATCGCCATCGGGGAGCTGGTCGACGACGCGGTGGTGGACGTCGAGAACATCCAGCGCCGCCTGCGCGAGAACCGCCTCCTTGCCGAACCGAAGTCGGTGCTGGAGGTCGTGCGGACCGCCAGCGCCGAGGTGCGCAGCGGCATCGTCTACGCGACGTTGATCGTCGTGCTGGTCTTCGTGCCGCTGTTCGCGCTGCCGGGCATCGAGGGGCGGCTTTTCACGCCGCTAGGCATCGCCTACATCGTGTCCATCCTGGCGTCGATGTTGGTGTCGATGACGGTCACGCCGGTGCTGAGCGCCTTCCTGCTGCCGCGCATGAAGCGGCTGGACCACGGCGACAGCCCGTTGGTCGCGCGGCTCAAGCGCTGGGACCAGAGGCTATTGTTTTGGTCTTTCCCGCGCGCCAAGCTGCTGATGAGTGCCGCAGTGATCGCCGTTGCGGCGGCCGCAGCCAGTGTGCCCTTCTTCCCGCGTGCCTTCCTGCCGGCATTCAATGAGGGTTCGCTGGTGCTGTCGCTCTTGTTCAACCCTGGCACGTCGTTGGCCGAGGCCAACCGCTTGGGCGCGCTGGCGGAGACGCTGATCGGCCAGGTGCCGGAGGTAACTCAGGTCGGCCGGCGCACCGGCCGCGCCGAACTTGACGAGCATGCCGAGGGCGTGCATTCCGCCGAGATCGATGTCGATCTGAAGCGCGACGGCAAGCCGGTCGACCGCGAGGCGGTGATGGCCGGCATCCGCGCTCAGCTCGCCTCGCTGCCGGCCCAGGTCGCCATCGGCCAGCCGATCTCCCACCGGCTGGACCACCTGCTGTCCGGCGTGCGTGCACAGATTGCCGTGAAGATCTACGGCGACGACACCGACACGCTGCGCGGCCTGGCCGAGCAGCTGCGAGCGGGCCTCGCCGTCGTGCCCGGACTGGTGGACCTGACCGTCGAAAAGCAGGTGCTGATCCCGCAGATCGCCGTGCGCCTGGACCAACGCAAGTTGGCTCAGACGGGCCTGTCGCCCGGGGAGGCGGTGCGCGTGCTGCAAGCCCTGACAGACGGCGCGCACGGCGCGCAGATCGTCGACGGCCAGCGCCGCTACGACCTGGTGCTGCGCCTGCCGGACGGCCAGCGCGGCCCGCAAGACCTGGCACGCACGTTGATCGACACGCCAGCCGGTCGGCTGCCACTGTCCAGCATCGCCACCGTCGAGGAGACCGACGGGCCCAACCAGATCGGCCGCGAGAACGGCCGGCGGCGCATCGTCGTCTATGCCAACACGGATGGCCGCGACATGGGGGGCGTCATCGCCGACATCCGCCAGGTCATCGCCAAGACGGCGCTGCCCAATGGTGCCTGCGTGAGCCTGGAGGGCCAGTTCCAGGCGCAGGAGCAGGCCACCCGGCTCATCGTCGGCTTGTCATTGGTCTCGCTGGCGATGATGTTCCTGGTGCTCTACACGCGCTACCGCTCGGCGGTGCTGGCGGGGGTCATCATGGCCAACATCCCGCTGGCGCTGATCGGCGCGGTCATCGCAATGTGGCTGGCCGGCGTGACGCTGGCGGTGGCCACGATGGTGGGCTTCATCACGCTGGCCGGCATTGCCACGCGCAACGGCATCCTCAAGGTCAGCCACTACATCAACCTGTGCCGCTTCGAGGGCGAGGTGTTCGGCCAGACCATGATCGTGCGCGGCTCGCTGGAGCGGCTGACGCCGGTGCTGATGACCGCCCTCGTCGCGGCCTTTGCGCTGACGCCGCTGCTGCTGGCCGGCGACGAGCCGGGCAAGGAGATCCTGCACCCGGTGGCCGTCGTCATCTTCGGCGGCCTGGTCAGCTCGACGCTGCTGGACACGGTGCTGACGCCGGTCCTCTTTTGGCTGCTTGGCGAGAAACCGCTGAGGCGGCTGCTGGATGACGGCGGCAGCGACGCGTTTTGAATAGGCTACGCGGCGCCGCCTGCCCAAGAGCGCCGCGCAAGGATTGGAGATTGAACACCATGAAGACCAAGCAACTGCTGATTGCTGCCCTGTTGGGCATCGGCGCACTGACGATGAACACGGCGATGGCCCACGGCGCGGCCAAGCCGCGCCACGGCGGTATCGTCCAGATTGCCAACGACGTGAACTTCGAACTCGTCGTCGAAACCGACGGTGCGACGATCTACCTCGTCGATCATGACGAGGACATGGCTTCGACCGGCATCACAGGCAAGCTCACCGTACTGAACGGTGCGCAGAAGTCCGAGGTCGAGGTCAAGGCTGCCGAGGGCAACAAGCTGCGCGCCACCGGCGTGAAGATCGCACCGGGCGCCAAGATCGTCGCCGTGCTGAACAACGTCGAGGGCAAAACCGCGACGGTGAGGTTCACGGATAAATGAAGCCATGAGCGACCGCCACCTGAACCGGTTGCCGGCACTGCGCGGAGGCCTGCTGGCCCTGCTGGCAGCGACGCTGTTCGGCGTCAGCACGCCGCTCGTGCAAAAGCTGGGTCTCAGCCTGGGCCCGTTCACGACGGCGGCCTTGCTCTACGCCGGCGCCGCTGTGATCGGCGCGACGCTGCGGCAGCGGGTCGAGAGGGAGGCGCGCGTGCTGCGTTCCGACCTACCGCGCCTGCTGGCCGTCGCCTTCTTCGGCGCCGTGATCGGCCCAGTGGCGCTGGCCTGGGGACTGCAGCGAACCAGCGGTACCGGCGCGTCGCTGATGCTGACTCTGGAAGCGCTGTTCACGGTGGTGTTGGCCTGGCGGCTGTATGGCGAAACCATGGACCGGCGCGTCTGGGCCGCGATGCTGCTGTTGCTCTCTGGCGGCGTGCTGCTCATCCTTGATCAGGGTCTGGCGGCGGGTAGCCAGTGGGTCGGGCTGCTGGCGGTCCTGGTTGCAACGGCCGCCTGGGGCACCGACAACACACTGTCGCGGGCCCTGGCCGAGCGAGACCCTGGCCAGGTTGTGCTCGTCAAGTCCGCCCTCGGAGCCACTGCGACCTCGGCGCTGGCCATCGTCGCCAGCGAGCCCCTGCCGACGCTCGGGATAGCCGCCGGGCTGATGATCATCGGTGCCACCGGCTACGGTTTGAGCCTGCGCTTCTACATGCTGGCGCAGCGCGAATTCGGCGCTGCCCGCACAGGTTCTGTTTTCGCCTTCGCCCCCTTCATCGGTGCGGCACTGGCTTTCGGCTTGGGCGATCGTTCAGCCGGTTGGGGCATGGCCCTGGGCGGCCTGCTGATGCTGGTCGGCGTGGCCCTGCATCTGGCCGAGTCTCACGACCATGCGCATGAGCACGAGGCGTTGGAGCATGAACATGCGCATCGGCACGATGACGGTCATCACGAACATACCCACCACCCGACGCAGGAAGGTGCGCACAGCCATCGACACGGGCACGAGCCAAGTCGGCACAGCCATGCCCATGTGCCCGACGTTCATCACGGGCATAACCACTGACGTCGAGGTCTTTTGACCATGCCCACACTGCAGAATGCCGACGCATGAACGCGATGAAAGATGACCACCGCAGTGCTGCTCGCCAAGTACTGCGGACCAAGGCTCAGCTGCTGTTCCGGGAAGGACTGTTGCTTAACGCTCGGACGTTAAACCTCAGCAACGGTGGCATGGCGATCGTGACCGAAAGCACCATCGCGCCGGGAACGATTTCGCGCTTCGCTGTTTTTTCAGTCGCTGGATCAACGATTGAACTGGTTGACGCAGGCAGGCGGCTGTCCCAGGTTCTCCTCCCCGGCGGCCTGGGCAATACTCCCTCAAGGCGCGCGGCGCTGAAGGTCGTTGGCACGATGCGAGCGCCAGAATGCGTCGAGGCAGTGACGCCTGCTGCGCGTCTCTGCGACCCTCAGAGGGTCGGACCATTACCGCGCATCGCTTCCTCCACCAAACTTCGCAATCCATCGCATGTAGACGAGTTCGCTGATCAGCTCGATCATCGTCTGCGTGACGATGATGGCGGGCAGCACCGGCACCGCGCCTGGCACGGCCAGGGCCAATGGCAGCACCACCAGCGAATTGCGGGTCGCCGCGCTGAATGCGACAGCCCGACCGGCGGGGGCCTCCAACCGGAACAGGCGCGCGATCAGCCAACCCAGCAGCGGAGCAGCGACGGCGAAGGCGACGTAGATCGGCGCAACCTTCAACGCGATCTCACGCGCCGAGCCGAGCTGAGGCACCACCGCCGCCACGACCACCAGCAGCACGAAGGCGGTGGCGGGCACCGGGAGCAGCCCCAATACCGCCGATACCTTAACGCTTGACGCATGCTTGGCCGCCCAGAACTGTGTCAGCGCCGCCAACAGCAGCGGCACAGCGATCAACCAGACGAAAGCGTCCAGGAAGGGCGCCAGTTGGACCGGCCCAGCGGCGGAGGCGCCCAAGAAAGCATTCAGGTAGACGGGCAGCAGCAGCATCTGCGCGATCAGCAGGGCCGGCGTCGCCGCGAGCAATAGCCGCGCGTCGGCGCGTCCGAGGTGAGAGAAGGTGACCACGTAGTCAATGCACGGCGCTAGCAACACCAGCAGCACACCCAGTCGCACCAGTGGGTCCACAGGCAGCAACTGGACCAACAGCCCCACCAGCACCGGAATGACCACGAAGTTGGCGACGAGCAGCGCGCCGAGGAAGCGCATCTGCGTGAACGCGCGCCGCAGCTCGGCCATCGGCACCTGCAAGAAGGTCACGTACAGCATCAACGCGAGCGCCGGATGGATTGCAGCCTCCCAGGAAGCTGTGCCTGACAGCGCGAACGCGCAAGCGACGGCTGCGACGATGGCGGCGAAATAGATGGCGACCTGGTGTGTCTCCAGGCGCTCGCGGAGCTCATGCATGAACGAGGCAACTTTCCGTTGGGTTGAATCGTCCGGCGGCATGGCCTTGTCGAACGGGCACGACTGGGCCGCCACGGGCACCGCAATCGCAGGCAACCACCCGGACCGGAGGACGCCAGCAGTGTACGGTCATTTCAACGATGGTTGAGATGTCGTGGGCTGACGCCGTGAAGGTCGAGCACACTAGAGGCCGAGGTATTCGGACATGATGGAAGAACAACGGGCGCTTGAGAGCTTCGGCGCCATTGCGCAGGAAACCCGGCTGCGGATCGTGCGCATGCTGGTCGTGGCGGGTGCCGATGGCATGGCCGCCGGCGCCATCGCGGATCAGCTTGGCGGCGCCGCCTCATCGCGCGTCTCGTTCCACTTGGCCCACCTGGAGCGAGCGGGACTCGTCCTGAGTCGACGGGAGGGCCGCTCGATCATCTATTGCGCGGTTTTCACCGTGTTGTCGGACCTGGTCGCCTTCCTGATGCATGACTGCTGCCAAGGCCACTGCAAGTATTGCGACCGCGCAATCGCGTTGTTCTCCAAGTGCGAGGGACGGCCCAGCGACTGAAGCGCTGCGACAGGAAGGCAGCGCAGCCAGGTTTGGCGGAAATCGCTTGCTCCTCAAGCAGCTTGAGGTTCTACCTTGCCGACCTGTGTCATCAAGGAGTCCTCATGAAACCCTGGAAAGTTGCTCTTGGCCTCGGTGCCGCCTGCGCCGCGTGCTGCGCCATCCCTCTGCTTGGCATGGCCGGCGGACTGGCAGCGTTTGAAAGCGCGCTGTGGGCCTGTGCCGACGAGTTGTTGCCCACTGCTGCAGTCCTCGCGGCAATCGCGGTCGGCCTGCTCGGCGCCTGGTGGTGGAAGCGGCGCGAGGCCGCTCGCCGTGCCAAGTGCCAGTGCGTCACGACCTGTTCGACGGAGGCCCACAGTGCATGCCGCTGAGCCAGCACCGGTCGCGTGCACGTTGGGCCCGTCGGAGATGGGGCCACGCCTGGCGCGGATTCGTCAGCTCACACAGGCCCATCTGCGCTCTCACGAGCTGAGAGGCTCGACGTTGAACCTGGTCTATGACCCCGCCGCCACCGTCGAGCTGGCGGAGATCGTGGAGCTGGAGCGAAGCTGTTGCGCTTTCCTGGAGTTCCGCATGTGGACCGAGGCGGGAGTCGTTCGGCTCGACATCACCGGCCCCGCGCAGGCTGTGGCCAGCACCCGCTGGCTGTTTTCGCAATTCCTGCCGGACGCCGAAACTGAAGTCACGTCTGCGTCGAGCTGCGGATGCAAACGCTAAGCTGAGCGCATGAACAAGCCGCCGAACCGCTCCATTGGCGTGGTCGCCCAGCAGACCGGTTGCTCGGTGCCGACGATCCGGTACTACGAGGAGATCGGGCTGCTGCCGCCGGGGCCGCGCACGGACGCCGGCCGGCGGGTCTACGGTGACGCAGCCATAGGTCGCCTGACCTTCATCCGCCGCTGCCGGGATTTCGGGTTCTCCATCGATCAGGTGCGCGAGCTGGTCAGCTTGGTCGATGAACCAGATCGGCCCTGCATCGAGGTCCGTGAGATCGCGGCGCGCCACCTTGAACAGGTTCGGGAGAAGCTCGCTGAACTGCAGGCGCTCGAAGCCAGCATGACTCAGTTCGTGAACAGCTGCGACACCGCCTGTGCCGGCGGTGCGGCAATCGATTGCGCAATCCTTGAAGACTTGTCGGAGCGGCCGCAGCGATCTGCTTCGCCAGCTTGCTGCGCGCCCTAGCAATTGGCCCTGCGTAAGGCTTCTGCCTTCGCACCGACTAAACTCAAATCTCGATGATCGTGTCGAGCGCTTGTTCTCCAGCCCATGTCTTTCGCCCGTTTCACCGCTGACTCGTCCGTGACCGCGCTCTGCGCCGGCACGGCGTCGCCTGCGGGATGGTTAAGTTGGCAGCAAGAAGGGTTTCGGGCATGACGAGAAGCTTCCTGCGTTCGGTCAGCCGGCTCCTCATCGGCGTGGTGCTGATGGCGCAAATGGCGGTCTCCGCATACGCGTGTCCCGGGTTGGCGGTCACGACGATGCAGATGGCGTCGGCTGTGGCCGATGACCAGGCCGGCGTGTCGGATGCCGCTGCCGCCCAAACGATGACCGATTGCGCGGGTATGGCGGGAGGCATGGATCCGTCGTTTCCCAACCTGTGCGCCGAACACTGCCATCAGGGCAAGCAAAGCGATCAGGCGCCCACCTTGACCGTGCCAGCGGTGCTGTTGAGCGCCTTGTACGTCACTGCTTTCGCTCTCGAGCCCACCGCTGTGCCGCGCCCTGCGGCCGTTGTGACGAGTGCACTGGTTGCGGCTTCACCACCGCACACCATCCTGCATTGCTGTTTCCGAATCTGATCTCCCAGACCACGCTGCGCTGACGACTCTTCGGGTCGCCTCAGCGCACGGGTCGTGCTCGTCCGCTGCGAGGGCTCGATGCCCGTCGCCGATCGCCGAGCCGACACGAAGCCGATGTTTCGTTGTCTGGAGATTCCATGTTCCCTGCTTCATTTCCCCACCTTCTGCGCCGAGGAGGCGCTGGGCTGGCCGCCATGTGTTCGGCACTGATCGGGCTTAGCGCCCAGGCGCAGCCAGGCCTGACGCTCGATCAAGCCCTGCGCGTGGCGCAAGAGCGGTCACAGCAACTCGTGGCGCGTGACGCCGCCGTGGCGGCGTCACGCGACATGGCTGTGGCCGCTGGGCAGAGGCCCGATCCGACGCTCAAGGTCGGCGTCAACAACCTGCCGATCAACAGACAGGACCGCTTCAGCTTGACGCGCGATTTCATGACGATGCGCTCTGTCGGCGTGATGCAGGAGCTCACCGGCAGGGACAAGCTCAAGGCACGCTCGGCCCGTTTTGACCGCGAAGCCGAAGCCGCCCAAGTCAACCGCACTCTGGCTCTGGCCAACCTGCGGCGCGACACCGCCATGGCCTGGCTGGACCGCTACTACCAGGAGCAGATGCTTGTCGTGTTGCGCACGCAGCGCACCGAGGCAGGCCTTCAGGTCGAGGCTGTCGATGCAGCCTATCGGGGTGGCCGCGGCGCGCAGGCCGACGTGTTTGCAGCGCGCTCCACCGTGGCGCTGATCGACGACCGCATCCGCCAGACCGAGCGGCAGGGCGCCACCGCCACAACCCGGCTCGCGCGATGGATTGGTGGCGCCGCCGAACAACCGCTGGGCGACTTGCCATCGGTGGTGGCGTCGGTTCACCTCAACGCCGACAGCCTCGCGGTCCAGGTGGAGCACCACCCCGAGCTTGCCGTGATGCGCAAGCAGGAAGAGATGGCGCGTGCCGACGCCGACATTGCGCAGAGCAACAAGCGCTCCGACTGGAGTGTGGAGCTCATGTACAACCAGCGCGGGCCGGCCTACTCGAACATGGTGTCGGTCAACCTGTCGATCCCGCTGCAACTGGATCAGAAGAGCCGGCAGGACCGCGACGTGACGGCGAAGCTCGCGCTGGCGGAGCAGATGCGCGCCCAGCGCGAAGAGGCGACGCGCGAGCATCTGGCCGCGACGCGAAGCTGGCTTCAGGAATGGCAGAGCAACCGCGAACGGCTCGTGCAGTACGACTCGTCGCTGATCCCGCTCACCATGGAGCGCACCCGCGCCGCGCTGGCTGCCTATCGCGGCGGCATTGGGCCCCTCGGCGCCGTGCTCGAAGCCCGTCGCATGGAGATCGACACCCGCATGGACCGTCTGCGTCTGGAGATGGAGACCGCGGCTCGCTGGGCCCAGCTCGAATTCCTCGTGCCACCCGACCACGACGCTGCGACGCCGTCAAACCCCATCGCCAGGCAGGAGCCGTGAGCATGAAAACCAAATCCTTCCTCATCGGTCTGGCGGCCATCGGCATCCTCGGCGCCGCGGGCTACGGCCTCTACGCCGCCGGCATGCAGCGCGGCATGGGCATGAGCACCGCCTCCAACTCCGAGGCTTCCGGTGGCTCGCCTGAGAGTGGCCAAACTGCATCGCCTGTCACCTCCACCGAAGCGGTACCGCAGAGCATCGCCCAAGGCGAGGAAGCAACCCGCCGTCACATCACTTCGAACATCAAGGCCGGCGACATCGATCCGATGACGGGCAAGAAGGTCTTGTATTACCACGACCCCATGGTCCCGGGGAACAAGTTCGACAAGCCGGCCAAGTCGCCCTTCATGGAAATGATGCTGGTGCCGGTCTACGCGGACAGCGACGGCGACGGCAGCAAGGTGACAGTCAGCCCGCGCGTTCAGCAGAACCTGGGCGTGCGCACGGCCGTCGTCACCGAAGGCACACTGTCCCCGCAGGTTTCTGCCGTCGGCAGCATCGCCTTCAACGAGCGCGACCAGGTCATCGTGCAGGCCCGCGCCACTGGCTACGTCGAGCGCCTGAACGTCCGCGCCACGCTCGACCGCGTGGCCAAGGGCCAAGCGCTGGCCGAGCTGTATGTGCCGGACTGGATTGCGGCGCAGGAAGAGTTCCTGTCCGTGCGCCGGATGCAAGGCACCGACCTCGGGGCACTGGTCGACGGCGCGCGCCAGCGCATGCGCCAGGCCGGCATGAACGACAGCCAGATCGCGTTGGTCGAAAGCACTGGGCGCACGCAGCCACGCATCCAACTTGTCGCACCGATCGGCGGTGTCGTCACCGAGTTGATGGCGCGCGAAGGCATGACTGTGATGGCAGGCGCCACGCTGTTCCGCATCAACGGCCTCGGCACCGTGTGGGCCAATGCCGAAGTGCCAGAGAGCCAGGCAGCGCTGCTGCGGCCCGGCGCGAAGGTTCATGCGACGAGTCCGGCCGTGCCCGGCGCGAAGTTCGACGGCAAGGTGCAGGCCATCCTTCCCGAGGTCAACGCGACGACGCGAACGCTGAAGGCCCGGCTCGAACTCGCGAATGCCAACGGTGAGCTGGTGCCGGGCATGTTCGTGCAGATGCAGTTCATGGACAAGCGCAGCGAGAAGGCGTTGCTGGTGCCCACCGAAGCCATCATCCAGACCGGCAAACGCATGGTCGCGATGCTGCCGGAAGAGAACGGCCGCTTTCGGCCGGTCGATGTCGAGATCGGCATCGAAAGCGGTGGGCAGACGGAGATCAAGCGTGGCCTGCAACTCGGCCAGCGCGTGGTCGTCTCCTCGCAGTTCCTGATCGACTCCGAGGCCAGCCTGAAGGGCGTGGAGGCACGGTTGAACGTCGAACCTCCACCCACGGCCGCGAACACCGCCCCCCGACATTCCGGGACAGGAAAGATCGAGGCCATCAGCCGCGATGCGATGACCTTGTCGCATGGCCCCATCGCGTCACTGAGGCGGGGGGCGATGACCATGGACTTCAAGCTGCCCAAGCGCGGTTTGCCGCGTGGGATGGAGGCTGGTGACCGAATCGACTTCGAGTTCTACATGGACGCCGACAACCAGGCCCAGCTCACGCACACGACCCTGCTGCAGCCGGAGCCAAAGCCTGCCGCGTCCGCAGCCTCGGGGAGCAAGCCATGATCGCCCGGCTGATCCGCTGGTCGATCGTCAACCGCTTCCTGGTGCTGCTGGCCACGGTAATGCTCAGCGCCTGGGGCGTCTACGCGCTGCTGCGCACGCCGCTGGACGCGCTGCCCGATCTCTCGGACGTGCAGGTGATCATCCGCACGACCTATCCCGGCCAGGCGCCGCGGATCGTCGAAAACCAGATCACCTACCCGCTGACGACGACGATGCTATCGGTGCCGGGGGCGAAGACGGTGCGAGGCTATTCCTTCTTCGGCGACAGCTTCGTCTATGTGCTGTTCGAAGATGGCACGGACCTGTACTGGGCACGCTCGCGGGTGCTGGAGTATCTGAACCAGGTGCAGTCGAGATTGCCGCCCGGAGCCAAGGCGTCGCTCGGGCCCGACGCGACCGGTGTCGGCTGGATCAACCAGTATGCGCTGGTCGATCGCAGCGGCACGCAGGATGCGGGGCAGCTGCGCGCCTTGCAGGACTGGTTCCTCAAGTTCGAGCTGAAGACCGTGCCGAACGTGGCCGAGGTGGCCTCCGTCGGGGGCATGGTGCGGCAGTATCAGATCCTGCTGGACCCCGACAAACTGGCGGCCTACGGCATCGCGCACACCAAGGTGGTCGAGGCGATCCAGAAGTCGAACCAGGAAGCGGGCGGCTCGGTGCTCGAACTCGGCGAGGCCGAGTACGTCGTGCGGGCATCGGGCTATTTGCAGTCGCTCGACGATTTCCGCAAGGTGCCGTTGGTCAGCACGGCGGCGGGCGTCTCGGTGCGTCTGGGTGACGTGGCACGCATCCAGGTCGGGCCCGAGATGCGCCGGGGCATCGGCGAACTGGACGGCGAAGGGGAAGCGACGGGCGGCGTGATCGTGATGCGTTCGGGCAAGAACGCGCTGGAGACGATTGCGGCCGTCAAGGAGAAGCTCAAGACCTTGCAAGCCGGCCTGCCCAAGGGGGTGGAGATCGTGCCGGTCTACGACCGCTCAGGCCTGATCGAACGCGCCGTGGACAACCTTGGCCACAAGCTGCTCGAAGAGTTCGCCGTCGTCGCGGTGGTCTGCTTCATCTTCCTGTTCCACCTGCGCTCGGCGTTCGTCGCCATCGTCTCGTTGCCGCTGGGCATCCTGGCCGCATTCATCGTGATGCACTACCAGGGCGTCAACGCCAACATCATGTCGCTCGGCGGTATCGCCATCGCGATCGGGGCCATGGTCGATGCGGCGGTCGCGATGATTGAGAACGCGCACAAACACCTGGAGCATTGGCACCACGCGCATCCGGACCAGAAGCTCGAAGGCGAGGTGCGCTGGCAGGTCATTGGCGACTCCGCCGCCGAGGTAGGGCCGGCGCTGTTCTTCTCGCTCTTGATCATCACTCTGAGCTTCATTCCGGTCTTCACGCTGGAGGCACAGGAAGGCCGGCTGTTCTCGCCGCTGGCGTTCACCAAGACCTATGCCATGGCGGCAGCAGCTGGTCTGTCGGCAACGTTGATACCGGTGCTCATGGGCTATCTGATCCGGGGGCGCATTCCGGACGAGAAGAACAATCCGCTGAACCGACTCCTGATCGCGATCTACCGGCCGCTGTTGAACGTCGTCCTTCGCGCGCCCAAGACCACGCTGGCGGTCGCCGCCGTGGCTTTGGTGCTGAGCCTGTGGCCGCTCCAGCACATCGGCGGCGAGTTCATGCCCCGGCTCGACGAAGGCGACCTGCTCTACATGCCGTCGGCGCTGCCGGGGCTCTCGGCCGGCAAGGCCGCTGAGCTGCTACAGCAGACGGACCGCCTCATCAAGACGGTCCCTGAAGTCGCCAGGGTCTACGGCAAGGCCGGCCGCGCCGAGACCGCGACCGACCCCGCGCCGATGGAGATGTTCGAGACCACGATCCAGTTCAAGCCCAGGGACCAGTGGCGCCCTGGCATGACGCAGGACAAGCTGGTCGATGAACTGGACCGCATCGTCAAGGTGCCTGGCCTGGCCAATATCTGGGTGCCGCCGATCCGCAACCGCATCGACATGCTGGCCACCGGCATCAAGAGCCCGGTCGGCGTGAAGGTCGCCGGCACTGACCTGGCCGTGATCGACCGGGTGACCGCTGAGATCGAGAAGGCGCTCAAGGATGTGCCGGGTGTGAGCAGTGCGCTCGCCGAACGGCTGACGGGCGGGCGCTACGTGGACGTGACGATCAACCGCGATGCCGCCGCGCGCTTCGGCATGAACATCGCCGACGTGCAGTCGGTCATCACCTCGGCGGGCGGCGGCGACAACATCGGCGAGACGGTGGAGGGCCTGCAGCGCTTCCCGATCAACCTGCGCTACCCGCGGGAAATTCGAGATTCGCTGGAGAAGCTGCGCGTGCTGCCCATCGTCACCGAGAAGGGAGCGCGGCTCGTGCTGTCGGATGTGGCAGACATCCGCATCACCGACGGCCCACCAATGCTGCGCAGCGAGAACGCGCGTCTATCTGGCTGGGTCTACGTGGACATCCGGGGACGCGACCTGCGCTCGGCGGTGAAGGACATGCAGCGCGTGGTGACCGAGAAGGTGGTGCTGCCGGCGGGCTACTCGATTTCGTGGTCCGGGCAGTTCGAGTTCCTGGAGCGCGCGACCGCGAAGCTCAAGGTGGTGGTGCCCTTCACCCTGCTGATCATCTTCGTGCTGCTGTACCTCACCTTCAAGCGCTTCGACGAGGCGCTGCTGATCATGGCGACGCTGCCTTTTGCGCTCGTCGGCGGCATCTGGCTGCTGTACTTGTTGAGCTACAACCTCTCGGTCGCCGGTGCGGTGGGCTTCATCGCGCTCGCGGGTGTGTCGGCCGAGTTCGGCGTGATCATGGTGCTGTACCTGAAACAGGCGTGGGATGCGCGCGTCAAAGAGGGCAAGACCACCAAGGAGGACCTGCTCGACGCCATCCGCGAAGGCGCGGTGCGTCGCGTGCGGCCCAAGGCGATGACCGTCGCGGTGATTCTTGGCGGCCTGTTCCCCATCATGTGGGGTACGGGCACCGGCTCCGAGGTCATGCAGCGGATCGCGGCGCCCATGGTGGGCGGCATGATCACGGCGCCGCTGCTGTCCATGTTCGTGGTTCCGGCGGTCTATCTGCTGATGCGCCGCAAGCGAGAACGCCAGGCTTGGCGGCTCGCATTTTGGAGGAAGCCCTCTCAGCTTTCGAAAGGCTGGTGACCGGTGACCTGATTTCAGTGCATTGGCAGCAGCTTTGATCGCCTGCTGTCGCTCAACCAGCACAGCACGATCGGAACGACCGCCCTGTACGCTGAGCCGCTCAGACAGGTGGCCTAGAAGCGCAGTAACAACCGAACAGCGCGGCGCCCTTGACTCTGCAGTCAGTTCATGGCCCAGCATGACGGGTACTGCAACTTTCACACCGTCCCATGCATCGCCGCTATTTCACGAACGCAGCCGTCATGGCCGCAGCAGTTTTCCCCGGCTTGGCCATCGCGCAGGAACGCCCGGTCGCAGGCAAGCACTATGTCAGCGTCTCGACGCGGCAGCCGACCCGCGATCCCAACCAGATCGAGGTGGTGGAGTTTTTTGCCTACAGCTGCGAACACTGCTTCATGTTCGAGCCGGCGCTCGAGGCGTGGCACAAACGCTTGCCCTCAGGCGTCGTGCTACGCCGCGTTCCCATCGCTTTCCGGGAGTCGTTTGCGACTCACCAGAAGTTGTTCTTTGCCATTGAGCAGCTCGGACTCGTCGACCAGCTTCACGGGAAGGTCTTCACGGCCATCCACATGGGCAAGCAGCGGCTGGACAAGCCAGAAGGCATTGCCGAGTTCGCGAAGAAGAATGGGGTGGATCCTTCGCGCTTGATGGACGCCGCCAACTCGTTCGCCGTTGCGGCGAAAGCCAAGCAGGCCAACGCGCTTGCCACAGGGTACGGAGTGCAGGGCACACCGTCGCTCGGTGTCGATGGACGATGGCTCACCTCTGGCTCCATGACCGGATCGAACGAGCGCGCATTGGCCGTGGCGGAGTTCTTGATTGGCGAGGCAAGGCGCGCTGCCAAGACCTGAGATCACATGAGCTGGCTCGAACGGTTGCTCGAGGCGAACCTGGCGCTATGGAAGTACACCCTTGGCACTTCGACTGCGTCCATGGGCGCTGCCATGGGGCCGCTCGCGTAGTACTTCGATCTTTACAGCGTCAAGCGGCGCCGGCAGCGGGAAGAACGGCGCGGGCAGCGACGCCGTAGCCGGCATCGCAAGCGGTATCGACCCCTGCCAACTCAACGGCCATGAACTGACTTCAAATGCCCCCGCCGGCTCAGCGCGGAAGATTTCTTGGCCTCTTCTGCGAGGCCGGAGAGCACGCCGCACTGCTCGGCGGGACGATCGGAGCCGCATCGCTGCCTCAAGGCCTTCAGCTGCTGTTCGAGCGACTTCAGCTCCTTGATGCGTTTGGAGACGTGCTCGATGTGTTCCTCAAGCAGCGCATTGACCTCGTTGCAAGCTTCCTCAGGCTCATCCTTGAACCGCAGAAGCACGCGAATTTCGTCGAGCGACATATCCAAGCTACGGCAGTAGCGAATGAACTGGAGACGCTCGTGGTGGGCAATCTCATACAGCCGGAAGTTGCCCTGTGACCGAGCCGCCGCCTTCAGCAGCCCCTCGCGCTCATAGAAGCGGATGGTCTCGATAGCGGTTTCGGTGGCCGTGGCGAGTTCGCCGATCTTCATGGGAGCCTGTTGAAGTCGCTGAATTCCTTGACTCTAAACCCGGTTTAGGGTTTCTAATCACGGGAACGAGAATCATTACCATCATGAAGCTGACTTTCCTAGGCCACGTTGCCCTTTGCCTTCTCATGCTCGGCCCGGTAGCCAGTCGTGCCGACGTTCCCGAGCCCGCCGTGCGCCAGCTGTGGCAGTTGATCGACTACGTCGGGGTCGACTACAGCGGCGCCGTCAGCAATGGCACCGTGGTCAGCGCGGCGGAATACGCCGAGATGGATGAATTTGCCAGCCGCGCGCTGGAGCAAGCCAAGCAGTTGCCCGACGCCGCCGGCAAAGCCGAACTGCTCACAGCCGCGCAGCGGTTGCGCGAGGCGGTGACACGCAAGGAGGACCCCAAGCTCGTGGCAGAGCTGGCCCGGCGCGCAGCGGGCCTCCTGCTGACGGCCTATCCGGTGCCTGTGGCGCCCAGGAAATTGCCGGAGATACGTCTGGGCCAGACGCTGTACCAGGCACAGTGCGCAAGCTGCCATGGGGCCGCTGGCAACGGCGATGGTCCCCTCGCGCCGAACCTCGATCCCAAACCGATCGCCTTTACCGATCACGAGCGGGCGGCGACACGAAGCCTGATGGCGTTGTATCAGGTGGTCAGCCAAGGCGTACCTGGGACCTCGATGCCGGCGTTCACCACGTTGTCTGACGATGATCGTTGGGCGCTGGCGTGGTACGTCGGGACGATGGCCAACGATGACGCTTCCCGACAGCGCGGCGCGGCGCTGTGGCAGAGCGATGCTCGCGCCAAGGCCCGGATGGCGAATCTCGCGGAGCTCACGACCCAGACGCAGGAAAGCCTGGCATCGGCGATGGGCGCCAACGATGCGCGGGACCTGATGGCATACCTGCGAAGCGACAGCGCTGCGCTGGCAACTGCGAACGGAGGCATAGCCCTGGCTCGCGCGAAGCTCCAGGAAAGTCTCGCGGCTGCCCGCGCCGGCAACACGCCTGAGGCAACCCGGCTCGGCTTGTCGGCCTATCTGGACGGGTTCGAACCCTTGGAGCCCAAGCTGTCAGCGCGCAACAAAACTTTGATGACGCAGATCGAGTCGGGCATGTTGGCCTACCGCGGGGCGCTCGGCAACGGCCGGCTTGGCGAGGCAGAAGCCGCCGCGACGCGGCTTGACGGTCTCTTCAGCCAAGCTGAGAAAGAGCTGGAAGCCGGCGCATCGGACGCTTCGACGACGTTCGTAGGCGCGCTGACCATATTGCTTCGCGAGGGGGTCGAGGCGCTGCTGATCGTCGTCGGCATGATTGCGTTCCTGCGCAAGGCCGGCCGAACGGACGTGCTCCCCCATGTGCATGCGGGATGGGTATCGGCGCTGGCGGCTGGCGGCCTGACCTGGGCCGTCGCCACCTACGTCGTCGGCATCTCCGGCGCCAGCCGCGAAGTCACGGAAGGCGTGTCATCGCTTTTCGCTGCGGTGGTGCTGTTGGCGGTCGGCCTGTGGATGCATCAGAAGAGCAGCGCTGGGCGCTGGCAGGCTTACCTCAAGGAGAAGCTGTCTTCGGCGATGTCGCGCCGCTCGGCCTGGGCGTTGTTCGGCCTGTCGTTCATTGCCGTTTACCGCGATGTGTTCGAGACGGTGCTGTTCTTCTCAGCACTCGCGGTAGACGGCCACGAGGGTGCTTTGCTCGGCGGCCTGGCCTGCGGGGTCGCTGCACTCGCAGTGATTGCCTGGCTGCTGCTGCGAACCAGCGCTCGCATGCCCATCGGCAAGTTCTTCGCGATCAGCTCCATCGCCGTGGCAGTCATCGCCGTCATCCTGGCCGGCAAGGGTATGAGTGGCTTGCAGGAGGCGGGCTGGGTGTCAGCGAACCCGATCCCTTGGCCACATGTCCAGGTATTGGGGATCTACCCCACTGCCGAGACCGCCATCGCACAGGTGGTCGTGCTGCTCATCGCACTCGCCGGGTTCAGTATCAACGCGGTCCAAGCCCGTCGCTTTGCTGCTTGAACGTGGATGCATGCGGCGTGTCCCTTCAGGTCAGCAGGTCACGTCCGATCAAGTAGATTGCCCAGGCGAAGGCTGCAGCTGTCGGGAGGGCGGTAGTCGCCATGCCAAAGCTCCGCGCACCCGCTCCTTTGGGATATCCCTTCAAGAAGGCGATGCGGCCAAAGGCAAACAGCAACACCGCCGCCGGAATGAAAAACAGTGAGGCACCGGACACCAAGGTGGCAAGCGCGACGTGTGCACCTACGGCAAGGGCCGTCTGCTCCAGGGTGTTCTGGAGAAACGCCACTTTGACAGCGAGTGCGGGGCTCGGAGGTGAGAAGGCCGAACCTCGGTTGTCTTCGGCTGAACGGTACCGTCCCGACGAGACCATGCGCACGGCAATCAGCAGCCAGACCAACACGAAAAGGTCGGCTTGGACTGCGAAGGCGATGCGTTCGGCCAGCGCCTTGGGCGGCTGGAAGAACCGTGGCAGCAACCAGCAGAAACTCGTGATCACCACCGCGCACAGCAAGGCGGACCATGCGGCATTGCGCAGGATGCGTCGCTGCTCGGCGGCCAGGTCGACCTCAACCGGCAGCGTCACCCTGTTGCGAACGGTCTTTGACATTGAGGTCTCCTGACCAGTAGCTTATCGGTGGGCGGGCGGTGTCAGTGCACACGATGTGCGCGCTGCGCAGCGGCGCTGGGGGTACGCCGAACGTAGCGACGAATGTGCGAGTGAGGTGGGCGCTGTCCGCAAAGCCGGCGAGATGCGCCGCCTCGGTGAGCGTGGCGCCTGTTGCCAGAGTGCGCACGGCACGTTGCAGGCGCAGCCACCGGACGAACGCCCGGAACGAAAGACCTGACGCCTCACGAAACCAATGCATGAAGTGTGAGCGCGAGAGCCCAGCGGCGGCAGCCGCGTCCTCGACACGCACCGGGGCCTCCAGCGCCTGCTCAAGCCATTCAAGTACCGCCGGCCAGCGCCCGGGCTCCATTGGGAGGGGCCGCTCGTCTGGCGCTCCTGATGGGGGCTTCTCAAGCCAGTCCATCAATTCGCCTTCCAGGGCGGTCGCCTGGGTGGCGGTCAAAGTTCTCACATGAGGCTTTGAACACATCGACGCGTCGCCGGTCAGCAGGCTTGTGTCGACGAACAGCATGCGAACGGGCTGTGCGGCCAGGATGCGGTGCGGCACGCCCGCGGGCAGGACATGGCCAGGCGCATCCAGCGTGCCCCAGGCACCTTCGAGTTCCACGGTTCCCGTCGGGCACCACGCCAACTGGGCAGCCTGGTGCCGGTGTGGACGCCCAGGCAACACAGGCCCCACGTACACGGCCCATCCCCTGCCGATGCTCAACAGCGGTCGGTCAAGATAAGCGAGGGCTTCAGGCATCCGTCTGTCGAGTCGGCTTCCTGCGGAAGGCCTCGTGTGCCACCAGCAGGGCCGCGCCTGCCATGATGCCGATGTCCGCGATGTTGAAAGCCGGCCAGTGATGCGGACCCCAATGCAGGTCGATCCAATCGACGACGGCGCCCCGGCCGATCCGGTCGAACATGTTGGCCAACGCGCCTCCCAGGATCAATCCAAAGCTGATCCGCTCAGCGTTCGAGGTGGACGCACGGCGGAGCATGACGATGAGGAACGCCGAGGCCACCAGCGCGATGGCGATGAAGAAGTAGCGTTGCCAGCCGCCCTCGTTGTGCAAGAAGCTGAAGGCGGCGCCGCGGTTCAGCACATGCACGATGTTCAGCACGGGCGCCAGCTGATGCGTCGCCCCGAAGTCCACCGTCGCGACGATGGCCGCCTTGGTCGCCAGATCTGCGGCGAGAACCGTCGCAGCCAGCACAAAGCCCCGCCGAGCACCGCGCTCAGGCCGCATGGCTTCGATCCTCTGGCTTGGAACTGCGCAAGAGCCGCAATCCATTGAACACGACCGCCAGGCTTGCGCCCATGTCGGCAAGAATGGCCAGCCAGAGGCTGGCGTGGCCGGTGAAGGCTAGCACCATGAAGATGGCCTTGGTGCCGATGGCGAAGGCGATGTTGGCCTTGAGCACGCCGCCCACGCGGCGCGACAAGGCGATGAACTCCGGCAGCTTGCGCAAGTCGTCCTGCATCAGCGCCACGTCGGCCGTCTCGATGGCAGTGTCGGTTCCGGCCGCGCCCATCGCAAAGCCGATGTTCGACTTCGCCAGGGCGGGTGCATCGTTGACACCGTCGCCCACCATGCCGACGGGACCTTGGGCAGCAAGCTTCTCGATCGCTTCGAGTTTGTCCTGGGGGAGGAGGTCGCCGCGCGCGTCGGTGATGCCCACCAACGCAGCCACGGCTGCGGCGGTCTTGGCATTGTCACCCGTCAGCATCACCGGCTCCACGCCAAGCCGCTTGAGCGAGGCGACCGCCTCCTTGCTGCTGTCGCGCACGGTGTCCGCCACGGCCAGCACGGCAAGCGCGACCTTCTCAGTCGACAGCACCACGGCGGTTTTCGCCTGCGCTTCGAGCTGTTCAAGTTGAGCCAGGACTGCCTCTGACGCGACGCCCAACTCGGTGGCCAGGCGCTGGTTGCCGATGTAGTAGGTTTGCCCGTCGATATCGCCCTTCACGCCGCGGCCTGCCAGCGCCTCGAAGTTCTGGACGTCGGCGTGCGGCTGTTCTCCGTACGCGCGCACGATCGCCGTGGCCACCGGATGCTCGGACAAGGCATCGATGCTGGCAGCGATGCGCAGAACCTCCGCCTGCGACAAGTCCCCGACCGGCAAGGTGTCGGTCAGCGCTGGCCGGCCATGCGTCAGCGTGCCGGTCTTGTCCAGCGCCACCGCGCGCAGCAGGCGTCCCTGTTCAAGGTACAGGCCACCTTTGACCAGGATGCCTCTGCGAGACGCTGCAGCCAGGCCGCTCACGACCGTGACCGGCGTTGAGATCACCAAGGCGCACGGGCATGCGATGACCAGCATGACCAGCGCCTTGTAGGCCCAGTCGAACCAGACACCGCCAAAGAACAAGGGCGGTATCACGGCGATGCCCACGGCCAGCGCGAACACCACCGGCGTGTAGATGCTTGCAAACTGATCCACGAAACGCTGGGTGGGTGCGCGTTGGCCCTGCGCCTCCTGCACGGAGCGCGCGATGCGGTCCAGCGTCGTGTTGCCCTTGCGTGAGCGCACTTCGAACTCGAGCGTGCCGCGTTCGTTGATCGTGCCTGCGAAGACGGTGTCGCCGACCTGCTTGGCCACTGGCATGCTCTCGCCGGTGATCGGAGCCTGGTTGACGGCGGACGCTCCGGACTGGACGACGCCGTCGAGCGCAATGCGCTCGCCCGGGCGCACGCGCACCAAGGCGCCCAAATCGACGGACTCGGCCTTGACCTCTTCCCAGCGGCCGTCCGGTTGCTTGACCAGGGCCGTTTCCGGTGCCAGTTCCATCAAGCTGCGGATCGCATTGCGAGCGCGATCAAGGCTGAGCGCTTCGATCATCTCGGCGATGGCGAACAGCCAGATCACCACGGCTGCTTCCGGCCACTGTCCGATGAGCGCTGCGCCGATCACGGCGATCGTCATCAGCAAGTTCATGTTCAAGGACAGCGTCCGCAGCGCGATCCACCCCTTCTTGAGGGTCTCGACGCCCCCTAAGGCGATGGCCGCCAAGGAGGCTCCGATTACGGGCAGGGAGGACTCACCGAGGCCGGCGAATGCCATGGCCTCAGCCCCGAGCGCAAGGACGCCGGCGGCTCCCATCTTCAGCCACTGGGTCTTCGAGATGCCAGAACCAAACTCGCGGGTGACCGATGGCGCCGGCTGGCTGCTGTCCTGGAGGACGGGCGACATGCCCAGCCGGCCGATGGCCGCCGTGACTGGCGCCAGGTCGTCCAGCGTATGGGCAACGGTCAACTTACGGCTCAGGAGGTCGAACTGCAGGGCAGTCACGCCTGGCAGCCCTTCCAAGGCCTTGCGAAGCAGTGCTTCCTCGGTGGGGCAGTCCATCTTTTCGATCAGATAGATGGCCTGGCCCTTGGGACTCGCGCCCGCTTCCCGCTCGACGGTGGCTTTCATGCCGATCTCGCGCAATGCATCCAGCACTGGCGCGGGGTCACCCAGGCGGTGCTGAACGGCCAGCCGGCGGTTGATGAGGTCGAAGTCGAGTTGGTCGACGCCCTCCACGCGGCCCAGGCGCTTGCGGATCAGCGCTTCCTCGGTGGGGCAGTCCATGTTCGTGATGACGAACTGGGTCGTGTTCCCGCTGGCGGCCGGAGACGGCGTCGTCGTCGACGTGCCGCACGGGCGACAAGCGGATAAGGCGTTATCACGCGGCGGCGCTTCGGCGACTGGCGTTGGCGCTGGCGCTGACACGGGTGCCGGTGCGTCCACCGCCTCGGCCGGGCGAGCATCCATGCCGATCTCGCGGAGCTGCGTCAGGATGGGCTCGGACGAAGGCAAGGTGTGAGACACCTCGAGCCGTCGCGCTGGCAGGTCGAAGGACAACCCTTTCACGCCGTCGAGCGCTTCGAGCCCGGCCCGGATTGCCTTCTCCTCATTGCGGCAATCCATGTTCGAGACGATGAACGCCGCCGTCGTTGTGGCGATGCGAGCGGCGCCGCAACTGGATGCGCATGACGTGCCGCAAGACGATGACGTGTCGGCGTCGGGATTGACCTCCAGGGACGCCTTCATGCCGATGCCCGTCAAAGCGTCGAGCAGCGGCTGAACCGTGGCCAGGGTGTGCACGATGGTGAGGCGACGCTGCGGCAGATCGAACGCCAAGGACTCGACGCCAGGGATCTCGCCGAGCCGTGCACGGATCGCAGCCTGCTCGTTGCGGCAATCCATGTTCGGAATCTTGAAGGAGGTGGCGCTGTCGGGCGAGTTGGCGCCAGGAAGGTCTTGAGCGGTCATGTTTGGGCGCGATGGTCTGCCGTGATTGCACACCCTGTAGTAGGTGGAGAGTCAAGCCCTGTGTTCGTCGCCTTGATGCGCCGCTTCTGCGGCTTCCGACAGGATCTCCCTGCCGCCGTTGGCGGCGATGCCGCAGACGACCAGTCCGAGCACCAGGTCAGGCACGTTCGAGCCCCACCACATGACAAGTGCGCCGGACAGGACGATGGCCAGGTTCACGATCGAATCGTTGCTGGTGAAGATGGCCGACGCCTTGAAATTCACATCCTCTCCGCGGTGCCGCTTGAGGAGGCGCAGGCACACGAGGTTGAGCGCGGCGTTGATGGCGGCCATGACCATCATGGCCGGGCCGAGCGGCGGTTCGCCACCAAAGAACCGACGCAACACCTCGACGAGCAGGAGCACCGCCAAGCCGATCAGCAGCCAGCCCGACAGCCGGGCCGCTCGAACCTTGATCGTTGCCGAGCGACCGACCGCGTACAGGCTGACGCCGTAAACGCTGGCATCGGCAAGGTTGTCGAGCGCGGCGGCGATCACCGCCGTGGAGGACGCCATCAAGCCGACCGTGACGCCGGCGATGCACTGGCCAAGATTGATGAGCAGCACCTTCCACAAGATGCTGCGGTCGGCCGCCTTGTTCGCATCCAAACCTGAGCCTTCGTTGTCTTCGGCTTGCTTGTCGCCCATCGCCGGTCCTTTCTGTACGGCAGTCGATTTCACAACCTGTAGTCGGTGGAGTGTCAAGCGCAACGCAACAGCTCGTTTGTTCAAGCCGAACGCAGACCGCGTGACGAGACTGCTCGCAACCGATAGCCCGGAGATGAAGATGAAGCGACTCGTCAGGTTTGGCGCCTATCCCCTGACCATGGCACTGGTGATTGCGGGTGTGTGGTGGACCCGCCAGCAGAACTACCCCTTGGCGTGGCTGGCTGTCCTGGCGGCATCCGGCATGGCCGCCGTTGCACTTTTCGAGCGGCTGTTGCCGTTCGATCAGCGATGGCAGAGCGCGGACCGTGACTTTCCAGCAGACGTGGCCCACGCGATCGTCAACTTGCTGGTCATGCAAGGGGCAATCCTGGGCTTCGTCGTGATGCGCGGCCAGCTCGGGTGGAGCGGGTTGTGGTGGCCGTCAGATTGGCCGTTTTTGGCGCAGGTTTTTCTGGCGGGCCTGCCGCTTGACCTGTCCCTTTACGCCGTGCACCGCCTGAGCCACCGGTACG
>Ga0187842_1000259_pt1 | contig 28323 bp, 23 predicted proteins | sample SpaLakP09_SKY_41_FD_134514 | JGI IMG/M metagenome (GOLD analysis project Ga0187842, IMG submission 134514) | Oligotrophic lake water microbial communities from Sparkling Lake, Wisconsin, USA - SP09_SKY_41 | ecosystem: Environmental > Aquatic > Freshwater > Lake | place: USA: Sparkling Lake... | reverse complement strand
GTACAGCGTGCCCTGCGGGCCACGCAGCACTTCGACGCGTTCCATGTCGTAGAATTCGGCTTCGAACAGGTTGCCCGACTGCTGGGGCGCGTTGTTCAGGTGGACGCCGACGCCGGCGTCGGCCGAGCTGCCGACGGCCCGCGCACCGATGCCGCGGATCTGGAAGTTGAAGCTGTTGGTGAAGTTGCTCTTGGCAAAGGTGACGTTCGGAATGGCCAGCTGAAGATTCGGACCCCCGTCGATCTTCTGGGCTTCCAGCGTGTCCTGGCTGAAGGTGGACACCGCGATCGGAACGTCCTGAAGGGCTTCTTCCTTCTTCTGGGCGGTCACGACCAGTTCTTCGATGACGTTGCTCGGCTGGGCGGATTGTTGACCGCTGGCTTCTTGAGCGAAGGCCGGAGCAGCGACGGCTGACAGCACGGCCGCCGAAGCGCCCATCGCCAACAGACTCCGCAGACGCAGAGATTGCGACATATGAATTCCCTCCCTGAACGCTGCGGCGCCTTATGGCGGTGCCTGCTCGCGTCGTTGTTTCCTCGGTGCCGTACAATCTGCGCTGCGCGGGCGTACGGCTGGCCCCTCGCAACATAGGCTGATTGCATACTTGCGTTCTGTTGCTGTCAACCGCCGCAATCGTATGTGAACGGCGATAGGTTACGCCATTTCACTTTACCGGGTGCCATATTCTCCTGATTGGGGTGGTTTTCGCCGAAATTAGAAAAACCGGTTTGGTCATGCCGTAACGGAAGTCTCGAGCAAATCGCTGAATTCCCTTCCTCGCCTAGGGCTTGACGCTGCGATGCGTTCGCAAGACTTCGTAAAATCGGTGAGTCGGGTATCGAGTGCAGTGAATGTTTCAATTCGGCACAGCGCGATATTTGGCCTGCGATCGGCTGGTCTGCCACAGTGCGCCGGTGTTCCGCCCGGGTGTGCGCCGGATCGAACTTGACCCACGGCCGTTTCGACCCGTCGCGGCCTCGTGTAGAGAAGCGGCGATGTCGATCCGCCTTTCCCATTCAGGCCGCTGCAGGCGGCCGGAGACCCTGTGATGAGTGACTCTGCCCTTGTGCTGTTTTCCGGCGGCCAGGACAGCAGTGTCTGTCTGGCCTGGGCCCTCGAGCGCTATGCCCGCGTCGAGACCGTAGGGTTCGACTACGGCCAGCGGCACGTCGTCGAGATGGAGGCGCGGGTGGCCGTGCGCCATCAGGTCGCCGCCCGCTTCCCCCACTGGGCCGAACGCCTCGGTGAGGATCACGTGCTGGACATCCGCAGTTTCGGGGCGGTCGCCCAGAGTGCACTGACCGACGACCGGGCCATCGAGATGACCGAGCGTGGCCTGCCGTCGACCTTCGTCCCCGGCCGTAACCTTGTGTTCCTGATCTATGCGGCGGCCCTGGCTGACCGTCGGGGCATCGACGCCCTGGTCGGTGGCATGTGCGAGACCGACTACTCGGGCTATCCCGACTGTCGACGCGACACTCTGGACGCCATGCAGAGCGCGCTCAACCTGGGTATGGACCGCGGTTTCCGGGTCGAGACGCCCCTGATGACCCTGACCAAGGCGGAGACCTGGGCCCTGGCCAAGGCTCTGGGTGGTGAGGACCTGGTCGACCTGATCGTGGTCGAGAGCCACACCTGCTACCAGGGCGAGCGCGGGGAACTGCATCCCTGGGGCCATGGCTGCGGCGAATGTCCGGCCTGCGAGCTGCGCCAGCGCGGCTACGAGGAATGGGACGCCGCCGGTCGTAAGGTCATGGCCGCGTGACCTACTCCGTCAAGGAAATCTTCCTCACCCTGCAGGGCGAGGGCGGCCAGGCCGGCAAGGCGGCGGTGTTCTGCCGTTTCGCCGGGTGCAATCTGTGGTCGGGGCGCGAGCAGGACCGGGCCAAGGCCGTCTGCACCTTCTGCGATACCGATTTCGTCGGCACCGACGGGGAGGGCGGCGGCAAGTTTGCCACGGCCGAGGATCTGGCTGCGGCCGTCGAGGCGGCCTGGACCGGCGGGCCGGGTGACCGGCTGGTGGTCTGCACCGGCGGCGAGCCCCTGCTGCAGCTGGATCCGGCCGCCATTGCCGCCCTGCACGCGCGGGGCTTCATGATTGCGGTCGAGACCAACGGCACGGTTCTGGCCCCCGACGGCATCGACTGGATCTGCGTCAGCCCCAAGGCCGATGCGCCGGTCGTGCAGACGCGCGGCCAGGAGCTGAAGCTGGTTTATCCGCAGGACAAGGCTCTTCCGGACCGCTTCGCCGGGCTCGATTTCGAACGCTTCTACCTGCAGCCGATGGACGGCCCCGACCGCGACGCCAACACGCAATTGGCGGTCGCCTATTGCCTTTCACACCCTCAATGGCGTTTAAGCGTCCAAACACACAAATATCTCGGCCTGCCCTGACGGATAAGGCGCTCGATCTGGTGACAGGGTCGTTGCGCTAGAGCCTCCCAGGCCCTGTCAAAAGAAGCATACGATGATGCCCGTCTTCGAAATCACGAAGGCCGCGACGTTCGACGCGGCCCATTACATCGAGCAAGGTCCCGCCGACCATCGCTACCGCAAGCTGCACGGCCACTCGTTCAAGGTCGAGGCCAGCGTAAAGGGGGCGATGCAGGACGCCGGCTGGGTGGCGGACCTGGAAGGCCTCGACACCGCCCTGAAGGCCGTCGCGTCTGAGCTGGATCACGGTCTTCTGAATGACCGCCCCGGGCTTGAGATTCCGACGCTCGAGCGCCTGTGCCTCTATTTCGCCGACCGCCTGACCCCGGCCTTTCCGGGTCTGTCGCGCGTGGTGATCTCGCGTCCGACAATCGGCGAAAGCTGCGCCCTGGCCCTGGGCTGACCGGCCGGCTCTTTTCGCCCCCCTCCTCCGCACTGCCGTAGCGATACCGGGGCCGGACGAAATCCTGCGTCTGTTGCGCTGCAACAAGGCGCTTGCCTTTCCGCCATTTTGTCATATTGGCTGTGCCCTGGGGACGGGGCTCTGCGCCGCCCTCACGATCGCGCCGGTGCCTCGAGAGAGGCTTAATCGGGAATGCGGTGAGGGTGCTTATGCACCCGACTCCGCGGCTGTCCCTGCAACTGTAAGCGGATAGCGCGATGCACACGGCCCCCTCTGCGGGGCACAGCCACTGGGCCGAAAGGCCCGGGAAGGCCGTGCATCACGTTTCGACCCGCGAGCCAGGAGACCTGCCGGCGCACCGGTCGCTCTTGCCTGATCCAGGGGATGGTCAAGGCACGGTACTCCGTCTGAGCGACGAACATGCGGCGGGAGCCGCATCGGTTCGTATGGGTTGGCGCCAGGGCGTCCGCCTCGCCGTGCGTGCCGACCGCCCAGCGGACGCTCCCGTCATCCGTCGCTGATGACCCGTGAGTGCTACCTGTGAAACTGTTCCTCTGTTCCGCCTCCTGCCTGGCCCTGCTGGCCGCCGGGCCTGCTCTTGCCGACCCCGCCGCCGCGACCCCGGTCGATTCCGTGATTGTCACCGCGTCGCGCTCCGGCGAGCCGGTCGAGGTCAAGACCCTCGGTGCGTCGGTCACCGTGCTCGACGCCGAGGCCATGACCCTTCGCCAGACCCGCATCGTGTCCGACATCCTGCGCGACGTGCCCGGCCTTGCGGTCAATCGTCTGGGGGCCATCGGCGGCCAGACCCAGGTCCGTGTTCGCGGGACCGAAGGCAATCACGTCCTGGTGCTGATCGACGGGATCGAGGCCTCCGACCCCTATCAGGGCGAATATGACTTCGGGACCCTGATCGCCGACGAGGCGGCCCGGGTCGAGGTCCTGCGCGGCCAGCAGTCCTCACTCTATGGCTCCGACGCCATCGGCGGAGTGATCCACTACATCACCCTCTCGGGGACCGAGGCGGCCGGCACCCGCCTGCGTCTGGAAGGCGGATCGTTCGGCACCGTCAGTGCGGCCGCCCGGACGGCGGGCGTATCGGGCGACCTCGACTACGCCCTTTCGGCCTCCAGCTACCAGACGGACGGCACGAAGACGGCGCGGAACGGCAAGCGCAACATCGGCTCTGACAGCTTCGGGGCCTCGGCCAAGCTGATCTGGTCGCCCAGCGAGACCTTCCGGCTGACCGGGGTCGGGCGCTACAGCTTCACCGACGCCGACAGCAACAGGAGCGAGAGCAATCCGGCCAGCCCGCTGTTCGGCTACATCGTCGATGATCCCGGCGCGCACTACGACAACACGGCGCTCTATGGGCGGGTCGAGGCCGAGCTGACGGCGCTGGACGGCCGCTGGGTCAGTGCCGCGTCCGTCCAGGTCGCTGACACCACGCGCAAGGCCTACACGGCGCGCGGTATTGATTACGGTGACAAGGGCAAGCGCTACAAGGGCTCCGTGGTCAGCACCTATCGCTTCGGGACTGAAGCCGTCAGTCAGCGTGTAACGGGCGCTGTGGACGTCGAGCGCGAGACCTTCCAGAACACCACTCCGGCCAGCTACGTCTTCCAGGGCCGCCGTCACACCGACAATGTCGGGATCGTCGGCGAGTACGAGGCGGTCGTGAACCAGACCCTTTCGCTCGGGCTTTCGGTGCGGCGCGACCAGAACAACCGCTTTGACGACGTCACCACCTGGCGGGCCCAGGGCAGCTATGCCCTGACCGGCGGGACCCGGCTTCGTGCGGCCTATGGCACCGGCGTCAAGAACCCGGGCTATTACGAACTTTTCGGCTATTCGGACGGCAAATACATCGGCAATCCGAACCTCAAGCCCGAGCAGTCGAAGGGCTGGGAGCTTGGGGTCGAGCAGACCTTCGCCGCCGAAAAGGCAACCCTCGGCGCGACCTGGTTCGACAGCGAGCTGAAGAATGAGATCTACACCACCTATCCCGCCCCGACCTATGTCGCCCCGCCGGGTAACCGGACAACGGACTCAAGGCAGCATGGCGTCGAACTGTTCGCCAACGCCCGCCCGACTGACCATCTTCGGATCGATGCGGCCTACACCTGGCTGCATGCGCGCGAGAACGGCGTGGTCGAGGTTCGTCGTCCCAAGTCCATTGCCAGCCTGAGTGTCACGGCCCTGTCGAGCGACGCGCGGCTCTCCGGCACCCTCAGCCTTCGCTACAACGGCAAGCAGACCGACGTGGCCTATACCGATCCGAGCTTCCGGCCGGTCCGGGTGATGCTGAAGGCCTATACCCTCGCCAATGCCGCCATCGACTACCGGCTGACGCCGAAGATTTCGGTGTTTGGTCGGGTCGAGAACCTACTCAACGAGGACTACGAGGAAGTGTTCAGCAACGCCACGCCGGGTCGGGCCGGCTATGCGGGTGTGCGCCTGGCCTTCTGAGGCGGACGGCCAGACTGATGTCTTGCCGGACCGATCCCCGGATCGGTCCGGCAGGATACCGGCGTGAAGTTTTGCAGCTTTCTGGACGGGGTGATCTCGCCCTTGCGGACGCAACAGGCTATTTCACCGCCCCATGACCCTGACCCTCGTCAAAGCCTGGACCGCCGCCAAGGAGCGTCTGAAGGACGCCGGCATTGATCAACCCGCTATCGACGCGCGTCTGATGCTGGAAGTGGCGGCTGATGTTACCCGGACGGACATCGTCACCGATCCTTATCGCCAGCTCTCGGCCGAGCAGTGGGCCACCCTCGACGAGTACCTGACCCGCCGGGCCCGTCGCGAGCCGGTCAGTCACATCATTGGCCGCAAGGGCTTCTGGAAGATCCTGCTGCAGGTCAACAAGAACGTCCTGACGCCCCGTCCCGAGACCGAGGTCATAGTCGACGAAGTTCTCAAAGCCTTTCCCGAGCACATGGCCTTCACAATGCTGGACCTGGGTGTCGGATCGGGCACCATCCTGCTGGCGGTTCTGGCCGAGCGCCCGGCGGCCAAGGGCCTCGGCATCGACGTGTCGGAGGAGGCGCTCGCCGTCGCCCGCGACAATGCCGCCAGCCTCGACCTCAATACCCGCAGCACCTTCCTGCGGGGCGACTGGACGGCCGGCCTGCACGATTCCAGCTTTGATCTGGTGGTCTCCAATCCGCCCTATATCGCCAGCCATGTCATCGAGACCCTGGAACCCGAGGTGCGGGATCATGAGCCGCGCCTGGCGCTCGATGGCGGGGCTGACGGACTCGACGCCTATCGCCAGCTGGCACCAGAGATTCTCCGGGTGCTCAAGCCCGGCGGGCTGTTCGCCGTCGAGATCGGTTATGACCAGTCGGTCGCCGTCGAGGCGCTGTTCCGCGCGGCGGGGGGGCAGGGCGTGCGGACGGTCAAGGATCTCTCCACGCACGACCGCGTGGTCACGGGGACGAAAAACCCCTTGGAAAGCCCTGCGTGAGAGGTTAGACGATAGGGGTCTCCTCCTAAAAACGCCGGGTGACGGGAACAGCGATCGTCGACGACGGTTGTAAAGCTCCTCCGGCAGGCGCGCACGGTCACAAGCCGGTCGCCGCGCCAGGCAAAGGGCGGGGGCTCTACGGAAACCAGTGTCTCGAGATCCATAAGACGACCCTACAGGTCCGATCCCGCTTCGAGAGACCAGCAAGGCCGGCCGTATCCGCAGAGACGGTGCGTCGGACAGGTTCAGAGAGACCATGAGAGATTTCAAGGGCATGAAGCGCCAGCGCGGCCGCAACAATCGCGGCGGCGGCAGCAGCGGCGGCAAGCCTCAGCAGCATAATGCCAACCGCGCCTTCGACTCCAACGGCCCCGAGGGGGTCAAGGTGCGCGGTGCGGCCCAGAGCGTCTATGAGAAGTACCAGCAACTGGCCCGGGACGCCTCATCGTCCGGTGACCGGGTTCTGGCCGAGAACTACCTCCAGCACGCCGAGCACTATTTCCGCGTCCTGCGGGCCATCCAGCCGAATCGGCCGGTCAGCGACATCATCGGCAAGGACGCCTATTCCGCCTACGAGATCGATTTCGAGGCTGAACCCGAAGAGGCTCCCGAGGCCCCCGAAGCCCCTGCCGGTGAGGCCGGCGAGGGCGGCGAGGGCGAAGGCCAGCGTGATGAGCGTCCGCGTGATCGCTTCGAGGGGCGCCAGCGCGATGACCGTCCGCGCGAGGACCGCCAGCGCGACGACCGCCCGCGGGACCGTTTTGACGGCCAGAACAATCAGGGGCAGGGTCAGGGTCAGGGCCAGGGTCGTCGTGATCGCTGGCGAGACCGCGACGACCGGCAACGTGACGATCGCCCGAGGGATGACCGTCCCCGTGACGAACGCCCCCGGGATGACCGGCCGCGCGACGATCGTCCCCGTGATGATCGCCCCCGGGACGACCGTCCCCGCGAGGACCGGTTCCGGGATCGCGACGACCGCCCCAGAGACGACCGCCCCCGCGAAGACCGTCCGAGAGATGATCGCCCCCGGGAAGACCGTTTCCGAGACGAGCGTCCCCGTGATGACCGTCCCGTGAGGAGCGCGTTCCTGTCGCGGCCGCCGATGTCGCATCCGAACAACCCCAGACCGAAGTCCGCCGCGAGCGTCCGCCGCGTCGTGAGCGCGCACCGCGCGACCGTGGCCCGGTGGATCGCGACCCGATGGCCGTGATCGAGCCGCAGGCAACCCCATTCTCAGGCGAGAGCAGCCAGGAGTCCTCGCCCGTGCTGCGTGGCCAGGACGGTGACACTAGCCATGCACCGGCCTTCCTCGGACGTCCTGCCGCCGCGGCTGCGGCTGCTGAGGTTCCGGCCGCCGAGGGCGGCGAAGAGGCCAAAAAGCCCCGCCGTCGCCGCGCGCCGCGCAGCTTCGAAGGTGGTGAGGGGGCTCCGGCCGGTTCAGGGTCCGAAGAGTCCTGATCCCAGGCCTTTAGCGCCAAGCCCTTTGAAAAGGAGCCGTGAAAGCGGCTCCTTTTTTCTTGGCTCTGGTCGCTTCCGTACTGCGGATTCACCCGCTCTTTACCACGGCGCTACACCTCCCCTTTACCCCGTTTGGGTGTTCTGGTGCGGTAGCGAGGCGGAATGAGCTCAACCCAGATCAGCAAGGTCAGTGGACCGTCGACGGCGAGTGACGGCGCGGCCGGCGGCGTTGCTGCGGCCAAGGCCGTACTCGGCGACACGTCAGGGACTGTGGGGTTGCAGCAGCAGCTCACGGCCTTCCATGCCCTGTCCAACCGCTGGGCCGGAGCCGGTCATGACGAGCGGGTCGGCCTGACCTGGGCCCTCAACGAGTCGCCCTTCGCCAAGACGGTGCAGTCCGCCCTCAACACCTTTACCCGAACCGCCTGGGCCGGCACCGACGCCGTTCCGCCCGAGCCGCAGATCCGCATGAAGGCGGCGTTCGAGGGCCTGTCAGAAACCGACCAGACCATCGTCGCCTCGTTGAATGTCGGGATGCCCAGGGCCGCGCCCGCCTCGGTCGAGGACTACCGGGCCAGCTTGCAGAAAGCCGTTGAGGCCGTTCAGCCCGCAGCGCGCGGGCAGGACACCGTCACCCTGTCCCCCGAGGCCCAGGCCATCCTTGCCGGGGATGCGGCACCCTCGCCTCCGGATGCCGCGCCGACACCAGCGGCGACGCCGGACCTAGCGGCAGCCCTTACCGCCTATGGCAAGGCAGCCGGGTAGGGCCCCGGCGAACGTCACGCCCCCTTGAGCTTTGCCGCAGCCTGATGTGTATCAGGGTTGAAACATTTTCTGCGCGGAGCCCTGTCTTGCGTCGTCTCGCCCTTGCCCCGCTGCTGGCCCTCGGTCTCTCCGGTTGCGCCTACAATGCCGACCTCGGGCGCGATCAGCTGCTGATCGTCAAGGACAACGGCCTGGCGTCTGCCGGCGAGAAGGCCTGGGCCAAGACCCTGAAGACCGGCTACCTGTCGAGCGATCCGGGCCGCAACGCCCGGGTGCGCGCCGTCGGCCAGCGGGTGGTGACAGCGGCCGGCCTTAACAACCGTCCGTGGGACTATGCGGTCCTGATCAACGAGCTCCCCAACGCCTTCGTCCTGCCCGGCGGTCATGTCGGGGTGACCACGGGCCTGCTCGACATGGTCGACAATGACGATCAACTGGCCGCCGTGATCGGCCACGAGGCCGGTCACGTCGTCGCCCAGCCTGCGGCCGAACGCTATTCACAGTCGGTGACGTCCAAGCTGCTGCTGGGCGTGGCCAGCGCGGCGGCGGGATCGTCCAGCGAGCTGGCGCGTGGGCTGAAGACCTATGGCGACGACGCCACGGACTACCTGTTCCTGCTGCCGTTCTCGCGCAAGCACGAGCTGGAGGCCGACCGGCTGGGCGTCGACTACATGCAGCGGGCCGGATACCGCCCGCGCGAGGCCGTGGTGCTTTGGCGCAAGATGCAGGCCCAGGCAGGTGGCGGAGGCCAGCCGGAGATCGCCTCGACACACCCCTCTGACGCGACCCGGATCGCGGCCCTGCAGGCCTATCTGGGAACTAAGGGCTGGTGAGGCTTTACGCCCTGCAGATGCCTGTGCAGGGATAAGCAAGCGCTTAGGTGCCGGCCTATAAGCGCCCGATCAATGGCCAGGACCCCCGCAGGCCCTGCTCCTGGGTCCCGTCGCAACAGACGGAGGTTCCCATGCGCGCTCTTTTCATCGTCCTTCCCATCCTGGCCATGGCCTTGCCGACCCTGGCCCAGCCGCGTGTCGGAGAGGTCATTGGACCGGATAAGGTCCGGACACAGACCAGGCTTGCCGCTGAAGGCTACCGGCTCACCGGGTTTGAGGTCGAGCACGGCAGGCTAGAGATCAAGGCCGTCAAGGGCGAAGGCCACATCGAGATCAAGGCCGACCAGAAGACCGGCAAGGTTCTGAAGGTTGAGGCTCGCAAGGGACGGGGGGATCGCGAATGAGCGGCGCAGTTCGGACTGCCCGGCGCTGGGACCCTCTGGTGCGGATAACGCACTGGTGTGTGGCGGCGGCCGTGGTCGCTAACGGACTGATCACCGAAGGCGGGTCGCAGGTTCACATCTGGATCGGCATGGCCGTCGGGGGGCTGCTGGTTCTGCGCCTGGTTTGGGGCTTCGTGGGTCCGGTCGAGGCGCGTTTCAGCTCGTTTCCGCCCAGTCCGCACCGGGCCGTCGCCCATGTGCGGGATATCCTGGCCGGCCGTCATGTCTCACACCGGTCGCACAATCCGCTGGGGGCCCTGATGGCCTATGCGCTTTGGGCGACCTTGGCAGTCCTTATCGCCAGCGGCGTCTCCATGACGGGCTTTCCGCCCAGGGCCGGCACGGAAGGCACCGAGCGTCCTGCTGCGGCATCGACGTCCGCGCTGGCCGACGAAGACGGAGAGAGCGAAAGCGAGGGTCCCGGAGAGATCGCCGAGGAGGTCCATGAGATCGCGGCCAACCTTCTGCTGGTGCTGGCTGGGCTGCATCTGGTCGGCGTTGCGTTCGAGACCCGTCGCAGCGGTCGTCAGGTCGTGCTGGCGATGATAGGCGGGAAGGGCAAGACCAAGGAGCGCTGATGGCCCAGGCCCCCGCTGCACGATCCCATGCCGCCCTGGGAGATCGCCTGGCTCCGGCGGTCTCCCTTGTCGTCGCCGTCCAGGCGGTGGCCGCCGTCTTCTTCATCGGTGATGCCCTGGCCGATATCCGCAACACCGGCCCCAGCCCGCATATCCTGATTGAGGCCGCTATCGCGTTCGCCCTGCTGTCAGGAGTCGCGGTCGGTGCCCTGCAGGTGCGCCAGATGTGGACGGAGGGGCAGCGCAGACAGGTCGCCCTGGCCGTGGCTGCGGGCGCGCTCAGTGACGTGGTGGCGCTGCGCTTTCGGGAGTGGCGGCTGACCCCGGCCGAGGCCGACGTCGCGGTTTTCGCCCTCAAAGGCTTTGATGTCGCCGAGATTGCTGGGTTGCGTGGCTCAGCGGCCGGTACGGTCCGCGCTCAGCTGGCCCATGTCTACGAGAAGGCCGGGGTGAATTCCCGTTCGGCCCTGGCCAGCCTCTTTCTCGAGGATCTGCTGACGGAGCCGGTGATTGCGCCGCAGAGCCTCTAGGGGCTGCGGGCCCCTTGTGTGGCCAAAGCGCCACACCTACATCCTGTGTCGGGACGCGTTGTGCTTGATCAAGGCGGCGCGTCCCATTCCGCCTAGAAGGGGACACCATGAACTTCGATCTCTATTCCGACCGCGCCAAGCAGGCGGTCCAGTCGTCGCAGAGCCTCGCCCTGGCGCGAGGGCATCAGCAGCTTGGGCCCGAGCACCTGCTGAAAGTGCTGCTTGAGGAAAAGGACGGGCTCTCCCGTGCCCTGATCCAGAGCGCCGGCGGCCGGCCTGACGTCGTCGATGCCGCCGTTGAGGCCTTGCTGGCCAAGACCGCCCGCGTCGACGGGGCCGGCGGCCAGCTCTTCATGAAGCCTGACACGGCGCGCGTGTTTGCCGAGGCCGAGAAGGGCGCGAAAGCAGCCGGTGATGCCTTTGTCACCACCGAGCGCCTGCTGATCGCCATCGCCAAGGAAGGCGGTGAGGTCGGCAAGCTGCTCAAGGATGCCGGCGTTACGGCCAAAGGCCTGGAAGACGCCGCCAACGCCCTGCGCAAGGGCCGCACCGCCGACAGCGCCAATGCCGAGGAAGGCTATGAGGCGCTCAAGCGCTATGCCCGTGACCTGACCCAGGCCGCCCGCGACGGCAAGCTGGACCCGGTGATCGGCCGCGACGAAGAAATCCGGCGCACGATCCAGGTCCTGAGCCGCCGCACCAAGAACAACCCCGTGCTGATCGGCGAGCCCGGCGTCGGTAAGACCGCCATCGTCGAGGGCCTGGCCCTGCGCATCGTCAATGGCGACGTGCCTGAAAGCCTGAAGGACAAGCGCCTCCTGTCGCTCGACATGGGCAGCCTGATCGCCGGCGTGAAGTATCGCGGCGAGTTTGAAGAGCGCCTCAAGGCCGTCCTCAATGAGGTTACGGCCGCCGAGGGCTCGATCATCCTGTTCATCGACGAGATGCACACCCTGGTCGGGGCCGGCAAGAGCGAGGGGGCCATGGACGCCTCCAACCTGCTCAAGCCCGCCCTGGCGCGCGGCGAGCTGCACTGCGTCGGGGCCACCACGCTTGAGGAGTATCGCAAGCATGTCGAGAAGGACGCGGCCCTGGCCCGCCGGTTCCAGCCGGTGTTCGTCAGCGAGCCGACGGTGGAGGACACCGTCTCGATCCTGCGCGGCCTGAAGGAGAAGTACGAGGTCCACCATGGGGTGCGCATCTCGGACTCGGCCATTGTCGCGGCCGCTACCCTGAGCAACCACTACATCGCTGACCGCTTCCTGCCCGACAAGGCCATCGACCTGATCGACGAGGCCTCCAGCCGCGTGCGGATGGCCATCGACTCCAAGCCCGAAGAGCTGGACGAGATTGACCGCCGCCTGGTGCAGCTGAAGATTGAACGCGAAGCCCTGAGCAAGGAAACCGATGCGGCCTCGCGCCAGCGGCTGGAAAACCTCGAGACCGAAATCGACGACCTGCAGTTCCGCAGCGACGAAATGACCGCCCGCTGGAAGGCTGAAAAGGACAAGGTCGGGGGAGCCGCCCAGGCCCGCGAGGCCCTGGACCGTCTTCGGGCCGACCTCGCCAATGCCCAGCGCGCCGGTGACTTCGCCCGGGCCGGGCAGATCCAGTACGGCGAAATTCCGGCTCTCGAACGCCGTCTGGCCGCAGCGGAGGAGGGCAATACCGCCCAGAAGTCCCTGACGCCCGAGGTCGTTGACGCCGAGCAGATCGCCGCCGTGGTCAGCCGCTGGACCGGAGTGCCGGTCGAGAAGATGCTGGAAGGCGAGCGCGAAAAGCTGCTGCAGATGGAACTGGCCCTGCGCGCCCGCGTGGTCGGTCAGGACGAGGCTCTCGAAGCCGTCTCCGACGCGGTGCGTCGCGCGCGGGCCGGCCTGCAGGATCCCTCGCGTCCGATCGGCTCGTTCCTGTTCCTGGGCCCGACGGGCGTGGGCAAGACCGAACTGACCAAGGCCCTGGCCGAGTTCATGTTCGCCGACGAGGCCGCCATCACCCGGATGGACATGAGCGAGTACATGGAAAAGCACTCGGTCAGCCGCCTGATCGGAGCCCCTCCCGGCTATGTCGGCTATGACGAGGGCGGGGCCCTGACCGAGGCCGTGCGCCGGCGTCCCTATCAGGTCGTGCTGTTCGACGAAGTCGAGAAGGCCCACCCGGACGTCTTCAACGTGCTGCTGCAGGTACTGGACGACGGTCGCCTGACCGACGGCCAGGGCCGCACGGTCGACTTCCGCAACACCCTGATCATCATGACCAGCAATCTCGGCTCCGAATATCTGGCCAACCAGGAGGACGGCGAGGATGTCGACGCGGTACGGCCGCAGGTGATGAACGTGGTGCGCGGTCACTTCCGGCCCGAGTTCCTGAACCGGATCGACGAGATCATCCTGTTCAAGCGGCTGGGCCGCGGCAATATGGCCGACATCGTCCGCATCCAGCTGCAGCGGGTGGAAAAGCTGCTCGCCGACCGCCGAATGACCCTGGCCCTGGATGCCGAGGCGCTGCTGTGGCTGGGCGAGAAGGGCTATGATCCCGTCTATGGCGCGCGCCCCTTGAAGCGCGTGATTCAGAAGGAGCTGGTCGATCCGATCGCCCGCCGCCTGCTGGCTGGCGAGCTGGAAGACGGCGGCGTGATCGCGGTCAGCGTCCGTGACGGGGCGCTGGTGATCGGCAAGGCCGTCCTGCAGTAGGGGCCTCGAGTGGCAGACCAGGTGCCTGCCCAATTTGGGTATTGAGACGTCGCGGTTACGTGACCTTAAGGCTGTTGAGCGACACTCCCCCCAAGCTGACCTGCTTGCCTTGGTCAACTTGGGGGAACGTCATGACAAAGCCTGGGTCTATGCAATCGTCGTCATCGCGGAAGATCGAGCGTTTCATCACGTTGATAATCGCCGGCCTGAGCCTGTTCTGCGTTGCGGCAGCCATCAGTGGCGTGATGGCGATTGAGTCCCAGCGTGAGGCCCGGAGCGTTGAGGCCAAGCGGGACGACTTCAGCCATAGCCAGGCCCTGGAGCTCGCCGTTCTGGCCAAGCAGATCCAGCTAGAAATCGTCCAGGTTCAGCAGTTCCTGACCGACGTCTCGGCGACCCGCGGTCTGGATGGGCTGGATGACGGCTGGGCCGAGGCCGAAGCTAACAGCCAGGCCTTCAAGACCGACGTCGCCCGTGCCCGCGTTCTTGCCAGGAACCTGAATGCGCCGGCTTTGTCTACGGCACTCGACGAGGTCGAGGCGGCTTTTCCTGCCTATTACACCAATGGCCAGGCGATGGCGCACGCCTATGTCGACGTGGGCACGGCGGGCGGCAATGCCCTGATGGGCCAGTTTGACCAGGCCAGCCTCAATCTGGCGGCCAAGATGGACGCCGCAACGGCCGCCATGGCCGAGATTGAGAAAAGCCAGGCGGCGCATGACGCTATCGCCGAGAAGAAACTGCGGGATCAGCAGATCGGCGCCATGATCGTGCTTGGCCTGATGGCCTTGGGCGGTGTGATCATTGGGGGTGCCGTCATTGTGCTGACCCGTGCCCGCCTGCTGCGCCCGCTGTCGACAATCGGCGACTATATGGGCCGTCTGGCCGAAGGCGACTATGATCGCGAGCCGCCTTACCGCAACCGCCAGGACGAACTCGGCGACATGGCGCGGTCGATCGTCGTGTTCCGCGAAGCGGCCCTGGAGCGTCGTCAGGCCCGCCTTGAGCAGGAATCGGCCCGCGACGCCTCTGAAAGCGAGCGCCGTCAGAACGAACGCGAGCGGGCCGAAGCCGATACCGAGCGCCGCGCCGTGATGGACCAACTGGCCGCCGGCCTTGGCCGTCTGGCCGAGGGGGATCTGGCAAGCCCGATCCATACGCCGTTCCCGCCGGCCTATGAGGCCCTGCGGGCCGACTTCAACAACGCCCTCAACCGGTTGGCCCAGACCCTTGGCGCGATCGCCCGCAGCGGCATGTCGATGCGTTCGGGCTCGGAAGAAATCGCCTCGGCGGCCGACGACCTTTCGCGCCGCACCGAACAGCAGGCGGCCAGCCTCGAGGAGACAGCTGCGGCTCTCGACGAGATCGCGGCGACCGTTGGTCGAGCCACCGAAGGCGCCCGTGAGGCTGCTGTCGTGGTCGCCAGCGCCAAGAAGGAAGCCGAGCAGTCGAGCCAGGTGGTGTCGCGTACCGTCGACGCCATGAGTCAGATCCAGAAGTCCTCGGCCAAGATCAGCCAGATCATCGGGGTCATCGACGAGATCGCCTTCCAGACCAATCTGCTGGCCCTGAACGCCGGCGTCGAAGCCGCCCGCGCCGGCGAGAGCGGCCGGGGCTTTGCCGTGGTCGCCCAGGAAGTCCGCGCCCTGGCCCAGCGCTCCGCTGACGCCGCCAAGGAGATCAAGACCCTGATCTCGGAGTCCGGCAGCCAGGTCGCTTCGGGTGTTGAGCTCGTCGGTCAGACCGGTGAGACCCTGGGTCGCATTGTCGGCGAGGTGGTCCGGGTACATGGTCTTGTCGAAGGCATGGCCCGCGCCTCCGAGGAGCAGGCCGTCGGCCTGCGCCAGGTCAATGTCGCCGTGAACCACATGGACCAGGTGACCCAGCAGAATGCAGCCATGGTCGAACAGACCACGGCAGCGACGCATTCCCTGCGCACCGAAGCCCTGGATCTGGCGCGCCAGATCTCCGGCTTCAAGCTCCAGGCGGCTTCGGGAGCTTCGTCCCGCGCGGCGGCCTGAACCGGTTCTGAGGATATTATCATAAAATAAATCAGTGGCTTAACTGACTGTAAGCCCACTTGTGAGATCCTTCTTCCCGAGAGTTCCTTCAAGAACCGGGGATGGTGGTGATGCAAAACTTCAAGCGCGGCAAAGCCCGCCGGTGTCTGACCACCCTGCTGGTTGCAGGCAGCGCAGCAGCGGCCCTGGCGACCTCGGCCCAGGCGGCCGAAGGCCCCCTGACCTATAGCCTCGACTATACGGCAGACGTCGGCGGCGTGATCGACGGCGGTCTGGCCCGGCGGGGCCGGGTCCTTGATGACCTGCAGTTGGTGGCTGATCTCGACCTGGCTGCCGTCTTCGGCTGGTCGAACACGACTGCCCATATGACCGTGCTCAACAATTCCGGCGGCATGCCGAACGAGGATGCCGGCACCCTGCAGGGGGTCGACAACATTGAGGTCAGCCGTCACCGCACGCGACTGTTTGAGGCATGGGTTGAAACCAGCTTTGCCGACGGCAAGGGCGCCGTCCTGGCGGGTCTCTATGACGTCAACAGCGAGTTCTACGCCAATGACAGCGCCGGCCTGCTGATCGCGCCGGCCTTCGGCATCGGCTCGGAACTGGCGGCAACCGGCCCCAATGGCCCGTCGATCTTTCCGTCGACCGCCCTGGCCGTCCGGCTGAAGTGGACGACAGAGAGCGGCGGCTATGCCCAGGCCGTTGTGCTGAATGCCCAGCCTGGCGTGCTGGGCGACCCCGACGGCATCGACACCAGCTTCGACAGCGGCGTGCTGATGATCGGCGAATTGGGCTGGCAGGGTGCCGGCAAACTCGCCATCGGGGCCTGGCGCTATTCCGACAAGCAGGACGACTGGCGCCTGGTCGACGCGGCCGGGGATCCGGTCCGCCAGACGGCGGGCGGGGTCTATCTGCTGGCCGAGCGCCGGATCCGGGGCAGTGAAGACTCTCCCGGCCGCACGACGGCCTTCCTGCGCGTCGGCATTTCCGACGGCACGACCTCGGCCTTCGAGGGGGGATGGCAGGCCGGCGTACTGGTCGAGCAGCCCTTCGCCTCGCGTCCGGATAGCCAGTTCTCGGCGGGCATGAACCAGGGCTTCATTACCGGCCGCGAGCGCGCCAACGGCGTCGACGCCGGCCGCAACATCGGCCGGACCGAGGCGGCGTTTGAGGTGACCTATTCCGACAAGGTCGGCCGACTGACCGTGCAGCCGGACCTGCAGTATGTCATCCGCCCCTCCGGCGACCGCGATATCGACAATGCCGTGGTCGCGACCGTGCGGTTTTCGATCTCATACTGACAGCCGGTCAGCGGCTGTGTGAATGCAGATAACGTCGTTACGTGGCGTTTGCTTTCTGCCCCTTTTGCGTCAATCTCCGCCCCTGTTGAGGCCTTGGTGCCTTTCCCGGGGGGGAGATGATGACGACTTTTGCCGTAAGTGACACGCCGCCGGCCGACGGCCCGGACTTCAAGCCGACCCATCCCTGGGACGCCTGGTTCTTCCCGAGCCTCGTAGCGATTTTCTGGGTCGGCCTCGTCATGGGGTTCGGCGGCGACATGGTCTACAAGGCCAAACAGGGCCAACTGACCTTCCCCCTGATCGTCCACGTCCACGCCGCCGTCTATGTCGGCTGGATGGTGCTGCTGACCACCCAGGTGGCGCTGATCCGCAAGGGGCGCTCCGACCTGCATCGCAAGCTGGGCGTGGCCAGCCTGGGCTTTGTCCCGGTGATGCTGCTGGTGGGGCCCATGGCGGCTTTCACCACCCAGACGGCGCGCTTTGGGACGCCGGCCAGTGATCCGGCCTTTCTGGCCATCCAGCTCGGCGGTCTGGTCAGCTTCGCGATCCTGATCGTTGCGGCGTTGCTGAACCGTAAGGATGCGGCCCTGCACAAGCGGCTGGTCCTGCTGTCCACGCTCACGCTCGTCGACGCCGGCTTCGCGCGTTGGGTGGGCCCCATCTGGGGGCCGGTGCTGAGCCCGGCGCTGGGTTCGCCGTTCTGGACGAACTATCTGATCCTCTATGGCTGCACGGCCGCCCTGATGCTGAGCATCGGCGTCTACGACCTGGTGACGCGCGGCCGGCTGCTGCCAGGCTACGTCCTGGGCCTGATCCTGGCGATGTCGGGGCACTTCATAATCGTCACGGCCTATCTGAACCCGGCCTGGGGCGTGTTCTGCAAGGGGCTGATCGGCGGACTCGCCGGCCACTGACCGCGCTTGCGGCGCGCGCGCAGGGCAGGCAACGTCGGGGCCTCGTGTTTTCGGAGTCGCCATGCGCCTGCCCCTAGCCCTTGTCGCTCCCCTTGCCGTCTCGAGCTTGCTTCTGGCGACGCCCGCCCTGGCGGCCGAAGCGCCGGCGCCCTCGACCGATCAGCCTGTGCTGCGGCAGATCGCAGCCGAGGTTGATCCCAAGGCGCTGGAAAGCACGATCCGCAGCCTGGTGGGCTTCGGCACCCGCCACACCCTGTCCGACACGGTCTCCGAGACCCGCGGCATCGGCGCGGCTCGCCGCTGGACCAAGGCCCGCTTTGAGGCGATCTCGAAAGACTGCGGTGGCTGCCTGACGATCGAGACTCCGTCGGAGGTGGTCACTGGTCGCCGCGTGCCGAGCCCGACCGAGGTCATGAACATCCTGGCCATCCAGAAGGGGACCAGTGATCCTGATCGGGTGATCATCATCGCCGGACATATCGACAGCCGCGTCAGCGATGTCATGGACTTCAAGAGTGACGCGCCCGGTGCCAATGACGACGCCTCGGGCGTGGCAGCGGTGATCGAGGCCGCCCGCGTGCTCTCCAAACGCAAGTTCCCGGCCACGCTGGTCTATGCTGTGCTGTCCGGCGAGGAGCAGGGGCTCTATGGCGGGCGTATCCTGGCCAGCCACGCCCGCGCAAAGGGCTGGAAGGTCGAGGCCGACCTCAACAACGACATCGTCGGCAACAGCCGGGGCCAGAGCGGGGTAATGAACAACACCCAGGTGCGGGTGTTCTCCGAGGGCACCAAGGCCGTCGAGGCCCCCGAACAGGCCAATGGTCGCCGCTACAACGGCGGCGAGGTCGACAGCCCCTCGCGCAACCTGGCCCGCTATCTGGATGTGCTGGCCGACCGCTATCTGAACAATTTCGACGTGGTCATGGTCTATCGCACCGATCGCTACGGCCGCGGCGGCGACCAGGTGCCGGTGCTGGAGGCCGGCTATCCGGCCGTGCGGGTGACCGAAGCCGCCGAGAACTATGACCGCCAGCACCAGGATCTGCGCACCGAGAACGGCAAGGTCTATGGCGACACCCTCGAGGGCGTGGATTTCGCCTATCTGGCCCAGGTGACGCGTCTGAACACCGTGGCCATGGCCAGCCTCGCCTCGGCCCCGCCGCCGCCTTCGGGAGTCAAGATCGAGGGGGCCGTCAGCCCTGACACCAAGGTCTCATGGACCCCGACGCCCGGTGCGGCCGGCCATCGCGTCTGGTGGCGGGTGACCACGGATCCGCAATGGCGCCTGAACCGCTGGGCCGCCGGTCCGGCCGCGACGGCCACCCTCAAGGACGTGGTGATCGACGACTTCTTCTTCGGCGTCTCGGCGATCACGGCCGACGGCTGGGAAAGCCCGATCGTCTTCCCGGGCCCGGCCGGCAGCTTCGAGAGCCCGCCGCCGGCGGCGGCGGTGCCCAAGTAGTCAGGCCACCAGCCCTGGATCGTTCCGCTTCAGCCACGCGGCCGCGTAGGAGCAGGTCGGGACGATCTTGCGGTCCTCGGCGCGGGCGACCTCGGCGACCTGCGCCATCAGGCGGCCGGCCGCGCCCTGGCCGCGAAGGGCCGGGTCGCTTTCGACATGGGGGATAACGAGGCGGCCTGGCTCGCGGCGGTAGTCGGCGAAGGACAGCAGGCCGTTCGTTACGAGTTCGAAGCGGGCCTCCGTCGTGTTGTCGCGGAACGCGTCGGTCATGCCGCCCGTCCTAGACCAGCTCGATCGCCATCGCGGTGGCCTCGCCGCCGCCGATGCAGAGTGACGCCAGACCCTTCCTGCCGCCGCGCGCCTGCAGGGCTGCGATCAGGGTGCAGAGAATGCGGGCCCCGGAGGCCCCGATCGGGTGACCGAGGGCGCAGGCCCCACCGTTGACGTTCAGCTTGTCGTCCGGGATGCCGAGCTCCTGCTGGGCGATCATGGCCACCACGGCGAAGGCTTCGTTGACCTCGAACAGGTCGACGTCGCCGACGCTCCAGCCGGCCTTTTTCAGCGCCTTCTGCATGGCCGGCACCGGGGCGGTGGTGAACAGGCCCGGCTCATGGGCGTGGGCGGCATGGCTGACCACGCGGGCGACGACCGGCAGGCCCAGGCGTTTGGCCACCGACTCGCGGGTCATGACCAGGGCGGCGGCCCCGTCACTGATCGAGCTGGAATTGGCGGCGGTGATGCCGCCGTCGCGGCTGAAGGCCGGGCGCAGGGTCGGGATCTTGGCCGGATCGGCCTTCAGGGGCTGCTCGTCCTGGTCGATCACTTCGCTGCCCTTGCGGGTGGTGATGCTGACCGGCGCGATCTCGGCGGAAAAGGCCCCGCTCTCGACGGCATGGCGAGCCTTCATCAGGCCACGGGTCGCATAGTCGTCCATGGCTTCGCGGCTGAACTGGTAGCTGGCGGCCGAGTCCTCGGCGAAGGCCCCCATCAGCTTGCCCGGCGTATAGGCGTCTTCCAGGCCGTCGAGGAACATGGAATCCCACATCTGGTCGTGGCCGATCCGGGCACCGCCGCGGTGCTTGCTCATCAGATAGGGCGCGCCGGTCATGCTCTCCATGCCGCCGGCGACGATGATCTCGGCACTGCCGGCCGCCAGCGCATCGTGGGCCATGATGGCGGCCTGCATGCCGCTGCCGCACATCTTGTTGACCGTGGTGGCCTCGACCGAAAGCGGCAGACCGGCCCCCAGCGCCGCCTGGCGGGCCGGGGCCTGGCCGAGGCCGGCCGGCAGGACGCAGCCCATGAAGATCTGCTCGACCAGATCCCCGGCGACACCCGCCCGCTCGATGGCGGCCTTCACCGCCGTCGCGCCCAGGTCCGTCGCCTTGACGCCGCCCAGGGCGCCCTGAAAGCCCCCCATCGGGGTGCGGGCGAACGAGACGATGACGACGGGATCGGTGGACTGGGACATGATGGTCTCCGGAGTGCGGCGAATTGGGGCGGAATAGACCCTGCTGACGCAACGCCACGCAAGCCCTTTGCTTTCATGGAGTCGATCCAGGTCGTGGCTTCATACTCAAACGCAACGCTCTCTTGCTTTCCCAAGCGGAACGCCTCAACCTCATTCACATGGGCCGCACCGCCGACTACACCAAGGAACGTTGCAGCATCGCCGCCACCCTCGAGGTCGTCGGCGATCCTTGGACCCTGCTGATCCTGCGGGACGCCTTCGCCGGCGTGCGACGCTTCGAGCAGTGGCAGGACCGGCTGGGCGTGGCCCGCAATGTCCTGGCCGCCCGTCTCAAGACCCTTGTCGCCCACGGTGTGATGGAGGCCCAGCGCTATTCCGAGCGCCCGCCGCGCCAGGAGTATGTCCTGACCCAGAAGGGGCTCGATCTGAGCCCCGTGCTGCTGACCATGGCCGACTGGGGTGACCGGCATGTCTATGGCGTCGGCAACGGCGCGGTGCACTTCGTGCACAAGGCCTGCGGTCATCAGTTTCACCCCCGGCTGGCCTGCGAGGCCTGCGGCCAGGTGACCGAAAGCCGAGACCTGCGGCGCGTCGTTCACGACGACTGCCAGACCGTGGGGGAAGCCCTGGACGCGGTCAGGGGTGCGGCAGAATAGCGCAGGGGCTCGCTCCCTCAGCTTACAGAATGTTTAGTCGTTCGCGTCCTATTGGTTAGCCAACAGGGATGGGCCTGAATGACCATAATCGGCAAAATCGCGGCAATGTTCGCGATCCGCAAGGAACAGCCCGAGCTTCTGATCGCGCAGGCCAAGGCCTTCTCGCGTCAGGTGCCGATGATGTACCTGGTCGTGCTGGTCAACGCCTTTGCCCTTGCCTACACCCATCTTGAGTCTGCACCAAAAGCGCTGACCCTCGGCGGTCCTCTGGTTCTGACCATCGCCTGTGGCGTACGGATGCTGAGCTGGTGGAGACTGCGCAAGCAGGCCATGGATGCTGACCGTGCCCTGAAGATGCTGTCGGGGACAGTCCGTGCGGCGGGCGTTCTGGGCGCGGCCTTCATGGCCTGGTCGCTGTCGCTCTACCCCTATGGCGACGCCTACCAGCAAGCCCATATCGCCTTCTACATGGCGATCACGGTGATCGCCTGCATCTTCTGCCTGATGCACCTGCGGGCCGCAGCCCTGATCGTCACGGCCGTTGTGCTGGCTCCGATGGTGCTGTTCTTCGGCTTCAGCGGCCAGACCGTGTTCCAGGCGATCGCCATCAATGTGGCGATCGTGGCGGCGGTGATGATTGTCATCCTGCTGATCCACTATCGGGAGTTTGCCGACCTTGTCGCTGCCCGGGTCGAGGCCCAGAAGCTGAGCGACGACAATGACCGTCTGGCCAATCTGGACAGCCTGACCGGCCTTCCCAACCGTCGCCGCTTCTTTCGCGAGGTCGACCTGCATGTGGCCCGCGCCCGGGAAGAGGGGCGGGGCCTGTTCGTCGGCGTTCTCGACCTCGACGGCTTCAAGCCAGTCAATGACGCGTTCGGTCATGCGACCGGCGACCGCCTGCTGATCGAGGTCGGCCGACGGCTGGAAGCCTTTGACGCGCGACCGCTGTTTGCGGCGCGGCTCGGCGGTGACGAGTTCGGTCTGATCGTCGACGCCTCGCTCACGGCTGACGAGGTTCGGCAACTGGGCCGCTCGCTCTGCGAGGTCCTGCGCCAGCCCTATCGGCTGCCTGGCGTTACCGCCCAGGTTGCCGGATCGATCGGCCTATGCCCGTTCCCGGCTGGCGGCGACACCGCCGAGCAACTGTTCGAGCGGGCCGACTATGCGCTGTATCACGCCAAGCAGAACCGGAAGGGGTCTGCGGTCCTGTTCGACGAACGGCATGAAGCCGATATCCGCGAGATCAGCCGGGTCGAGCAGGCCCTTCGGCGCGCCGATCTGGTCAGCGAAATGCACATTCATTTTCAGCCGATCCTCGACACGGCCGCCGGCCGCACGGTGGCTTTTGAGGCCCTGGCCCGCTGGTCCAGCCCCGAGCTCGGTGACGTTCCGCCTGGCGTGTTCATCAATGCCGCCGAACGGTCTGGCCAGATTGTTCAGATCACCCGCGTCCTGGTTCAGAAGGCCCTCAGCGCTGTTCGAAACTGGCCGATGGACATGCGGGTCTCGATCAACCTCTCGGTCCGTGACATCGCCTCAATGGAGACCGTCGAGGAGATCATTGAAATCGTCCGGCAGAGTCAGGTCGCGCCGCACCGCATCGATTTCGAGATCACCGAGACGGCCGTCGTCAACGACTTCGATCAGGCCCGCGCGGCGCTGGCGGCCTTCCACGCGCTTGGAGCGCGTACCGCCCTAGACGACTTCGGGATCGGCCATTCCAGCCTGAACCATGTGCGCCTGCTCCCGCTGGACAAGCTGAAGATCGACGCCAGTTTCGTCTCCGATATCGACCACCACCGCCCCAGCGAGGACATCGTCAAGACCATGCTGGAGCTGTGCCGCAACCTGCGCATCGACTGCGTGGTCGAAGGGGTCGAGACAGATGTCCAGCGCGACAAGCTCACCAGTCTGGGTGCGAGCTACATGCAGGGCTACCTCTTCGCCCGCCCGATGCCCGCTTCGGCTGTGGCCGACTGGCTGGCGGGCGAGTCCCGTCGGAAGATCAGGGCCCAAAGGACCAAGGCGGTCGTTCGCCCGGCCTGGGACGAAGAGTTCGGGCTCCAGGGGCTGGGCTAGGGCGCGACGTCCGGGTGGGGGAGGCTGTCCAGGTCCACCCGTACCGTGCTGGCGATGAACCCGCCGCCCAACACCCGGTCCGGGTCTTCGGGATCATAGAGGACGCAGGCCTGACCGGGGGCGACGCCCTCCTCGTGGGTGTCGAACACCACGCGAAGGTCACCGTCCACGATCGACAGCCGCCCGGGAACCGGTTCACGGGTCGAGCGCACGCGGGCCAGCACGGCCTGGCCTTCTTGGGCGGCGACGTCCAGGCTGTCCTGGCTTCCCAGCCAGTTGCCCTCTTTCAGCACCAGCGAGGCCGTCAGCAGCGCCTCGCGCGGACCGACCACGACATGGCACCGGTCGGCGTCGATGCGCACCACGTAGAGCGGGTCGCCCACGGCGATGTTCAGGCCCCGGCGCTGGCCGATCGTGTATCGGGTCACGCCCTCATGCCGGCCCAGCACCCGGCCATCCATATGGACGATGTCGCCGGGCAGGGCCCCGTGCGGCCGGATGCGGTCGATCACGGTCGTATACTTGCCTTCCGGCACGAAGCAGATGTCCTGGCTGTCGGGCTTGTCGGCGATGGACAGGCCCAGCTCCGCCGCCACGGCGCGCACGGTCGGCTTGTCCATGCCCCCGAGCGGGAAGCGCAGGAAGTCCAGTTGCTCGCGGGTGGTCGCGAACAGGAAATAGCTCTGGTCCTTGGCCGGATCGGCGGCGCGCAGGAGGCGGGGACGGTTGGCCCCTGCGACCATGCCGCGTTGCACATAGTGACCCGTCGCCATGGCCTCGGCCCCGAGGTCGCGGGCCACGTCCAGCAGGTCGCGGAACTTGACGGTCTGGTTGCAGCGGACGCAGGGGATCGGTGTCTCGCCGCGAAGATAGGCGTCGGCGAACTCCTCGATCACCTGCTCCCTGAAGCGGCTTTCGTAGTCCAGGACATAGTGCGGAATGCCGATACGCTCGGCCGCAAGGCGGGCATCCAGGATATCCTGGCCGGCGCAGCAGGCCCCCTTTTTCGCGATCGCCGCGCCATGGTCGTAAAGCTGCAGGGTTACGCCGACCACATCATAGCCGGCGCGAGCCAGAAGGGCGGCCGTGACGGTTGAATCCACGCCGCCCGACATGGCCACCACCACCCGCGCACCGGCCGGCAGGCCGACGGCGGCCCGGGCCGTCTCGACCGCGTGGTCGGACAGGGCGGTGTCTGCCGGGAGGTTGATCGTCGAGGTGGTCAGGGCGTCCATCGCCGCCGTATAGCGTTTCGAGCGCGGCTTTGCGAGGTCGCGACGGGCCCTGCCTATTTCAGATAGTTCAGCAGGGACGAGGTCTGCAGGCCGGCGAAGACCTGGGCCGAGGCCTGTACCGCCAGCTTGGCGGCTTCCAGACGCGTCACCGCTTCGTCCATGTCAACATCGGTGATGCCGCCGATCATGGTGGTCAGGGTGTCGGTTTGATCCTGAAGTTCGACCTTGGCGGTCTCGAAACGCTTCTGGCTGAGACCGTTCTTGCCCTGGATGGTCACGATGTCCGAGTAGGCCGAGTCAAAGCTGGGCAGCATGCTCTTCAGAAAGTCATTCTGGGAGCTGGTCAGGGTGCCGGTGAACGGGCCGTTGGCATCAACATAGGCCTGCATCTGCTTGAAGGCCTCGAAGGTGGAGGTGCCGAGGGCGTCGCCGAGAATACCGGTCTGGGTCGTGGTCTGTTCGTCTACCCGGTTGGTGGCGATGTACTGGTCGTTGTGAAACAGGTCCGAGGTGGCGGCCGCAGCGGTCAGGTCGGCCATTGAGGTGGCCGAAGTCGGCGGAGTATCGGTCTGGGCCCCTGCGAAGACGTATCGGCCATTGGACTTGGTGTTGAGGCCCTGGAGCACATCGCCGAAGGCGGACTTCAGCTGCTGCATCAGCGTTGTCGCATTGCCGGCAGCCATGGCGTTGGCAATGGCCTCGCGGCCGCCCTTGGCACCGCTGGCGATCTTGCCGATCCCGGTGTCCTGCATTTCCAGCCGGTTGGACACCAGGGTGGTCTGGTCGAGCAGGCCGTTCAGCTTGGCCTGGGTGCTGCGCATGGCGGTCAGCACTTCGGCGTTGCGGGCATAGCCCTTCAGGTCGTTGGCGACCTTCTGGCTGGAGACCTGTTCGCCGACGGCACCCTGGGTCAACTGGGCGCGCATCAGGTTCGTGGTCATGATGCTGAAGTTGGATGAGGTCGAGACACGGGTCATCGGCTTTAGCTCACGATATTGGTCAGGACGTCGAACATGTCCTTGGTGGCCTGGATCAGGCGTGCGGAGGCGTTGAACGCCTGCTGGTAGGTGGTCAGGTTGATCAGTTCCTCGTCGAGGTTGACGCCTTCCTGCGACTGGCGCTGGGTGTCGACCTCTGTGGAGACGGCATCTGCCGCATCCTTGCGGCTCTGGGCCGTAGAAGACTTGCGACCGATCGAGCCGCCGAAGTCTGCGGCGTAGCGCAGGACGCTGGTGGTTGATGGGCCGGCATCGCCCGCAGCCGAGAAGCTGGTCGTGGCATCGCCGGACTTGGCGAGGGCCAGGGCACCCTGACCGTTGCCGATGGCCAGGGCAGCCACGCCGGAGGCTGCGGAGAGGTTCAGTTTGGCAAACGGCAGCAGGCGGGGATCCTGGTCCATCGCCTTGTTCATCGAAAAGCGCTCGCCGCGGGTGCTGCGCTCATTGGGACCGATGCCGAAGAGTTCGGTCACCGACGGGCCACCGAGCCCGCGTTCGGTGTCGTCGGATTCCACTGACAGGGTGATGGGAGAGTTCGGGAAGGACGTGAACGTCATCTTCCCCATGGAATCCAGGGAGAAGCTACCGTAGAGGCCGACGCCGCCGTTGCGGGCGTTCAGCGAGTCCATCAGATCCTGCATCGTTCCGGCAGTCGGCACCGCGACCTTGACGTCCCGGATACGGCCACCGTCGCTGTCGGTCAGGCGCAGGGTGATGACATCGCCGGCCGTGAAGCCATGCGGGTCGGTGCTCTTCAGGCCGGTCTCGTAGGGCGAGTAGCTGTCAGTCCGGACGATGTCGTTGAGGCCGAAGAAGTGGCTGAAGCCCTTGCCGGCCTTCAGGGATGGGTTGGTGGCGTCATCGGCGATCGCCACGCCCCGGCCACCGGAGGCGGAGAGGCTCAGGGTTCCGGAGTTGAACGCTGCCGAGCCCTGTCCGCCCAGCGCGGTGTTCAACTGGGCCATGAAGTCGCTGCTGGTGAAGCTGGGGCCTGCGGCACCGTCGACCGTCATCGTGCCGGCATCGAAGTCGATGTCGATACGGCGCTGGATCACGCCGCTGCTGTCGGTCAGGGCGATGGTGGTCTTGCCGGTAAAGCCGCTGATGGCCGTCGCGGCGTCGAGGCCGGTATTGCGGCCTGTCAGCGAGCTGGGGGCCGGAACGGACGAGGCAGCGTTGGCGGCGCGGTTGAGGGCTTCGGCCGTGCGCGAGACGAACTCGCCCAGCTGGTCGGAGAGATTGGGCAGCTCGGTGTTGCGCACATCCAGCAGGCCCTTGAGTTCGCCGCTGGAGATGTTGAGCGGCACCGAGGTGTCCAGGCCATTGGCCTGAACCACCTGCAGATAGCCGGTGGCGGTTGCCGACTTCTTGTAGGAAACCACAGCGGCACCGTCGCCGGCCAGGCTGAGGCCCTCGGTCGACCGGATCATTACCCCGCCATTGGGGCGCTGGGAGATCTGGATGTTCATCAGGCTGGACAACTCATCGACCAGCCCGGCCTGGACGTTCTCGGCTCCGGTCGCATCGGCCCCGGCGACCTTGGCCCGGGTGATGTCGTTGTTGAGGATGTTGATGTTCTTCAGCAGGTCATTGACCCGGTCGACACTGGTGCCGATCCGGTTGTCTGCGTTCTTGCCCAGACCGGAGAGGGCCGCCGTGATCCGGCTGGACTCGCCCAGGAAGTCGTCGAGGCGGGTCATGGCCTGGGTTCGCAGCAGGTTCGAAGCCGGATCGTCGGCCGCAGCCGAGAAGGCGGAGAACACGCTGTCCAGCCGGGAGAAGTAGGCGTTTGCACTGCTGGGATCGCCGAATAGGTCCTGGGCGCTGCCGAGGGCCGTGGCGATGGCGTCGGCGCGGCTGGAGTCGGCGGAGGCATTCAGGCTGGCCGACTGCAGGAACTGGTCGGTGGCGCGCTTGATGGCATCGACATTGACGCCCACGCCCATGCCGTTGGAGATCTGGTTCGACTGGCTGATCGTCTTGCGGACATAGCCGGCCGTATTGACGTTGGCGATGTTGTCGGAAACGACGCGCAGCCCCGTCTGGGCCGCAACCATCCCCGAGTTCGCCGTGCTCATGATCGCGTTCAACGACATGCGGTATCTCCTTCGCGCCCGGCAATGACGGAACCGCACGGCGCGCCCTTGCCCGGCGAAAACTGCCGGGCGGGGGAGAGGTTGTGCCTCTCAACATGCATTAAGCCATTGAATTTCATGGCATTTGGTTCCGAGCGCCGATCATCCGGCAGGGGACTATCCGCAAGGAGGGTGCCAAGTGCCGGCGTGGCCTTGCGACGCGGCAAGCCCGGCCCCCGCAACCGCAATCGACTCGGCAAAAAGCGCCACCAGGGGGCTGTTTTCTAGCCGTAAACAAGGAATTAATTTCAATAAAAACAGAAACTTAGGGCCTTTATAGCGAGTTGGCCCGACGGTTGCTGAGGCGATGTGGTCAGGAGGCATTCGTCAGGATGCGTCCCTCCTCATCAGCCCCGGACCACGCATGACCGTGATCGCCGCCTCAGCTGCCCCGCCCGCCAGCCCGACCCCGTCGGCATCGAGCCAAGGCGCGCCTT
>Ga0187842_1000258_pt1 | contig 28409 bp, 12 predicted proteins | sample SpaLakP09_SKY_41_FD_134514 | JGI IMG/M metagenome (GOLD analysis project Ga0187842, IMG submission 134514) | Oligotrophic lake water microbial communities from Sparkling Lake, Wisconsin, USA - SP09_SKY_41 | ecosystem: Environmental > Aquatic > Freshwater > Lake | place: USA: Sparkling Lake... | reverse complement strand
TTCACACAGCCTCAGTCAGACGTTGACCGTGGGCCCAGCTTCGCAATCGAGACTCCATACCCTTTGACAATTCTAGACGCGGATTAGGGAGTCAAAGTCCAAGCTCTTTCGAGTCGTCCGCAAGGTTTGAAGTCTCTGACACCTCGCTCGTTGATCCCGCCTTTAGCAGCGTGATCGTGCAATTCTGGGGTCGGACGGAAGGATGGCTGCCAAAACTGGCTACGACTTGGCCAGGCGCTCCAACCGTCCCACCTGGCGTAAAAATGCCAGAGCTCCGGTCTGCGCTGAACGAAAGTTCAAAGGCAGATGGCACCTCACTCGGTAGCGACCATCACTTCACCGCCCAGCGTCACCTTCTCCCGCTTCCCCGTTTGCTGGTCCGTTCGATGCAAGTGGAAAGCCTTCCCCTTGAAAGGCCCGTTGATCAGATCCAGCAGCATGATCTGCGAGAGCTTGTTCTCAGGCGTCGCGAAGGGCGAGATCAATTCGACCAGCCAAGTCCGATCACCCGAGGTCCAGTCCTGAGCCGACAAGTGCTCACCGGCCTCTAGCTTTGCCTCGGCTTCTTCAGAGAGATTGGCCCAGATGGCGACGCCGAGCGGAAGGGATTCCAGGCCCTCCCGCGTTAATCCAAACTGCGCAAACGAAGCAGGATCTGCGTCACTGAGCCCTGGCGTGGGTCCAAATCGGAAGATCCGGAATTGTTCGCTCACCACGGCCGGCATGAACGACCATTCCAGAGCCTTGATCTTGAGCTCGCGGTGTAAAGACGACTGGCTCAACAGCCAGACAATCTGACCTATTGCTTCAGCGACCGTACGCGGGGCGCCGGTCTTATGAGCGACAGCAGAGGCGGCCTGATTGGGCGGAAAGCTAGTCATCTATCGAACTCGAATATCGGGCAGCGCCGTGAGCAGCGCTAGGGATTGCACGTGACCTAGCCGTAGAGCATCAGGACCAAAGTCGGCCGCGCCTTCGCGGGAGAAGCCGGCCATCGCCTGAATCATCAGCAAGCGTGTCTGCTGAGCCAAGGCCAGGTTCCCGTCGAGCGCTGACCCGGATGTCGCGAGGAGCGTCGGCCCATAGTCGCTGTACTGGCGATCAGACTTTGACCAAGCCCCTGTAGAGAGGAGATCGGCAAGGCCCAAATCTCGTGTTGATCGCGGTGCCAGAAGATCGGTGGCATCGTGGATAGCCGCATCGGAGGAGCCAGTGTTGCGAGCAACCTCGTCCTCGCGTCGACCGTGCCGCGGAAGGGACGTTGAACGAGGCTCTCGACCAGCAAAACTGGTTACAGATTTGATTGTCGAAAGTGCCCTTCGGTCGATGCTACCTGAGACTTCGGGGGAACCGGACGAAGTCGGTCTGCTACTATCTTCCTTTGTCGGAAGACGCGCCCAGCTGACTTCGTCGACCAGCATTTTCTGCGGGTTGGCAGAGTCCCAAAGGCGCGGGAGCTGGATTGGCGACGGAGCGATAGGATCCACAATAACGTCTTCAAAGATCTGCTCGGTCGCCTCAGTCTGTCCGCCTGCATGCACCAGCAACTCTTCCGAGTCGTATGCCAACATCACATCGCCGACGGAGAGGCGCCTCCCATCGCGCCTTAGAAGCTCAGTGGTCCCATAGAGGACGTTCTCGCCCGTGACCGTGAGATCGGCACCAGTAAGGGTCTGGGTAAGGTTCAGCCCCTGCACGTCCAGTTCACTCAAGTGCTTAAGTTCATCGACCTGGCTGACGCCATCCTGGTTTTTGTCCTGCCAGACTAGGAACTCGGCAAACCGCGTGTCGCCGGCATCAAGGTATCCGTTTTCGTTGCTGTCGAAGGCGCGCAGGCCTTCAAGATCAGAAATTGCGCCTTCCACATCGCTCACGAAGGAGATCTCCGACCCTTTCGAAATCTTGCCGTCGCCATCGCGATCAAGAGCCAGAAAGGCGTCGTCGCCGGCGACCCAGCCGGTGCGCACAGCTCCTGCTCCGCCCATGTCGAAACGGACCTGAGATTTCGCTCGATCAACCAGTTCGACCCCATCTCCGTCGAGGTCGATCGCCACGGGTCCCAGGTTTTCGATCCGAGTGACCGTCAATGTCGCCGAACTTTCAAACGCAAGCATGACGTCTCCGGCCACGCCGGCCGATCCATCAGTGCGAATGTACTGCGTGGTGCCGTAGATCGTGTTTTCTGTCTCGCTGGGGACTTCGCCCGTTAGTGTCAGGGTGAGATTGATTGCCGAAATTCCAATGTCGAGTAGCGAGAATAGTTCTGCCTCTTCGCTTACGCCATTCTGATTGGCGTCACGCCAGACTCGGAAAGCCGCGAAGCTGTCGTCATACTCATCAAATAAGCCATTGGCATTGCTGTCATAAGTGCGCAGGCCCTCGAGATCTGAGACGGCGTGTTCTGCATCTGTCGAGAACCGCAACTCTGAACCATCGTTTATGATTCCATCCCCATTCCGATCAAGAACTAGCAGGCCGTCGCGCGCTCCAACCCAGCCGGTCGCATCCAAGACACCATCGCCATCTTGATCGAAGAACACCGTTCTGCTGGCGAACGGGCTCAGAGAGATACCATCTCCGTCGAGGTCGAACACAATAGGCGAAATCGAAGTCGAACTCGATCCGACCGTGTATGTGTAATCGGCAAACCCAACGCCGTCACGCACTCTCAAAACAAATGTTCCGCCACCAGAATAAACCACAGGCGCGCCTTGGCCGGACTGCCCAACCTTCAAAAGCGGTATGCCGGCACTACCAGAATTTTGCCAACCTATCACAAATGGCAAATTTCCCTGAGAATTTACTATTTGCTGAATACTAAACGAAACAGATCCACCTTCAGGATCTGAAGCAGAAAACACCGCCTCCTTATACGATCTATAAAATATAGAATCACTTGCGGTGTAATCAGTGTAATTGTTAATGTTTTTAGAAGTAATTTCCGGCGCTTCATCAACGTTATATATATCTATTTTAACGTCATAATAACTCTTTAGGCCGAATTCAGATCCACCGTTATCTGTAGCAGTTACGGTTAGATTGTAAGAGTGAACCGAAGTCTCATAATCTATATTTCCACTTTTGTATGTAACTACCCCTGCACTGCTAATCGCGAAATTTTCCGACCCAGCGCCAGACAATTCAAGCACAACATTCGCATTGGTCGAGCCAGCAGTATCTGGATCACCAAACGCCACCGTGCCGACGACGTCGCCATTGCGAGCCAGTTCGCTGATGGACTTTGACGCTGCTCCCCCGACCCAACCGGTGATCCAAGGCTTTTCATTGACGTCTTTAGCGGCGATATTGAAGAATTCATCATAGGTCTTGTTCGCGCTGTCGGTGACCCGCACCTTGATGGTGTAACTGGTCGCCGCTTCGTAGTTCACCGAAATGGTGCCGGCTCTGAGCTGACCATCGGAGCTTATGGTGAAACGGCCGCCGGCCCCGACGCCTAGGTCGCCACCAGCGTCCTCTAGGCTGTAGGCAGCGCTATCGCTGACATCCTGATCGGTGCGGCTGAAATTGGCCAGGAACGTGCCTGCAGCGGTGTTTTCGTCGAAACTCAGCGTTCGGTCAGCCGCGAGGTCGGTCGGTGCCTCGGGAACATCAGTTACCGCGACTGAGAACACCTCTTGATAGTAGCCGTTAGCAGAGTCTGTGACACCGACAGTAAGGCTATAGTTTGCGGCAGCCTCGAAGTTCAGCGCACCGGCCACCTCCAACCTTGAGCCGTTGAAAGCGAATGGGCTGGTATTATTGATCAGGCTGTAGGTCGCTCCATCGCCGACGTCCTGGTCCGCTCGGGAGAAGATGCCGACCAAAGTAGAGGCGGCCGAGTTTTCAGCCACCGTAAGGGTGCGATCGACCGAAATGTCGGTGGGCTTATCGTTGGCGTCCTCGATATAGTACCAGATGCGGGTCGAGTTAGAACTCAGAGGGGCACCGTCGCCCCCGCTGTCGCTGGCGACCACATCAACCGCCAGGGCGACTTCCTGACGCCCGTTCCCGTTGATGTCGGTGATCTGCCACCAAGGAGCTGCGGCCTGGGACGTCAGCCATTCGAAATCAACATCCACATTGGCGCGGCGGCTAAGTTCGCCATTGACCATACTGAGCAAGCCCCAGGGGTCGACCGTTGTACTGAAACTCGGAGCTGTACCGTCAGGGTCACTGGCGGAATAGCTAGCGATCAAGATGTTGCTGCTGATCCCTTCGCTGAAGATCCACTGTGATTGACTGACTGTCGGGACAGTCGGACGTTCGTTGCGATTTGTAACCGATACCGTGAAATCTTTCACGAAGGTCAATGCGCCGTCCGAGATCTCAACCCAAATCTTTACCGTACCGCCCGATTCATAGTTTACTGAACTGGCGTTATCGACACTCAGTACGCCGTTGTTCAAGCCGATCTTGAAGCGGCCATTTGCGCCGACGCCCCAACCATCGCCATTGTCGATCAACTTGTAGGTCAGCGTATCGCCATCCGGATCCGCACCAGTGAACGTCGCAATGGGTTGATTGGCCGGGATGGAGTTCTCGGCGGTGTTTTCGGCGATGGTCAGGGCCACGTTGGCCGTAACGCCAGTGGGGCGGGCATTGATCGGCACGGCGAGAGCCTTTGGATAGAGCGCAGACCAATCGGCCAGGCTCGCTCCCGTGGTCGGTCGCGAAATCGGCCGCATAAAGAAGGCATACGGATCAGAGCCGCCATTGCCGACGAGCCGAAGGTTGACCCGGCGCCAAGCCGTTCCCACCGGCGCTGTAGTGACGCCGCCGATTTGATCGAAGTTGGTGGGGTAGCCAAATCTGGCGCCACTCTCACGGGCGGTTCCAGGCAGTTTCACTTCGCTAATGAGGTTGCGATTGGCATCATAGTATTCGACCCAAACCTCGGCAGAGCCGCGATGCTGGGCCGCCTGGATCGAGGTCTCATAGGCGGAGCCGGCTGTGGTGCTCAGCCAGTCTGAACGGACGTCGATCCTGGAACCTGTTATCGACCCGCCCTCGAGTCTGCTGAAAAGTACGTCGTTGCCGCTGCCAGACCAGTCGGCATCGAGGTTATTCCCCCAAAGGACTGCCCCGGCATAGTTTGTCGCCATTTGCCAGCCAGCTTGGCCGTTTTGGAAACGACTGTTGGCGATCTGATTATCGGCGGGGCCATAAGTGCTCGCGATCGCACCATTGGCCTGTTCACGGCTGTAGGCCGTCACGTTCAAGACGGAGACGCCAGTCAGGTCGGCTGACCAGGTGCTGGGGCCTACCAGCGCCAGCCCGGTAAGCTGCGCGGGCGCCAGAGCCCAGACGCCGCCGCCCAGATTGGTCCCTTTGTTGAGTGACAGGCCCGTTGGAACATTAGCTACTCGGATCTCAAGGGTCTCGGAACCATCCTGGTCGGTTAGGGCCGCCTGGATGTCGAGCCCCAACGAGCCTGTGGCCAACGTTCCCGAAAGCGGACGCGCCTGAGTCACCACGGGGATGTCAGCGCGCGGATCGATGTTCACATAGAACACTTTCTCCGAAGAGATACCGCCAGGATCGACCGCCGTGATCTTCACCGCCGTGCGCCCACTGACGTTCGGCTTGGCTGTGAAACTCAGAGTTCGCTTTCCGGACGCGTCGGGCGCGCCGAGGCTCGGAGCGTTGATGAGGCTTGTGTCGTCAAGCGTGGTGTTGTTTGCGTTCACGGCCTTGGCGGTGACCGTCAAGTTGGCGAACGGCGTAATATCGTCGCTGACCGTAAATTGCAGGCTCGTCGAACCGTCTTCAGCGATGGTCTGATCACCGACCGTCTCAATGTTCGGTGCGCCATTGGCATACCAGAAATTGGCCCACTGGTTCTGGAACGCAGAACTGGTATTGGCGTGCAGAGCGGCATTAGCCGCGGCTGTGGTCGGCTTAGCCTGCGCCGCCATCAGGGTCACTAGACCCTCGGCGTCGACGGTATAGCGGTCCCCAGCGATGATGAAGTTGATCTTCTGATTACCGCCGGTCGTCGCGTCATACCATTTTAGAATGGTCGTGCTGACTCCGGTGCCGATATCGCTGATCACCAGGTTGGTCGTGCCGCTGGGCCGCTCGAACCACAGATGGCTGTTGAGGATCGGGTTTTGTCCGTTGCTGTCGGCCTGATAGCCGATCGAATCCTTACCGCCGCTGGCGTCGAAGGCGTCGATGAAGTCGGCGCCGGAATTTATATCGATCAGATAGACGTCGTCTCCGGCACCGCCATACATCGTGTCCGAGCCGACGCCGCCTAGCAGGATGTCGTTACCGATGCCGCCCTTCAGGACATCATCGCCTGCTCCGCCGTCGAGATTGTCAACCCCGTCATTGCCGACGATGGTGTCGTTTCCGGCGCCCCCCTGGATGGCGTCCGCTGCAGCCGTTCCGGTCAGATCGTCGTTGAAGGACGAGCCGACAAGGTTTTCCAAGACGTCCTCAAAGACGTCCCCGGCGGCATCGCCTGAGGTCCCGCCGGTCGCAAGGTTAACGGTTACACCGGCCGACGCGGAGGCGTAGCTGATGGCGTCCGTCCCAGTTCCGCCTAGGAAGCGGTCGCCGCCTGCGCCGCCGGTCAGCAGATCATCGCCCGAGCCGCCGACGAGGCGGTCGACGCCATCCGCGCCACTCAGTTGATCATTGCCGTCGCCCCCATCGAGCAAATCATCGCCCGTGCCGCCATCCAGCCCGTCATTGCCGCCGTCGCCATAGAGAGTGTCGTTCTCCGAACCACCCGACAACGTGTCGACGCCGTCGCCACCACGTAGAGTGTCAACGCCTGCGCAGCCGTTCAGAACATCATTGCCAAGACCGCCGTCGAGCAGGTCGATACCGGCGTCGCCATTCAGCGCATCATCGCCATCGCCGCCATAGAGGTCATCGTCGCCCGTTCCGCCTGAGAGGACATCAGCGCCGCCATAACCATAGAGCAGGTCACGATTGACCTGACCCGTCAGAGTGTTGGCGTTGGCGTCGCCATAGAGATAGTCATCTTGATTGGTGACCGTGAGATTGAACGCCTTGGGGAAGCTCAAAGCGCCAGCCGCGCCGCCAAGGTCCTTGACGGTGATCAACAGGCTGACGGTTGCCCCAGCCTCATAGTCCAGAACTGCGCCAGCCTTGAGCTGCAGCTGATTGCCATTGACGATCTCGAACCGGGTATCGGCCACGCTGTAGTTGAAGGTCGCGAAATTGGAGCCTGGGGTGATGTCTGGATCTGTGGCCGACAGCGTTCCCAACGAAATCGCCGATAGGGCCGCGCCGGTCGCAGGGCGGTCGCGTTCCGCGATCGAAGAGACGGATGGAGCAAACGCGATATTAGTCGGGGCCTCATTGGCGTCCTCGATATTGACGCTTAGTGTGGCCCTGTTCGCCGAGGCCCGACCGCCGTCCCAGGCTTCGACCTGGAAGCTGTAGGCGAATTCCTTGATGCCATCGGCGTCCGTGTCGACTGGCGTCGCGCCAGCCGCCAGGGCTTCAAAATCAAGCTGAAGTCCGTCTTTAAACTGGACGGCGTTGCCGACGATCTGCAGCCAACCCTTGGGGTCGGAGGCGATCCGCAAGGCTGGGGTGTTGTTGTCCGGATCGGTCAGAGTGAAGGTGGCGATCGTGGTTCCGCCCAGGGCTGGACCCGCGCCACCCGCATTCTCCGACGCCAGAGTAATCGGCTGAGTGGCCTTGACCGGAACATTGGGCGCCTCGGGGAGATTGCCGATTGCGACGGTGAAGTCGTTTTCCTGCCATCCGCCAACGCCGTCCACCACGCGCACCCGCACGACATGACTTGTCGCGGTCTCATAGTTAAGCGCGGCGCCGTTCTTGACCTTGAGCTCACCCGCCGAGGTGATCTCGAAGCGCCCGCCGGCATCGTTCACCAGCGAATAGTTCGCCGTTGGGCCATCGGGATCGGTGCTGGTGAACTGACCCAGCGAAGCACCATTGGACGAGTTCTCGTCGATCTTAAGGACCGCCGGTCCTGTCAGACTGCCCGGGTTGTCATTGACCGAGGTCACGGTGATGGTGACGGTTTGCTGCACAACCTGATTGTCTGCGTCAGTGACCGAGATCACGAAGCGCTTGTCGCCATGGGCGTTAGCGGTCGGGGTGTAGGACCATGCGCCGGTGGCGGTGTTGAGGTTCAAGGCCCCCAAGGTCGGAGCGCTGACCAAGGCGTAGCCGGTGATGTTGTCGTCATCGTCGACAGCCCCGACTTGTTGACCGTTCAAGACGAAGTCTTCATCGATCGTCAGGGTTAGATCGACCACGATCGGGACTGCGGTCGTGCCCGAATGCCAATAACGGGCCCTCTTATCGATGACGGCTTGGTCGGTCGCTGCGGCACCTGTCCGGCTCATCGCTTCGATCAGCGAGTCAGCGTTGGCTAGAAAGAGCGTTTGCCCATCTAGGGCGATTTCCCTCAATCGGTTTTGCGGCAAGGCGGTCTTGTAACCGGTCAGATAGATGCTCGGACCGCCATCCTTGACGTCTATGCGAAGATCGTTGACTGACCAGGTCATCCAGATGCGGTCGGAATCAACGCCGGTGATGATCACCTTGCTGAAGCCGGAGGTGTCGGTGATGCGGCTGGAAGAGCTTATCGTTCCGTCGAAAATGTAGACGTCGGCGCCGGCCCCGCCGTCGAGTTGCTGGCCAGTACCGGCTCCGGCGCTGAGCGTGTCGTCGCCAAGTCCCCCATAGAGCGAATCCTTGCCATCGCCGCCGTCGAGCAGATCGTTGCCGCCCTCGCCATAGAGTGCGTCATCGCCAGCTCCACCCACCAGGGTGTCGCCAAGCCCGGCTGCTGTGTCGGTCCCCTCATCGCCGCGTAGCGTATCATTTCCTTCGTCGCCGATGAGCTGATCGGCACCAAGGCCGCCATAGAGCGCGTCATTGCCGGCGCCGCCGGAAAGGATGTCCTTGCCGGCGCCGCCATTCAGCCGATCAGCACCGTCCTCGCCCGATAGGGCGTCGTCGCCGTCGCTGCCCAGAAGGGTGTCGTCTCCGGCTCCGCCGACCACAACATCGTCGCCCGATCGCCCGTCCAGCATGTCGGCCCCGCCCAGACCAAAGATCCGGTTGGCACGGCTGTCGCCAAACACCTGGTCGCCGTAGCTCTCCGAGCCGACGACGTTCTCGATTGTACTAACGCCCCCTGCGGCCACGATAACATCGCCTGCAGCGTGACCGCCTGATGCGGTCTTGGCCGCCAAGTCGATCGCTACGGCGGCCGTCGAAGTGACAGAGCGGATTGTGTCGCCGTAGCTGCCAGGATCGCTGGCGTTGATGGCCGAGCCATCGGTCTGGCTATCGGTCCCGCCGTTCAGCGTATCGGCGTCCGCGCCACCTTCCAAGACGTCATTGCCCGCGCCGCCATCCAGGCTGTCGTTGCCCACGCCACCCGATAGCATGTCGTCGCCTGCCAAGCCGCTCAGCGTATCATGTCCGGTCGAGCCGATCAGGAAGTCGGCATTGGCCGTCGCAGTCTCGCCGACGAATTTGAGAGCCTTCAGGTCGATCGCCAAGCCGTCGTTCAGGATCAAGGTTTCGATGCGCTGATTGGCGGGCAAGGCCGCGTCCGCGACATACTGGTTCTTGATCGTCACGGCGTTGGCGGCGTCCACCGCGATCTTCAGGTCCTGGCCGGTCTTGGTGAAGGTCAGGCCCGACAGGCTGATTCCGGCGCCCAGTTCCAGAGTATCGTTGGCGCCGCCATCCTGGCTGATGTCGTATTTGTCGCGCGCCACCTGGTAGCTGATGCTGGTGCGGGTGTAGCCGTTCTTCCAGCCCGTCAACTGCCCGGACCAACCTTGCGTCTGTGTATCGTTGGTCGCCAAGGGCGCGGGCTGTGTCGTCGAGGCGTAACTTAACTTGTCATAGTCATAGACGATCTCGCCCGTGGTGGTGTTGGCGACGATCAGGCGATAGTAGTATTGACCAGCGACCGTCGAAGGGCCCACCAAGGTCCAGCGAAGCTCATAGCCAGCGCTTAGATGTCCCGCCGCATTGACGACCTCATCGACGATGACCTTGCCATCTTGGATGGTGTCCAAGCCGTCGCCGAGATTGAAGATATAGGTGTCGTCACCCAGATCGCCCTGGAGAAGGTCGGCCCCGGCCGCGCCAGAAAGTTGGTTCTCACCGCTATCGCCCGCCAGCTTGTCGGCCCCCAGGCCACCGGTCAGATTTTCGATGCTGGTATAGGTGTCGCCATAGGCGGTGCCGCGGTTGGACAGAGTGGGGTTAGCCAGGCTGGCCCAAACTCCCAGATCGTAGGAAGCGTAAGAGGCGGTGTCTCGTCCGTCACCGCCGATCAGGATGTCGTTCGACGCCCCGCCGTCGAGGGTGTCTTCACCCGAACCGCCGTAGAGGACATCGACGCCATTGCCCCCGTTCACCCAGTCGGCCCCCTGTCCGCCCATCAGCAGATCGGCGCCGTCGCCACCGTCGATGCTGTCATCACCGCCGTTACCGGTGATCCAGTCGGCCCCGGCTCCGCCCGCCAGGGTGTCGGCGGCGTCGGTGGCCAGCGTTGGGGTCGTGGTTACGGTCGGCGCACCCGTCGCATCGACTCCGTAGACCTTGACCTGCGTGCTCAAGCTATAGCTTGAGAGGACAAGCGTACCGGTGGAGACAAAGCTGAACTTCTCAATCGGTCGATTCTCTGTCGCCGAGCCCGTCGTCCACCAGTCCTTGATGGTGATCAGGTCGCTGCTCGCATCAAAGCCCAGGGTCGAGTTCTGGTCCGTCACCGCGATCTGCAGGTCATTGCCGACCCGGCGCAGCATCAAATCCTGAATATCGATCCCGACCGCGAACTCCAGCGTATCGCTCCCGGCATTGGCCGAAATTGCGCCATTCAAGGCTCCAAGATGCCGCCTATGAGTTTTTGTGGCGTCATCATAGTCATAATTATAACCGTCGATCCATTTGGACCCGTCGAAATAGACTATGCCATCCTTGCTTATAACACCGTGAGATTCAGTATATCCAGCGGCATAGGTGCCGTTAACCCAGACATTCTCCCAGTTGTTGACCAAGTCGTCGAGGACGACGTCCTTGCCGTCGCCGCGCGTGTAGCGAATGACGTCATCGCCCGCTCCGGTCACGACCGTGTCGTCACCCTTGCCTCCGGCCAGGACGTCGGCCCCGACGCCGCCATAGACCCGGTCGCGGCCGCCATCGCCAAGCGCCGAGTCATTGCCCGCTCCGCCGATCACAACGTCGTCGCCGGCCCCGCCCGACACCAGGTCGCTATTGGCATCCCCCGACACCATGTCGTTACCCAGGCCGCCGAACCCGAAGTCGTCGCCGTTAAGGCCGCGGATATTGTCGGCCCCGTCCGTGCCGACGATCCAGTCCGACCCGTTGGTGCCCAGGATCACCGAGCTTCCCGCCACCCCGATCACATAGGCGGTAATGTCGGCTATGCGGATCTCGTCGCCATTGGCAAAGCGCAGCCACTCGACCTTGCGGGTGCTTTCGAACCAATCCTTGATCGTCAGGGTGTCGCCGGTGGGGATCCGCACCGGATGGCCATTGACCATTGCGCCGCTGGGATCGTCGACGGTCAGCTGGATGATCAGGTCGGCGCCCGGCGCGGCGGTCGTCCCGGATCGCTTCATCGACAAGTTCGCCATCGTGACGCCAACGCCGAACACGATCGCGTCCTCGCCGCCCTTGACCGAGCCGTCGACCTCATAGGACCCGTTACCGGCCCAGTTCTTGGCCAAGCCGTTGTTGTTGAGCTGGAAAATGCGGGTGTAGAACGAATCCCCGGTCATCACGCCGCCGGCCGGGTCGGACTCGTCCCAGATTGCGTCCTTGCCGTCGCCGTAGCCGAACACATACTGGTCCGAACCCGCGCCGCCGAAGATGGCCGCCGCGCCGCCAGCGCCCTGGTCGTCGCCGGCCCCGCCTTCGAGGATGTCGCCGCCGGCCCCGCCCAGAAGGCGATCAACGCCGTCGCCGCCTTTGAGCCAGTCCGAACCCGTCGATCCATAGAGCCTGTCATTGCCGGCCCCGCCGTGCAGCAGGTCGCCGTTACCGCCACTGGCCAGGAGCGCGGCGTTCTCGCCCGCAGCGGCGCCGGAGGCGAAGTTGATGTCTGCGACATCGCCGGAGAACAGCACGTCGTCACCGTCCTCGCCGAACAGCCAGTCGTCCAGCTTGCCGCCGACGATCTTGTCGTTCCCGGCTCCGCCGAGCACGTCATTGCCGAGGTCCCCGGCCCGGACGATGTCGTCGCCGTCGCCGGCGTCGATCAGGGCGGCGACGGGGATTTTGTACGTAGAGGCGGCGGGCGTGGCACCGTTTATGGTGAGACCGGCGGTGGCGGTCACGGTGTCGTTTAAGACGGTTATGACGTCGACGGCGGCAGAGCCGGTGATTCGGGTCTTCTCGCCAATGAGGATCGTATCTTCGATTTCGCCAAGATATTCACCGGAGTTCGATAAGGCCAACAGGACACGCTTGGCGTCGCCGCCGTTATAGAGCGGGATCAGGTTGGCGAACGACAATCCGAACCCATTGAGGAGACCGTCGAAGGCTTCATCAGCCATCGCGTTCCAGCCGCCAGCCCAATCGCTGGCACCCCGCTTGTTGAGGCCCAACTCTCTCGCCCTCTGCAACGTGATCAGCCATCCGGCCGCCATTGTCGAAGTGTTGTCCGAAGCAATCACCAGATCAATCTGGGCGCTGTTTTCTAGGTAACGACTGTAGTCCTGAGCTATGGTGAGGTTTGCCAGCAAGTTCTGGGCGTCGAACGTGCCGGCCGAAACCTGTCCGTCGGCCGCGTTGCCATTAGCCTGGCGCAAGGTCGCCGCCAGGCTTCTCTTGATATAGACATCTCCACCCATCAGACGCGTGGATAAATCCGAGAGCGCAAGATAAGCGCCATAGTTGATAAGCGCGCCTGTTTCGCGGGTCTTGAGGGTCACTAACCCTCCCGAGACGCCGGATGTGGCCGTGTAAATGAAGTCCCTCCCTTTCATGCCGTAGGTGCCCAGACGGATCGCACCCGGCTCCAACACTAGCGCGCCGCTCGCACTGACGACTCCGTTCAAGATATTCGCGACGCTGCCCGCCAGACCGCTTGCGGTTTCTTTGGACCCGCCGTTCTTGGACGATACTGAACCGACGCCAAATTCACCAGTCGTCGAGTTCCAGGTCAGGTCGGCGTTCGACCTTGGCTTTCCGCCGAACAAGGAGCCAATCAGACCGCCCAACAGCTTGTCTTGGATGTAGACAGCCAAGGCGACGAGCGGATTGCCTCCCGACGCGATGATCAACGCGGCCTGGATCGCGCCGATCGTGCTGCCGATAGCGGACCCGATCTGGCCGCTGGTCGTATCTGGCTTCCAGATCGCGTCCGCCAGCTTTGAACCGATATAGGTCACGATGATCGTGACGGGGTCGATATGAACGCCCACGAACGGATTGACTGCACCGCTCACGATGTTGTGGATGACTTGGGTGAGCGCCGCAGAGGCTGCGGATTGTCCAAGATCTCCGACAACGGTGCCTTCAAGGCCCAGACCGTTAATGACCTCGGCGACTAGGAACGATGAGATCGCGCCTTCGCCAGCCGCGCGAAGATTGTCTAATAGGTCCTGCGGCAGGTTGCGGAGGGCCTCGTCAATTTTTTCCGCTGCGGTGTAGTGCTCGGATCCGAGGATTGAACCGGAATCCACAGGCTTAAAATCGCGTTGGAAGTTATCGAGTATTTCTCCAAGATTACCCAATACAGTGGACAGCGTAGCACCGTAGACGATTGACTTCAACGGATCGCCAGCGGCCAGAATATTGCCGATCGTCGACCCAATCCCCGTACCTAGCTTCTCGGCGGTTAATGCGTTCGGAGGCGGCTCGAACTCGAGCTTGACCTTGGCCGCCCCCCAGTTCCCGCCCGGACCGGGTTCAGTTCGCGTCTCGATCACCGTACCGTTCTTGTCGATCCGAGAAATCTCCAGCAGGGAGGCCTGGCTGGCGTTTGCCGGAATCTCAGCTCGGATCGCGCCCTTGGCTCCACTGACGGTACCGTCGCTATGGTTGTTGACGTCGAACTGAGCCGTGACGGTGGTGCTGCCATCGGGGTAGTGAACCGTGCGGCTCGTGAACGCGCCATCCGGATCGACTAGCCAGCGAAACGATGGAGGCGCGCCAGACCCTAACGAGGCGGTCGGATTTTGAAACTGAGGCAGGTTCAGGAAATCGGTGTAGGCGAAATGTTTATCGACATCGCGCACGTCATAGCGCCCAGCCTCGAACTTCGCGACCACCTCAAAAGACCCGCCGGGACTGATCCTGAAGTAGCTTCCGACCTCACTAATAGGCTGTCCACCTGACGGTGTGTACGTAATCTTGACGTTGCGTCCAGCGCCGTTGGTCGTAAAGGTGTCCTGCACCCTTTCGTAGGTAATCACTGACTGGTCGGGCAAGACGCCTGTTACTTTGACGCCGACTGGAACCTGATTTTGGTGCGCGTCCACATAGGCGGGGATCTGCGTCGTAGTGAAGGTCACTTTGGTGCTGGAAACAATCGAACCGATCGTCTGGCCCGTATCGTCCAGCAGGCTTATAGCGGCGATCTGAGTGCTACCCGCCAACAGCGGACGTTCGGAATTGGCGACCGGAAAGGTGTAGATCTTCCCGCCGATTGGCGCGACCACGGTCGCCGTCCCCGCTGCGGACGTAGAGACTTCGGTCGCCACACCTGTGATTTCCACCGGATTGGCTTTGGGTAGGTATACTGGCGAAAAAGCCGCCGGAACCCCGCTGTAAAGGGTGTTCATCCAAGCGATCGGGACGTTATTCGCTGCGGCGATACTAGAGATTGTCGAGGCGGTCGGCGTTCTGCCGACGACTACCAGACCATTGGTCTGCAGTGCGGTGTTCACCTCGGTGAGCGTGTTGGTGAGCAGTGCGTCGAACTTCGCCTGGGTAGCGGCATTCATCAAGCCGCGATTAGCCGTAATATCGGTAGAGTATTTTTGCAGCGCCGCCGCTATACCCAAAGCGGAATCTAGGCTCATCGCCGTTTCGCCGGTACCGAGAGTCCCGAATATTACGCCTTGAATAAGTGACCGCTGGTTTTGAGATCCGGGCACTTCGTCTGTGAAGGCCAATATCACAAATGCTTCTTGATAATCCCCGGCCCGAAGTGCGGCAAAAAGTGCACCCCTTCGCGCAGGATCGTTTGTGAAATCGCTATTGTTATAGGCTATACTTGTGAGATATATTGCACTTAAAACAACAGCTTTTTCTACGCTGTCAGCAAGACTCGAAACTAAAGTCTCTAATCTTCCCTGCCGATCAGGACTGTCGGCCGCTACATTGAACAACTCTCTTGCTTGAGTGTAATTTATTTCGAATCCCAAATTATTAAGCTGCGTTCGGAGCGCTCGACCGTCGGCTTCGGTGTTAAGTCTTGCGTTGCGAATGGCGGCTATAAACGGCGCATCGGCGGGATCGCCTAGACTTAAAACGCCAGATGCGAGAAAGTCTTGCAGCAAAGTACGCCGATTCTGGAATATATCATATCCGAACCCCAGCACAGCGTAATTACGAGAATCGAGCTCGATACCAAACGTCCCATTTACATCGACCCAGAGCGGGGTATTTTCGAGCGCCGCGATCAAGGCGAACCTGAAGTCTGTGTAGTTTAGGTGATTTTCAGGTAGAGCCGCTATAGCCCGATCAAACGTGGCATTGCTCACGATGCCGTAACTCACCAGTACAGTTCGTAATCTGTCAAAAGCAGCCTGGTAAGCAACATTAGTATTGTTGAGCCCACTGGCTCTATTGTTGATCAGTCGTCGCATATCAGCGCCCCAAAATAACTGACTTGATTTTCGATATAGCGTCGAAGAATTGGCTAGAGTCGTCGTCAATCAGACGACCAATTTCATCGCCGCATTCGATATAAGTCGCAATGGGAGTTTCTGGATTGATGATAGCTGCGACAGTTCTAGGCCTTGTTGTTATAATCACAAGCTGTCCGTCGATCTCAGCGATTCTTGTTGAACTAAGATCCTGAGACCAGTTTTGAGCGCCAATAAAGCCCAGGCCGCAACCTTGACAATCGTACCAATCGCGTATGTTTGATCCCCGCACGCCCCATCCGCTGAGGTTCTGGGCGACGGCAGGTGACTTCAGAGCGAGGTCTGCCTTCTGACTGTCAGCGAGAAAAAAAAGAATGCTTGAAATCAAACGAACGGCTTTCTGATCGGCGGCGTTGAGATCAAGGTCCCAAAGACGGCGCCCGCCCAGCCATTCAGCTTGGTCGAAGAACGGCGCACTAGACAACGCTAGGCTGACGCGTTCGGGATCTGGCAGTTCGCCGTCCGAAAACGAGAAGCGGAAACCCGTTGCGAGGATCAGGCGTTCGCCGTTCAGCGTAAACCGCGTGTAAGCGAACTCATCACCGACGTAGAGCGCTTCGGTAGGATCGTCGAGCGTGTAAGGCCGATACCTTGCCTTACGCACATCGAGCTTAACTAGATGGGTGGGGAGCTTCGCGCAGACGTCGGCGGCTTCTGGGGCAGCAAGGGCGCTCGATCCCAGGGCAAGCCCCCCTAGAAGGAAAAGTATACATGACAAGATCGGCCTAGTGTGGCGCTTCCGTTCTTCCCAGGATGATCGGCCCCATCTCTTTAAACGCGGCGCTGGCGATGCAAGGAGAAGCTTCATGTTAGCAATACTCTCCAAGCTTGCGCCCACCGGCATCACTTTCCAGCAATTCATTCCGAATTTTGGGTTCGGCGGCGCGCGCCGTCCTACAGGCGACGTAACGATCTCTAGCCGACCGCGCGGTCCGTAGGCGCAACTGCGCGAGCGCCGACCAGGCTTCCGGCAAGCCCGTGCGCTCTGGGCCGGTTCGCGTCGTGATGACCGTGCCGTACCGACCGTCGGTGGACGACGGGACATAAAGGCTGCTCATCCCAGAGTTGCCCTTGGCGGCCAGGAGATACAAGCGCTCAGCTTTGCTCAGATCCATCGCGACCCCATCGCCGCGCTCGTAGCGCTCGCCAAGTTCAAGCGAGGCTCGGGGATCCCCCGCCGCAGCCACACATTGTAGCGCTTTGACTGACGCCGAGGCGCCAACGTCAACCAGTGACGAGCAAGGCTGAACTGTGGTCACACAGCCCGTCGTCATCAGCGCAAGAGGCAAGATAATCTTCAGTCTCATCGCTCTCTCCCCCCCTCCTTCACCCGCCGCGCCAAAGGCGACAGCAGGAACCCAATAATCCGGCGCTCGCCGGTCTTGATCTCGACCGTGGCCGCCAGGCCCGGAGCTAGAGGCAAGCGCTGGCCTTCGACCATAATCCAAGGTTGCAACAGCTTGACCATGGCCGGGAAGACCAAGCCCTCCCTTTCGTCCTGAATTGCGTCGCGACCGATATGTTCGATCACCCCGTGCACAATTCCGTAGCGGGTGAATGGATAGGCCTCGAGCTTGACCTCAACGGCCTGGCCTTCGTGCACAAAGCCAGCGTCACGGTTCTGAACGCGGGCCTCAATGATCAGCTCGCCGCCCTTGGGCACCAGCACCATCAGGGGATCGGCCGGTTTGACCACTCCGCCCAGGGTGTGGACCTGCATCTGCTGGATCACCCCATCCTGCGGCGCGGTCAGTATGGTAAGGCCCGCCTTGTCGCTGGCCTTGGTCAGTTCCTCGCCGCGCAGCCGGCGATTGGCCTGCGCCTCGGTCAAGGCGTCGAGCACCTCTCGCGAGAACTCGCCGCGCGCCTTGGCGATCTGCTGATCGACCCCGGCCACCGCGGCCTGGGCCTTGAGGCGCTCGTCGCGGCGGATGGCCAGGTCCTGGCGCATGCCGACGATGGTCTGCTCCAGCTCCGAGACCTTCATGCGCGGGGCATAGCCTTTGCCGGCCAGACTGCGCATTCCCTCAAGACGCTCTTCGGCAAGGGGGATCTGCTGGCTAAGCTTGACGATCTCGCTCTCGATCATTCCCAGCTCGCCTTGCCGCTGACGACGATCCTGCTGCAGTCCTTCCAGGGTGGCGGCATGCTCACGGCGCTTGGCATCGACAAAGGCACGCTGAGTTTGCACTGACGCCCTGTCGGCTCCGGTCGGTGCCCTAAACCCTGTGATGCGCCCATCGGCATAGTTGACCAGAGCCGTGGCCCGGGCCGAGTCGATCTCCGCGCTGAGCAGGGCCTGACGGGCCTGCGCGACATCGGCTCCGGTTGCGGTGGGGTCCAGATCGACCAACGGCTGGCCCGCCCGCACGCTCTGGCCCTCGACCACGTGCAAGGCGCGCACCACGCCATAGTCAGCGGCCTGGATCAGCTTGACGTTGCCGCGTGGCACGATCTTGCCCGGCGCGGCAGCGACCATGTCGACCTTGCCGATAATGGACCAAGCCAGAGCGATAGCGATGAAGGCCAGCATCGCCCAAAGGATGATCCGGCCCAAGGGATTGGGCGGGGTTTCCAGCACCTCCAATGCGGCGGGCAGGAAGGCGGTTTCGTCGCGTGGGGTGCACTCACGTTCGGATTGGCGCTGCAGTTTCCAGCTTTCGGCCAAGACATCCCAGTGACGGGTGAGAGAGGCGATCATCGCACCCCCTCCGGCTGCAGCCCCATCTGCTTTGCGTAGAGCTGGGCATAGCGACCACCAAGGCGCATCAAGGCATCATGCGTGCCCTGCTCAGTAATGCGACCCTTCTCGATGGTGATGATCCGGTCGGCCTGGCGCACTGCGGAAAGACGGTGAGCAATGATGATCACCGTGCGGCCCTTGGCCATGGACTTGAGATTGGCCTGGATGATCTCTTCGCTCTCGGCGTCGAGGGCCGAGGTCGCTTCGTCGAAGATCAGAACCTTTGGCCTGCCGGCTAGGGCGCGAGCGATGGCTAAACGCTGTCGCTGGCCGCCGGACAGGTTTCCGCCGCGCTCGTCGATTTGGCTGTCATAGGCTTCGGGCAGTTCGAGTATGAACTCGTGGGCTCCGGCCAGCTTGGCGGCGGCAACCACGGTCTCCATCGACATGGCGGGGTCCGTCAGGGCGATGTTCTCACGAACGGTGCGGTTGAAGAGAATGTTCTCCTGCAGCACTACCCCGACTTGACGGCGCAGCCAGGCCGGATCGACCACGGCCAGATCGACGCCATCCACCAGCACCCGGCCGCGCTCCGGCACGTGCAGGCGCTGGATCAGCTTGGTCAAGGTCGACTTGCCCGAGCCGGACGGGCCGACCACGCCCAGAACTTCGCCGGGCTCGACCACCAGGTCGATCTCCGACAGGACCTCAGGGCCATCGACCTTGTAGCGGAAGCCGACCTTCTCCAGAGCGATGCGGCCGATGATATCGGGCAAGGTCGAGCGCGACGGCGAGGACGACGGCTCTGTAGGCGTGTTGAGGATGTCGCCCAGGCGGGCCACCGAGATCTGGGCCTGCTGGAAATCCTGCGCCAGTTGGGCCAGGCGCAGCACTGGCCCCGCGACCTGTCCGGCCAGCATATTGAACGCAACCAGCTCGCCGACCGTCAGCTTGTCGCCGACCACGAGCCGGGCCCCGAAGAACAGCAGCGCCACACCGCCCAGCTTGTTGATCAGCTGGATGGCTTGCGAGCCCCAGTTGGCGATCATCCGGGCATCAAAACTGGCCTTGATGTAGCCGGCCAGCTGGCGCTCCCAGCGCCCTTGCATCTGCGGCTCGACGGCCAGGGCCTTGAGGGTCTCGACGCCCGTTACCGCCTCGACCAGGAACGACTGGTTCTCGGCACCGCGCGCGAACTTCTCATCGAGCTTGCGGCGCAGGGCCGGACCGACCAACAGCACGACCAGCGCATAGAGCGGCAAGGTGATCAGCACGATCAGCAGCAGCCACGGGCTGTAGAGCCACATGACGGCCAAGAAGATCCCGGCGAACAGCAGGTCCAGCACTGCCGTCAGGGCCGACGAGGTCAGAAACTCGCGAATGTTCTCCAGCTCGCGCACGCGCGCGACGGAGTCCCCGACCCGCCGCGCCTGGAAATAGGCCATCGGCAGTTGCGTCAGGTGGGAGAACAGCTTGGCGCCCAGCTCTGCGTCAACACGGCTAGTCGTGTGTGAAAAGAGATAGGTCCGCAGACCGCCCATGGCGACCTCGAACAGCGAAACGACCAGGAGGCCGACCGCCAGGATCTCAAGAGTTGTCAGCCCCTTGTGGACCAGCACCTTGTCGATGACCACCTGGAAGAACAGCGGCGTGATCAAGCCCAAAACCTGCAGGAACAGCGAGGCCAGCAGCACGTCGCGCAGCAAGTGGCGATACTTGACCAGGGCCGGGATGAACCAAGTGACGTCGAAGGCCCGCGCGGTTCCAGCCACATGCTCGCGGGTGGTCATCAGGATCAGCTCGCCAGCATAGGCGGCGGCGAAGAGATCGATCGTCAGAGTAAGAGGGCGCTGTTGCCGAGGATCGAACACCAGCACCCGATCGGGCGCAGCCTGCAGCACGATCACCCAACCGTCGGCGAGCCGAGCCATGGCCGGCAGCGGTTGACGATGCAGCCGAGCCGCGTCGACGCGAAGGTGTTTGGCTTTGACCTCCAGGCGCTTCGCAAGGCGCAGCAGGTCATTGACCATGGCCTCTTCGGAACCCAGCCCCAAGTCGTGTCGCAGATGGTCAGGGTCTGCCGGCTTGCCCAGAAATCCAAGCATCGCCGTAAAGCAGATCAGCGAGGGCGCGCCGGGCGGCAGGGAATCGCCGCCTATCGGGGCATCGCCGTCAGCGCCCATGGGGCGCCAACGGGCTTTTCAGCGCTTCAGCACTCGAAGGCGCAATGCGCTGCGCCGAACAACGGCCCAACGCCCTAAGAAAGCCGACGCGTTTCCGCGCCTTCCTGATACACACTGAAACACAACCCCCGACTTACTCTCACCATGTTGCAATCTGGAAATGACAGTTTCAATCGCAATCAGACGGTGATCGACGATAAGTTGCGCGTCTCCACCCAGGAGGCGAGTTTAGGGCCATGTGACGCTGCCTCGCGCACGAATTTCGAGCTAGGTTCTGGTATCGATCTCAGGGCCACGTGGTTCGGGATGTGGGCTGGGCAAATTTATTGGTCATTGAGTCTCGCGTCTAACAAAGTGGGTCGAACCGTGTAGGCAAAGGTCTCGCGCCTCCTGCCCTAACCACGATCACCAACCCCAACACGGCACCCGATAGAATGCCGCCTTTGGCCTTGCTAGGGACCTTGGCCGCCCCGCCAATTCGGCGAAGGAAATCGTCAGAAAGTTGACGCCCCTAAGCCGGGTTGCCGGTCGCATTTGCCGATCATTGAGCTCCAAACCGGCGAGAGTGATGTGATCTTTCAGTGCGGCCTGGGACTTTGCTCGGGTCGGCAGGATCACGACGGCATCCGAGGGTCGCCATGCTTGAGACGCGTGGGGGCCATCAAACCGTGACTCCATATCGAGTGAGAATTTCAGTCGCAGATTTTAGAGTCAGAACCGACATCGATTGGAGTCAATTGCAGGGTTTGGAGTCAGCTACCCCACGCCCCGTAAGGCTTTTGGATTCTCAAAGTTTGGAGTCACTGACAGCAATGGGGCGCCATAAACAGACCTTGGAGTTGTTCCCGATTCCAGACCTTCAGCTGACGATGCTGACGATGCTGACGATGCCGCCTTGGCCCTAATCGGCCTATAGGTGGGTCATCTGTTGGGATGGCTTCACAAAGTGACTGACCCGGTGCGCCAACGTACGCGCGCCCGCAGAGGACACATGCCGCGCGGTGGGCGAGCGCCCTCACATATGCTAGCCAAAGGCATGAAGCGAATAACCACGCGGCTTCGAGTGGAATATAGGCAGATGACTCCAAGCGCGTCCAACGTCTCGACCAAGTCTCAAGATCTGCTGCTGAACACGTTCCATATCGAAGGTTTTCGGGGGTTGCGTGATTTGCACCTTGAGGAGCTCAGTCGGGTCAACATCCTAGTGGGGTCCAATAACGCGGGGAAGACCTCGATCTTGGAGGCCATGGCGCTTTATGGCGCTGCAGTGGACATGGCAGAATGGTCGTCAATCGCACGTCTGCGCGAGGGGCGGGCACCATCAATGTTCGCCGATCCGCTTTCCAGCATCGAGGCGATCCGCTGGATGTTCCCTCATGGCGACGCTGACGCCTTTGAGCCAGCCTCACATGATCCCATAAATCTTTACGCGACCGGACGCACGCTCGTGGAACGCCTAAGTGCCGCTTGTACACACGTGAGGGGTGTTCCGCCCGAGCCGCCGCGCGGCTTGCGCGCGCCATCCTGTGGACGACTCTGGTGACGACTTCGGCTGGAGCTTCAACGTGCAGCGTGAGGTCAAAAAGGCCACGCTCTTCGACGGCGAAGAGAACTTCGAGTTTACGTTATGGGCCAGCCAAGGCATCCATTCTTCAGATCGTGTTCGACAGTCTAAAGCTTTCCGCTATGAACTCCTGCCGCCTTACGGTCACCGAAACCAGCCTAACAATCTTCGGAAGATGAGCGAGTCGACGCGCCTGGGCACACTTCCCAAAGTCGAGGAGCTTATTCGCGAGTTGGATTCCGATATTCTGGGCCTCGACATCCTCACAACCGCCGACGGACGGCGTCCACTCATCGTCGTCAATCATAGGACCAGCGGCACGGTGCCGCTTAATGTCCTCGGGGACGACGTGCGTCGGGCTGTTTCTCTAGCGCTTGCGATCCATGATGCTAAGGACGGCCTACTTTTGATCGACGAAATCGAAGCCGCGTTGCATGTCTCAGCATTGAACAAGGTCTATCCCTGGCTAGTGAGGATGTGCGAACAGCTCAACGTTCAAATATTTGCCACGACCCATAGCCTGGAAGCCATCGATAGCATTGCCGAGTTGGTCGATGCCAACGACCACGGTCGACTGACCGCGTTTCAAGTGGATGATCGCCACGATAAAAATGTCAGGCGCTACACTGGCGGGATGCTGAGGCGGCTTGTTCATGAACAAGGCTTAGATGTGCGCTGACAATGACGAATTCTCTCCTCGTTGTTGAAGGTGCCCACGACGCCGCATTCTTTGCTATTTTGCTGAAGGCTAGAGGCTTCACCGAAGTTAAGTATCTGGCCCAAGTCCCCGACGACTGGCGCGGCGTTATTCCCAGAACGTTTCCAGCAAAAAATGATGGCCACCTGAACAGGGTAAATCGGTTCCCTACGCTTCTCGTAAGAGGTGCTGATACTTTCGGCGTGGTGGTGTCAAATGGCGATAGCGGCGTGGTTCGCGAGTTGATCGATGCAGTTGATACCCTCGGCGTTCCCCTGCTGGACGCCATCGGTATCGCTATTGACGCGGATAAAGCGCTGAGCCCGGAGGATCGGCACTCCGGCATGATTGCTGAACTGGACGCCATGAACACCAGCGCGATCGACGAAGCGCGACCGGGCTATCCCTTACCGATACCCCGCGCCATGGGAGTCATCGTCCCCGGCCCACCCAAAATGGGCGTATTCGTCTTTCCGGACGGTCAGCGCCAAGGAAGCTTGGAGACGGTTCTATTGGAGTGCGCGGCACTCAATGTCGAGCTTATCCACCGTGCTGCAGTCCAGCTGGTGGAGGAGGTCAACGAGAATTATCCGCGCCCGCATCCGCTTCTGATCCCTTTGCGAAAGGGTTCGGGGGTGGAAAAGGCCGCCGTCGGCATCATCGCCAATATTGTTAAGCCGGGCGACAGCTTGGCCGTCTCCCTGCTCACAAATCATTGGCTTGGCGCGGATCCTGCGGATAGGCCATCTGCGGCTGCGGCCGAAACATTTCTCGACGCTTTGATTTGAGGCAGGACAGCGGGTACAGGCCGGCTTCCTACTGGCACCATAACCGGAACCAGGAACCGGACGTTCGCTGGCGGGGCTAGTGGACGTCTACCCTTAGATGATGCTCGATACGGTGGGCGGAAGCCGCTCCAAAGTGCGCCAGGGGCGGCACCCCAAGCCACGGCACCCCGGCTGGCAGCTAAAATCCAATGCGGGTTACGCGTTTGTTTTCTTCACCTTGGACTTAGGCTTGGCTACGGGCTTGGTCTTCGCCGCTGAAGCGGCCCGCCACTTCTTCACCGCCGCCCGCGCGAGTTTGGTGTCGATCTTGTAGGTCGGCAGTGCTGCGATCTCCTCACACATCGCGGCGTTGGCCTTCCGGTAGCCATCTTTGGTGTCCAGGCCCTTCACCGTCTTGATCGCAGAGACATAAAGGCGACGCAGCCACAGATACTTTTCCTGAACGCAAGGATCGTCATTGCGCAGCCCTTCGCGGACCAACGGACCAAGGCGGCTGAGATAACCGCCGTAGTCCTCATTATCGATGCCAGTGACGGCCACCACCCGCTCCCACGACACGTAGTCGAAGAAGAGGTGCCCGTCTGAGTCCTCGGTCAGGAAGGATCGAGCGAACTGCTCCTCCTCGCGAGGTGTGTGATCTGGGTTGCGAGCCCGACGCGCAATTTCCAACACCCTGGGATCGAAGATCACTCGCGGATGTTTCGCCACCTTTGATTCCAGCCGATAGGCTTCATTCATGGCCGGGCCAACGACGTGGCGGTCCGAATGGTGGAGGAGACCGGAGGTTACGCCGCCGCGGACGAGGAACCCGCGGTTCGCCAGATTGATGACCAGAAGGGCGATCTCGTTCAGCAGCCAGAAAACGGCCGATCGCTCCGTCACGCGGTAGGAGACAACGACATTGTCAGAAAATTGCGTGACGACCTGGCTCTTGAAGATCGACTTGTTGTCCGCGCCCAGCTCGCCGACAAGGTCCATGGCTACGAGGAGGCGCTTTAAGAAGCCGTCTTCGCTGACAGTCCTGTCGACCAGGGCTTTGAATCCCAGGAAGTCGAGGAACAGGATGATCCGCTCCTCATACTGCGGATGTTGCTCCTGCGCATCAAATGCGGATTTCGGTGTCATGGCCATGGTCGAATAGTCCCCTCCGAAGCAATATGTGGAGGCGAAGACTGCAAAGCTAGTCCGGTGCCTAAACTGGCAGAGAGAGGCTCGCGGCCTTTATCAACAGGCTCGTCGGGCGTGCGCTTCACGCCCCTCGGGCATATAGATGTTTTCGCCGGGCCCGGCGGCGACATCGCTCGGGCGCTGCATAGCGGAACGCGCCGTCGAGCGTCCGGCGGCGCCGTAAGGCAGGGATCTCGCCGACCTTTGGCAGCGCTACGCTGCTGGTTCCTCTTTGGGGGCCGTAGCCGGCAGGCGCTCTACCTTCAACTTTCGGAAAAAGGCCTCATTGCGCAGCGCCGCATTCTTGAGGACCTGGTCATAAGGAATGAACTCAAAATAAGCATTCAAATCCTCAAGGTAAGCGAACCGTCCGTCTCCGTCTGGCGTCGGCTTGTGGATCTGATGCTGCCGCAGCAATTCATATAGCTGCTGCGAGGGTTCAGCGACTAAGAAGCACAGGAACGGCGTGCCCTTGTTGATGTCGGTGATACGTTCACCGTCGTAGGAGTAGCAGGTCTTCTCAAGCAGGGACTCGATGTACTTTCGAATTTGGATGACTGGATTATCGCCCGGCGCGCCCGAGTAGGCCGTCTTGCTGGGGGCTTTGAACTCGACAATGACCGCGGGGTCCATGGTGTTGGCGCGGCGGAATAGCATTGGCCGCTTGAAGATCGCCAAGTCGGGCTCGCCGGCTTCGCCGAATGCCCCCATCGCTGTCAGGTCAGACCGACGCTCGACTGTCTCCGGATCTGGCTCCGCTGTGTCGGCGGCGAACGACCTAATTGGGCGATCGGACGTGATGTAGCTGTAGTAGGCCAAGCGATCGTCGATGAGCCACAGATTGTGGTCGTCATAGTCCATGGTGTCGCTGGTTACGCCGAGGGGGCAGAAGACCTCGTGAACGATGTTCTCCGGCTCATGCCGAGAGGTCGATAGATCAATCTTCCGACGTTCCTTGAGAAGTTCAATCACCCAGCGGCGCTCGACGACGTATTGCGCCAACGCGCTTTTCTCAGCATCGCCCAGCTGCGCCGTGAGCTTGGATACGTGTGCCGCGAAGGTCTCGTCCGACATGCTGGCGGTGTTGGCTTCCAGCTTCTCGATCTGCTTGAAGAGCGCCTTGGTGGATCGGTGTCGCTTCAGAGCCACGTCCTGAACTAGGCGCGTCTCATCCCAATTGAGCGGCATGCCGGCAGCGTAGCTTTCGATGTCGTCGATTGCTGACGCATAGAGCGGGTTGGTCTCCAGCAGCTTGTCGAGCATCTCCCGATTTCGGCGGCGCGGTTCGGCTAGGTAAGGGTCGAGGAAGCTCTTAGCGGTGTCGACTAACACCTTGTTGACGACCTCGAAGTCGATATCCCCGAAGTCAAAACCGGTACGCTCGTGGTTCAACGCGTCGTCGAACAACGGCCCTGACACGAGTCCGATGTAGATGAGCGGACCGAGCGTGTCGTTCGGCAGCGCCTTTAGCCCGATCATCTCCGAAATAGGTTTGGTGATTACCGAGCGATCCGCTGCGCAATAGATCAGGGAATTGCCGATCGGAGCCAGCTTCTTTGGGAGAAGCACGTGCAGCATCGAGGCTGCGTGGTGCTCGTCGATCACGACCTCTACAGGCTCCTTTGAACCAACGATTGAGTCGAAGAACAGGTTGGAGAGGTTGGTCGTTTTCCTCTCGTCGAACAGGTCGATCTTTAGGCGTTTCGGCTGGGCGAACAGCGCAATGAAATGCGCCAGCAGACTATTTCGGATATCCGCCGGATCGACATAAGCCTTGGCACTGTAGGTCTCTCGGAAGCTGTCGAGTTTGACCTTGGTGCCAGTCGCCGCATCGGCCTCGCACCCATTCTCAAGATACGAGTCGAACGGCCGGTCGTTGGAGAGCCGGAAAGCGAATGAGCGGGAGACCTTCTCGCCGCCTCGGTCAAACACCGATGAGACTTCGGCCGTGTTGAACACCTTGATCCAAGAGAGGCGCCCGATCCCGCGGCCTTTCTTGTCGGCGCGGTATTCGGTGTCCAGCTCGCGAAAATGCCCGAAAAGCGCGTCACCAAGGCCGATGCCATTGTCGGTGACGACGAACCCGGTCACTGGGGCATGCGCTCCAATGTCCGAGGATTCGGCGCGGAGAACTTCGATGGTGATCTTGCCGTCGTCGGCCCAGGTCTCTGGGAATCGTTCCTGAATGGCGTAGAGGGCGTTGGTCACGGCCTCATAGACCGGCATCATGCAGTTCGATGCGGTCGGCGGGAGATTGAAATTTCTGACCCGGCCCGTGAAGCTGTGACGAAGCTCGGGCAGCGGCAGGATTACGTCAGACATATCGTTGGCTCCCCTGTCCGCCACGCTACGACGTTTCCCCTCCTCGGGCGAGCGCCAGCCCACTATCCGGATTGCTGATCGACCTTACGACTGGCGTTCCTCGATTTGCGGCGCTTACGAACGGGAGGGATGTGCGTACGCTTGTAGCCGGCATCGACAAGCGCCAGCGACCGGAGAACCGGCCGTCGCGGCGCGGGCTTCCTCTTGCCATCGACCGGCTTCAGTCGACGCGAAAGCTCTCCGGCGTATCGTTCAAGGCGCCTTAGGTCATCGCACAGCGCCGCCATTAGCTCGTGGAACGGGGTGTCGATCCGCTGCTGCTTCATGACTCGCCTAAGCGAGTTCTGCCCGGAGGACAAATGTGTGGTCAGGCCGTTCTCGGTGATCAGGAACCCAGGATAGCCATGAACGATGTCGTTGCGGAGCGCGCCGAGTTTATCGGCTTGGTCGAGCACCCAGCCGAGGCGCTCTCTATCCACCTCACGCAGACCGTCGGCCCAATCGACAGTGGTCTTGAGGAGGTCGCGCTGCGCCTTGTCGCTGCCGGGTGTGAGCCACAGCGCGTTCGAAACATGGGTTTGGCGGTCGCCCAGCAAGGACATGAAAATGTAGCCAAGCGTTCGATGGAGAGCGTTCCATTCCCAAACCACCTCCCCCGTGACCATGAAGTGGCGCTGCATCGCCGCGTCGCGAGCGGCGTCCTTCTCGGAACGGTCGGTCACGCGGCCTTCCGGGGCAGGCTTCGGTCGTTGGCAATTCGGTCGAAAGCGTTGCGGATCGCCAGCGACACATTGATCCGGACCCTGGACACAGCATTCTCGTGCGCTGTGAGATACTCCACCTCCAGAGCCTTGAACCGCGCCGCCGAAGTCGGATCTACCGAAAAATCGAGGCTATCAACCTCATCGGTGATCGGGACGATCTGCGCCGCCGATCCTCGGCCCACGATGCGGTAGTCAGGGCTGGCAATGAGCCCCCCCGATACCGGTGAGTGGATCTTGATGTTCGTCCCGTGGTGCTGCGTGAGGACGTAGGTGTTGTCCGCGATCACCATGATCATGTCGCCAAGCACGGCGACGCCCGTCAGATAGTCGACGACGCTGTCGATCAGCCGATTGTGGATC
>Ga0187842_1000257_pt1 | contig 28449 bp, 23 predicted proteins | sample SpaLakP09_SKY_41_FD_134514 | JGI IMG/M metagenome (GOLD analysis project Ga0187842, IMG submission 134514) | Oligotrophic lake water microbial communities from Sparkling Lake, Wisconsin, USA - SP09_SKY_41 | ecosystem: Environmental > Aquatic > Freshwater > Lake | place: USA: Sparkling Lake... | reverse complement strand
CCGTATGCACCCGTCAAGCGCGTGCGTACAGTGGCCGATGGCGGAGTGGTGCGCCTGGGTCCACTGGCGCTGACTGCCATGTCCACGCCCGGCCATACGGCGGGAGGTACCAGCTGGCGCTGGCAGTCCTGCGAGAAGGATAGCTGCCGCAATCTGGTCTACGCCGACAGCATCTATCCGGTACGCGGCCAAGGCTACCGCTTCAGCGATCACCCGGAAGTGGTGGCGCAGTTCGAGCATAGCTATGCCGCACTGAATGCCGCCCCTTGCGACATACTGGTGACGGCCCATCCGTCGTTCTCGGAGCAGTGGCCACAACTGTCGTCCGGCCAGCCCGTTGCAATCGCAGCGGCGGGGCAGCCGAGTGCCTGCCAGAAGCTGGTAAGCACCATGCAGCCTGAATTGAAGCAGCGTCTGGCCGAGGAAGCCGCCAAATGATCGTCGATTTCGCAGTGCCGTTTGGTACCACGCTGCTACAGGGCGATCAGTATGTGGGGGCGCACAGCAATCGCGTGCTGTATCTGCATGGTGCCGGTAACAGCAGCCGCCATGGTCACCGCTTGCTGCGCGGCGCCCTGCAGCAGCGCGGCATAGGCAGCACCAGCTTTGATTGCATAGGCCATGGTGATACTGGCGGTGCGCTGGTGCAGTCCTCGGTGGCGAGCCGCACGCGGCAGGCGCAGGCTGTGGCTGAAGCACGCGCCTTGCCGCAGCCGCTGGCCGTGGTGGGTGCCAGCATGGGCGCCTATAACGCAGTTCGCATGACGCAAAGCCATGCAGTTGATGCGCTGGTGCTGATCGTGCCGGGGGTGTACACGCCCGCCGCCTACGAGGTGCCGTTTGGTCCGGACTTTTCTGCCGTGATCCGTCAGCCGCGCAGCTGGGCCGATAGCGATGCATGGGACATACTGGGCCAGTTCGAGGGACGCTTGCTGGTGATCGCCGCCGAACACGACGCCACCATCCCGCTGGAGATACCGGAGCGGCTGGTTGCTGCGGCTACGCGGGCTAAGTCGGCCGAGTTGCATGTAGTGGAGGGCGCGCAGCACAACTACCTGTGGGCGTTGCTGGCCGAGCAGCCAGCGAAGCTGAAAGCAGCGATTGATATGGTGTGCGGGGTGCTGAAGTAGTGGCGATGGCGGAAGGCAGTAAGAGTCGAACTTACAGGGGAGCGGCTGACGCCCCCCACCGGGTTTGAAGCCCGGCCCCATCACCGGATAAGTATGCCTTCCGTGCTGGTGTGATTGCTGCTGCGACGCGTGCGGTACTTAAGCGCTGTAGGCCCAGACTGCGTTCGGGCGCAGCATGTGCACGTTGCCTACGCGTCGAGTATAGCCGACCCTGTCGAAGAACTCCAAGATCTGGATGGCACGCTTGCGCCCCAGTCCCGTGGCGTCGCGGAACGAGGCGGCCTGCAGTTCCGGCAGGGTGGCAACCAGTCCGGCCAGTTCGGCCAGTGGCTGCGGGTGGTAGAACAGGTCCGGCACCAGCTGGCTGATGTCGCCGCTCTTGGCCAGTTTGCGCAGCAAGCGCCGTACTTCCGCCTCGGCGATGGCGTGATCGCGCGCCAGATCGCGCACCCACGGCGGATCGTAGCGGCCTGCCAGCAGCGCTGCCAGCAAAGGCGCGGCGATGGCCTGTTCTTCAGTACTCAGTTCCACGCTATGGTCGGGCAGGTGCAGGCTGCGGCCACGCTGGCAGATTTGACCTGACGCCAATAGCGTGTCGATCAGGCGACTCCACAGACGGTCTTCCATTTCGGGCGAAACGATGCGCTTCAGGCGCCACAGTTCGGGGCCGGCATCGTCCGGCGCTTTTTCGTGGAAGGCTGCCAGAGCCGCAAGTATCTGCTGCTGCAGACGTTCGGCTTCCGCGCTGGTGAGCAGCAGTTCGTCGCCGCCCTGCAGTGGCAGGCGCAGCGTGTCGGCAGGGACGGATAGTTCTGTAGCAGGTAGCTGGGACAGCCGTACCAGCGCCGATACGCGTAATCCCAGAGGGCAGCGGGCCAGTAGCGCGCTGCTGTCGCCGGTCTCGATAAATTCCGCCATAGCCTGCAACCACGCCAGCCTTGCGCTGCTGCGGCGCTTGCGCGCGGGGCCGAAAGGATCGAGCACCATGCCGCCGCCTATGGTGGCGGTGGCTTGTGCATTGCGGACCACGAAGCGGTCGCCTGCTACAGCATGGACGGCTGCGTCGAGCACCAGCTGTACGCGTGCGGTCTGGCCCGGCGCCAGATACTCGCCATCGAGTAGCACCACATTTGCCGTGTGGTGGGCCGCGCCCAGATGCACGTGCACGGGCGACCATGGCTTGAGCGGCTGGGCACAGTCGGGTGTTAGTGTCAGCGTAGCGTCGAAGCGCTCCGAGCACTCGGCCAGCGCTGGCGCTACCACCCAGCTACCACGGGCGATATCGTCCTTGCTCACGCCACTTAGACAGAGCGCCAGCCGTTGTCCACTATGCCCGCTTTCGGTGCTGCGGTTCTGCGCGTGGATGCTGCGCACGCGCGCCTGTAAACCGCTAGGCGCCAGTTGCAGTACATCGCCGATCTGCACTCGGCCTGCCAGTGCGGTGCCGGTGACAACCGTGCCTTGCCCCTGCAAGGTAAAGACTCGATCGACGCCAAGGCGGAACAGCCGGCGTTCGTCGCTGGCGGGCAGGGTTTTGGAGATCTGTGCCAGATGCTGGCGCAGTGCCTGCACGCCCGCATCGCCGGTGGCGCTGGCATTGGTGCGGAAGATGGCAGCACCGGCAAAATCGGTCCCGGCCAGCAGCGCGTGTATCTCCTGTTCTACCTGTTCCAGACGGGGCGCATCGGCGCGGTCTGCCTTGGTCAGCGCTACAGCGCCACGGCGTACCCCCAGCAGGCGCAGGATGGACAGGTGTTCCAGCGCCTGCGGCATGATGCCGTCGTCGGCTGCAATCACCAGCAGGGCTGCATCGATGCCGGTAACACCGGCGGCCATGGTGCGGATGAATTTTTCGTGGCCCGACACGTCGATCACGCCGAGAATGTCGCCATCGTCGAGCGGTGTGTAGGCGTAGCCCAGTTCTATCGAAATGCCGCGCGCTTTTTCTTCCTTGAGACGGTCGGTGTCCACGCCCGTGAGGGCGCGGGTGAGGGTGGTCTTGCCGTGGTCGATGTGACCTGCAGTGCCTATGATCATGCGTGCAGCAGAGCCAGTTGATCGATGAAGCGCTGGCGCTGGTGCTCGTCGAGACAGCGCAGGTCCAGCCATAGGGCATCTTGTGCCACGCGGCCTATGACAGGTACCGGCAGTGAGCGCAGGCGCTGTTCCAGTGCGCCCAGCGGATTGCTGGTGCGCTGGCCGCCATTCTTGTCGCTGCCCTTGTCCACGCTGGCGCGGATTACCAGCCCGTAGCTGGGCAGCTGATCAACTGGCAGTGCACCGCTGCCTATCTGGCTCATCATCGCTTCGCTCTGCACCTGATACTGCGTGCCCAGCGCGGCCTGCATGACAGGCGCAATCTCCTGCGCCAATGCATGCATGGCGCTGGCAGGGCGGGTGAGCAGGCGCAAGGTGGTGAGGCGTTCTGGCAGCAGGTCCGGTGCGCGGTACAGGGCCAGCACGGGTTCCAGCGCGGCCAGCGTGAGCTTGCCCACGCGCAGGGCGCGCTTGAGGGGATTCTTCTTGATCTGTGCAATCAGGTCGGCACGGCCTACGATGATGCCGCATTGCGGACCACCAAGCAGCTTGTCGCCGCTGAAAGTGACCAGATCGGCACCACCTGCAATGGTCTCGCGCACGGTAGTTTCGTGCGGCAGGCCATACTGTTCCAGATCGACCAGCGTGCCGCTGCCCAGATCGACGGCCAGCGGCACGCCCGATTTCTTGGCGAGCGGCGCCAGTTCCGGCAGTTCCACGCTTTTGGTAAAGCCCGTAATCGCATAGTTACTGCAATGGACCTTCATCATCAGCGCTGTTTGCGGGCCTGCGGCTTCGGCATAATCCTTGAGGTGGGTGCGGTTGGTGCTACCCACTTCGCGCAGCACGGCGCCAGCGCGGGTCATGATGTCGGGGATGCGGAAAGCCCCGCCGATCTCGACCAGCTCGCCGCGCGACACAATCACTTCCTTGCCCTGCGCCACGGTGTTCAACATCAGCAGCACGGCAGCGGCATTGTTGTTGACGATGGTGGCCGCTTCGGCCCCCGTCAGTTCCAGCAGCAGCTCCTCGATCAGGTTATCGCGGTCGCCGCGTTTGCCCGTTTCGATATCCCATTCCAGATTCATGGGCCAGCGCAGCGCTTCCGTTACTGCCTGCACGGCGGCATCGGGCAGCAGGGCACGGCCCAGATTGGTGTGCAACACGGTGCCCGTCAGATTGAACACGGGGCGCAGCGGCGAGCGGTTGTTGGCCCGCAGGCGCTCGCCCAGTTGGGCCAGCACAGCGGGAATATCGGGCGCGGCTGGCGCTGGTAATGTGCCGCCATCGCGGCGGCTGGCCAGCATCAGGCTGCGCAGCTCGGCCAGCAGCAGACGGGCTGTTTCCAGCGTCTGCACGCGGCCATATTCGCTAATCAGTTCTGCGCAGGCCGGATCGGACAGCAGCAGGTGGACAGCAGGCAGGCGAATTGCGCCTGCCGCCATATTGCCGGTTTCGGTGCCGTGGTTTTCAGCGCCTTTATTCATTCGGCGCTAAACCATAACAGCGGGTTGCCGCTGGCGCGGGCATAACCGGCTTCGCCGACCAGCACATCGATGGCCAGGCTGGCCAGATCGTCCGCCAGTGGGTCGACGTTGTAGTCGTGCTCCTGATTGAAGATCTTGCGGTAGGTATGGCACTCATCGCAGGTTTCGGCGCGGGCTACCTTGCTCGGATCGTTGGCCTTGCCGGTGGCGACAGGTGCGTCGTCCGGTGTCGGCGCATCGGCTGCTTCCAGACTCTGATAGGCCACCTTGGCCGTGCCTTCGCAGCACGAGCATTTGACGCGCACCATGTGCCACTCGCTGGAGCAGCAACTGCAATGCAGGTAGCGGTAGCCTTGCGACTGGCCGCCAATGCGGATGACGCTAGCGACAGGATGGGCACCGCAAACGGGGCACAGGGTGTTAGTCACCAGTGGTTGTACGCGGCGCGTATCCAGCTGGGCGGCGCGCATGGTCCACATCAGTTGCAGGGCAGCGGCCACAAACGGCGCATGCAGCGGATGCACGCAATCGGTCAGTTCGGCCAGCACGGCGTCGGCGCAGCCTTCCAGCTGGCCGTTGTCGAGCGCACGCAGTTCGCTCAGCACCGTTGCCATCTGCGGCTGGCCAGCGGCCAGCGGTTCCAGATGGTCGAGCAGGGCGTCGAACACCAGGCGCCACGAGGCCGGACGTTCGCCGTTGACAGGCAGCGGCGGCATGTGATGTTCGATCGACAGGTCGATGGCCGCCGCTGGGGGCAGGGCAAATACCTCGGCCGGCAGGGACTCGGCCACGGCCGCCTGCGCATCGACCAGTGCTGCCATCAGCAACAGGTAGCCGCGCAGCGTTTCGCCGACGGGAATTCCTTTGATTTCGTTGTTGGCCAGCTGGCGCAGACGCGCCGCGCGGGCAGTGAACAGGGCTTTCGGCTGCGGCAGCAGCAGACGTGGAATGGCGGTGTGATCGAGTGCCTCGATCTCGCCGGGGGCAAGCAGGCGTTGTACCAAAAATCTCTCCCAGATTGCCGGCGGCGACTGCGCCGCCGGCTCCGGACTATTCTAATCCCAAACTGCGGGATTAGACAGCCTGACTATTTACGCGATTTGCGCGCCTCTTCTTCAAACCAGCGCGGGTGATGCTTGCGCGCCCACCCATAGGTGACCGTGCCGCGCACCATGGCACGGATGGAACCCCGTACCCAGATACCCGCGTAGATGTGAACAATGATGGCGCAGATGATAATGAAGCCGAACGTAGCATGCAGCAATGCGCCCAGCCGGACCAGATCGATAGGGAAGTAGGCCGAGAAGTAGGCGCGCCAGATCAGCAGGCCCGAAATCAAGAGGCCCGTCATGCAGGCGATCAGCACGAAGAACAGCATTTTCTGCCCGCCGTTGTAGCGGCCGGACTTGGGCAGTTTTTCTTCGTGGTTGTTGATTACGTCGCCGATCTGGGCCAGCCACTCCTTGTCCCCTGGTTCGAACTGGTTGTGATGCCAGACGCGCTTCACCAGCGTGGCAAAGTAACCGAACATCACCAGCCCGATAAACGGGTGCAGGATGCGGGTCCACTGGCCGCCACCGAACAGCATGGACAGCCAGGCAGTGGCCGGATGGAACAGGGCCAGACCGGACAGTGCCAGCAGAATGAAGCAGCCGGCCGTGAGCCAGTGGTGGCCCCGTTCGTCGGGGGAATAACGGTCGATCAACGGATTGCCGTCTTTATCGCGATGCAGATTTTCCATTATTCGCCCTCCCGGATCCGGTTGGCTTCATGCAGTGCTTCGGTCTCTTCGTCCTTGCTGATTTCGTTAGGACCCACGCGCGTGAAGTGGAACCAGCCCGCCAGCGCCGTAGCAGCAATACCTGCCAGTGCCAGCGGCTTGGTCAGACCCTTCCACAGACCCACCATCGGGCTGATGGACGGATTGGCCTTCAGACCGTGGTACAGGCCCGGCTGGTCCGCATGGTGCAGCACATACATGACGTGCGTGCCGCCCACACCGGCCGGATCATACAGACCGGCGTTGGCATAGCCGCGCGACTTCAGGTCTTCGATGCGCTCCGCTGCATGGTCTTTCATGTCCTCCTTGGAGCCGAACACGATGGCGCCGGTAGGGCAGGTCTTGACGCAGGCAGGCTCCTGACCCACCGCCACGCGGTCCGAGCACAGGGTGCATTTGTAAGCGCGGTCGTCCTTCTTCGAGATGCGCGGTACATCGAACGGGCAACCGGCCACGCAGTAGCCGCAGCCTATGCAGTTCTCCTGATGGAAATCCACAATGCCGTTGGTGTACTGCACGATGGCGCCCGGCGACGGGCAGGCTTTCAGACAGCCCGGGTCCTCGCAGTGCATACAGCCGTCCTTGCGGATCAGCCATTCGAGGTTGCCGTCGTTTTTCTCGTGTTCGGTGAAACGCATCACCGTCCACGATTGTGGCGACAGGTCGGTGGGGTTGTCGTACACGCCGGTGGTTTCACCGACTTCGTCACGCAGATCGTTCCACTCCATGCAGGCGGTCTGGCAGGCTTTGCAGCCTATGCACTTGCTCACATCGATCAGTTTAGCTACCTGACCGATGACAGGCGTGCGTGCCACCGGCTCCTGCACGGTGGTAGCGGATTTGCGCTTGATATCAAGGGATTGTAAAGGCATGGTTATTCTCCTTGGGTCATCATGCTTTTTCCACTTTCACCAGGAACGACTTGAATTCCGGTGTCTGCGAATTGCCGTCACCAACGGTTGGTGTCAGCGTGTTGATTAAGTACCCAGGTTTGGTAACCCCCATGAAACCGAAGTGGATAGGCAGACCCACCTGATGGGTCTTTTTGCCGTCGATGGTCAGCGCCTTGATACGCTTGGTCACTACTGCCTTGGCAATGATGTGGCCACGCTTGGAGCTGACCTTGACGCGGTCGCCGTGCGCCACGCCGATCTCGTTGCCCAGTTCCTCGCCGATTTCCACAAACTGCTCCGGCTGGATGATGGCATTCAGCTTGGCATGCTTGGTCCAGTAGTGGAAGTGCTCCGTCAGACGGTAGCTGGTGGCCACGTGCGGGAACTCCGCCGCTTTGCCCAGCTTGGCGCGGTCGTTGGCAAACATACGCGCAGCCGGATTGCTAGTGACGCGCGCATTGTTCGGGTGCAGCGGGTTGTGGCCCACCGGCGTTTCGAACGGCTCATAGTGCTCGGGGAACGGCCCCTCGGCCATGGCATCACGCGAGAAGAAGCGTGCTACACCTTCTGCCAGCATGATGAACGGCCCCATGCCGTTTTCCGGCGGCTCGTCGGCCTTGTAGTCGGGGATGTCCGCACCGCCCCAGTTGCTGCCGTTCCACGCAATCAGCTTGCGGGTCGGGTCCCATGGTTTGCCCTTGGTGTCGCAGGAAGCGCGGTTGTACAGTACGCGGCGATTGGCCGGCCATGCCCAGGCCCAGTTCAGGGTCTGGCCTATGCCGGTTGGGTCGCTGTTGTCGCGCCGTCCCATCTGGTTGCCTGCGGAGGTCCAGCTACCGGCGAAGATCCAGCAACCGCAGGCGGTGCTGCCATCGTCACGCAGTTGCGCGAAGCCGGCCAGCTGCTCGTTTTTCTTCAGGATGACTTTGGTCGGGTCCTTGGGATCGGTCAGCTCCTTGAGTGCCTTGCCGTTGTATTCCATCGCCAGTTCTTCTGGCTGCGGGCTGTACGGCTGGGCATAAGGCCAGGTCAGGTTGAGGATAGGATCAGGGAATTTGCCGCCATCCTTCTTGTACATCTCCTTGATGCGCAGGAACAGGCCGGACATGATTTCCAGATCGCTGCGGGTCTGGCCCGGACCATCGGCGCCTTGCCAGTGCCACTGCAGCACGCGCGAGGAACTTACCAGCGAACCGCGTTCTTCGGCGAACAGGGTGGTCGGCAGGCGGAACACTTCGGTCATGATCTTGGTCGGATCGACCTGATGGAACTCGCCGAACGGACGCCAGAATTCCGCCGTTTCCACGGCCAGCGGGTCCATCACTACCAGATACTTGAGCTTGGACAGCGCTTCGGTAATCTTCTGCTTGTCCGGTGCCGAGGCCAGAATGTTGAAGCCCTGGCAGATGTAGCCATTCATCTTCCCTTGGTGCATAAGCTCGAACACCTGCATCATGTCGTAAGGCTTATCCAGTTTGGGCAGATAGTCGAAGGCGTAGTTGTTCTCCTCCGTGGCTGCTTCGCCCCACCAGCACTTCATGAAGCTGACGAGGAATTTCTTGGCATTGCTGTAGTAGCTGAGCTGATTCGGACGCAATGGCTTGAGCGCACGCTTGCTCACGTACGCATCCCATTCCTGTTCGGCTTCGCCGGGCAGGGTGAGATAACCGGGCAGCATATTGGTCAGCAGGCCAAGGTCGGTCAGGCCCTGAATATTCGAGTGGCCGCGCAGCGCATTCATGCCGCCGCCAGCGATACCCATATTCCCCAGCAGCAGCTGCACCATCGCACCGGTACGCAGGGTTTCTGCGCCCGTCGAGTGCTGGGTCCAGCCCAGTGCATACAGGATGGTGGCGGCGCGACCGGGAACGGCCGTCGATGCCAGCATTTCCGCGACCTTGTTGAATGTCTCCGGCGGGACGCCGCAGACTTTTTCCACCATGGCCGGGGTATAGCGCGAGTAGTGCGCCTTCATCAGCTGGTACACGCAGCGCGGGTGTTCCAGCGTCGGATCGATTTTGGCATAGCCATCTTCGCCCAGCTCGTAGTTCCAGCTGCTCTTGTCGGTGTACTTGCCGGCTTTTTCGTCGTAGCCCGAATACAGCCCATCCTTGAACGAGAAATCCTCGCGCACGATGAACGGCAGGTCGGTGTAGTTGCGCACGTACTCGTGCTGGATTTTATCGTTGGTCAGCAGGTAGTTAATGATACCGCCGAGGAAAACGATGTCCGCACCGGTACGGGTAGGGACGTAATAGTCCGCCACCGAAGCGGTTCGGGTAAAGCGCGGATCGACCACGATCAGCTTGGCGCCGCGATGCGCTTTCGCTTCCGTGACCCATTTAAAGCCGCAAGGGTGTGCTTCTGCTGCGTTACCGCCCATGACCAGGATGACATCAGCATTTTTGATGTCAACCCAGTGATTCGTCATCGCTCCACGTCCAAATGTCGAGGCAAGACCTGCCACCGTTGGACCGTGTCAAACACGTGCTTGATTGTCGAATGCCAGCATGCCGAGACTGCGCATGGTTTTATGGGTTAAATAGCCTACTTCATTGGTGGCAGCGGAGGCGCACAGCATACCGGTGGTGGTCCAGCGGTTGACGGTTTTGCCCTCGGGAGTCTTTTCGATAAAGTTCGCGTCGCGGTCAGCCTTCATCAGCTTGGCGATGCGGGTTAGTGCGTCGTCCCAGCTGATCTTGCTCCACTCGGTCGCGCCCGGCGCACGGTATTCCGGTGCCAGCAGACGGTTTTCGGAGTGGATGAAATCGACCAGACTGGCGCCTTTCGGGCACAGCGTGCCGCGATTGACGGGATGGTCCGCATCGCCTTCGATGTGGATGATGGTGGACTTGGCGTTCTTCGCGCCGTCGCCCAGACCGTACATAAGAATGCCGCAACCGACGGAGCAGTAGGGGCAGGTGTTGCGGGTTTCAGTACTGCGTGCCAGCTTGTATTGCCGGACTTCGGCCATGGCCGTGCCCGGGGTAAATCCGAGCAACGCGATACTTGAACCCGCGATGGCAGCGCCAGTTACCCGAAGGAACTGGCGGCGATTCATCTGGTTCATGGAGGGCAAGCCTTTCAAAGGTAGAAAAGACCTACCAAGTTTATCACTATGGGATGGCAAGTTTCGAAATCGATTGCAATAAATGTTGCTTTTGATGCACTGCAACACGAGCAATCTTGTCGGAAAAATTAGAAATTTGATCTTGTGCCATCAGCCGGGCTGTTGATAGCAGCGGCGCAGGCGCGAAAAGTCGTAGAAGCGGCTCTCTGCCGTAAGTTTCGCGTAAGCACAGGCCGCTTTGAAATCTACCGGCTGTTCGTTGTACAGCATGCGCACGGCAATTTGACCTTGATCGTTTTGATAACTATCCCACTGGATGTTGGCCGCCATGGGCGCAATCCGTTCGCCGCGCCATGGGCTGGATTTGTAACTGTAAGGCGTTGTGGTCGGTAGCTGTTCGGACATGCCGCGCAGGCCTAGCAGGGCAGCCAGCGGGATGATGGTTTCGGCTTGGGCGAAGCGCAGCTTGGCCATGTGGCGCAAGTCGCCTGCGGCCACGGCTTGCACTTCGGCGAAGAAATCGTCGAGCAGGGGCTGGGCCATGGCGTAGTTGACGGCGCCGTTCTCCAGCAGGCCGGGGCCTTTGCTGTAGAAGCTGACGGTATCGTCGTGCGCAGCGAACACCGCTGCCTGCGCCTGCGGCATGAAGCGCTGGAAGCTGGTGCCGAGTTCGGACTGCATGTCAGCTGCGGCAGCATAGAGTTCATACAAAGCCAGCGCCGCATCGACCGGTGTGCGGATGACGGATTCGCCATCGCCTTCGAGGCGGCTGGTGAACTGGCCGTCCTTGCTGGTGAATTGCTGGATGCCTGTATTGGCTGCCTGCCGCTGGCCAGCGGCGAGGGCGCGGATAAATGCGGGTTTGAACAGGCGCGCCAGTACCTTGCCGGCGGCCTGCGCTAGTTGGGGATCGGCTTCGGCCTGCTTGCTGCGGATAGGCGCGAAGGTCTGGTTGGCGTTAGCGGCGGAGGCAGGCGCACTGGCCGACATTTCCATCGCTTCCACATAGCTGCCGTAGAGCGTAGCGTCGGCGCCTGGCTTGTACATCAGCGCCACGGTCGGCGTGGTGCGGATGGCGGGATAGTTGGCGATCAGTGCATTCTTGGCGTTGTAGGCGTTGTCGAGGAAGCGGTTGAAGCGCGCGCCTGCCAGCACCGACCAGTGCTCGTCGAGTTTGACGGTGTCGCTGGCGAAGGCAGCTTCCCGGCGGGTGGCTTCGTCGCGGTAGGTGCCACCGCTCCAGTTAATGCCGTACACATTGATGATGGTGGGCGCATACAGATTGCCCGTGCCCAGATAGGTTTTAGGGGTGGCGGCAGAGGAAGTGGAAACCAGATTCTGCGAGGAGAAGCCCGCGACAATGTCGTGCCGCACGCCCCATTTCTGCAGCTTGCCCTCCCAGCTAGCCTGTATCTGGTCGAAGTGGTAGCCGTGCAGCTCCGAAGTGACGCGGTCCTTGTAATCGCCCTTGTCGCTGGAAATGTAGTACTGGTCCTTCTTGTAGACGCGGGTGGAGTCCGAGGTGCGGTAGGACAGGTTCATCATCCAGTCCGGCGCCACGCGCACATCCATGCCCAGTGTGTACATGACGAATTCGACGTCGCTGCCGGCGCCCACGCTATTGAGTTTGCTGTTGCCCGCAATAGGTTGCGGCACAGCGTAGGAAGTTGACAGCACCACGTCGGTGCCGCCTACGCTCTTGCGGCGCTGGTAAAGCGATTCGTAGCTCAGTGCTACGTCGTCGCTGAGGCGCCATTCCAGATTCAGGCCTGCCGCATTGCGGTGGATGGTGCCGCTTTCTTCCTGTACGCCGCCATCCTCATGCAGCAAGTTGAGGCGGTAGCCAAAACCGCCTTCTTCGCCCAGACGGCCACCGATATCGAAGTGCTCTTTGAGCGCCCCGCCTTCCTGATAGCCGAGTGCCGCGCTGACGCTTTTATCGGTAGTAGGGCGCTTGGTCACGTAGTTGACGATGCCGCCCGGCGAACCGAAGCCGTACATAAAGCCGCTCAGGCCTTTCAGCACTTCCACGCTTTCGAACATCTCCAGCGGCATCTCGGTGCCGCGGTTGACGGCAGCCAGACCATTGATCTTTTAGCCGTTCAGGTCATCGAGACGCAGGCCGCGCATCTGTATGGTGGCCGGATGGGTGCTGATGGGCGGGCTGATGGCGGTGACGGACGCATCGTATTTGAGCACCTCCGAAATGCTGGTGGCGAGACGGTCTTCGATTTCGTCGCTACTCACAGCCTTGGTGGAGAAGGGCGTATCGAGTTCCGACTTGCGGCCCAGCGCACCGCCGCTGACGCTGTCGCCGAGCTTCTTCTTTTCTACCGTGGCTTTGACGAATACTTTGGACAGCGCACCTGCGCTGCCGTCATCGTTGGCCTAGCATGCAGGACGCACAGGCCGGCAGCGGCCAGCGCCAGTTGCAAGCGGGTTTTCGCGTATGGGGTAGCAGGGAACATAAAAGACCGATCGTGCGTTAGTAGAAAACGCAGCAGCTTAGCGACCGTGTGTTACGAGCGCGTGACGACTAATGGTGAGCGATGCAGCGAACTAACAACAGATGGTGCAGAGTTTTGTTAAGTTTTGTAAGGTTTTCTTACCTTGCATTGCATGGCTGCGCGGCTTTTCGCGGTTTCTGGCTTGTCTATGCCAGTGAGCGTTACGAATTGTAAGGCGGGCGTTGCACTGAATTTTAAATATTCAATAAATTCATATACTTAGAATTTTCTGCGGGAGGCGGGAGTGGTGGTTTTGTCACAGAAATGGCGGTGCTAGCATGGCTGCATCGTTGTAAAGATAGCCATAGATAAGGAAGTTACATGACTGTACGCCCGTTACTCCGTAAGGCTTTGCTCGTTGCCGGTCTGCTGACACAGACGGCGCAGGCCGGCACGCTGATCATCGAAAGCTGGCGCGTGGATGACAAAGCGCTGTGGGAAAAAGTGCTGCTGCCTGCGTTCGAGAAAAACCATCCGGGCATAGAAGTGAAGTTCGCCCCGACTGCACCCACGGAATACGATTCCAGCCTTGCTGCGCGGCTGGCTGGCGGCACCGCCGGTGATCTGATCGCCTGCCGTCCTTTCGATGTGTCGCTGGCGCTGTACAAGAAGGGGCAGCTGGAAAAGCTCGACGGCAAAGCGGGCATGCAGAATTTTCCGGCCACGGCCATGGTGGCATGGCAGACCGACGATGGCAAAGACACCTTCTGCATGCCGATCGCTTCCGTGATTCACGGCTTCCTGTACAACAAGAAGATCTTCAAGAAATTCAATCTGCAGGCGCCGCGCACGGTCGATGAATTCTTCACCGTACTCGACACCCTGAAAAAGGGCGGAGTAGCGCCGCTGGCGCTGGGTACGGCCGACCAGTGGGAATCGAGCCAAATGGTTTATACCAATATCGGCCCTAATTTCTGGCGTGGCGAAGAAGGGCGCAAGGCGCTGATCGCCGGTAAGGCAAGGCTGACCGATGCGCCGTTTGTCGAAGCACTGCAATTCGAACAGCGCATGGGCGGCTATCTTCCGCGCGGTGCCAGCGCCCAGACTTATGGCGATAGCCAGAACCAGTTCTCGCTGGGACGCGCTGCGATCTATCCGGCTGGCTCATGGGACATCTCGTATTTCGGCCAGATAGCGGGGCTGGAACTGGGGGCTTTTCCGCCACCGGTGCGAAAGCTAGGTGATCCCTGCTTTATTTCCGACCACATGGATATCGGTATCGGCATTAACCGCAAGTCGCGCAACAAGGAGGACGCCTACAAGTTCCTCGCCTGGGTAGGGTCGCAAGAGTTCGCCGACCTGTACACCAATCGCGTGACCGGTTTCTTCTCGCTGTCCAACCACCTGATCGCGGTGCGCGATCCGGTTGCCAAGCAGGTGGCCGAGTGGCGCAACAGCTGCGCTTCGACCATACGCTTTAACGCACAGGTGCTTAACCGTGGCCAGCCCAGCATGGAGAGCGAACTGTGGAACGTCAATGCACAGGTTTTGAACGGCAAGCTGGCGCCGAAAGATGCTGCGGCCAAGCTGCAGAGCGGTTTTGCCAAGTGGTACAAACCACAGCAAAAGTAGCATCACATGCATCTCCCCCGATGATGGTGTGATTCTTAGACCGGCGCCGGGCGCGGTGCCGGTCCCTTTTTCACCCGAACCAACACGAATACTGGAGTCCTTCTTGAAACATGCAGTTCACACAGTCAGGCCCTGGCAACTGGTGCTGTTTCTAGCACCGGCCCTGCTGGTCTACACGCTGTTCAGCGCCATGCCGCTGGCGCAAACGCTGGCACAGGGCTTTTTCAGCGCCGACGAGAATGGCAAAGCCGTGTATGCCGGACTGGAAAATTTTCGCACCATCCTGCTCGATCCCGACTGGTCGGCCGGCTTCTGGAACGCCATGGTGAATAACGCGCGCTTCTTCGCCATCCACATGCTGCTGCAGAATCCCATCGGACTGGCGCTGGCCACGCTGTTCAGTCTGAAAGGCTTGCGCGGTGCGCGTACCTATCGCACGCTGATCTTCCTGCCTACGCTGCTGTCGGTGGTCATCATCGGTTTCATCTGGCAGCTGATCCTGTCGCCGCTGTGGGGCGTGGGCGAAAAGCTGATGGGCTTTGCCGGACTGGCCGGACTGTTTGCGCCGTGGCTGGGGCAGGAGGAAACGGCGCTGACGACGCTGTCCATCGTCTCGGTGTGGCAGTACATCGGTATGCCGATGATGCTGATCTACGCGGCGCTGCTGGCCGTGCCTGATGAGATCATCGAAGCGGCCCATGTGGAAGGGGCCGGCGCCATGCGCATCTTCTGGCAGATCAAGCTGCCGCTGATTTACCCCACGCTGGGACTGGTCACCATCCTGACCTTCGTTGCCAACTTCAATGCGTTTGACCTGATCTATTCCGTCAAAGGCGCGTTGGCCGGGCCCAACTACTCGACCGACATACTGGGCACGCTGTTCTACCGCACCTTCTTCGGCTATCAGGCGCAGGTAGGCAATGCCTATCTGGGCTCGGCGGTAGCCACCCTGATGTTCCTCGTGATACTGGCCGGCGTGGGCCTGTACTTTGTGGCCGTACAGCGCCGCCTGACCCGCTTTGCTCTGTGAAGGTGGCGCCATGACTGTGATTGCTATGAAACCTGAATACCCCGTAACGCCCGTCGCACCGGCGCAGGCCGGCAGCACGCGTATCGACTTCGGCCGCCTGATGGTGCATGCCGCACTGCTGGCCTATACGGCACTGGCACTGTTCCCGATTGCCCTGATCCTGATTAACTCGGTGAAAACGCGGGCAGCCATTTTCGATGATCCGCTGGCGCTACCCAGCATGGAATCGCTGACCTTCGGCGGCTTCGTCAAGGTCATCGACAGTACCAACTTTCTGCATTATTTCGGCAATAGCCTGATCGTGACGCTGCTGGCGCTGTTCTGCATCGTGCTGTTCGGTGCCATGGCGTCGTGGGCACTGTCGGAGTACCGCTTCATGGGTAACCGTCTGCTCACGCTGTTCCTTGCGCTGGGCATCATGATTCCTATCCGCCTGGGCACGGTATCGATACTGGAGCTGATGGTCAGGCTCGATCTGGTGAATACGCTGACGGCGCTGGTGCTGGTGTACACGGCGCAGGGCTTGCCGCTGGCCGTGATGATTCTGTCCGAATTCATGCGTCAGGTACCGGCAGAGCTGAAGGATGCGGCGCGCTGCGATGGCGTGGGCGAAGTGAAGATCTTCTTTCAGGTGATCTTGCCGCTGATCCGTCCGGCCATAGCCACGGTGGCCGTTTTCACCATGATCCCGGCCTGGAATGACCTGTGGTTCCCGCTGATACTTGCGCCGTCCGAATCTACCCGCACCGTCACGCTGGGGGTGCAGCAGTTCATCGGCCAGTACGTCACGGACTGGAACTCGGTACTGGCGGCGCTGTCGCTGGCCGTGATCCCCATGCTGATTCTGTATGCGCTGTTTTCGCGTCAACTGATCCGCGGCCTGACGGCTGGCGCGGTCAAATAATCAAAGAGGAACTAAATGGCTAGTGTCAGCCTCCAAGCATTGCGTAAGTCCTACGACGGCAAGACCGATATCCTGGCCGGCATCGATCTGGAGATCGCCCATGGCGAATTCGTCGTGCTGGTAGGGCCTTCCGGCTGCGGCAAATCGACCCTGTTGCGCATGCTGTGCGGTCTGGAAGAAATCAGCGGCGGCGACATGCTGATCGGCGATCAGGTGGTCAACCATCTGCCGCCTGCGGAGCGAGGCATCGCCATGGTGTTCCAGAGCTATGCCCTGTATCCGCACATGACGGTGTACCAGAACATGGCCTTCGGCCTGAAAGTGGCAGGGAAGGACAAGGCGCAGATACGCGAGCGCGTCGAGCGTGCCGCAGCCACGCTGAAGATCGGACATCTGCTGGAACGGCTGCCGCGCGAACTGTCGGGTGGCCAGCGTCAGCGGGTGGCGATAGGCCGCGCCATTGTGCGCGAGCCGCGCCTGTTCCTGTTCGACGAACCGCTATCGAATCTGGATGCGGCACTGCGGGTGCAGACCCGGCTGGAAATCGCCAAGCTGCACCGCCAGCTCGATGCCACCATCGTCTACGTCACCCACGATCAGGTGGAAGCGATGACGCTGGGCGACAAGATCGTGGTGATGCACGAAGGGCATATCCAGCAGGCCGGTACGCCGCTGGACCTGTACCAGCAGCCACGCAATCTGTTTGTAGCCGGTTTTATCGGCTCACCCAGAATGAATTTTATGGCTGGCTCGGTGGTGTCGGCACAGGCCGGTGGCGTGCTGGTGCAGCTGGCCAGCGGCGAACTGGTACGCGCCGCCGTCGATGGCAGTGCATTGGCTGCCGGTGCCGCCGTCACGCTGGGGCTGCGGGCGGAACATATCAGCGAATCGGACAGCGGTTCGGAACAATTCAAAGGCGAGGTCAGTGTGGTCGAACACCTGGGCGAAGCCAATTACATCTACGTCAGTCGTAAAGGTGGAGAAGACGTGGTGATACGTGGGGACGGAGAAAGACACGTCGCGATCGGACAGAGCATCGTCTTTTCAGCAGACAGCACGGCCTTCCACGTGTTTGATGAGCGGGGGCAGGCACTACGCCGTCTGCGGCCCGGAAATATGGTGTCGGCAGCGCGCAGTATGATGCGCAGTGCCTGATATCAACGCGGTTCACTGTTTTCAACAAGGAGAATTGAATGACTAAGCCGGTACTCAAGAAAAAAATATTACCTCACCTGATCGCACTGGCACTGGGCAGTGCGGTGGCACCGCAGGTGTTTGCTACGGCGGACACCGAAGCGGTGGCTGCCGCGGAGGTAGCACAAAGCGGCGATGCGGCAGCGCAGTCGGAACAGCAGAAAGTGGAAGTACGCGGTATTCGCGAGCGACTGAAACGCAATCTGGCCGAGAAACGTGATGCCGGCAACGTGGTCGACACCGTGACGGCAGAAGATGTGGGCAAATTCCCCGACAAGAACGTGGCAGACTCGCTGCAGCGGGTACCCGGTATTTCGGTGGACCGCACCTGGGGTGAAGGGCGCGACATCTTCGTGCGCGGCACCGACAAGAATCTGAACCTGACCCAGCTCAATGGCCAGGCCGTGGCTTCCGGCTACTGGTGGAAGAACGACTCGCAGAGCCGCGGTTTCAACTATGACATTCTGGCCTCGGAACTGGTGGGCAGCATCGATGTCTACAAGAGCCCGTCGGCCGATCTGGACGAGGGCAGCATCGGCGGTCTGGTGGTGGTGAAGACCCGCAAGCCGTTCCAGCTGAAGCCACTGGTGGCGCAGGTATCGGCCGAAGCTGCGTACAGCAAGCTGCCGAAGAAAACCGACCCTCAGCTTTCCGGCCTGCTCAGCTGGACCAATGACCAGAAGACCTTTGGCGCACTGGTAGCGCTGAGCAGCCAGCAGCGCACCATGCGCCGCGACGGTCTGGAAAACTTCACCGATACTACCAAGTACAACATCATTGACCAGAATGGCGCAGTCACGCCGGGTGCCTATGCTTCGTGGGGTGGCGGTTCGGCCATCTTCCGTCAGGACCGCAAACGGACTACCGGCGACATCACTTTGCAGGCGCGGCCCAATTCCAGCACCGATCTGACGCTGAACTACATGAACTCGGATATGAGCATGGACAACAGCAATCAGAACTATCTGTGGGAAGCCGGCGGTCTGGCCGACAGCAAGAATAATTTGATGGTCACCAATCCGAAATTCATCACCACCTCGGATGGCACCAAGGCGCTGGTAGGCGGCACCGTGGGGCCGGTAGGCGGCGTATCGTTCGAGCCTATCTTCCGCCAGTCCTATGTGAAGTCGCAGGTACTCGATCTGGATGGCACCTATGATGGCGACAACTGGAAGCTGCATGGACAGGCCGGCACCACCAAGGGTTCCGGCGGCAGCGACCATGACCGCAACTTCTGGTTCGTGGGGAATACCCGTACTACTTTCAATATCGCGCCCGATACCTACGAAGTCAAATACCAGGATATCAATCCGCTCGATCCGACCAAGCTGGTGCTGCAGAATTCGCGCGACTGGGTACGCCGCATGGAAACCAAGGAGAACTATGCACAGGCCGATCTGACGCTGGACCTGAATGGCGACTTCCTCAAGTCACTGAAATTCGGTGCCAAGTTCCGCGACACCACAGTACAGAACCGCCGCATCATCGGTACCGATGGTCCGGGCAATCCGGGCTGGCAGTCGTTCACCCTGGCCGATCTATCCACCGGCGCCTCGCCGCTGCTGAGCCAGAAGGCCGCCAACCCCGGCTCGCTGACCCAATATGCGTGGGTGGATGACAGTCTGGCCTATTCCAAAGGCTTTGCCATGTACGACAAGGGCATGGTGTATGCGGAAGCCAAGAACGAGTACTACCGCATCACGGAAAAAATCTACGCCACCTACGCCCGCGCCGATTTTGCGGTAGGACAGTGGCGCGGCGATTTCGGCGCCCGTATCGTCAAGACCGACCAGACCTCGGAGGCTTATCAGGATCTCAGTGGTAACGGCAACTATACGCTGGGCAGTGTGGGCCGTAGCTACACCGATGTGCTGCCCAACCTGAATGCCGTGTATTCGGTGGACAAGGACCTGCTGGTGCGCGGTGCCGTAGCACGTGTGATGGCGCGTAACACCTACTCGGATCTGAGCGCCAGTACGGAAGTCAGCGGCACCACCAACGCTGCCACGGCCGGCAATCCGCTGCTCAAGCCCTACCACGCCAATCAGGCCGAGATCGGCGCCGAGTGGTACTACGCCGATGCGTCGCTGCTGTCGGCCACGCTGTTTGCCAAGAAGCTCGACACCTTCATCTACACCAAGTCGGCGCAGGAGAATGTGGCAGGCGTGACGCGCACGGTTACCCGTCCGTACAACGCCAACAACGGCGAAACCGTCAACGGTCTGGAACTGCAATGGCAGCAAGCCTTCAGCAGCGGTTTCGGCGCCATCGTCAACTACACCTTCACCGATGCCAAGACCGGTGCCAACGCAGGTGGCCAGAAGCTCAACGTGGTGGGCAACTCGCGCAATCAGGCCAACCTAACGGGCTTCTATGAAAAAGACGGCTACAGCGTGCGCCTGTCGTACAACTACCGTTCCAAAGCCTACGGTGCGCTCGATGAAGGCGGCCAGGACGTGACCAGCGCCTACGGCCAGTGGGATGCTTCGGCCAGCTGGGATATCACGCCGAAAGTCAGCCTGTATCTGACGGCAGTAAATATCGGTAACGCGGTGATCCGTACCAACACGACTGATGGCCTGCCAGTGGGCGTGTATGAAAACGGTGCACGTTACAGCCTGGGTGTCAAAGCCAAGTTTTAAGGCGCTGCAGTACGTGGACGATACGGCAGTGTTGTATCCATGCCTCTGCTGCTGGATTTGAGGTGTTGCGGACGCTGCGCGGAGGTTCCGCCAGCGTCCGTCTCCGTTATAATCCAGACACTGTTTTATTCGGGATAACGAGTGACTGCGTCAAGAAAACATGTAGCCGTGCCTGGGCTTAGCCGGTTACGTTCTGGCGCCATTGCCAGCTTGCTGCTTGCAGTCCTTACCATTGGTAGCGCAACGGCTGCCACCCAGAGTTCCAGCGCCATGGCTGCCGCAACGGCAGGTAATGGTGCGCCACCGGCCACCTTGCAGGTACTGCACTGGTGGACTTCCAGCAGCGAACGCAAGGCCGCCAATGCGCTGGCGGCACGCATGGCCGAGGAAGGGCTGGAGTGGAAAGATGCAGCGATTCCCGGCGGGGCAGGGCTGGGCGCAGGCAAGGTGCTCAAGAGCCGTGTGCTGGCCGGCGATGCGCCCGAAGTGACGCAGATTATCGGCGTCTCCATTGCTGAATGGGCCGAGCTGGGGCTGCTGCTGGAAATCGATAATGTCGCCGTAGCGGCCAACTGGAATGGCGTGCTGTTCCCCACCATACAGAACCTGATCCGTCACCGCAAACACGTGGTGGCCGCGCCGCTAGGCATACATCGCAACAATACCCTGTTCTATAACCGCGCCTTGCTGGCGCAGCATAAACTGGCGCCGCCGCAAAGCTGGGCCGAGTTCCAGAATGTGGCATTGCGCCTGAAGGCTGCTGGTGTGCCGCCGCTGGCGCAGAGTAGCGAGGCGTGGCAGGTGGCTGCACTGTTCGAGAATCTGCTGCTGGCTGAAGGTGGCCCCGAGTTCTATCGCGATCTGCTGGTGCGGCGTGATCCGGCTGCAGCGGCCGACCGGCGCACGGCGGAAGCGCTGGAACGCCTGCGTACCGTCAAAGGCTGGATCAGCAACCAGCTCGATGAACGGCCGTGGCCAGATGTGGTGCGCCAGTTCGCCCGCAAGGAAGCGGCCATGATGATCATGGGCGACTGGGCCAAGCCGGAACTGGTGGAGCGCGGCATGGTGCTCGACGAGGATTTTTCCTGCGCTACGGCGCCGGGCACGTCGCGCTACCATCTGTACAGCGTCGATAGTTTTTCCATGTTTGCGGGAGACTACCGCCACATGCCTGCACAGGAGCGCATGGCACGTCTGCTGGTGACGCCGTCCGTGCAGAGCGAATACAACCAGCTGAAGGGCGCCGTCACCGTGCGGCGCGATGCCGATGCCAGCCGCATGGATAGCTGCGCACGTGCCTCGTGGACCACGTTTGCGCTGGGCGCCGCCGCGCAGGCGCCCAGTCTGGTGCACCGCATGGCCAGCGATGAGGCCAGTCGCGATGCCATCATCGCCGAGATACACCGCTATTTTCTGGATGATAAAGCCACGCCAGCCGATGCCCAGCGCCGGCTGGGTGCGCTGTTCCGCCTGTTTAACCTGAGAAGCCAAGGAGCCTTCGGTGCGCAAAATCCTGATCGTAGATGATGACCAGAAGACCCGGGTTCTGCTCAAGACCTATCTGGAAAAGAACCAGTATGAAGTGATCCTGTCGCATAACGGCGAGAGTTTTCTGGCCGAGCTGCAGCAGCATGTGGATCAGCTCTCGCTGGTGATATTGGACGTGATGTTGCCCGATACGGACGGCTTCGCGCTGTGCAAGCAGGTGCGCCAGCGCTCCAACGTTCCCATCATCATGCTCACTGCCAGCTCGGACGAAACCGACCGCATCGTCGGGCTGGAACTGGGCGCGGACGACTACATCGCCAAGCCCTACAGTCCGCGCGAACTGCTGGCGCGTATCAAGGCTATCCTGCGGCGCACGGCGCAGGAGCAGCCTGCCGTGCGCTATTACCGTTTCGTCGGCTTTACGCTGGATCTGATGGAGCGCAAGGTGATTGCGCAGGACGGCCAGCTGGTTTCGCTGACAGGGCTGGATTTTCAGCTGCTTAAATATTTCGTCGAGCATCCGGGCGTGGTGCTGGACCGCAGCGTGCTGTGCGAAGAGACGCGCGGGCGCGATGCCGGACCACTGGACCGCTCGCTTGATGTGCAGATCAGTCGTCTGCGCTTGCGCCTGAATGACGACGGCAAGCAGCCGGCCCTGATCAAGACGGTGCGCGGTGCCGGCTATGTGTTCTCGGCCGACGTAGCGGTGGCCCATGCCTAACGTGTGGCGCAGGCTGTGGCCTGCCTCACTGCTGGGGCGTCTGAGTCTGGTGATGGTGGCCGGGCTGCTGGTGACGCAGCTGGTGGCCAGTTATATCTGGGCCAGCCAGCTGCGTGCCAAGGCCCAGGTGGAAGTGCAGTCAGCCTCGCAGTATGTGGCACATGGCGCTTCCGGTGCGATCCGTTTTTTTCGCAGCCTGCCGGCCAACTATCGCCAGCTGTTGATGCAGCAGCTGCGCGAGATGGGCGGTACGCGCTTCTTCGTCAATTTCAATCACGCCTACGTGCCGGTGCACAGCATCGACGCCACGCCCCTGGCCGATAGCGCCTTGCGCAGCGTGGCGGCCACGCTGAAAAGCGATCTGCCCCATTCGCCGCCTTCGCATCTGGCGTTTGCGTGGCCGGACCAGCTGGTGGTGTCGGAGGACGGGGCGCGCCTCAACGACCTGCCCGACGCCTGGGTGCAGCACATCCTGCTGCTCAAGCCTGATCCGGCGCCGATACTGGTGATCCAGACCGAGATCGAGCCGGGCAACTGGCTGTATATGGCGGCGCTGATGCCGAACCCGTATTTTTTGAGCAGCAACGATCCGCTGGCCTGGGACCGGTTAGCGCTGCAAGGGCTGTCGCTGGCGGCCGTGTTGTTACTGTGCTTGCTGGTGGTGCGCTGGATTACCCGCCCTCTGGCGGCGCTGTCCGATGCAGCGGCAGCCTTCGGTCAGGGGCAGGATGACAAGCAGCTACCGCTGCCGGAAACGGGCAGCCGCGAATTCATTAACACGGCGCGGGCTTTCAGCGCCATGCGCGAGCGTATCCAGCGTTATATCGAAGACCGCGAGCGGCTGTTCATTTCGATTTCCCACGATCTGCGCACGCCGATCACCCGCCTCAAACTGCGCTCGGAACTGCTCGACGACGAGGCCCTGCGCAACGAGTTCGAAGAAGATCTCGATGAACTGGACATGATGGTCAAAGGGGCGCTGCAGTGCGTGAAGGATAGCGACATCCACGAGAACCCTACGGAAGTGAAGCTGGACGCCATGCTGGGGCGGCTGGTGCGCAGTGCACGGCTGGCCGGGCATGAAGTGGCCTATCAGGATAGCGGCATCAGCGTGCGCGCCAAACCGCTGGCGCTCAAGCGGGCGATCGGCAACCTGCTCGATAACGCGCTGTATTACGGCAAGCGCGCCGAGATCGGCGTTACCAGTGCCGACGGCATGGTGGCTATCGCCGTGCGCGACCACGGCCCCGGCGTGCCGGAAGATGCGCTGGCCAGCCTATTCGATCCCTATGTGCGGCTGGCGCACGGACGCGAGCAGAATGATGGTGGCCTGGGACTGGGGCTGGGCATCGCCCGCAGCGTGATCGAAGCGCATGGCGGCCAGCTGCAGTTGTCCAATCATCCGCAGGGCGGCTTGCAGGCGGTGATCTGCCTGCCGGCCTGACACACCGGCGGAGAGCCGTCTACGCCCCGTAAAAGCTCTCCAGTCGCGCTTAATTGTCGTCCAGCCCCCGTTTTTTGCGTTTCGTCGCAATCCGCGCGACGCTTGCGAGGCCTATGTCTATAGTGCTCACATACCGCAACGTTTTCAAGGAGAGCAAAATGAACATCGCAAAAAACATGGAAGCCATCTTCCTCGCCGCCACCATGGTATTGGGTACCTTCGCCTACACCAGCAGCGCTGCCCAGAAAGCTGCCGCGCTGGAGCCTGTCGCACAGGTGAGCCAGGCCAGCATGCAGGTAGTGGTAGTCAAAGGCCACCGCCTGAGCGCCAACGCCTGATTGCCTGAAGCTCGCCTGATCCGGCAGGGCTGCTAGAATTGTGCGACGCCGCCAGCGTGCGGACGGGATACACCAGTGAGGATATCGTTATGAATAAGTTTTTCCAGTTCGGCCTGCTGCTGGCCACCTGCAGCATGCTGTGGAATTCGGCCTTTGCCGCCGACGAGCCGGTTGAGAAGCGCATGGTGGCAATCGATGCCCGCGTGGTGCGCGTCAAGCTCGACGGGGTGATTGACCTCAAGGTGCGCCAGGGTGCAGCGCCGGGGCTGGTGATCATCGGCGAAAAACGCTATCTCGATAAGACCATGTCCTCCACCACGGGCGATACGCTGCATCTGGAAACGGAAGGGCGCGGCATCAAGATAGGCCGCAATATGGTGCGCGCCGAACTGACCCTGCCGATGCTGCGTGAAGTGGTGTCCGAAGGCGTGGGCACGACCGATATCAGCGGCTTTAGCGGCGACGAACTGGAATTGACGCTCGATGGCGCCGGCAGCATGAAGGTCAATTGCGACTACAAGAATCTGAAGGCGGATCTGGGCGGTGTGGGCAGCATGAACCTGTGGGTGAGCGAAAACGAGAATGTCGATCTCGATTTGCGTGGCGCCGGCTATATTACCCTGGGCGGTCGCAGCAAGATGCTCAAGGCTTCGCTGGGCGGGCTGGGCGGACTGAATGCGCAGCAGCTGCAGGCGGAGAATGTGAATGTCGACCTCAGTGGCCTGGGCAATGCCACCGTGAATGCGCGTAACAATGCCACCCTGAGCCTGAGCGGCCTGGGTTCGGTCACGGTGTATGGCAAACCGATGAACCGCAACGTGAGTGTGGATGGTTTGGGTAAAGTCAGCTGGAAGTAATCGACAGGACCACCGGGGATATGAAAAAAATCATACTGGCTCTAGGCTTCGCCCTCAGTTTTCCGCAGCTGGCGCAAGCCGGCTTTGCAGAAGGCGCCACCGCCTACAACGCTAAAAACTATGCCGTGGCGCTGAAGGAAATCACGCCACTGGCCAAGGCCGGCAATGCCGATGCCCAGCACCTGCTGGGCCTGATGTATTACATGGGCCGTGGCGTCACACAGGATTACAAGCAGGCGCTCGAATGGCACCGCAAAGCCGCGCTGCAGGGCAAGGCCGATGCGCAATACGTGGTGGGCGCCATGTACTACACGGGCAATGCCGTGATACAGGATCACAAGCAGGCAGTGGCATGGTTCCGCAAGGCGGCCGAACAGGGCCACGCGGAAGCGCTGCAGGCGCTGGGCCTGATGTACCGTTATCACACGGCCGGACTGCCGCAGGATAACGTGATCGCCTACATGCTGTGGAATCTGGCGGCTGCGTATGGATCGGCCAATGCTGCCGAACAGCGCTCCGCCGTGGTCAGGAATATGACGGCCGAGCAGCTGGAAGAGGGACAGGCATTGTCGGCCGCATGGAAACCGAATACGCCGCTGCCGCAGCGCTCCCGCACCGGCGGCAGCTAGTTTTATGTAGTGGTTGATGTGCGCCATCCGGCTGGGGGCGCGCACGCTTGCAAACGGCGCGCGATGACGCGCCGTAGTTATTTTCAGGCGTCGTGCTCGCCGCCGTCCTTGCGGCCACTGAACATGGCGGCAACCAGATTTTCGCGGTGCTGCCAGCTGGTGAACAGCACGCCGCCCAGATGCAGGGCGATCAGCCCAAGCAGAGTCCAGCCCAGTGCCTGATGCACCCGCACCGGCCAGGCATAGCCCCACAGCAGATCAGTATTCAGCGCCCAGCCGGTAACGCCCAGCAGGCCCACGCACAACAGCAGTGCCAGCACCATCCAGCCGCCCAGCGGGTTGTGGCCGAGGTAGCGTGGCGCGGCGCCGCGCAGCACCAGTCGCAGATAATGCAGGGTATCGCCGACGTTGTGGACGAACTGGCTGAAGCGCGCGTAGTAGTTGCCGGCGTAGCCCCACAGGAAGCGGCAGGTCACGATGCCAGCGGCAGCATAGCCCCAGTACTGGTGCTGCGGCCCCGTGTCGCTGCGGGTCAGCCAGGCTGCTGCCACGCACAGCGCCAGCGACCAGTGCAGCAACCGTAGCGGCAGATCCCAGATCGCCAGTGGCTTATTCTTCGACACGGGCAAACGTGACAGGGTCGAAGAAGGCTTCTACCCGGTTGCCTTTCGGGTCTTTGGCATACACTTCATAGCAGGAATTGGTGGCTTCCATACGGCGGATTACCCAGCCTTCGGCCACCAGCTTCTTTTGCAGTTCCTCATGCGATTTCCATTCCGATTTGGGGGCTTTGGTGCATACCACATTGCCGTGGGCGCTGGCTGCGCCGGCACACACGGCCAGCAGCAGCGGCAGTACCAGACGTGAGTAAGAACGTTGCATGATGATTCCTTTCAAAATACGGCGCGTCAGGTCTGAGCCCAGCGTCGCAGCAGATTATGATAAATGCCTGTCAGCCTGACCAGTTCGTGGTGGTCGGCGGGCAGGCCGCGTGCCAGATTCTGTACTGTGCGGTCCAGATCGAACAGCAGGCTGCGTTCGCCCTCGTCCGCCACCATGCTCTCGATCCAGAAGAACGAGGCCAGGCGGGCACCCGTCGTGACGGGCGTAACACGGTGCAGGCTGGACGAAGGGTAGAGCACCATGTCGCCAGCGGCCAGTTTAACCGACTGCACACCGAATTCGCTTTCAACTTCCAGTATGCCGCCTTCATATTCGTCCGGCTCGGACAGGAACAGCGTGGCCGACAGGTCGCTGCGCACGCTGCCCAGATTGCCGGGCAGCTGCATCACCGCGCTATCGACATGGGTGCCGTAAGTGCCGCCGTTCTGGTAGCAGTTGAACTTGGGCGGGAATATCTTGCGCGGCAAGGCCGCCGAGACGAACAGCGGCTGGCTGGCCAGGGCACGCAGGATATGCTGGCCCAGACTCAGGGCCGGTTCGGCGTTGTCGGGCAGTTGCAGGTTCTGCTTGACGTGCCGTGCCAGCGTGCCGCCGGTGAGCGCGCCATCCTGCCAGCCGGCCTGCGCCAGCCAGCCGCGGAACTGTCGTACTTCGTCCTTGCTCAGTACATTTTCAATAGTAATTAGCATGATGATCTCGTTGATGGAACAGGGCGGTAGCCCGGACGTGTTCGATGCTGGCGCAGCCGGCGAGGGCCATGCAGATTTCCAGTTCTTCGCGCAGCAGCTTGAGCATGTGCGCCACGCCCAGCGCACCGGCCACGGCCAGCGCGTACAGCTGCAGGCGGCCGATGGCAACGGCGTTGGCGCCCAGTGCCAGTGCCTTGAATACGTCGGAACCGGAGCGTATGCCGCCGTCGAAAACAATCGGTACGTTGTCTCCCAATGCAGCACGGATGGCAGGCAGCGCGTCCAGCGTGGCAGGCGCGCCATCGAGGCTGCGGCCGCCGTGGTTGGAAACGATGATGCCGGCCACGCCGGCAGCGTGCAGTGCCAGCGCATCGTCGGCATGCATCACGCCCTTGGCCCACAAGGGCAGGCGGGTCTGGCCGAGCAGCCAGCGCAGTTCGTCCCAGCTGGGTGCGGCGGCCATTATGCCTTGCAGGATGCGGCTGGCGCCGGGCGCTACTTCAGCTTCGCGTGCCGGTGTATAGCCGGCCAGATTGACCGGCACGCATTGCGGCGGCAGCTGGAACTGTGCGGCCAGCGTGCGCAGGCTGGCCACCTGTATCGGCGCATCCAGCGTCAGCACAATGGCGCCGTAGCCTGCTGCTTCGGCGCGGCGCAGCAGGTCCAGCGTATCGGCCCGCTGCGGCTGCAGATACATCTGGAACCAGCGTTGCGGCCCGGCGCTTTGGGCCAGCTGCTCCAGCGTGCAGGACGATTGCGTGCTGGCGATGACGGCGCAGTCCATGGCCGCCGCGGCACGCACGGTTTCGCGCTCGCCGCCCGGATGCACCAGATTATGGAAGGCCACAGGCCCCAGCATCAGCGGGTGGGCCATGCTCATGCCGGCCAGCATGATGCCCGTATGGCCAGCGCTGACATCGCGCAGCAGGCGCGGCGTGATGGCCCAGCGCGCATAGGCGGCGCGGTTGGCAACCACGCTGCGGTCATGGCCGCTGCCGCCTTCGATGTAGGCCAGCGTGGGAGCGGCAATAAAGCGCGGCGCCTGTGTTTCGTAGTCGAGCGCACAGCGGATTTCCGGCGGGATGTGATTCAGTGCAGGCAGTGGCGTGGGGGCGGGCATGGCTGGTTCTGGGG
>Ga0187842_1000256_pt1 | contig 28451 bp, 27 predicted proteins | sample SpaLakP09_SKY_41_FD_134514 | JGI IMG/M metagenome (GOLD analysis project Ga0187842, IMG submission 134514) | Oligotrophic lake water microbial communities from Sparkling Lake, Wisconsin, USA - SP09_SKY_41 | ecosystem: Environmental > Aquatic > Freshwater > Lake | place: USA: Sparkling Lake... | reverse complement strand
GGACGCGCTCGACGATCAGCGCGGCCGCGGCCCCTGAGGCATAGGCGACCAGGTCGACCGGATCAAAAACTCCGCCCAGGATGGTTCGCGCCAGCCGATTGTGCTCCAGGCCAAGCGCCGCCAGCATGTGGAAGTACTGGGCCAGTTCAATGGCTACAGCCAGGGCGAGCGCCCCCGCCGCTGCGGTAGCGGGCCTCACAGGCACCAGCCATCGCGCGCCCAGATAGACCAGCACGACCGCCAGGGCATCGCCGAGATAGGGGCGGATGAACCCATCATCGATGAACACCGCGATGGCCACCTCGATCACGAGGACGACCAAGGCCCCCAGGCCATAGAGCCTTCGCTGGTTCAAGGGGCGGCCCCTCAGCGCTCGGTCGCCTTGAGGAACGCCGACAGCCGGTCCTTCCACAGCACCGCCCAGGTGTGGCTGCCGTGGCCCTTGGTCTTCTCGCTGATCGGCAGAAGAACAAAGGTCCCGTTCTTCAGCCGTCGGGCCTGCGCCTCGGCGATCCGCAGTTCCGGCGGATTGATGAAGTCATCGGCGGAGTTGATCCAGAGCACCGGGGCCGTGATGGCTTCCAGCTTCGGCGACGGGTTGTAGGTGCGCGAGGCCGAGACCTGGTAGATCAGGTCATTGGCGTCGAGCGCCGGCATCCGGGCGGCGAAATAGTCATCGACGGCCTTGTCGGCGGCCTCGCGGTTCGGGCTGGCGATCTGGGCCGGCAGGGGCGCCAGGCCCGCGACCATCAACAGGCCGAGAGCGGTGCGCAGACCCTCCCTGGGTTGCTCGACATAGTCCCCGCCCTTCCAGGCCGGGTCCTGCCGGACCGCATCGATCAGCAGCTTGCGCCACATGCGGTTGCGACCGGCGATCTCGTTCGGCAGGCACGCGAACGGGGCCAGGGCGTCTGCAAAATCCGGCCAGGTCTCGCCCCAGACAAAGCTGTGCATGCAGCCCATCGAGGTCCCCATCAGCAGCCGCAGGCGATCCACCTTGAGCCCCTGGGTGAGCAGCAGGTGCTGGGCGGCGACCATGTCGTCGTAGTCATACTGCGGGAACCGGGCATGCAGGCCGTCGCTCGGCTTGGATGACTTGCCGTGACCGATACCGTCGGGAAGGATGATGTAGTATTTGGCCGGATCCAGCAGTCCGCCCGGCACGAGAAGCTCGTCGGCAAACTGGGGGCTCAGAAACTGTCGCCCTGTACCGCCGGTACCATGCAGGACCATCACCGCATTGGTGACCCGGCCGCTGGCGTCGCGCTTTGGTTCGCCGAGGGTGGTGTAGTGAAGCCTCAACTCGGGAAGGACCTCGCCTGACCGGAACCTGAAGTCCCGAGCGACGAAATCGCCCTCCTTTGGCGCGACCGCGGGAGCGGCCGCGGCTGTAGTGGCTAAGGCGAGGGACAGTGAGACGGCGGCTGCAAGATGTCGAAACAAGGCGATGGACCTAACCTTCAGACGGCTTGGAAGACTTCCCGAATGACGCCGGCGCGGCGTCCTTCGGGGCGGATCATGAGGAACTTGCCCGACCAGACCCCGGGGATCGACCAGCGCCCTGTCAGTTCGGTGGCGTCGTCGTTGAGCAAACCGTCGTACAGCACCTGATGCGCCCAGTCGCCCGTACCGTCGTAGGTCTTGGCGAAATCGACCTGGCGCCCTTGCCGGCTCCCCAGCAATGTCGCGAATACCTCGACGGGTAGGCCGTCATGTTCCAGGGCCACTTCGTGGATCGAGCCGCTCAGCCATTTGCCGTTCTCGAGCAAGGTGGCCGTGAAACCGACCGGCTCATAACCCTGAGGGTAGGAATAGAGCCCCTGCCAGATGCCCGTCAGATTTACCGACATTGCCTCTCCCCCCAAAATGACGCCGGATTACTTCTCCAGCCGCGCCACAAGGCTGGACGTATCCCAGCGATTGCCACCCATGGCCTGAACCTCGGCATAAAACTGGTCGATCAGCGCGGTGCTTTCCAGATTGGCCCCGTTTCGCTGCGCCTCGGCGAGGGCAATGCCCAGATCCTTGCGCATCCAGTCGACGGCAAAGCCAAAATCAAACTCACCCCGCGCCATAGTCGGCCAGCGGTTTTCCATCTGCCAGGACTGGGCACTGCCCTTGGAGATCGCGGCCAACACATCGTCAGTGGGCAGACCGGCGCGCTTGGCGAAATGCAGCGCCTCGGCCACGCCCTGCACGACGCCGGCGATGGCGATCTGGTTGCACATCTTGGTGAGTTGTCCGGTCCCGACCTCGCCCATACGCCGCACGGCCTTGGCAAGACCGAGATCACCGGCTCAACCCGATCATAGGCCGCCGCGTCGCCGCCCGCCATGATGGTCAACTGGCCGTTGACTGCCCCGGCCTGACCACCCGACACCGGGGCGTCGACGAAGGCACGACCACCCGCCTGCGCCAGAGCCGCCATCTCGCGGGCCACCACCGCCGAGGTCGTGGTGTGATCGACAATCACCCCGCCGTCCGCCATGGCCGGAAGGCACTGGGCCACGACGTCACGAACATCATCGTCATTGCCGACACAGAGCAGGACCAATTCACAGCCTGCAACGGCCTCGGCGACGGTCGCAAAAGCGGCTCCGCCGTGCTCTCTGGCCCAGGCTTGTGCCTTGGCAGGGCTGCGGTTGAAGACCGAGACCTCATGACCGGCGGCCTTGAGATGTCCGGCCATGGGATAGCCCATCACGCCCAGACCGATAAATGCCGTCTTCATGCCGGTGACTCCTTGTTCGGTCAGCGATTTCGCGCGTCACAGCCAGAACGGCAACCCCATCTTAACGTCCACCCGTCACCTTCCGTGGGTCAAAGTTAAGCAGGCTTAAGCACGATGGCCGTCAGCGGCGAGCAGCCTATCGTCATCAAGAAGGTCAAGAAGGTGGTCGGCGGCGGCCACCACGGCGGCGCGTGGAAAGTCGCCTACGCCGACTTCGTGACCGCCATGATGGCGTTCTTCCTGCTGATGTGGCTGCTCAACACGACCAGCCCCGAGCAAAAGCAGGGGATTGCGGACTATTTCGCGCCGGCTTCGATTTCGTCGACTACCAGCGGCTCGGGCGGGATCCTGGGCGGAACCTCGCTGGGTGATGACGGTGCCAAGGCCGACGGCAAGATGTCCGTAATCCAGCAGATGGCTCCCGAAGCCCCGGACGAAACCAACAAGGAAGGTCAGAGCTCGAGCACGGGCAGCCTTGATTCCGCCAGTGAGCAAGCCTTGCGCGACGCTCTAGCAAAGAAGGAGCAGGACAGCTTCGCCTCCGCAGCGCAGTCCCTGCGGCAGTCGCTGCAGGACATGCCGGAACTGGCGGAACTGTCCAAGCAGATCATGATCGACCAGACGCCTGAAGGCTTGCGCATTCAGCTGATCGACCAGGAAGGGCGCTCGATGTTCAAGGAGAACTCGCGCGAGCCCAATGACCGAGCCCGGATCCTGCTGCGCGCCGTTGCCAAGGTGATCAACCAGCTCCCGAACCGGGTGACTGTTTCGGGCCATACCAGCGCCAATGCCGAAGGCCGCAAGAGCAACAGTGACTGGTCTCTTTCCGCCGCAAGAGCTGATGCCTCACGCCTCGTGCTGCGCAATGCCGGCGTCGATGACGACCGGATCTATCAGGTTTCGGGCAAGGCCAATTCGGAGCCGCTCTACGCGGACGACCCGACGCTTGCCGGAAACCGGCGCATCTCGATTGTGCTTTTGCGTGAAAAGCCGGTCCTGCCTGATGGGCTTTAACGCAGCAGCGGCCAGTCCGACTCTGGCGCTTGCGCAAACCTGCGCCATGCCCCCTAATCGCTCATCGGCCTCGGGCCGCTGAAAGGGGACGGGCGCTTCAGTGACTCAGCATTTTCCGACGCGACAGCTTCGGTTCTTCCTGACAGCGCCGACGCCCTGCCCCTATCTGCCGGGTCGGGAAGAGCGAAAGGTTTTCGCCCACCTCCCTCTCTCGGACGGCCCCACGGTCAATGACGGCCTCACCCAGGTCGGCTTCCGTCGCTCTCAGAACATCGCCTACCGGCCGGCCTGCGAGACCTGCCGCGCCTGCCAGTCGGCGCGAGCCCCCGTCGCCGACTATGTCTTCTCAAGGTCGGAGCGACGCGTTCTTGGACGCAATGAGGACCTGGAGCGGCATCTGGTTGAGGCTGAGGCGACGCTTGAGCAATTTGAACTGCTGCGCCGCTACCTGCTGACCCGCCACGCCGACGGCGGAATGGCCGAAATGACCTGGCCCGACTATGTGGCGATGGTCGAGGATACGGCGGTCCGCACCCATCTGATCGAGTACCGCCGCAAGTCACTGGACCGAGGCCCAGGCGATCTTGTCGCCTGCGTCCTGGTCGATGTTCTCGCCGACGGCCTGTCGCTGGTCTACAGCTTCTATGATCCGGATGAGGGGCGGCGGAGCCTCGGTTCCTTCATCATTCTGGATCATCTGGTCCAGGCCCGGCAGACGGGTTTGCCGTTCGTCTATCTGGGCTACTGGGTCCCTGGCAGCGAGAAGATGGCCTACAAGGCGCGCTTTTCCCCCCTTGAAATCCTCAAGCCCGGCGGCTGGGCGTTGATGTCGGCCCGTGAACGCGGCGCGCGTAGCCCCAGGGTACTATCGCCCCAAGGTGAAGCCACCGGAAGCGAGCTGGACATCAGCGATGCCCAGCCCGCAATTCTCGACGGACTCTAGAAGCCGTCCATCGGTCCCATTCAGGCTTCGATGTCGACGTCCTTGGTTTCTTTCAGGAACAGGATGCCGATCACGGCCGTGATTCCGGCGACGACGATCGGATACCAAAGTCCGTAGTAGATGTTGCCCGTTGCAGCGACCATGGCGAAGGCTGTGGTCGGCAGGAAGCCCCCGAACCAGCCATTGCCGATGTGATACGGCAGGCTCATCGAGGTGTAGCGGATGTTGGTCGGAAACATCTCGACCAGCATGGCCGCAATCGGGCCGTAGACCATGGTCACATAGACGACCAGCAGGGTCAGGATGCCGACGACAAGCGGCTTGTTGACCAGCGCACTGTCGGCCTTGGCCGGATAGCTCGCCGACTTCAGAGCCGCCCCCAGTTCCGCCTCCCAGGCCTTCTTCCGGTCCTTGAACGCAGCCTTGTCGAGAGTCTCGCCCGCAAACGACGGAAGCGTTACCGCACCGATCCTGACCTCGGCCACGGTGCCCGCAGGCGCGGCCTGGTTCACATAGGTCACGCCGGCCTTGGCAAGATAGGATTTGGCCAGATCGCAGGAGGTGTTGAACACCGTCTTGCCGATGGGGTCGAACTGGAAGGAGCAGTCAGCCGGGTCCGCGACCACCGTGACGGGCGACGACGCAACAGCGGCTGCCAGTTGCGGATTGGCCGCTACCGTCAGGGTTTTGAAGAGCGGGAAATAGGTCAGACAGGCCAGCACGCAGCCGGCCATGATGATCCATTTGCGTCCGATCCGATCCGAGAGCCAGCCGAAGAATACGAAGAACGGCGTACCGATCAGCAGCGAGATCGCGACAAGCGCATTGGTCAGGCCGCCGTCGACCTTGAGCATTTTCTCCAGGAAAAACAGCGCATAGAACTGGCCGGTGTACCAGACCACCGCCTGGCCAGCCGTCAGCCCGACCAGGGCAAGAATGACGATCTTGAGGTTGCCCCATTTGGCGAAGGAATCCGTCAGCGGTTGTTTACTGCCTTTGCCCTCGTCGACCATCTTCTGGAAAGAAGGGCTCTCCGACAGCTGCAGTCGGATCCAAAGCGAGACGCCCAGCAGAAGCACTGAGATCAGGAACGGGATGCGCCATCCATAGGCCTTGAACGCGTCGTCACCCACCAGATTGCGGGTGAACAGGATGACCACGAGACTCAGGAAAAGACCGAAGGTCGCCGTGACCTGAATGAAGCTCGTATAGAGTCCGCGTCGGTTGGCAGGGGCATGCTCGGCCACATAGGTCGCGGCCCCACCGTACTCGCCGCCGAGCGCAAGGCCCTGGATCAGGCGCATGATGACCAGGGCTATGGGCGCGATGATCCCGATCTTGTCATAGCTGGGCAGCAGGCCGACCACGAAGGTCGACAGTCCCATCAGCAGCATGGTGATCAGGAAGGTGTTCTTGCGCCCCCAAAGATCGCCCAGGCGACCAAAAACCAGGGCCCCGAACGGACGAACCGCAAAGCCGGCCGCAAAGGCCAGGAGGGCGAAGATATAGCCGGTTGTCTCGTTCACGCCGGAGAAGAAGTGGTGCGTGATATAGGTCGCCAAAGAGCCGTACAGATAGAAGTCGTACCACTCGAAAACGGTGCCGACCGAAGCGGCCCCAATGACCAGACCGTCCTTGCGACCGACGACTTCACCGCCCTTCGCGCCCAGATTCCCGGCTTTCGCCATGTTTCCCCCCTGATTTTCGTTACCGCTACCACGGCAAGTCTTGTCCGTCACCCGCCCCGGAGCGCAACCGTTGCGCATGGTGTCAGGTTTCATCGGCCCCGGGGAGGTGATACTTGCCCCAAAATCACGCCAAACGCCCTATTTGCTGGGATGAGGTGACAAACCCATTTGGGTTCGTCAGGGTTGGCGCTCATTGATTCCACTTGAGATGAGCTAAAATCATGAACGTTTCGGATCTGGTCGACGCCGCCGTTGCTGCCGACGACAAGCTGACCAAGGCTCAGGCCAAGTCGATCATCGACGGCGTCTTCAAGTCGCTGACGGATGCTGCCGTGAAGGGCGAAGAAGTCTCGATCCCGGGCTTCGGCAAGTTCAAGGTCCAGGCCAAGCCGGCCCGCACCGGCCGCAACCCGGCCACCGGCGCTGCCATCGAGATCGCAGCCTCCAAGAAGGTCGCTTTCACGCCTGCCAAGCAACTGAAGGACGCCGTCAACGGCTAAGCCTCAGGCTTGAACACGAACGGCCGGCAAGCCTCACCGCTTGGCCGGCCGTTTTTGTATCTGCCGCCTGCCGCTTCCGACCCGAAGAATATCACTTGGGAGATCGCGCAGTCGGCACTAAGCCAGTCCTTCGACGTCGTCAGCCCCTGGCCGCCATGACCACGACCGCTCTACCTGTCGCCGTCCGGCGCAAGACACGGCCTCGCCGACGCAAGGCGGTCCGTATCCTTCGCCTGGCCCTCCCCGCTCTGGCAGCGTCTGTCCTTGTCGCCATCATCGCCCAGACGGCCCTTGGTGCCTTCAATACGGAAGCGGTTGAAACGCCTGTAGATCGCAATGGCTTGCGGATGGACAATCCGCGCTTTACCGGCCTCATGAAGGACGGCCGGACGTTCCTGATCACGGCAACAGGTGCTGTCCGCGATACTGTGGACCCCAACCGTGTTGCCCTCGACGCCCCCCATTTGACCCGCGGCTATGGCTCGCCGGAGCCGACCCAGGTTGTCTCGCGACAGGGTGTCTATGACGAGGCCAAAGGCCTGCTTCAGCTGTCCGGCGACGTCCGGGTCAACAGTGGCAATGGCTATGATTTTTCCACTCAGCAAGCCCTGATCGACACGCGAACAGGCGACGTCGTCGGTCAGGAGGGCATCAACGGTGCCAGTGCGTCGGGCAACAAGGTTCAGGCCGACAGCTATGCCGTTTCCGACAAGGGCGACCGGGTGGTCTTCAAGGGGCGCGTGAAGACTCGCCTCAACCCGGGCCAGTGAACGGGCACCGACGCGCAGATGACCCCGGACAGCCCTTCCAGAAAGCCAAAGGTCTGCTTTCTCTATATCGCCCAGACCCACCAGATCCTGCACAGCCTGCCGATCGCCGTAGCGCTCGCTAAGGGCTGGCCGGAGTTGTCTGTGGAAGTCCAGGCGACGACGCAGGACCATCTCGACTATGCCCGCGCGTTACTGCGGGCTTCGAACGGCCCCGATCTGGCCATGAGCCTGCTTGGCCCGCAGTGGCTGAGAAACCTGCGGTTCAAGGAGGCATCAACGCCGCCAAAGGCCCTGATGCTCGCCGCGAACGCCTGGGCGCTGGGACGGTTTGACGCGATCGTCACACCCGAACGCACCAGCGCCCTGCTCAGGAAGCTAGGAGTCCAGAAGCCCCTGCTGGTCTACACACAGCACGGCGCAGGCGATCGGGGGGGTGTTTTCGAACCGCGGCTGAGGCAGTTTGACCTGGTCATGGCAGCAGGCCCCAAGCAGAGAGACCGCATGGTCGAGGGCGGCTGGGTCCGCCCAGAAAACTGCGCGATGGTCGGCTATCCGAAGTTTGACCTGATCGACGCCCTGCCGGGATCGCCCCTCCCCGTGTTTCCCGAGGCGCGGCCGGTGGTTGTCTACAACCCGCATTTCCACGCAACCCTGGGCTCCTGGCCACGCTTTGGCGTGGACGTACTCAAGGCCTTTGCCGACGACGACCGCTTCAACCTGATCTTCGCCCCGCATATCCGGCTGTTCGACGGGGCTAGCCAGGAGATGCTGCAAAGTCTCGCGCCCTATCGGAACAATCCACGGATCCATATTGATCTTGGCGGTCCGGCCGCAATCGACATGACCTATACCCGCGCGGCGGACATCTACCTCGGCGACGTCAGCAGTCAGGTCTATGAATTCCTTCGCACGCCCAAGCCGTGCCTGTTCCTCAATGCCTCAAATGCGGCCTGGCAAGGTGACGAGAGCTTCCACCACTGGGGATACGGGCCCGTTCTGGACTCGGCCGATCATCTGGTCGACGCCATCGAGGCCGCACGCCAGGGGCATGGTAGCTATCTAGCGGCCCAGAAAACCGGGTTTGCCGAAAGCTTTGATCTTTCGGCGACGCCGTCCTCACATCGGGCGGCCGCCGCCATAGCCGCGAAGCTCGGCATAGCAGCGGCATGAGCAAGCAGAGATCCGTCTTCGCCCACGTCCTGAGCAATGCCGGAACCCTGTTGGGTGGTCGCACCGTCAATGCCCTTGTCAGCCTTGGCTACCTCGCCCTTTCAGCTCGGGGCCTGGGCCTTGCCCAGATGGGCGTGCTGACCCTCATCACGGCCTTCGCCCAGTTCCTGGGCGATGTCGTCAAGTTCCAGTCCTGGCAAACGGTCCTTCAGTATGGTGCCGAGCCCCTGCTCAAGCACGACCGCACCGAGTTCCAGCAGGTGGTTCGACTGTCGCTCGTTCTCGACCTGGGCAGCGGACTCGTCGGCGTCATTCTGGGGATTGGTGGCGCGCTGCTCTTTGGATCGATCCTTGGATGGTCGAGCGAGGTGGCCCCACTCGCGGCGCTTTATTCCCTGACCATTGCGGTCATGACCTCTGCCACCTCCGTCGGGCTTTTGCGACTGTTCGACAAGTTTCGATATCTGGCCGGAGAGCAGGCCGTCAGCTCGACGGTCCGTCTCGCCGTTACCGGCCTCGCCTTCCTGCTCAATGCACCACTCTGGGGCTATCTGCTGGCCTGGGCGGCCGGACCGATTGCCTCGTTCTGCTACGTCGGCACGATCGCCTGGCGCGAGATGGGCCGGCGCGATCTGCTTCGGGGCTTCTCCCTGTTCGGTCCCGTTGGGGAGGGATTGCCCGGCGTCTGGAAGTTTGCCTGGGCCACGAACTTCAGCAGCACCCTGGACGTTGCCTTTACCCGTCTGATCACCCTGATGGTCGGAGGGTTGCTTGGACCGGCCCAGGCTGCACTCTGGCGGATCGGACGTCAGGTGGCCGACGGCATGGCCAAGCCCGCTCGCCTGCTGATCCCGGCGCTCTATCCGGAACTCGCCAAGCTTCGGGTCACAGAAGGGGAAGGCGCGATGCGGAAGCTGGCCATCCAGATGTCCCTGCTCGGCGGCGCAGTCGCCGGCGCTCTGCTCCTGCTCAGCGCCCTGGCTGGCAAGCCCCTGCTGGCGCTGGTCATGGGCAAGGCCTATGTGGGCGCTGCCGGCATCATGACCTGGCAGGTTGCCGCTGCTGCGATCGGAATCCTGGCCCTGCCCCTGGAGCCGATGCTGGTGTCAATGCGTGCTGCCGGGGCAGCCCTCAGGGTACGCATCGTCGTTTCCAGCCTGTTTCTGCTCGCCCTCGTGCCGCTGATCCGGACTATGGGCCTGAGCGGTGCAGGCCTTGCCCTGATCGGAGCAGCGCTGGCCATGGCGACCGGCATGTTCCTCACGCTAAGGGCCCAACTTGGGCGCCCCTCCGTCCTCAGAGACAACGAACCCTCTTGCGCGAAAGACGCAAACGACGCCAAAGGCGTATGATGATGATGACACCGACAGGCGCCGGGCGAACGGTGCGCTTCGCCGATTTTCCGACCCTGACGGCCGCGCTCGACTTTGCGGCCACGGGCGAAACCGGAGTGAACCTCTATTCTTTGCGCGGTGAACTGGTCGAGGCCCTGCCCTATGCAGACCTTCGAGCCCAGGCGATGGACCTTGCCGGGCGGATGCTGGCGACGGGGGCCGTGCCGGGTAGCACCGTTGGCCTGATTGCCGAAACGGACGCCGACTTCGTTCGCGCCTTTTTTGCGTGCCAGTATGCCGGTCTTGCCCCGGCCCCCTTGCCCCTGCCCGCTCCGCTGGGAGGGCGCGCGGCCTATGTCGACCAGATCACCCGGATGCTGGCCTCGGCCCGGGCCTCAATCCTGATCGGCCCGGCATCCATGGCCGCCTGGCTGCCCGAGATCGCCGCCCAGACGCCCCTGAAATTCGCCGGGGTCCTCGCAGACCTGCCCCCGACTTCCGGCATTGATCTGCCCGCTATTGAGCCAGACCAGACCTGCTATCTTCAGTACTCGTCGGGAAGCACGCGCTTTCCAACCGGCGTGGTGGTGACACACAGGGCGCTGATGGCCAATGCCGTAGCGATCACGCGCGACGGCCTGCAGGTCCGCCCCGAAGATCGCGCCATCTCATGGCTGCCGCTCTATCATGACATGGGGCTGATCGGCTTCCTCCTGAGCCCGATGACCAGCCAGATGTCGGTAGACCTCCTGCCGACCGGGGCCTTTGTTCGCCGCCCTCTGATGTGGCTGGACCTTTTGACCCGGAACGGTGGCACCATCAGCTACAGCCCGACCTTTGGCTATGAGCTCTGCGCCCGCCGCGCGGAAGCTGCAGCTATCGACCATCTGGATCTCTCGCGGTGGCGCAGCGCTGGCCTCGGCGGAGACATGATCCGCACCGGACCGCTGAAAGCATTTGCCGAGCGATTCAAGGCGGTTGGATTCTCGGAAACGGCCTTTGTCGCCAGCTACGGGATGGCCGAGGCCACCCTGGCCCTGTCGATGGCTCCGCTTGGTGGTGGGCTCAAGGTCGAGCGCCTGGATGTCGAGCAACTGGAGAACGGCCTGGCCGTTGAAAGTGATGACGGCGACCGGGCGCGCGACTTTGCCCGCAACGGTCCGGTGCTTCCCCACCACGAGCTTGAAGTCCGGAATGAAAACGGCCTGCCCCTGGCGGAGCGGCAGGTCGGACGGATTTTTGCCCGCGGCCCCAGCCTGATGCAGGGCTATTTCGAGCAGCCTGAGGAGACTACCCGCGTCATGGCGGATGAGGGCTGGCTTGATACCGGCGACCTTGGCTTCCTGGTCGAGGGCGAGATCGTGATCACAGGGCGCGCCAAGGACCTGATCATTCTCAACGGCCGAAATATCTGGCCGCAGGATCTGGAGAGGACCGCCGAAGCCGAGACCGACGGTCTGCGCAGTGGTGATGTCGCGGCCTTTTCGACGCCTGGCGAAACCGAAGACGTCATCATCGTCCTGGTGCAGGCTCGTGGCGGCGATGCCGAGAGCCGCAAGGCCCTGGCCGAGGCCGTCGCAACGGTCCTGCGGGTACGCCATAGTGTTGAAGTCCAGGTCCACCTGGTCGGGGCTCACGCCCTGCCGCAAACATCGTCAGGCAAACTAAGCCGCTCTAAGGCCAGGGCGGCCTTCCTGGCCGGTGCCTATGCCAATCGCGGCTAGGCCATGACCTCGCGTGTGGTCGCGATCACCGGCGCAACCGGGTTCCTCGGCCGGCACCTGGTCAGGACCATGGCTGACGGCGGCTGGACGGTTCGCATCCTGGCCAGGCGAGACATTATAGCTCAGGAATGGGCAGGTCTTGAGCCAGAGCTGATCGTCGGCGATCTCGCTTCGACCGCAGGCCTGGACCGACTCTGCACCGGTGCCGATGTGGTCATTCACGCCGCGGGCCTGATCAAGGCCAAATCCCGCGACGAGTTCGATCGGGTGAATGTCCTCGGCGCTCGCGCGGTGGCCAGCGCGGCCCAAAGGGCCGGTGCCAGGGTGATGCTGGTTTCCAGCCTCGCGGCACGGTCGCCTGCGCTTTCTGACTATGCTGCCAGCAAGCGCGGCGGCGAAGACGCTGTCAGGGCCATTGTCGGCAGCCATCTGACGGTCGTCAGGCCACCGGCCATCTATGGGCCGGGTGATATGGAGACCCTCGATCTCTTTCGTCTGGCGCAGACGTCGCCGTGGCTACCGGTCCTCGACGCCCGAGCGCGGATGGCCCTGATCCATGTCGAGGACGCTGCCGCGCAGATCGCCGATCTGGCCCGCCACTGGCGGCCCGGGACCTTCGCGCTGTCAGATGCCAGGTCCGAAGGTTATGGTTGGGACGAAGTGATGCAGGCGGCCGGGAGGGCGGTCGGCAGACAGCCCCGTCTGATCCGGGTTCCAGACGGATTGATTACGGCAATCGCCCGGCTGTCACAGACCTGGTCCCGCGTCACAGGCACAGTCTCGATTTTCACCCCCGGCAAGGCGCGAGAGATCCTGCACAGGAACTGGAGCCTCTCGGAGGCCGAATGCGTCCCCGGCGCTCTCGCGACGCGATATCAGATCGACGCAGGATTCTCCCATAGCGTGAGCTGGTACCGAAAGCGAGAGTTTTTAGTTACGGTTTGATGACGTTAACCGCCAATTTTGTCAGGAATCCGACAATAGCCCTGTTACAGTTCGAGTCAGTCAGGTCCACAAACGGGGGTTTCGGCAAGTCGGCATGAAAGCGGTTACGGATCTCACTCTTCGGGAAATCGGCAAGGCGGCAACCTCGGTTCTCGGGCGCCCCGTCGAGGTCGCCGACGAAACCCACATCGGTCGTGACCTGCAGGTCGACTCCCTGGCCCTGATGAACATCATCATGGAGCTTGAGGACGTGTTCGACCTCTCGATCCCGCTTGATCGTCTGGCTTCTGTCGAGACCGCCGGCGACCTGTCCAACCTGATTAAAGATCTTCGGAATAAGGGCTAAACATGGGGCTGTTCGACAAGCACCTCGCCTATCGCGACGCCTATCAGGCGATCCGTCAGGTCGGGGCAGATCCCTTCAATATCCGGTTCGACTCCGTGATTTCACCCACCGAAGGCGTGATTGAGGGCCGTCCGACGATCCTATTGGGCACCAACAACTATCTCGGCCTCACCTTTGACCCTGAAAGCATAGCCGCCTCGGTCAAGGCCGTTCAGGAACGCGGGACGGGCACCACCGGCTCACGGATAGCCAATGGCAGCTTCGAAGCCCATGTGGAACTCGAGACGGCGCTCGGCCGGTTCTACAATCGCAAGCATGGCATGGTCTTTACGACCGGCTATCAGGCCAATCTTGGCGTCCTGTCGACCCTGGTCGGACGCGGCGATCACCTGATTCTCGATGCCGACAGCCATGCGAGCATCTATGACGGCTCGCGCCTGGGCCATGCCGAGGTCATCCGTTTCCGCCACAATGATCCCGAAGACCTCTACAAGCGCCTGCGGCGCATGAAGGACGTCCCCGGTGAGCGCCTCATCGTGGTCGAGGGCATCTATTCCATGATCGGCGACACGGCACCGCTGAAGGAAATCGCGGCGGTAAAGCGCGAGCTCGGTGGCTATCTGCTGGTCGACGAGGCCCACTCCATGGGCGTCCTGGGCGAGCACGGCCGGGGTCTTGCTGAACAGGAAGGCGTTGAGGACGATGTCGATTTCATCGTCGGCACCTTCTCCAAGAGCCTGGGCGCGATCGGTGGGTTCTGCGTCAGCAACCTCGACGACTTCGAAGTCATGCGCGTCATCTGCCGCCCGTACATGTTCACCGCCTCGCTGCCGCCGGCGGTGGTCAGCTCGACCCTGACCGCCCTGCGGCGGCTCGAAGAGATGCCGCACCTGCGCCACCGGCTGATGAGCAATGCCCGTCGCCTCTATGAAGGCCTGACCGAACTCGGCTTCCACACCGGTCCGACCGCCAGCCCGATTGTGGCGATCACCATGCCGGATCAGGCCAGTGCGATCGGCATGTGGAACATGCTGCTGCAGAACGGTGTCTATCTGAACCTGGCCCTGCCGCCGGCGACCCCGGACAGCCGCCCCCTGCTGCGCACGAGCGTCAGCGCGGCGCACACCGAAGAACAGATCGACAAGGTTCTGGCTGTCTTCGCCGAAGTCGGCACGGCGCTCGGCATCATCGACACTCAGCGCAAGCGGGTATCGGCCTGAGAGCTTGACCGGGCGACGGTTGCATAACCCTCGCCCGGTCGATCGTCAGATCAGCGTGCGAAACTCACGCCGCCGTCAACCGTGACGGCACCGCCCATGACGTAGTCACCAGCCCTCGACGCCAGATAGATGGCGGCACCGGCCATGTCTTCCTCGGATCCGATACGCCCCGCCGGGATGGCCTTCGCCACGGCATCGGCATGGTCGCGGGCCACCTTGTTCATGTCCGAAGCGAACGCACCCGGCGCGATGGCCGATACGGCGATGTTGTCCGAGGCCAGTCGCAGGGCCATGCGCTTGGTCATGTGCAGCAGGCCAGCCTTGGAGGCCCCATAGGGATAGGTTTCGTCCTTGGTGACGGACTGGCCATCGATCGAGCAGATGTTGATGACCTTGCCCACCCGGTCCTGGGCAGCGGCCCGCAGCGGCGCAATCAACGCCTGGGTCAGGAAGAACGGCGTCTTCATGTTCAGGTCCACGGTCTTGTCCCAGCCGCTTTCCGGGAACTCGTCAAAGGCCGCCCCCAGGCGGCCCCGGCGTTGTTGACCAGGATGTCGAGCTTGTCCTCGCGCTCGATGATGCGCTTGGCGAGCCCTTCGATGCCTTCCATGGTCGAGATATCGCCTGGCAGCGAGATGCACTCACCAAACTCGCTCAGCGCTTCGGCGGTAGCGTCACAGGCTGAGGCCTTGCGGGCCGTGATGTAGACACGCTTGGCCCCGTAGGTCAGGAAACCCTTGGCGATCATGGCTCCGATACCGCGTGAGCCGCCGGTGACGACCGCGACCCGGCCTTCAAGCGAGAAAAGATTTTGCATGTCGAAGTCTCCTAGAAGCCGCGCGCAGCGGCCAGGGCGCCGAGACGCCCGGTGATGTCGTGGAACTGACTGACGGTCTCGTCGATGATCTGTTGGGCGGTCTTGACCTCATCGATCAGGCCTACGGTCTGGCCTGCGAGCGCGGGGGCCGCCTCCATATCGCCGCCGAAATAGACGCCGAGAATGCCCTTCAGCGCATCCGGCGGCATGAGGCCCTCATCATAGATGACCTTGGTTCGCTCGGACTTCAGGGCGCGAATGCACGGACTGGACTTCTTGTTGAGGATCCAGGTGCCGGTCTCCTTGCCGCCGGTAATCGCCGCCTTGTAGTTCTCATGGACGGGGCTCTCGGCCGAACTGACAAAACGCGTCCCCATCTGGATCGCCTCGGCTCCGAGCGCAAACGCAGCCGCCATGCCGCGTCCGTCGCAGATGCCACCGGCTGCCACCAGCGGCACATCAACCCGCGCCCGGATCGCTTGCAGGAGAACTAGGGTCGAGACCTCTTCGGGGTTCTTGAAGCCGCCGCCCTCGGCACCTTCAACGACAAGCCCGTCGATCCCCGCCTCGGCGCATTTGACCGCCGCATCGAGCGTCGGCACAGCATGATAGACGACAATGCCAGCATCCTTCAGCGGCCCGATGAACTTGGCCGGGCTGCCTGCCGAGGTGGTGACAAACTTGACTCCACTCTCGCAGACGAACTTGAGCATGGAGTCATCGCGCAGGAACAGGATAGGCAGGTTCACACCGAACGGCAGGCCCGCCTCGGCCATCTTGCGGATTTCAGCCTTGCAGGTTTCGGTCTCACCGGATGAGGTCTCGATAATCCCCAGACCTCCCGCCCGGGAAACGGCCGAGGCCAGCGGGTAGCGAGCGATCCAGCCCATAGGGGCCTGGATGATCGGATATCTTGCGCCCGTATGGGCCAGAACACGGTTCATGGTCATTTCGCTCAAGGGATCAGCAGGACGCGGCCAACGGCCTGACGGCTTTCGATATAGGCATGGGCCGCCGCCGCTTCGGACAGGGGGAAGGTCCTGTCGATCAGGACGGTGAGGTCGCCGCGCGCGGCTTCTTCGATCAGGCTCTGGATCAGGTCATGCACCCTGTCGGTCATGATCTCGGCCCCCAGGAACACGCCGGACAGCCTGCGGTTTCCGCCCATCAGGGAAGAGACATCCACCATCATCGGCTCCCGACCGGCATTGCCGACCAGTGAAACCCGGCCGCGATAGCCGAGGGACAGCAGGCTCGACTGCAGCGTCGCGCCACCGACCGGGTCGACGACCAGATCCACGCCCTTGCCGCCCGTCAGTTTCATCACCTGCTCGACGGTGTCATCCCGGCTGTAGTTGATCCCGTGATCGAGGCCGAAAGGCTTGAGCCGCTCCAGACGCTCGTCACTGGATGCCGTTGCGAGAACCGTCGCCCCTGCCCGCTTGGCCAGCTGGATGGCAGCGATGCCGAGCGCGCTGGCGCCGGCCTGGATCAGGACCGTCTCGCCGGACTTCAGCAGTCCATGGCCGAACAGGCACTCGTGAGCCGTGCCGAACGGCACGGGAATGGCCGAGGCCTTGAGCAGATCAAAGCCGTCAGGGATCGGCCAGGCATTGCGGGCGGGAACAGAGCGCAGTTCGGCATGGGAGCCGAAGGCGTTCACGGTGACGACCTTCTGTCCCACCTTCAGGTGGGTGACATCGGCCCCGACCTCGACGATCTCACCGGCAGCCTGGTAGCCGACGATGTGCGGGGAACCCGCCATCGCGCCGCCCCCGCGATTGAGAGTGTCGCCGCCCTCGATACTCACAGCCTCGACCCGGATCAGCACGCCGGAGGCATGGCACTTTGGATCTTCGACGTCCTCGTAGCGCATGACGTCCGGCTTCCCGGTTTCATAGTAGACGGCGGCCTTCATGGCGCTCGCTCCCTGATTTTCTTATTGTTTTCGTTCGGTTATTTCGAAGGGTCGACCAGGGCCGAATAGATGAGCTGCTGGCTGAGATCATCGAGATTGCGCAGGGCCGGATCGCCGTCCTTGTTCAGCACGTGGATCATCCCCAGCACGAAGAGATCATTCTCCGGGTCGATCCAGAACCAGGTTCCGGCCGCTCCGCCCCAGCTGATTGTCCCCTTGCCGGCCGGCGTTCCGGCGCGGGCCGGATCGGTGATGACCATGAAATCCAGGCCGAAGCCCTGACCGCGGCGATTTGTGAAAGAGCCTTCCTGCCCGGTCATGATGTCATCAGACAGGTGATTGGACCCCATCAGGGCAATGGTGCTCGGCGAGAGGATCCGGGCTCCGTCGAGGGTGCCGCCATTCAGGATCATCTGGGCGAAGCGGGCATAGTCGGCATTGGTCGAGACCAGACCCCCGCCGCCGGAAGCGACAGCCGGCGGCTTGGTGATGTCCAGGACCATGAAGCCGGAGGCGGACACCAGCTTCTTGTCCTTGGGGCTCCACAGGTAGAGAGACGCCAGGCGGTCGGACTTCTCGACCGGCAGATGGAAGCCGGTATCGACCATCTTCAGCGGCTCAAAAATCCGTGTGCGCATGAAATCGGGTAGAGACATTCCCGACAGCTTTTCAATGATGAAGCCCTGGATATCGACCGAGGCGCTGTACTTCCACTGCTTGCCGGGCTGGCCCACCAGGGGGAGCGCAGCAACCTTCTCGATGAACTCCTGGCCTGTGCGACTGCCCAGGACCCCCGTTGAGACATAGGCCTTGTCGATGGGATTGTCCGGAACGAGGCCATAAGCAAAGCCCGCCGAATGGCTCATGATCTCGCGCATGGTCGGCGGGCGATCCGCCGCTTCGGTGATGAAGCTGCCGTCGGGGTTCTGCCCCTTGAAGACCCGCAGGTTGGCGAACTCCGGCACATACTTGCTGACCGGATCGTCCAGCCGCCACTTGCCCTCTTCAAAGAGCATCATCATCGCCACGCCGGTCACCGGCTTGGTCTGGGAGTAGATGCGGAACACCGTATCCCGGGTCATCGGCGGGCCGTCGAAGCCCTTTTTGCCATGCACCTGGAAGCTGACGATCTTGCCGTGGCGGGCGACGAGGGTCGTGACGCCCGGCAGGTGTCCCTGGTCCACAAGGGCCTGCATGGCTGAATCGAGGCGCTTCAGCCGCTCGGTCGAAAAGCCAACGCTCTCGGGTGCCGCTGTCGCCAGGGTGACCGCAGGCCCACTGCGCGGTGCCGCAAACGCCGGCGCTGCCGCCAGCAACCCGACCGCCAATGCGGCTCCCATCCACTGACGCACAGCCATAACCGCCCTCCCGAACGTTTGTTTGAAGCGACCTTAGGTCGATTTACGGCGCTTGCGCAGCCAGTTTTTCTGGCCCGTCGGCTTTGTGCCGACGGGGCCTATTCCACTGTGAATTTGAGACCGGCATTGGCCTCAAGTCGCGCAACCAGCTTTCCCTGCATCGCCGCGCCCGGGGTCCAGATCCCACCGGGAACCTCACCGGCCTCCGTCACGAGGCAAATCGCGCTTTCGGCGATCATTTTGCTCGTCGAGCCATAGCCGGGGTCCTTGTCGCCCTTGACCGATGCCATGACACGCTGGCCGTTCGCCGCGATGCCGACAAAGAGGACATCGTAGAAGCCCGTCTCGCGCTCTTCCTTGCTGGGCCCTTCGCCGGGCTTGGGGCCGCCCTCTCCGCCCAGACCGCCTGCACCGCCCGCGATCGCCTCGGCGATCTGCTGTCCCTGATCACCGGGCCCGGTCAGCATCATCTCGTCATAGACGAAATCGGCCCCATAGCTCTGGCCCAGCAGCGCATTGGAGCGATGGACATTGCGGGTGTTGATCGCCGCCATGACGAACGGGGCCGACCACGACCCCAGATCCTCTTCAAACAGGGGCTTGGCCCCGGAAGGCTGCTCCGGGCCTTCAAAGCCCGGGACGAGGGAGAAGGGATTCTTGAGCAGGGCAATGATCGACGGGTCTCTGGCCGCAGCAGCCATGGTCGCCTTGAGACTGGCGGCCGTGCCGCCCGAAAAACCGCCCTTCATGCCGCGCACGCGGCCCTTCACGCGGGGCACGGGTCCGCCGAGCTTCTGCCTGGCGGCCTCCTGGACGAACCAGACGCCCAGTTCGAACGGAATGGAGTCGAAGCCGCACGAAAAGACGATGCGCGCGCCGGTCCGCTGGGCCGTCGCCTGATGCGCATCGATCATGTGACGCATCCACGCGGGCTCGCCACAGAGATCGAGATAGTCCGTCCCGGCGGCCGCACAGGCCGCGACCAGGGCTGATCCATAGAGTTGGTAGGGACCGACCGTCGTCAGCACGGCCTTGGTCCGCGAAACCATCGCCGCCAGCGAAGCCTCGTCACCGGCGTCGGCCACGACCAGCGGCGTTTCGCCCGGAGCCCCGATTTCGTCGCGAACCTCCGCCAGCTTTTCCAGGCTGCGACCGGCCATCGCCCAGCGTACGGACCCGCCGACGCCATACTGGCGGGCCAGATACTCGGCCACCAGCCGGCCGGTAAAGCCGCTCGCGCCATAGACGATAATGTCGAATTCGGCCGCCGGGTTCATGCGCCCCTCCCTTGATTTTGGAAGGCAGAATGACTGGCTCGGCCGCACGATGCAAACACCTGTTTGAGGTGTCGGAACCGTGCCTACTGGACCTTGAGAACGCGCTCGATGCGTCGATCGGGGATGAACCAGATTACGGCAACCGCCACATAGGCGGCGATGGCCGGCCAGACACTCACAAAGGCAACCGGTATGGCGACAACATAGAGGAGCAGGGAAACCTTGCCCTTGAGATCGCCGCCCGTCGCAAGGGCGAGTGGCGAGTCCTTGCCCTCATGCCGGATGATCAACCGGGTCAGCAGAGTATAGGAGCAAGCTGCCAGCAGCATCACAGCGCCATAAAGCGCGACCGGTAAGGGGGCCAGATGGTTCTCGCCCATCCACGCGGTGACGAAGGGAACCAGGGAGAGCCAGAACAGCAGGTTGAGGTTGGCCCAGAGGATCGGCCCCGAAACCGACCTCACCGCATGCAGCATGTGGTGGTGGTTATTCCAGTAGATGCCGACATAGATGAAGCTGAGGACGTAGCTCAGGAACACAGGCAGGATCGGCCTCAGAGCTGCCAGATCCGCCTGGTGCGGAACCTTCAGCTCGAGGACCATGATCGTGATCGCGATGGCCAGGACACCATCACTGAAGGCTTCCAAGCGTCCCTTGCCCATGGCCATGACGTCCTATTGATCCGGATGTTCCAGGGCCTGGTAGACCAGAGTCCTCGTCGTGGCATCAAGGCCTGAACCCACCCCGCCGAGGCGCTGAATCATGCCGATGAAAAAGAGATCGTTGGTCGGGTCGATCCAGAACCAGGTTCCGGCACTTCCGCCCCAACTGAAGGTCCCGACGCCCACGGGCGCGCCGGAAGCGGCAGGGTCGACCGCCACGGCAACGTCGAGCCCGTAGCCCATACCTGCAGCAAACGGGAAGGCTTTCTGGCCCGTCGTCAGGACATTGGCCGTCCCGTTGGTCGTGACCGTAAAGCTCGCCGGCAACTGGTTGAGGCGCATCAGCGCCACGGTTTCAGGCTGGAGTATCCTCACCCCGTCCAGGTCACCACCATTGAGGAGCATCTGGGCAAACCGAGCAAAATCATGGGCCGTCGAGACGAGCCCGCCGCCACCGGAAGGGGCGAGCGGCGGCCGTGTCACATCTCGCCATCCGGCCTCATGGACCGGTGTCAGGCGACCGGCGGCATCGGAATCATAGAGCGCTGCGAGACGCCCCACCTTCTCGGCCGGCACATAGAAGGCCGTATCCGTCATGCCGAGCGGCGCAAAGATCCGCTCCTGCATAAAGACCGGCAGCGTCTTCCCGGAAAGCTTCTCGACGATATAGCCCTGGATATCGGCGGCGATGCTGTAGCGCCAAAGCGTGCCCGGCTCTGCGAACATCGGCAGGTCCGAGACCTTGCGAACCATCTGGTCGAGCGACTCTGACTGCAGGACCGAGGCCCGGTAGTAGGCCTGGTCGGCCGGGCTGGAGGGATCATCGGCGATGCCGTAGGCGAAGCCCGCCGTGTGGGTCATCAGTTCGCGCATGGTCGGCGGACGCGAGATCGGCGACAGCACCGGCCGGCCCTCGGCGTCCATCTTGGCGACCCGAAGATTGGCGAACTCGGGCACATACTTGCTGACCGGGTCGTCCAGTTTCCAGCGCCCCTCCTCATAGAGGATCATCATGGCCACGCCCGTGACCGGCTTGGTCTCGGACCGGATCCGGAAGATCGCATCCATGGGCATAGGATCGCCGGCTTCCAGCCCGCGTTTGCCAAAGGCCGCAGCCTGAACGACCTGACCATGGCGCGCGAGCACCGTCACCGCACCGGCGACCTGGCCCTGATCGACCATGGCCTGCATCGCCTCATCCAGCTTGCGGAGCTTCTCGCTCGAGAACCCCACCGCCTCGGGCTGGACCCGAGGAAACGGCGCGGCCGAGGCAGCTCCGGCGGCGGCGCAGCCCAGCAGGCTGGCGACAAATGCGATCGCCCGACGCCTCAGCCGTCCCGTCCTCATTTGGGCCTGAACCGCTTCGAGGTGGGGAAGCCGCGCGGGACCATCTTGCCCGCGCCGGCGCGCTTGCCGACGAAGGTTTGCCAGTCGGTCCAGTCGCGACGACGGCCCGCAGGGTCAATCCAGAACCCGCCGGTCTCAGCGTTGAAGGATAGCGCATCGCGCAGACCGCCCTCGCGATAGGCCTGCAGCTTCACGCCCTTGCCTCGGGGCATTTCCGGGAGCTCCTCCAGCGGGAAGATCAGGATCTTGCCGTTGTCACCGATCACGGCAAGCTGATCACCCGTCGCTTCCAGACAGAATGCGGCACCAGCCTCGTCAACGGTCAGAACCTGCTTGCCGGCCTTGCGGTTGGCCAGCGCTTCCTCTTCCGGCATCAGGAAGCCATAGCCCAGCTTCGAGGCCAGAATGCGCTTGCGGCCGGCCTTGAACGGGAAGACGTCGAGGATCTTAACCTTGTCGTCCCGCTCGATCATCATCCGCAGGGGTTCCCCATGCCCCCGCGCACTCGGCAGCTTGTCACATCCGATCGTGAAGAAGCGGCCGTCGCTGGAGAAGATCAGCAGCTTGTCTGTGGTCTCTGCCGGGACCAGGAAGCCGAGCTTGTCGCCTTCCTTGAACTTCAGTTCGGACGGATCCTCGACCTTGCCCTTGGCGGCCCGGATCCAGCCCCGGTCCGACAGGATGATCGTGATCGGCTCCCGAACAATCAGCGCTTCCATCGCCGCATCGGCATCAACCAGAGGCGCGTCCGCTAAGATCGAACGGCCCATGACGCCGGTCGGACGCCCGCCCTTGTCGAGCGGGTGCTTGATCTTCAACAGGGCGGCGCGGACATGGGCCAGGCCCTCGCCGACCAGCTTCCATTGCAGCGTATCACTGGCCAGCATGGCGAGAATGCCGTCGCGCTCCTCCATGAGTTCCGCATGCTCGCGGCGGATCTCCATCTCTTCCAGCTTGGCCAGTTGGCGCAGGCGGGTATTGAGGATCGCGTCTGCCTGGATGTCCGAGAGCTTGAAGGTCTCGATCAGCTTCTCTTTCGGCTTGTCCTCGTAGCGGACGATCCGAATGACCTCATCGAGATTGAGGTAGGCGATCAGCAGGCCGTCCAGGATATGCAGACGGGCTTCAATCTTGGCCAGGCGATGGCGGGCCCGGCGGGTCAGAACCTCGCGGCGGTGCACCAGGAACGCCATCAGGGCCTGTTTCAGCCCAATAACGCCCGGCGTGCCACGGGCATCCAGAACATTCATGTTGACCGGGAACCGGCTCTCAAGCGCCGAAAGCTTGAACAGGCTCTCCATCAGCACTTCGGGTTCGACGTTCTTGGACTTCGGCTCCAGCACCAGCCGGATATCCTCGGCGCTCTCGTCGCGCACGTCGCCCAGGAGGGCAGCCTTCTTGTTTTCGATCAGGTCAGCCAGTTGCTCGACCAGATCAGACTTCTTCACCTGATAGGGAATCTCGGTGACGACGATCTGGTAGGTGCCGCGCCCGGTGTCTTCCTTCTCCCACTTGGCCCGCACGCGGACGCCGCCGCGCCCGGTTTCATAGACCTCCAGCAGGCTGGAACGCGGCTCGACAATCACGCCACCGGTCGGGAAGTCCGGCCCCGGCACGCGCTCGAGCAAGTCCTCGGTCGTGGCATCCGGACGCGCGAGCAACAACTGGCAGGCATCGATCAGTTCGGCCGCATTATGCGGTGGGATCGAGGTCGCCATGCCGACGGCAATGCCGGATGAACCGTTGGCCAGAAGATTGGGGAAGCCCGCTGGCAGGACCACCGGCTCTTCGTCCTGACCATCATAGGTCGGGCGAAAGTCAACCGCGTCTTCGTCGATGCCGTCGAGAAGCAGGGTCGCTGCTTCCGTCATCCGGCACTCGGTGTAACGCATGGCCGCCGCGTTATCGCCGTCGATATTGCCGAAGTTCCCCTGCCCTTCGACCAGCGGGATGCGCTGGGCGAAGTCCTGGGCCAGGCGCACCAGGGCGTCATAGATCGACTGGTCGCCGTGCGGGTGGAAGTTACCCATCACCTCCCCGACCACCTTGGCGCACTTTCGCGCTGCGGACTCGGGGTTCAGACGCATGTTGTTCATCGCGTACAGAACGCGACGGTGAACGGGCTTCAGGCCGTCGCGAACGTCCGGCAGGGCTCGCGAACTGATCGTCGACAGCGCATAGGCCAGGTAGCGGCGGGACAGGGCCTCGGTCAGCGGCTCGTCAAGTATGCGATCGCCAGGACCGCCGGGAGGTAGGACAGGTTTGTTCATGGGGAGATTCGTTACGCGTGAACCTCACCCTAGCAGAAACCCGCCTGCCGATTCGACGCCTTAGGCGCTGACGATCCCCGGTTTTCCGGCCTCGGTCACCAGCTTCGCCCGGGTGGTCAGCTTTCCGTCGCGCCGGGTGATGGCATCGAGGACCCGGAACTCGGTCTGCCAGCGCTCGGGCGTGACATCGCAGATGGCATAGCCACGCTGGCTGTTGTTGAACTTCAGCTGCGGATTGACCGCCTGAATCTTCGCCATGTCATCGCGCTGATCGACCCCGTCCCCGCCCGAGGAAATCGAGGTGACGACGAACTCGGTTCCGATGGGAGCACCTGTGGGATGCGCGCCGTCCAGATATAGATCCCCGGCATAGTTCTGATGCTCGTCCCCCGTCAGAACGACAGGGTTTGAGATCTTGCGGTCCCGGATCTGCTTGAGCAGCCGGTTGCGGGGTGAACGGTAACCGGCCCAGGAGTCAGGATTAACGGCCGACTTCTCACTGGGATCGCGATCCAGATCCATGACCATGATCTGCTGAGCCAGGACGTTCCAGCGGGCCTTTGAGGCCGAAAGGCCGTCCAGCAGCCACTTCTCCTGCTGAAGACCCAGGACTTCGGCCTTCAGGGACTCGATCTCGGCGCAGGTCCCGAACCTGTCGCCACACGGCTGGTCACTGCGGAACTGGCGGGTGTCGAGCAGGTTGAGATCCATCAGACCTCCAAAGCTGGCCCGCCGGTAAAGCTGGATCGTCGTGCCGACCGGGAAGCTGCTCGGCCGCAGGGGCATATTCTCGAAGTAGGCCTGTACGGCGGCCTGCCGGCGCAGATTGAAGACCCTCGGGTCAACACCGTCCTGGTCCAGATCCGCGACCCAGTTGTTGTCGATCTCATGGTCGTCCCAGACGACGAACCAGGGAGCCGCAGCATGGGCCGCCTGCAGATCGGCATCCATCTTGTACTGGGCATAACGCCGCCGGTAGTCGTCGAGGCTGTAGATCTCGCCGCCGAAATGCTGGCGAACGTTCTCGACCGGACCCCGGCTGCTGTTCCAGATCCGGTTCCCGCGCCCCTCATAGATGTAGTCGCCGTAGCAGAACACAAAGTCGGGGCTCTCTTCGGCAAGGCGCCGATGTGCGGTGTAGTACCCCTGCTCGTAGTTCTGGCAGCCGGCGATCGCGAAGCGAACGCGGTCGACGGTCGCGCCCAGAGCGGGGGTCGTCCGCGAGCGGCCGGTCAGGCTGCGCTCCTTGCCGGCGACAAAGCGGTACCAGTAGTCGCGGCTCGGCTCGAGGCCGCCGACCTCCACATGGACCGCGTGGCCCAGTTCGGGCACGGCGACAGCGGTGCCCTTGGCCACGACCGTCCTGAAGCCTGCGTCCGATGCGACTTCCCAGGAGACCTCGACCGGCGCGCTCGGCATGCCGTAACCGATTTCAAACGGCTCGGGAGCCAGGCGTGTCCAGATGACGAAGCCGTCCGGCTGTGGGTCACCGGATGCGACACCCAGCTGGAACGGATAGATCGCGAAGACCGGCTGCGCGATGGCTTGCCCGCTCAGCAGGGGGATCGAAAGCATCCCGGCGGCAAGACCACCGAAGGTGGCCAGGGCCCGGCGGCGGGACAGGGCATAGCGATCGAGAAGGTTGGACACCGGCAACTCCTGAGCTGGAACTTGGCGTTATCGTGCCTTTGTGACGGTTCTTAAAGCCGCCCCGCTTCCGCCAGTCGGTCCAGTAACCAGACCCGCGTCGGTGGCAGCGGGCGGTTCAGCGGTCCGAACACGAACTGCTCGAGAAAGTGGCCGGTGATATCCAGGCCCTTCTTCACGTCGCCCTCTGCCAGCCCACCTTGGGCTGACAGCAGGAAGGGCGGCAAGGGCAGAAGCTTGTCGCGATAGGGTTCGCCGGCCGCCCGGCTCACGGCGCGGCCGGTGCGCGGACTGACATAGATCAGGTCGTCGAAGGTTCCCGTCGCCGCACATTTGGAGAGGTCGAGACCAAAGCCCAGTTCCTGCAACAACCCGGCCTCGTAGCGCACATAGACCGCCGGCCAGATCTCGCGGATCTGCAGCACGCCCAGCAGGGCTTCGAGCGCCCGGAACGCGCCGGGATGAGCCTCGCGCTCGGGCAAGGCCCCGGCCGCCAGTGAGGCGGCTGACGACAGCCCCGCCAGGGCCAGGGAGTCGTCAAACAGGGAGGCTACCCCCTCGCCCATTGGCTCGAGGCTGGCGGAACCCAGCTGGTCAGACATCCGGGCGCGATAGCGGGCAATGACCCGTGACCCCGGCTGAAGAAACGGCTTCATTCGCCGGGATGCCGCTCCCGAAACGTGGGCCGCGAACTTGCCGTGGGTCTCGGTCAGGAGTTCGACAATGGCGCCCGTTTCGCCGTGGATGCGCGCGGACAGCACAAAGGCTTCGTCCTCCCACTCCATCTAGGCCGGGGTTCCCCAGCCAACGACCTTCTCGAGCACCGGACGCCAGTCGGCCTCTACGGGCAGGCCGATCAGGTCGCGCAGGGCCGCCTCCAGCTCATCGACCGAGAGATCCCTCTGCGAAACAAGCCCACCCGTCACATCGCGGTGGGTCAGCCGGTTGTTCTTCAGGGCATAGCGAGCCGTCGGCATCGTCCGTCCGACCGTCATGCTCCAGGTGAAGTGCGATGAGGGGTGGGTATAGGTGTAGAAATTGACCTGCTCGTAGTCGATGTCGGCCCAGCTGCCCTTGGCCACCTGATAGAGCGGGCTCCAGGTTCCGGACAGGTTGGCCTGAACCTGGCGTTCAATGCCCAGTTCGGGCGCGGCATCGACAATCCGGAAAGGCCCGTTGGGGGTGGCTTGCTCGCCATCGGCAAACAGCTTCAGCGGAGCCGTCAGCACACAGCCACCAAACCCGGCGTCCGCAAGCCAGGTCTCGCCGTCGATCTGCACGCCCAGCACCATGTGAGAGCGCGGCCGGGGCGGTGCGCCGGGCGGGACCATCCACAGCACCCGGGCCATCAGGCCGTCGACCTCGAAACCCAGCTGGCTGAGCACCCGCTTCAGCAGGCCGTTCTGCTCATAGCAATAGCCGCCGCGCCCCGCCCCGATGAGCTTGGCGTCGATCCGGGCCGGATCCAGGCTGATCGGGCGACCCAGCAGGACGTCGAGGTTCTCGAACGGGATCGCGCCAGGGTGCAGCCGGCAGATCTCGCGCAGCACGGCAAGGGTCGGCGCACGCGGGCCGTCATAACCGATCCGCGCCAGATAGGCGTCCAGATCGACGCCCGGTCCTTTAGACATCGAAGTCCAGGCCCATGTCGCTGAACAGGCCCCGCTCTTCGGCCCAGTTCTCCTTGACCTTGACGTGCAGGAACAGGTGCACCTTGCGGTCGAGAATGTCGCAAAGTTCCTCGCGCGAGGCCTGGCCGATCCACTTCAGGGTCTGGCCGCCCTTGCCCAGCACGATGATCCGCTGGCCGTCGCGCTCGACATAGACCGTCTGTTCGATGCGGACGCTACCGTCGGCCCGCTCCTCGAAGGCCGTCGTTTCCACGGAAGCGGCATAGGGCAGCTCTTCGTGGACCCGCAGATAGATCTTCTCGCGAGTGATCTCGGCCGCCAGAAGCCGGGCCGGCAGGTCAGCGGTCTGGTCTTCGGGATAGAGCCAGGGGCTGAGCGGCATCATCGAGGCCAGTTTGGCCAGCAGGTCATCGACGCCCGCGCCGGTGGCGGCGCTGATCATGAAGACCTCGGAATAGACGCCGGTGTCGAACAGGTCCTGGGTCACCGCCAGCAGCGTCTCGCGCTTGACGCCATCGATCTTGTTGAGGGCCAGGATGACCTTGCGATTGGCCGATTTCAGGCCTTCGATGATGGTCTGGACGTCTTGAACAGAGCGAAACTCGGCCGGCGTGGCCTTGTCGATCCGCGAGGCCAGCTCGGCCTGGACGTCGACGAGATGAACCGTCACCTCGGCCTCCTCGGAGCCGCTCCAGGCCGAACGGACCATGGCGCGATCCAGCCGACGGCGCGGGCTGAAGATGCCGGGGGTGTCGACCAGGATAATCTGGGCCTCACCGTGCATGGCCACACCGCGCACCGGAAAGCGCGTGGTCTGGACCTTCTGGGTGACGATGGAAACCTTGGCCCCGACCATGCGGTTGACCAGGGTGGACTTGCCGGCGTTCGGAGCCCCGATGATGGCGGCGAAGCCTGCCCGGGTGTTTTCGGGGCGGGCGTTTTGGGAGGTGGTGTCAGTCATTGCGCGTGCCTGTAGCACAGCGCGGCCCAAAAGCCTCCCCCCTTGGCCGTACTCGCTGCATCCAGCCGCCCACGAGATGGCTCATAGGGGAATGTTGTCGTGCTTCTTCCAGGGGTTGGTCAGTTCCTTGCCCTTGAGGGACTTGAGGCCCCGGACGATGCGACGGCGGGTGCCGTGG
>Ga0187842_1000255_pt1 | contig 28488 bp, 64 predicted proteins | sample SpaLakP09_SKY_41_FD_134514 | JGI IMG/M metagenome (GOLD analysis project Ga0187842, IMG submission 134514) | Oligotrophic lake water microbial communities from Sparkling Lake, Wisconsin, USA - SP09_SKY_41 | ecosystem: Environmental > Aquatic > Freshwater > Lake | place: USA: Sparkling Lake... | reverse complement strand
TGACTATTGTTGAGTCTTTGAAGAGGGTAATTTCCTGCGCCAATAGTACCAAAGTATTGAGTAACATCTGATGGAAAATTCAATATGATTGATGCAGTATTCAACGGAAACTCACTGGGTGTGGGTGTAGAGAGCAGCTTGCTGGAACTATTGATTCCTAATCCTAAGCTAAGGCGAGGCATAACATTATGCGGCAGTGATGGTGAGCCCATTGCCCCAATTGAATGGTATAATTGAAGCACTGGAATAAGGTGCAACCACCCAATTATATGAATTATCACCATTGTCCCAATAACCAGTCCAAGCGCCATAGCTTGGCTCATATAGTATTCCTCTAAAAGTGTCTAATCTATAAAATGTTCCTGATTCTTTTGTGTATGATCCATCTGCATTTCCAGATCCAAAAAACGGCACATATGTGGGTCCAGAGCCAGCCATGATTACAGTCCCAGTACTCGCTGCAGAAATACCGCTGGAGTCGCCATGGAATGACACAACAAAAACAAGTGTCACAGTTGTGGAGTTAAAAAGATTGAGCCAGCTTCCTTGATCTGGAAAGAAATTTGTTGTTTGGTTGCTTGCCAAACTATAATATGCAACATAACTATTGTCTCCCACAATTTCCCATCTTGTGCCACTCCAAACTAATTTCCAGTCCCCATTATCTCCAAAATAACCGATATCTTGCTTGGGATATTCATCTCCATTAATACCAAAAGTAACATCACCAGATCGCAATGTAATTGAATTGGCAGTTGCCGTGGGAATGCCATTGGGCAAAGTAGTGATGGTGATTGTTGGTGACCAGCCAGTTGTAGGTATCCTGTTAATATCATTGCTTAAACTGGACGCAATCAATGTTCCGTTACCCCAAGAATTAGCATCTCCACCCTCATATGGTCCAACTGAATACAAAGTCCATGTAGAGAATTGGTTTGGCCCCATATCTCCCATGCGGGTTGGAGGTGGTCCAAACAACACATAAGCATTTGGATTGGTGCCTAGATTTGTATAAGCCACACCACCATTATCATCGATGGACAATCCATCACCAGTTACTAACTGGCCTCCAGTTCTTTTAACAAAAGTACCATACCCAGGTATTGCAATAGTATTTGTACTCGCCACAGAAATCCCTGCAGGAACAGCAGGCAACTTACTGGAACTACTGATTCCTAGCCCTACACTAATGCGAGGCATAACATTATTTGTAAGCTATGACTGCCCCATAAGACAATGCAAGGCTGGTGATGGGAGCAGTCAGGATAAAGTTTTGCGGCAATTCATAATTGGTCAACCCTGCTGTGGTGGAATTGGCAATGGTAATGGCTGAAAATTTGCATGCACTCAACACTTGCATGGCATTGAAATTGCCTGTGACTGTGCCATCAGAAGGCTGACAAAATATCACACCACCAGTTCCCAATTGTTTGCCTAGTAATGCAGATACAGAATTGACCAATGTGTTGGTGGTGGTGAGCAATGCTGTCATGGCAGCCGTCTGGGTATTAATAGTGTCAACATGACCGTGAATATTGAGAAGCCGGGTGTTAATAGTGCCAACATTGGTGTTGGTGGTAGTGAGCAATGCTTCAATGTCAGTCACATTGGTGTTGATGTTACCAGTGTAGCCGGAAATAGATGTTAATATGGTTTCAGTTGCATCTGTGTTAGCTGTGATGGCATTTAGTAATGTATTGGCTGTGTCTAACTTAGTTTTTATATCTCCGGTATTATTTTCTATATCAGCCACATTAGGAGAAATCACATTTAAGATGTTCTCCACATCTTCCAAGTTTACATTGATATTGTCTGCAGAAAGAGAAACTTTAATATCCTCAGGGTTTGCTAAATATGTTATAACAGCATACTTGGGGTATACTTCCACAGATGACAAAGCAGGAGCTGAATCTCTGTAATCGTATCTGGTTACTGAAATGGCAGGAAATCTGTTGTCTCCTTGAAGCTCCACAAATTTACCATATTCCACTGTGGCTGGATTGATTGTTACATTGGAACTATATGAATTATATGACATACAATAGTATTTATTCTTCACTGCAACAGAAAATACAGATATACATACATGTTTATATATTATTATTTGAGCTTGACCTGTAATATAAAGCCTACATAATCACTTGATGCTGCTGTCATTATGTTGCCAAAGTAACATCCTCAACGAACAGGGTGTGAAGTTTCGCACCATGACTGTTACTCAATTCAAGAAGAAGCCTCTGCATGAATCCCTTGATGTGTTGTGCCATAGAATCATAGAGAACTTTGTTACACTGAAGACCACAGTAGAGTTGTGCCAGAGCATGCATCTGGCTGGTCTGCGCATTGGCAGTGACCTTATTCCTGTGATCAATCATCCAGATCTGAATCTGGACTTTGACAAATTGCCCATGCAACAAGAAATGATGCATGCCATTAATGCAGCCAAGACTTGCATGCAACAATCTGGCTTGCGCTTTTCAGCTCATCCTTCTGAATTCATTAGCTTAACCTCTGACAACCCTCAAGTTGTAGCCAACAGCATTCGAGATTTGAAGGCTCATGCATTAGTGTTTGAATTGCTGGCATTGCCTGAATCATATGAAGCTCCATTCAACATTCACATTCGCAAAGATGGTGATGCAGAAACAATCTATGCCAATGTGATGCGCAGCATGAAGCAATGCCCTGCAAGTGTAACCAAGCGATTGGTGTTTGAGAACAATGACAATAAGAAAGGTGTGTGGAGCATCAGCAATTTAGTGAAATATTTTCATGCACGTGAAGGCATTCCCATCACCTTTGACACATTGCATCACAAAATGTTGCCAGGTGGTTTGTCTGAAGCTGAAGCATTTCACTTGGCCCATGGCACATGGCCTGTGATGCCCATATTTCATTATTCAGAAGGCATTGGTGAGACTCGCAAGCATGCAGATTATGCATGTCATACACCGCCAGATTATGGCAAACCAGTGGTATGGGAAGTAGAGCTCAAGGCTAAGGACAGAGCCATCAACAAGATCATGGGCATGACATCATGAACGTTTTGATCATTGATGCTACCAATTTGTTGTATCGCATTTATCATGTGCTCAGAGCCACTGGAGGCTCTGACATGGAGTCTGCATACATGCGCAGCATCAACAAATACATGCGCGATTTTGCCCCTGATGTGACTTATGCTGTGTCAGACAAGCGCTTGATCCGAGGTCAAAAGAATTATCGCCGTCAAGACACTGACTACAAACAAACACGAGATAGTAGCATGTGGGAAACTGTGCATGCTACTGAGGATGCATTGGAACAGATCATGCAAAAGCAAGGCATACACATGATGTTTCCGGGCATTATGGAAGCAGATGATGTGATTGCTTTCTTATGCCGGCACGTACCGGGTCACAAGACCATTGTGTCCACAGACAATGACATGGCACAATTGATTGCTGCTGATGTGCAATTGTATTCGCCCATTAAGAAGGTCACAATTGATATGCATAACTTTGAACAGCATTACCCTGTGCCTCTGAACAAATATCTACTATACAAGAGCATAATAGGTGATGCATCAGACAACATTGCAGGCATACCTGGTTATGGCAAAGTGAAAGCCAAACGATTGGCTGAAAATTATGATGTGGAAATTCATAAATTGCCTGCAGATTTGCAACAGCAACAGAAGCACAACATGCATCTCATGGATTTGACGCAAGGATTGATTGTGCATCCAGAAGAGCGTGCATGTTATGAACAGCAATTGCATGCAGCAGATAATCAGTTGCCAATGCCCATGGTGGCAGATACAATATCAACATGACAGATACACTTGCCTCATACACGTTGACAGTGCAGTTGAATAAGAAAACTGGTGATCACTATGTGGTATTGCCAGATGCATTGATTAAAAAATTGAAGTGGAAAACTGGTGATGTGCTCAGCTGGACAGACAATGGCAATGGCACATACACATTGGCTAAGCTCAAGAAACAGAAAAAAACCAAATGACTTTAGAGGAGCAGATCAAAGACCTGACCAGCAGAAATGGCATACTGGTTGCATGTATTGACTCCTTGCTCAAGGCAGTGGTGGAGCTTGCAGTTTGTGGCAAAGCAGTTACTGTGGCAAATGCACATGGTGCTTCTGATAAGGCTGTTGACACAGCTTTGCGCGATTTTGATGAAGCCATATTGGAGGCCAGAAACAAATGAAATTGCTGTTATCCTATGCATTGTATTATGTGGGTGATGCCATCAGCCTCACCTTCATGCGCTGGGGGCGTGGCCATGGTTACAGCATCTACAGGCAGGTCATGCTGTGGAGTGTAGATTTGGACCCTGCAGGTAGGATATGGAAGCATGTTGCACGCAAAGCCAGGAAGAAGAAAAGCAAATGACTGTGGAGTTGCTCATCAAGGAATTACAAAAACATCCAAGCCAAATGCGAGTCACCATTGATGGATATGAGGCAGGTTTGAATGATGTGAGTGATGTTAAATTGGTGAAGCTCAAGCTGGATACTGCACAACCACATGAATGGTATTATGGCAAACACTCTGCAATTGATGATGACGCAGAATATGATGAGTTTGCTCTGCATCTCAAATCACATGCATTGTAAATATTAACATGAAGACAGATGATAAACTTGTGGCATCCATTCTCAACAGCAGAAACATAGTGTGTTTCACCCACAACAAATATGTGGAGAACTTCTTGTTGTTCTTCACCAGGTGTTATTACCAAATGATAGTGATGCCTCTGACATGCATCAAATATTGGTGGCAAGAACAAACACGGGGGTACTCTGACCTGCATCAATGGAATGTGCACAGCTTTTTGTCCATGAAAGCAGTGCCTGCACTCACTGCTTTGAAAAAGAGAGCCATGGGCACGTGCATGAAGCTGCACAGAGAGGACAGGTTTGGTAAGATCATTCAGTTGGATCAAAAGAAAGAGTACAAAGATGTGTCATATAATGATGTGCCTTTCTTCACCATGGATGAATGGCATGCCATTCTGGATGACATCATATATGCATTTCAATATGAACTGGACAAAGAGCGTTCAGACTTTGAAGTAAAATACAAGGTGTACCCTGCAGATTATGACATTGTGGCTGACACACATTTTGAAAGATTATCTGGTGGTTCATATGAAATGAAGAAACGTTCCAACACACAACCAGATTACACCTACACAGAACAATGTGACAAGAGACAAGCTCGTGGATTGCAGTTGTTTGCCATATACTTTCAAACTTATGGGATTAATGAAATGGCACATGCGTGGTGTGCATTGGTTGGCCATTGCAGGTGTTGTGGCCATGTTGTGCGTAAAAATGTGCAGCAAGCCTGCATCACATAAGAACATTGTGCCTCGTGTATTCTCCAAGGGATTGCCCGCTTAATCATATAAATTACCCCTATTTTGCTTTATTTATATTGAATTATATAAATAATTAATAGTGAAGTCCCGGGAATCTGTAGTAGACCGGCGTGTTGTAACACGTCTGGTAGAAGACGTTAAAGAGCTGCATAAAACTGTGTACCAAGGCAATGGCAAACCATCACTTGTGACACAAGTAACAGCTTTGGATGCTTCAGTTAAGAATCTGGAATCCAATGTGAACAACAAGATGGATTCACTCAACACAGAGATGGGGTTGCGGATTGTGGACATGACCAACTTGATCACTGAGAGATTCAAGCATTTGGAGACTCGCATCAGCTATGAATTTGAACAGAAGAAAGCTGGAGTGGAGGGCACATGGAAGTATCGCACAGCCATCATGACAGCCATCATCACAGGTTTGTTAGGATTGTTGGCTCTGTCGCAACCCATGTTGCATAGTAAATTTGTTGCACCTGCTGCAGCAACGGTTAACAAATAATACTCACTCTTCAGTTGCCTTGCCAGGCAGTTCCTGTATCATTACAACAATGATTAAGAAGACCAAACCAAACATTGAAATTGGAAAATTCAAAGCCATCAAGATGTGGCAAGCAGACATTGACTGTTCAGACAGCACACGTGAGTACATCATTCAAGTGGGCAAAGCACAATGCACAGACAATCAATACTTTGAAATAGGTGCCGTGCACATCATCACTGAAGCAGTGACACTCACCAAAGCATTGGCCAGCAAATCGGCAACCAAGCCAGTTGCAAGCAACAAGAACAAACGTAAGTAATTGCACATATGGGTCTGTATGATGACATTGTGATTGAAGGGTTGAAGCTCAAGACTTGCAAAGAAGTTACCAGCTTTCTCAAAGCAAATGATGCATCACTGCCACGTGGCTTTCAAACCAAAGATCTGGACAATTGCATGGCTGTGTACAAGATTGATGCAACAGGTCAGATTTTTGAAAAAATAGCTGTACCCACTGGTCGGCAAGTGCCCAATGTTTACCCTCTGAGTGGCTTGGTGGATCACAGATCATTCATTGAGAGAATGTATTACAAAATTGCCAATTGGAAATTGGACAAACAATTTGCTGCAGATGCATGCAAAACAATGGCAGAGCTCAAATGGGTGTTCAAGAAATCTGCCATGACCAACACTTTCAACATGTATTGCTATGAAGACATTGGTGGGCGCATGCTGGACCTGGAATATGCCATGGTGGCAGTTGCAGGTAAGATCACCAAGTGCACCTTGATCAAATGGGACATTGAAGACGTCACTGTGGCAATGAAGCGTGTGTAAGACAATGATGCCTGGCATGCTAAATTTGATGCAGAGTTGCAGCAGCGCAGAACATTTAAAGCTCAATGGTACTACCCATTCATAAGAGAAGTGGTTAACCCTGTGATATTTTTGGCTAGAAAAGGTGTGCAAGCAGCATGCAACAGCATTCAGCGCGCCACCTACAGATGGCATGGGTTCTAATTCATATGATTGTGCAGTTTGGCTTGGACAAAGAGAGTGACAGCTATGCTCGCTGGCCTGAAGCATTGAACGTTTTCATAAGCAGACCATATTTTAAGATAGTTTCAGACACTGGTGCAGGTGTGTACCTGTTGAACTCTTATCGGTTCAAATTTGTGCCTGATGTGTATGCGATGTTTAAGAAAACATATGTCAAGTGTGGCATTGATTTTTGTGGTTGGACATTGGAATTCATGTGGAACAAAGCTTTTGCAAAATGAGTGTCATTGATTATCAGCTGCTGCCGGTTAAGCCCAAGTATTGCTCCAGTCGCAAGCGTCAACGCATGCTTGATGAAACCACATGGCGAGAGAATCCTCTCAAGAATCAATGGGTATACAAAGATTACAGATGCTATTACATCATCATAACTGAACACATCAAAGGCACATTCACAGCCACATGCTCCGGTGCAATAGTAGGCAAATATGAAACACTGCAAGAAGCCAAGAGCAAATGTTTTGAATTCTGTGACAACATTTTAAAATGAGCATAACTACCAGCTTGATCTGCATTGCAGTGTTCGTCTACATATTCTATTTGATGGAACGTTTCAAGTAACTCTCAATGCCCTTGACCAACTGTGCACGTTTGAGCCGCTGTCTGCGTTCCAGTGCCGATACAAACAATGCTAACGACAAAGGAAAGAAGAAACGTAAGAAGAATTGCAAATGGTCTTGCATGGTTAATTCATTGTAGTATGTTGTGTACAATTCAAACACACCAGACAGTGTCATGATCATGGCCGGTCCAAAGAAAATCCAGAACATGACATTGTGCCGGTTACCCAAGTGTACTTTGATTCCTTGCAGCATGTAATTACTTAGGAGGCTCATGCAGCCTGAATGCATTATAGTATATTTTTATACCATGCTATGGTTTGCTTGAGACCATCTTCAAAGTTAATGCTGGGTTCCCACTTGAGTTCGTTGCGCATCTTGGAGCTATCAATTGCATATATGAAGTCGTGCGCTTTTCTATCTTCCACAAATTCTATCAAACTGTGCTTGCGTTCAACAATTTCCAAGACTTTTTTTACCAAGTCTATATTTTTCATAATATCATGAGTTCCAATGTTATACACCTCACCACTCTTGCCTTGTTGCAACACAGTTAGAATGGCTCTGCAATGATCTGCCGCATGAATCCATTCACGCATGTTGTCACCTGTGCCATAAACAGGTATGGCATGGTTGTTGATGGCGTTCAATATGGTCTTGGGTAGCAGCTTCTCTTTGTGTTGGTAGGGACCGTAGTTGTTGCTGCAACGCGTGACACATGCTGGCAGTTTAAACGTCTTGTGGTAACTCAACACCAGCAGATCAGCAGATGCTTTGGATGCTGAGTAGACTGAGCTGGGATTGAGGCATGTTGATTCAGAGAAATGCAATTCATTCAAATCATGCAGCTGACCATACACCTCATCAGTGCTAACTTGAATGAATTTCTGCACATCATATTTTCTGGAGCATTCCAACAGATTGAAAGTGCCCACAATGTTGGATGATATGAAAGGTGCAGGTCCTGTTATGCTGTTGTCCACATGTGACTCTGCAGCAATGTTCACTACTAATTGTGGCTTGATGAAAGCAAAAATAGCATCCATGTTCTTGAAGTTGCATATGTCCTTCTTTATAAACTTTATTCTTCTGCGATACTGTTTGTGCTCTTCCAGATATTTCTTGATGTGTTCTTTGTGTGAAGCATAAGTTTCACAATCCAGATTGATGATCTTGTAGTCCGTATTTTCTAATAAATGAATAAGAAAATGCGTGCCTATGAAGCCGTATCCACCAGTAACTATGATCTTATCCATATGTTAATAATAGATCTGCCTATTAAAAATCAAGTGCAACCAATTTTATTTGCTTGAACACATTCAAAAAACATGTACCATGTTATGTATGCCTCCGTCGTCTAGCGGTCAAGACACACGGCTTATACCCGTGCCCGGCACCAGATTAGTGCATAACGTTGGTTCGAATCCAACCGGAGGTACCAGTTATGGGCGTATAGCTCAGCGGTTAGAGCAGGGCACTCATAATGCCTTGGTCCTAGGTTCAAATCCTAGTACGCCCACCATTGCATCTGTAGCTCAGTCGGACAGAGCAACGGATTTCTAATCCGTCGGTCACAGGTTCGATCCCTGTCAGATGCAAGTTATTTGAATTTTTCCAGTATCAATTGCTTCAGATTGTATGCTGTGCCATCAGCAATGACATCATACTCATTGCAATGCTTTTCAATGAAGTGCAACAGCTTGATGGCATCTTCTTTTGAAAAGCAAACACCTTCCATGGGAGCACCCATCTGATCAGTTATTGATTTGACCAGTCGCTTGCTCTTGCTGTATGACTCAAAAATAAGAGCATTGTCTTGCATGTTGTTAATATTTAATAAGAATACCACTTGAATTTCATGTGTAATAGGTTAACTTAATTGTATGAATGAAAAATTGAGCTACAGACAAATACTAGTAGCTGTGCTAACATATCTCAAAGAAACTGACCCTGGTGCCATTTTTCTGGATTTGGACAAGGAAGAGCAAGATCAAGTCATAGAAGATGCTTTGGAGTACATGCAATGACCAGAGAAGAAATTCTGGACAAAAAAGTGTTATACCAGCACATGCCTGTGAACAGGTTTGTAGTGCAAGAGGGCCGAGTGAAGGAATTCTCACCCACTGGCGCATGTGTGAAGATTGATCATGAATGGTTCATACTCAGCAACATCAAATTTCTGGAGGTGTTCACAGAAGATGAAAGACCGTCTCTTCGCTTTGTTTGCAAAACTTGACAATCACACCTGGGAGATGGTGATCTTCTGGGGTGGCTACATAATCACAGGATGCATTAATAAATAACCATGCGGTGCACTGCCCGGGGCAAATGAATACATTATCAAAAAAACAACTCAAAAAATTAGCATCTCAAGGCAGATTGCGAGATGGTCTGGAGATTTGGGTTGACAAACACAATCACAAGATGGAATTGCTGCGCACCATAACCAATGTGGTGGGCTTGCTTTTTTCCTTGCTTATTTTCATGAAAGTGTTTAACATCATTCAATAATGAAACACATTGTGGCAGGTGCATTGGCAATATTAACCATGACAGGGTGCACCACTACTCATGTGTATACACCCAGAGAGCTGTCAGAAGATTCCGTCCACTGGGAATATGATAAAGCTAGATCGTTCAATACCAACAACAATCAACTGGATTCACCAGACGGTTCTGTGCAAAAAGGCAACGGCATAAAATATTTTCAAGCAACATACTGAATGCTAGCATTTGCAAGATGTTGCTTGAAAGCTTGATTCCCTCATATACAATACAAGTATGAACGAAGAGGCATCCTCTCAACCACAAGCTTGTGTCACGGTGGCCATCATCAATGGCTCTTTGGGTGGCAGAACAGGCAATACCAACAATTTGATCAACAAGATCAAGAAGATAATTTTAAAGAAAAATGCAAATGCAAAAGTGAAGATAGTGCATTTGTCACCATCCTTTGATTGGATGAAGGTGAAGCGATGCATCAAAGCCAGCAACATCTTAATCTTTTGCACAGGCACATATTGGGACTCTTGGGGTTCTCCTTTGCAGCATTTGTTTGAAAAAATGACCCAAATTGAAGGCAAGAAGCATTTGTTAGGCAAACCTGCAGGTGCCATTGTCACCATGCATTCTGTGGGGGGCAAGGAAGTGTGTTCCAGAATTCTAGGCAATCTGGTGGGGCTGGGATGCATGATACCTCCCTTCACGGGCTTTGCATATGCATATTCAGATCACATTGCACATCGCTCGCGAGTGTCAGGCAAGAAGCTGTTGGATGATGTGTGGCACATTGATGATTTGGAAGCATTGGTGCACAACTTGTTTGTTGCACATGCAGGCACCAAAGATTACATGGTGTGGGATTTCTTGGATACTCAGGCCATGGATCCAAGTTATGTGTGGCTTAAGTAATTGGCGTGGTCCAAAAGATGTTCGAGTATGCTGTGGTTGCAGTGATCTATTTGCTCATTGCACTGGTTCGGTGTTACCACTATTATTGGTGGGTACGGTATGAAAGCAAGCTGTTCACAACCAAAAGACCATAACCATATGCATGCAAATACAAGCAACAACACCATGCTTGACATGGTGCTAACATCCATTGTGAATGATGCAGACATTTTGAATGCTGTGTTTTTGGATGTTAATAAGCGGTTCCACATGGAACTGAACAAGCAACATCTGGAAAACTACTTGAGTGCTGTCAATGTGGTGAACCAGTGAAGATGTTGCAACATGTTCGAATTTATTAAAAACTTGTTTGTTAATACTAAATGCACATTGTATGTCACAGGGCCTAACACCCTGTCTGAACTGCTGACTCAGTTTGATCTACCAGCACCAGCTCCATTAACTCCGGAGGCTATTGTAAAGCATTACACCATCATGGAGACCATGGCCTCTCTGGAGCTCTCGTATCTCAAAGAAGCACCTGCATTGTTTTTTCAAGGCACACAAGTGTGGTATGATGTGGATAAGAATAAGAATTTTGATTTTGTGTATTGTGCCGTGAGACCGGAAGTACCTTATTGTTGTTATGGCAAGAATTAATAAAATAAGCTTGAAACCTACATCGTGGTTGGTGCAAGTGTCTGTGCATGATCCGCAGTGCATATTTTCAATCAATCCAAGCATCAGTTACAAGCGATTGGTGGCGGCCATGTCCAGTGGCGCAGCAGCACGAGCAGCTGCAACATATTGCAACAAGAAGATGTTGGCATACCCTGGAACACAGTTCACATATGCAACTGAAGGCATGGAGCCATATTATTATCCTGTTCAGAGAAGCTTCAAAGAGGAGCCACGTGAAGTTTGCACCACGACGAAGATATAATTACATTGTCAATGGCATTGACACTGATGCAGACTTTGTCACATCTGCAGACATATGTGCATACCATGGTGAACGATTTGCTGCACAGTTCGAATTGTTTGCAGCAAAGTTACACAAGCTGCATGTGCATGCAGAGGAAAAAGAAATAGACGCATATTACTACACTGATTACCAGCACATCGCCAGACGCACTGCACTATTTCTTGATCCAGCTAACTAATTATCGGAAGTTTCCGAGATCTCTGTCCAGGGTGTACTGTGCTGGTTTTTCAACCAAAGTATCCCAGGATTCATCTGCTTCACTTGCCATGGCAGTGAAGGGTGTGGATACTGCATAGGCAACAAAGCCTACTGCTGTACCAACAAATGTGAATGGCCGCACCAGAGCCACATCTACTGCTTGCATGCAAACTGGTGCATCACTGTCTGTGGTACCAACGTCTGCAAATGCTGCTGCAGCAAGAGCCACGCTAGCCACTGTTCCAACTAGTATTTTATTCATGGCACTATTTACTGTGTGGATATATTAATCAACTCACCAGCTGAATAGTCAATGTGGCCTGTTGTTTGTACACAAAGGCTTGATCAATGGTGATCACTTCTTTCATCATTTCAGAGTAATGCCCCAGGTCACCAGTGTCCAAGCACATGGTATCAAAGGTGCATTGTGTGCTTTTGGATGGCTTTAGTTTCATGTACACACCAGATTTGACATTATTTGGATCAGATATGGTGAACACATCTCCTGGTTTCAAATCTCTGAAGGGCACGCGGTTATCTTGCTTTTCTGGTTTGAGGAATTCAAATTGCATATTACTATTTTAGTATAATCTATAAGAATGCTACTTGCTTATTGAATTATTATGAAACTTCGACTATAATGCATGCATGGCCGGAAGAATCACAACACAATGGACTGCAGATCTCAAAGGCGCCTTTGGTGATACCCCACAGATACGCAATGCTATCAAGGGTGAGCACATGTGGGAACGTTATGCCCGAGGCAAATATGCTGGTGTGATTAATCATAGTGCAGATAAAAACAAACAAATTGCAGGAGCAGATTTTACTATACATGTTAGATCAAAACCTGTTACGATCGATGTTAAAGCCAACATGAAATGGGGGTATTTTTATGTTGAGAATAATAAAAATGGTTGGTTGAGAAACCCTAACAAGAAGGCCAATTGCATAGTGCACATTGAAGTGTGCAACGGTTGGGTGTGTGAATATGACAGACAGGACATGATTGCATATCTTGATAACAAAGGATACAAGCAGGATCTTGTTAGACTGTCTAGCTTTAAAGAAGGCATTCAGGGTTTTGTTAGAAAATATTGTGTCAAAAAGAGTTACAAAAGCAAATCAAAGTCAGCGCCCAGCAAGTTTAACTCTTATCACAACCCTTACAACATAACTGTTTCACACAACAGAGACGAAAAAGCATGGAACGATGAAACATGTCCCTTTGAAACATACAACCCTGTTACTGACACAGTTGAATACCCTTATGGTGAAGCATGTGGATTCAGTGAATCGGAATGATAGTTGTGTTGCAATAATGAAAAGTAATTTATAATGATGGTATTGCAAGAGCAAAGCTTGCATAGCGAAACCGTGACGCGAAGAAAAAGCACTAACATTTATTTGTTGGTGCTTTTTTTTAATTTTTTACAATTGAAACACACTGCGGTGCATATATACTAATGATATGAGTGACCCCGTGAAGAGAAAAAAGAGGGTCACAGATGAAGATGCAGAGTTGCTTGAAACAGGTAACACAGGCATTGAGTGGTGCAAGGCATTGTTTGGGGATGTGCAAATGCCAGTAGTGGACAGCAACGGCAAGACCATCTGATTGCTGGTGGCCATTGACGTTAACATCACATAAATAAGCACATGACATACGCCAGACTACGTGATTTGTTGAACATGTTGGATCAAGGACAGCTGTCACAAGAAGCACGCTTTCTGGTGCAAGGCAAGCTGGAGCGCATTGATTATGTGGATTCATTCCGAGGCAATGATGAACTTGCTGACAAGTATAGCTCCACACCACATCAAGTTTTCATCACCAATCACACGGAATTATAATACAGCTTGACTGTTGCAGTTGGTGCCTGTACAATCATTAGCATCATGAATCTCAAGACAATGCAAGTGAGGCCAGAAGTTAAGCCGTTTGTAGGACAGCATGTGACAGAGTACCATTGGACTGATCGCGATGCCTGGGAGGTGATTGAAGTCATGAGCCCTCGCAGAATCAAGATTCGTGAGCTGCATGCAGAATGCACTCGCAAGCCCAAAGACTTTCATCCTGGTGGCTTCAGTGGTCATTTTGCTGACAATCATGCACAGGAGTATGCATTCACCAGCAAGCCAGACAACAGAGTGAAAACTCTGAGCTGGAGAGCCAAAGCCAAGCGTTGGGCAGAAGTGGGTCAAAATACAAAATACAGTTTGTTTGGGTTGCACAAACCAGGTGAACAAGCAACCAAGTTCTATGATTACAATTTCTAAGCTGGAAGAATACATGCATGCCAATCATGAGCCACGTGATGTGGCTCGGTGGTTGATCAACATGCAACTGCATGCACATGTGCCTCTAGGATTGGATGATTTGCCTGACACTGCTGTGATCATGGATGAGGTGGATGCCATTGTGGAATGCTTGGAAGAGGGCAGTTACAAGGATGCCATTGCCATGTCTGCAGATGCAGCCACAGTCATATTGCAAGATGAAGGCTTTGACACAAGTGTATGAGCACAGACAATGACATTGCAAGTCCACGGGAAGAAAGCAAAGATGTCTGTGATGCATTGTTCATTGCACGTTACCATGCTTTGTTCCATGAATTTTTGCCAGTGTTAGATTCTGCTTCCAGACACATGATCCGCAACAACCCACAACTCAATCAGATGTATGACTTGGTGCTGGATTTTGTGCTTGACTCTGCTCATCAATTGCATCACAATATGCAGACTAAAGAATAACATGTGGGATCCTGTGAGCATGCTGTATGTGATGTGGTTGCTGAATGTGAGCACACCAGAGGCGCGATTGAATGTGCAAAGTGTTGTTGAAGCCAACCGGCAGGCGTTGTCAGAAAGAATACATCAAGACATCACTTTGCGTGCCAACTAATATGCGAGCGTTCATACATCAGGTGATAAAGATTGTTATCAATGATTGCTCTGTGGGCATGGCACTAATAATCATAGGGTTCATACTGGGTTGGTGTTCACAAGCCATCTGGTCTGTTGCATGCCAAGTGTTTCATCGTATCTGATACATGAGCACACCTGAACAACGGCAACACAATGCTGCAGTGCTGTATGTGGAAAAGAATGCATACAGATTGAAGCTTTGCAATTCTCGATTGTTATTGCTTTGTACAGGCAGTGTATTGTTTGCAATCTTGCTCTACTTAGCAAGATTGTACTTGACATGTTCCGGTTTTCATGCATAATAGTAGCATGATGAAAGTAACAAATGAAAGGCACAACTAATATGGACTTAAAAATTAACTCAACTGCGTTTGTGGATATCAAGGATGTGACCATTCCATCCATATTCTACAAGAGAATGAACTCTGGTATCGAGCAACTGGACGCTCTGTTTGGCAATGGATTGTTGCCTGGTAGTAGCATCACGGTGGCCGCTCGGGCAGGATTAGGCAAAACCACTCTGATGCTGCAATTGCTGCAAGGACTAGTCAATACTGGTCATGAAGTGGGTTACTGCAGCAATGAAGAATCTATTGAGCAATTGGCCATGACTTGCAAGCGATTGAATGTGAATAATATTCGAGCATGCAATGAAGCAGAAGTAGATACCATCAGCTCCTACATGGACAAGTTTGATGTGATTGTGGTAGATTCATTGCAAGGTCTCAGCAAAGAAGGTCTCACAGGCAGATCCCTGGAGAAGTATTGCATTGAGAAGCTCATCAAGCGCGCCAAGGAAACTGAGTGTGTGCTCATTCTGATTTGTCACAATACCAAAGCGGGTCAGATCAAGGGCAGCTCTTTGATCTTGCATGCCGTGGATGTGAACATGAGCATTGAGCCTGTGAAGGAAGCAGAGATCAATGCCCGCAGAATTGTATTCAATAAAAATAGATTTGGCCCTGCCAATGACTTGGAATGCTTCATTCAGCAGAATGGTTATGATTTTGAATCTGAAGTGTCATTGCTGAGTGAAGACAAGTCGCACAAGCCTTCCAAGAAGAAGCTCAAGAATGAACAACGTCAGCAAATATTGGCCATGCCGAGCATTCAGGTGAAAGCCATTTGCAAAGCATTGCAGATAGATGCAACGCGAGCCAACTTCTTGTTGCGTGAATTGCAGCAAGAGGGATTGATTGAAAAGCAGGGGCGTGGTGCAGATGCAACCTGGTTGGTTGCAGTTGCAGCTTGAACATGCATGAAGTTCCTGCACAATAATGGCATGATGAATGAAGCTTTTGGTCATCAAGGCACAAGCCTTGGGTTAAGCAGATCCGCCTTAGTGGTCTGCCATCATTGATGTTGCTGGTCATCACAAAAAAACCAGCATTATTTTCATGAAGGTGGTTATGCCTCTAGTGTTTGGTTACAATTTGTTTCACAGACTGTACATTGGCTTGTGGAAGGCTGCATATTACAAAAGCTATGCACCCAAGTTTGGTGGCATCAACCATTACAGTTATTGCAAATTAGGTGTGCATTTCAAGGGTCACTTGTTTGAAGTGATTTGGACCAAATGAAAAAACAACTTCAAGAAAAAATATTCAAAGACTTTCCTAAGTTGTTTGCACAAAAAGATGAAGATATGAGTGTGACCTGCATGTGTTGGGGCATTGAATGTCCAGATGCATGGTATGATGTGATATATGCTGCATGTGAATTGCTGCAGGTCATGACAGACAACAATAAACATTCTGACAAATACCCTCAAGTGCAATTCACACAAGTGAAAGAGAAGTTTGGTGCATTGTGCATGTACAACAATGCCAACACAGATTATGTGGATGGTGTCATTGACATGGCTGATGCCATGGTGCAACAGCTGGATAAGAAGAATAAAATCAACAGAATATATAAACCAGATCTATGAGAACCATGATGCATACAGATTTGCTTGATGCAGTTGCATGCTTGCCTACTGACTACACTCCATGGGGTGCAGTGGAAAGATGGTCTGATGCAGATGCACACTATCCAGATTGCAGTTGTGGATGCAAGCATGCATGTGCTTTGCAAGGTGAATTGGGTCATGATTGGGTGGTGTGCACCAACATCAAGTCTGCTCGCTTTGGTAAGCTCACATTTGAACACCAAGCAGGTGCAGGTTGTTATGAACCAGATGCAGAAATGCAGATGTTGAGTAAATTTAAACCACTGCAAAACAATGCAGCACCAGTGGATGCAGTGGGTAAATTCTACAAAGAACATCCAAAGAATACAGTTGATTAGCATGTATAAACATGTACAATAATACAACATGAAGAAAGACAAATCATTGCCACAGATTCGCATGGGTGCATTCAAGCCTGTGAAGTATTATGAAACTGACATCACAGCTCCAGATGCATGTGTGGCACAGCTTGTTGCATTGGGACGCAAAGTGGCAACAGATGATCAATTATTCAACATTGGTGTGAACTATGCTATTATGAATGCCATTGATGGTAAGTTTGAGCTCACCTCTGTGGATGCACCTTCAGTGGGCACTGTGATAGGAGAGCAGAACAGACAAGCACATCAGAAGTCTCAAAAGAAAAAACTAGTGCATGCGAAGAAGCACAAAGGTGTTCTAATTGATCCACCATCTGGTTGGCAGTATGGTTTCCCTGCTCGCTACATCAAAGAAGAGCATGGTACAATGGAGCAATTTTTGCGCATGAAAAAATATCCAGAGAAAGACATTGCATTTGCCATGCAACACATGCGACACATTGGTGAAGAAGAGTAGGGCACAAAATGATGATAAGTGAAGAGAGAGTGGATAAATTTCTAAACAAAGCATTGAGCAAAATGTTTCGATGTGTGGGTCTCAAGTATACTAAAAAGTTCACCAAGCAACATGATTGGTACATGCTGCACTCATGGGATGCTGATACCATAGCCAAATACAAGACATGGTTTGTTGCACAAGCCATGAAGCATTTCAAATGGACCAAGATCAAGGCAGAGAAAGAGTGGGGTTACTTTTTTCTCATGTGGGGATGGAAGCAACATGAGTAACATCAACAATTTGGTAGATGTGTGGTTTGATGTAAGCCAATTGAAGCAAATTCAAACAGCCTTGGCATATTATTACAAGCATGCAGATAATGCAGATCAGCTTGTGCCAATCATACAACATGTGGAACATCTCATTGCTCACTATGAGACAAGCATTACAAAATAAACATGAGTGTAGGTCTTATAGTTTTAGTGGGGTTGATATACCTGTATGTGGCTGTGGCTCAAGTTGGATGGTATTGGATTGCAGTAAAATAAGCTTGACTGAATGCCATATTCCTGCATAATAGTAGCATGATGAAAAAACAAACGAACAAAACATACAGTGTACTAGTGTACATCAAAACCCGATACAAATACAGCAACTCAGAAGAGCAATTGTGCACATTGTGCAAAGAGAAGTTCCATGGCCGATATGTGGGTGGGGGCACTGACTTGTGGACAGGTAAGCGTGATCAGCAGTTCATGTTTCAAAATGAAGCGGATGTTAAAGCGTTTCTCAACCATCCCTTCACTAAAACCATCACCCTCAAGGGTGTGGATGTGGATCTTGTGTGAGCTAACTAATTTACAACGACCATTTGTTGGTGAGTTCTGCAGTAAGTTCAGCTAATTCTGCTGGTGGTAGCAGTCTTTCATAAGCTCTGAATTCTCCAATGACACCATTGAAATAGGCCTGTTCACTAACAAATCTGCATCCAATGGCAGTCTTTGCAGCATTGGTAGTAGATGAATTGCCTTTGGTTTGAAAATTAGGGTCTGAGCCTGCAGCAGCACCATTGAACAATATGTCCACTTCGCCTGCTGCATAGTTAATTTTGGCTGTTATGATGCCAGGAGCAGTGTTGTTTTTAAATGTGGCAGTACTGATATCAGCAGGTGCACCTTTGTCGTTCGCATCAGAATCAAGTCTTCTGCCTCCAGCTGCAAAATACCATCCTTCATCATTAGCAGGGGCACCTGGTATTATGGATGGATTGCTCATGAATTTGATTCTGGTGCCATTGCCTCCTCCTGGGCTAGGTCTGGTGGTGGTGAAAATAGCTTCAGGTGCTACAATGCCTGTGTTAGGATTGCCAAACTGTGCCACACAAACCAATGTGATGCCCGCCACATTGTTGGCAAAAGTGAGGGAGTTCGCATTACCGTTCAAATGATTGCCACTGTTGGAATCAAATTTTAGGTAATTCATGCCTTGGTAGGATGACAGAGTTGGACGAATGAGGCTGTTGGATTGTGCAAAGTGTCTGGCATTTCTGCTCAAGTCCAGCCAAGTTTTTACAGGTGTATCAAGTGCACAGGGATTGCCTGAAGCATCTAGCACACTGGCGCTGTTGCTTGCGTCCAGCCATATGGCAGGGCTGTTTGGATTGAGTTCAAAGCTTCCTGGATCAGCACCAATAGCCAGAGATGCACTGTGTTCCTCCAGCTTTCTCCTGGCTTCTGCTATCAATTGTCTCTGTTCAGATTCTGATTGTGCTGCAGCGTCAAACATCATTTTCTCCTGCACATTGTTTGGTTTGGGTTTAACACCCCAGATGTGTGTGTCTGCAGGGCAAATAACAGTCTTGTATTGACCTAAATTCTCCAGATAATGATCCAACCAATCCATGTGTTTATTTATGCATCATTATGCTGAATCTCTTGTGTAAAAAGCTTGACTATGCACTGTATTCCTACATAATAGTGGCATGATGAAAACAATGACCAACAAAAAGTATCATGAAACGTTTGCAACAGAATGGGATCAATGGCGCACCATGCACCAAAGCTTGAGTGAAACTACTCAGCATGTGGTGCGCAGAGGTGCCATTCATGAGTTGTCACAATTTGCAGGGCCTGATCAAGGCATCAGTTCTTCAGATGGCAACCATGCCATGTTCAGCATTTGGAAGCGCAATGGCAAAGACCGGCATGCATATGTGACTGAGTGCACGCAATTGGCTTTAGAATCGGTGAATGTATGATAGCAGATTCAGAGACAAGATATTGGATTGCTCATATCAAACACATTGCTGAGGCTGGCAGTTCAGTGGTGGGAGATGACTTTGATCTCATTGTGGGTCAGTGCAATGACATATTGTGTGCCACAGGCCATGGATTGATTGCAGAAGAGAACATAGAGAGGCACATAAACGCATCATGAACAAGTTCAAATTCGAATGGCAGTTCATGGATGGAGGACCCTCTGAGAAGGTGGGTAGTGTGGAGATATGCAGACCCAAGTTGACCATGGAATTTCAAGCTGATGGACTGGATGAAATATTTCGCACATTTGGAACGTTTCTTAAGGGATGCGGTTATGAATTCAAGGGAGATGTTGTTAGTGAGGATTATGATTGGGGCAGCAGTGTTGTAACAAAATATAAAAATCACAAAACCAAGGGCAACAGCCAAGGCAGTTAGAGGTACATATGAGCACTCAACAAGCTTTGCAGTTGCTCAAACTGTTGCGCATGAATCCAGGTCTGGCAGATCAACTCACAGAACAAGAGGTGCAAGAATTAGAAGCCATGGTGCACATCAAAGGCAAATCATCATGAATGCAGACACATACAACATAGGTGACACCTACGCCATCATCTTGCACAATGGCAAATCATTCACAGGTACATGTGCATGGCGCAGGGACATGGATCGATATGATCGTTCCACTGGTGCATATGGTTCATCTTGGTACAAAGCATTGTGCAATGGCACTCATGAAGTGTATGTGGCACCTGGTCCTTGTTATTTGCCTGGTGAAGAGCCTGCTTGAAGCTTGACTCATTCTGATGTTCCTGCATAATAGTAGTATGATGAATGAAACGATAGACAAGATTGATTGGAATGCATTGTACTCCTCTGGCAAGCATAACAAAGACTTCACCTTTGACATGTTTGATCCATTGTATGCAGATGATAAGCAATGTTGGACTGCCACAGTGAATTTCCGTGCTCGATACAGTGACAGGTACTCTGCTAAGAAAAACATTTTGTTTCGTGCAGGCGTTCCTTCTCCTGATGAATTGAAACCTGATCATAGTTGGTATATGCAGAAGCCTGAGCACAGTGTCAAAGGTGCAGACAAAGCGAATGACAAGCTGTGGCGCAAGTTCAACCGCACAGAACTCAAGCTGGATGAAACGTTCTTGCATGCGTTCTTCAATGTGGCTTCTTTTGAGATTCAGAGCTTTCTCATTGAAGCAGGTTGGTATGGCATGAAGTTTAGCATGCGTGCAGGGTGCAGCATGTGTCCTTGTTCTCCTGGATACAATCTGAAGAGTGCCAATGCATGCATCATGAACACAGCCATTGATGTGACCTTCAAGCAGAAGCCATGATTGTCAAAGTAACAGAAGACCGCACAGGACCATCATCTGTGTTCCATGTGGTGAGAGAAGTCATTACATGTGACAATTGCCATTGCACAGAGGATCAGATCATTGAATCGTTTCATAGCTATGCAGAAGCAGATGCATATTGCGATGCATTAATTGCAGATGGCAAAGCTGCAGATGATTACAGCACTGCATGTGGTGAGGAGCAACCATAACATGGGATCTGAAGATGCGAGACTGTGGGAGGATGCCATGGGCACCTTGAGAGATGAAACCTACAAATTAAAAGAAATGAACACAGAGTTAAAACAACAAAACCTGGACTTGAAGGAATTCTTCAAGCACATGGACCATGCCATTGCAAGCTACCCTCGCTACAGGCATGTGATACAGGCATTGTAACATGGGATCAGCAGACAATCAACAGACAGAAGAAGCTCTGAATGATCTCAGAGAGCGCAATGCAATGTTGAGAGCGCAAAATGCAGATCTCAAAGACTTTGTCAAACATTTGAGCATTGAAGTGTCCAGCTTTCTCAACTACAATTCAATTGCAAAGGAACTATAACATGAGCGCATACATTTACAAATTAACCCACCCCAAGAAGTTCACCTGGATGACTGTGCAGGAGGATGCTGTGGCAGATGTATCCATCACATGCAAAGTGTATCACATGAAGTTCTGGTACAAACCTCATGCAGGCATGGAGCAGGAGGGTGCATTGCAACGCAAATTGACTGCACAAGAAGACAAGACCAAAGCACAGTTTGAAGATACAAATGTGCGGTATGCCATCATGACATATGAAGGACACATTGCTGCTCCATTCAACCATGGTGCATACTTTGGATGCCATCAAGTGGTGGCATGGAAGCTGCACAAAGATCATGATGGTAGAATCATGCACCCTGGTGTGCGCAACCGAGTGTTGTTCAATGATGAAAGCCATTACAATGTGTGGTGCAAGGCCATTGTGGCCAGCAAAATGGATGTGCAAGATGCTGTGCAAGATGACTTGTGTGTGGCATGAAGAGAAAGGCCAAGCGCATGAATGTGATGAAAGATTTGGCTCGGCGCATTGTGAATTTATATTTGCACAAGGCATTGTGGTCTGATCAAAGGGCCATTGCAGAGTTCACATGCATGCACAATCAGAGTGCTGCTGCCACAGGGTACACCCATTTGAATACACATGCCAAGTTTGTGCACAGGTTTCATGCATGGAGCACACATCACAAGTTGGCATGCATGTCTGACATGCAATGCATGGATGATTTTTTTGAGAAAGAATGTGGTGATGCCGGTTATGCATGGGAACAGTTGTTGCCTTATGCATGAGGGTACGCCATAATAGATGTATGAATAAATATTGTTACGAAAAATACGAACTGCATGCACTCAAAGGCAGAATATTCCATGGTTATGTGTCAGTACAGGCAGACTGCAAAGAAGATGCCTTGGCACAGGCACAGCATGTGGCAGGTGACCATATCAAGCTCATGCCGGTGTATGTGAATCCTGCCGACGATTACGCACGGTAAACGCAATTTTAGTGTGACTGCACACTAAATAATTGCATGAACAAAGATGTGCGTATGATAGCAGAGGCCATGCACCATGGCCACCCCATGCAAGTGATTGTGTCAGATTTGTACCGAGTGCACACTGCACTCAATCAACTGTCCACAGCCATTCACATGAACAGGAATGCAGAGACAGATCAATTGCTGTCCAAGATCAGGGATTTGGCAGACATGCTCATTGCAGATGGTGCTGCAGAAGATGCAGAATGTCGTGGCATGTCTGCACAAGAGAATGCAGAATCATCTGCAGCTGCACATCATCGCATGAGAAAAGATGCTTTTGAAGGTGCAGGAGAAGAATTGGGCCATGGCCCCATCAAGGTGCAGTTGAAGCAAAACACCACCATTGACTGTTACAAGGCTGGCACAGTGCAAGGTGTGCGATTTGCAAAAGGCACCATCTTCAATTGTGATGAGAATGTGGGAGATTACTATGAATGTGACACAGAAGAATATGGTGGTGTGGCTGTGTTTCCTGACATGGTGACTGTGTTGCATGGTGAAGAGAATGCAGAACATGCACCAGACATTGATCATGCCAAAGCTGATTTGAACAAAGATGACAAACTGAGTGCATATGAATTGGCACGTGCCAAAGCCATGACTCGTGCCATGGCCAGTGCAGAACAAGCAGAACATCGCAGCAATGCACAACATGCAGCCATTGCCATATCATTGCAAAAAGCTGGCAAGAAACCTTCATGAGTTGTGATGCACAATTGATTTGGGAGGCCATGCAACATGCACAAGATCGTTCTGTGCAGGCAGGAGGTGCCATTGACGACATCACGGATATTCAGAAGCAGAGCATGGATTTGCTCAAACAACATGGATTTCATGTGAACAAGGTGAGCAATGCACATGCCGAACAACAGGGTGGCCCTGTGGTGTACATGGGCAAAAAGACTGGAATGATGCATCAAGTGGCTGAAGTGGATCCTCAAGGCATGATCAATGAAGAGCCACCTGAAGAGTATGTGCGCAATCATGTGCATGCAGAAGATGCAGAAGGTGCAGTCAAGCCATCATACAATGCCATGACCCACTTGACACAAGCAGCCAATCACATTCGTCACATATTGCAAACCAATGCAGATGATGAAGCACAAGTGGAACACATCATCAGAATGGCACAGATCATATTGGGAGACAAAAAGGACTATACAGAGGCTGAGTATCGCAAAATGTTAGATGGACTGATTGTCATATTGAACAGATTCATCATGGTGCCCATGAACTAGCGGTGTTTTTGTTACTCCATCCACTTGGTAACATAGCTATGCCTAAAAAACATAAGTAATGGCCCCCCATGGGCACTGTAGATTATATTAGCACTGCACCTTGGAATGATCCTTTCAATGCATTCCCGCAATATGCACAAGTGTCTTTGAGTGGCATGGTTGTGGATGGTGATGGCACTCCTCGCTATGCTAACAATGAAGTGCTGCCCATGACATACTTTAACCCCCTGTCAACTATTAAGAACACCAATGTGGTATGCAGATTTGCAAGTGCTGATGGCATATGGCAGTTGGATTTGAGTGTGGTGTTTTTTCCTTATTATGATGGCAATCAGTGGGTGTTGGATTGTTTTGATGGTGATGGTGCTCAATTCAGCTATGACACTATGTCCAGAAGTGTGCCTTGCAAAACATTGGTAGGAAGTGATCAAGGATGGCAGATCATTTCAGGCTCTGGCATTGCAGGATTGCTCATTCTGCCTGTGACAATGGCATTGACTCCTTGGGAACACAGAAGACGCTGGGCTTCGAATGGTTAAATTGCTGGATGCATTGAATCACACTGTTTGCCGCTGATAGAACCAGCCCTTGGTGGCTGTGAGAGTGTCAATCAATGTGATGATGCTGGCATCCAGAGGGTTCAAATCATTCAATGCATACAAGCTGCCATTGTTGGGCCCTTGTGACACCAATCTCTGCAAAAAGTTCTTGAGGCCATTGTCGGCGGCCAATTGACCTTGATAAAACTGGGTGTTCTGAAAGCCAATGCTGTTCAATTGAGCACAATTGAAATCTGCAGACATGTTGATGCCCGTGAGATAACAATTGAGCAGGTTCAAAGACTGCAATGTGTCACCATTCAAATTGAGATTCATGAAGCCTGGTTCATAATGGTTGCCTGGTGACCAGTCAAAATCCATGCCTATGTACACCACATTGCCGGCATACACAGACACAATGGGCACAGTTTGTCCTGCACCATAGGCACACACCACAGCAGAAGTGGTGCGGGCCTGGCCGCCGGTGAGAAAAGGTTGATTGCTGTATGTGTTGATTTGTATTTGAGTGACTGCAGACAGGGCAGATGTGATGGCAAAGTATGACAATTGATTGCACAATGGTGTGTAGATGGTGCTGATGTTGTTCCAATTGGTGGCAGTGAGCACTGCAAAACAACTGGGACCAGTCACCACATAATCTGTGCCTTGTTGCATGACATGTGTGCAGTTGGTGTAGAAACCACTGAAACAATACATGAATGTGGACAAAGGGGTCATGCTAATGTGGCCACCAGCAACAGATTGGCATCATATGTGGCACTGTTGATGTAAGGTTTTTCATATGCAGAATCACCACTGTGGTGTGCATGATGTGCCAGTTCTCGGGCTTGAGCTTGTTCCAGCAAGTGCTGTTCAAACAGAAATCTCTTGAGTGTCTGACTGGATGGATATGCCTGGCATGGTGGCACCACCATGGGATTAACCAATCGTCCATCATGATGGCGCAGACCGGACAGGTACAAATCCACCATTTTCACTGGAAATATTTATTAAAACTGCAGTAAAATATGCAAAAAGCATGATGTATTTGGCAAAACTATGATGCTTTATCTGAAGAGACATAGCAGATCATAAGAAGAAACACTGAGAAATACTGCAATACTCACAAATAGAAGTTGACCAGTGAGGCGATTCAGCCATAATATTCATATGATCAATGCAGCCAATCCCCATGCCCACCCATTGCTACCTGCCACTCCAGTAGGCCTGCCTGTAGAAACCTACCTATCCTTATCAGATACAGCACGAGCATTATACAATGCTGTGTTCGACTACTGCACCTATGCTGCAGATCCCCAGTACCGTACATTGCATGCATTCCGCAACCGCATTGCTCGCATCGAGAATTGCGCAGAACGGGACATTCTCATTGCTTACTTCAATAGCGATCCTGCCATACATGATCACAACATGCAAGTGCCAGCATGGCAATACTTTGCAGACCCCTACTGAACATGCAACGTCTATTATCCGCGTTGCAGGATAATCGTTGTATGATCGTTTGCAGACAACTATTATCCCCGTTAGCAGATAATGCTTCATGCGCGTCATATGCACACATGTGATATGCACGTGAACTCATCATACCAAGCATGCATGGAGCAATACATGTCGGACATGCAATGCAGCATCATGGCAGCAGTGCATGCACGTGTCGCGCACTGTGTCACAGATGCACAGTTGTTGTCATGTGTGCGCCACATGATACGCATGCATGCACATGACATGACACATGCGCGCAACTGGCATATGCACAGTGCATTGCATCATGTGAACTGCAAACATTGCATGCGTGCATTGCGTGCATACCTGTACGATTGGATCACATTGCAATTGGCCATGCATTATGCATAAGTAAATGCATGGACATATTGATTGCATGTGCAGCACCTTGGTTCTTCATATGTTGTGGCAGCATTTGGCTGGCATGCACCATTCATGATCTATTCTTCAAAAAGTAAATCATTGTAACTGCTTCATAACATTAGTCATTGTAACTACTTGATATGACTAGTGGATGTAACTTGTTCATATTGCAGGTTTGCTAAATGGTTGAAAATGATAACACATACCTAAACACTTGTCATTCAACATACATTGTAGTTTGTTCATAACCAACAATCCAACTGTTGTTCATACTCAACACCTTTACGCGTAAAGTAGCGGTCCAGAGCCCCCCTCTCCTCTCTTAATTCGCAAGATGGTGCTGCTGTCCCTAACTTATCCATATAGTATAAAGGCATTGCAGATTTGGTCCATAACAAAATATAGTAAGTTTTGTATTGAACAAACTGCCAAATCCATTATAATAGTAGTATGTTAAATAAATCAAACCAAAAACAATACCAACAACTATACAAACAATTTGAAAAAGCATTTTGGAAAATGTATAACTTTACTGAAAAGCATAAAGTAGAAGGTATTGAGGAAAGTGTGCATTTAATTGAAAGTATAGATATGTGGGGTATAGAAGTGGAAGGGTGTATTGATTTGAATAAAGAAAATACAGAATTAAGGGCCAAATTGGAGGCAGTTTAAAATATATGCAAACCAAAATCAAATTGAAAATGGACACTAAAACTGATACCTATTATAAAGGCTACATCAAAACTGAAACATTCAAAAAGGGCACTATTTTTAATGCTGTATGGGATGGTAGTTTGTATAATGTGAATGTGAAAAATGGACCTACAATTATATTTGAGAAAAGTGATGTTTTGGTGTTGAAAAAAAAGTAAATTTCTAATAGAATATAAAAATGAAAATTAATAAAAATGAATTGAAGGTTGGTTACATATTTGAAGGTAGTGAGGGTAGTGATGAAATTGTAGTGCATATTGATAAAGATGATGGGATGGTTTATTGTAGACATTTAGAGGAAGATGGTAATAGATATAAAATTGAAAGGGATGGAAGTATTAAAGTTTGAGGTTGACAAAATATTAAATTACAGATATAATATAGGTATGTTAAATAAAAATAGTAAATTGATATGTGATAAGTTAAAATTGATTGGTAATTTGTTAGATGAAGTGGAGGAGGTGTATGAGAATTGTGGTAGAAGGATTGATAGAAAGGAAGTGGTGGAGGAGTGGGATAGTATTGTTTTAGATTTTGAGTATTTGTATTATGTGATGAAAAAGGATTATAAGAAGTTTGATGATGATGGTGTGGTGTTGAAAAGTATAAGTGGTAAGGGGTTAGAAGATTAATTTGTAGTTGACAAAATATTAAATTACAGATATAATATAAAAATGAAAATTAATAATAGAGAATTGAATAAGAAAGTTAGGGAATTGTTTGTTAAGAAATTGAATATGGAAGGTTATGATGGTAGTGTTAAAGTTAAATGTAATTGTGAGAGGTATAATAATGAATTGTGTAATGGTTATAAGATTGTGTGGAAGAGTTATGGATGGTTTGGATATGAAAAGGTTTGGAGATATATTGTAGAAGAAATTAATAAAATTGATAGTGGTTGGGTATTGTTAGAAAGTGCAAGTTGGAGGGGAGATGGTAATGTGTGGGGAATGAGTAAAGAATATAGAAATTTGGAGTTGACAAAATAAGCAATTCCAATATAATAAGGAGTATGATGAAAACAAAGATTGTAAAAGTATTAACTAAATTGAAACAAGATGCTGAATTGGATATGAAAGAGAGTTTGGAGAGTGGATGTGGAGAGGGAGATGGATTGGAGGATGTGTATCCTTATTTGCAGAGTATAGTTAAGAT
>Ga0187842_1000253_pt1 | contig 28532 bp, 23 predicted proteins | sample SpaLakP09_SKY_41_FD_134514 | JGI IMG/M metagenome (GOLD analysis project Ga0187842, IMG submission 134514) | Oligotrophic lake water microbial communities from Sparkling Lake, Wisconsin, USA - SP09_SKY_41 | ecosystem: Environmental > Aquatic > Freshwater > Lake | place: USA: Sparkling Lake... | reverse complement strand
GGCCGGTGCACCGGCCATCCTCACCCTGACACTGGCAAGACTGGCCAATGCATCCAGTCAGGCCGGCATTGCGCTGGGCGGCGTGCTATCGAGTTTCAGCCTGATGGTCGCCATGGCCATCATGGTGGCCAGCTTCCGCGTTTCGCTCGACGACTGGCTACGCCACATCCTGCCCGCCGACCTGTATATCAGCAGTACCAGCGCTGGCAATACGGCAGGCCTGCATCCGGCAGAACAGCAGGCCCTGGCCGCCCTGCCGGGCGTGGAGACGGCTGATTTCCTGCGCGTGAGCGCCGTTTCGCTTGATCCGGCCCGCCCGGCAGTGGCACTAATGGCGCGCCATGTTGATGCGGCCCAGCCCGAGCGCTCGCTGGCCATGGTGGGCAACATTGTAGTGCCCGCCGCCGATGCGCCGCCGCCAGCCTGGATATCCGAGGCCATGGTGGACCTGTACGGCATGAAGGTGGGCCAGCACATCGAACTGCCGCTGAACGGACAGCGCCATGCTTTCACGGTAGGCGGGATCTGGCGCGACTATGCCCGCCCCACCGGGACTATCCAGATACGGCTGGAAGACTACCGCAAGCTGACCGGCGATCAGGATGCCAGCAATGCAGCGCTATGGCTGCGCGCTGGCGCCAAAGCCAGCGATACGGAAGCCGCGCTCAAACGCCTGCCCTTCGCCACTGCGCTTGACGTCAGCCTGCCTTCCGACATCCGCGCCATGAGCATGACCATCTTCGACCGCAGCTTTGCCATTACCTACCTGCTGGAAGCCATCGCCATCGTCATCGGCCTGTTCGGCGTGGCGGCCACCTTCTCGGCGCAAACGCTGGCACGGGCACGCGAGTTCGGCATGCTGCGCCATGTGGGCCTGACGCGGCGGCAGATTCTGGCCATCCTCGCCATTGAAGGCGGCTCGCTCACCGGCCTGGGTATCGTCACAGGCTTTGTGCTGGGCTGGTTCATCAGCCTGATACTGGTGTTCGTGGTGAATCCGCAGTCCTTCCACTGGACCATGCAGCTGCACATGCCATGGCCGCTACTGGGCAGTGTGGCCGCCCTGCTGCTAGGCGCTGCGGCGCTGACGGCCCTGTTCGCGGGACGGCAAGCGCTGTCTGGCGGCCCAATACGCGCTGTCAGGGAGGATTGGTAATGAAAGCACTCTGCAAACTGCAGGCGCGCGGACTGCTGCGCAAACTGGCAGCCCAAGCGCTGATTGCACTGTTGGCCCTGACCGGTCCGGGCTACACAGCGCAAGCCGCAGCGCCCGTATTCCCTCCCGTGCTGCCACTGAAAGCTGGCAAGGCCTTGAGCTTCCCTGCCGATACCGGTGCCCACCCCGACTACAAGACAGAATGGTGGTACGCCACCGGTTGGCTCAACACGCCGGACGGCAAACCACTCGGTTTTCAGGTGACTTTCTTCCGCAGCGCCACCACCCATGACCGCGCCAACCCGAGCCAGTTCGCGCCTAAGCAAATCATCATCGGCCATGCAGCCATTGCCGATCCCGCGCGCGGCCAGCTATTGCATGACCAGCGCAATGGCCGCGAGGGCTTTGGCCTGTCTTACGTCAAACAGGGCAATACCGATATCAAACTCGATGACTGGAGCATGCAGCGCCAGACCGATGGCAGCTACCGGGTGCAGCTCAATGCTGCCAGCTTCCAGCTCGATCTCACGCTTGCAGCTACCCAGCCGCGCCTGTTGCAGGGAGAAGGCGGCTATTCGCGCAAGGGCGCCGATCCCCTTTCAGCCAGCTACTACTACAGCGAGCCGCAACTGCGCACCACTGGCCACCTGACCCGTGGCGGCCAGCGGGTGGCAGTGAATGGCAGTAGCTGGCTCGATCACGAGTGGTCCAGCCAGGTATTGAGCGACGACGCTGCGGGCTGGGACTGGGTAGGCGCCAATTTGTCCGACGGCGGCGCGCTGATGGCATTCCAGATTCGCAACAAGGCCGGTGCTAAACTATGGTCGCACGCGACATGGCGCGATCCATCCGGTAAGATCACACAGTTTTTGCCTGAACAGGTCAGTTTTACGCCGCAGCGGCGCTGGCGTTCGCCCCGTACCGGTGCCGAATATCCAGTGGCGACGCGGCTTACGACCGGCAGCAGCGTGTGGCAGATTGCGCCCCTGATGGATGATCAGGAGCTTGATTCGCGCCGCTCTACCGGCGCCGTGTACTGGGAAGGCGCCGTGACGCTGGCGCGGGACGGCAAACCGGCTGGCCATGCCTATCTGGAGATGACAGGCTATGTGCAAGCGATAAAATTCTGACACGGCGCGCCAAGGCGGACTGTATCAAATTGGCCACAATTTAGAGACGTACTACAGGCAGACAATAAGCAGACAGCAGCATCGTCTACACCGTAACACTATCAACAACTAGCACACGATGACCACTAGCACCACCGCAGCCAGCGCCGCACCAGCCGCCGCACCATCGACCACGCGCGAAGCCAAAAAGGGCAGCCTCGCCACTTTGCGTGGCCTGGCGCCCTTCCTCGCCCCCTACAAAAAGCAGTTCGCCATGGCCGGGGTTGCGCTGGTAGTAGCCGCCGGCTCGACGCTGGCCATTCCCGCCGCCTTCAAACAGATGATCGATCTGGGCTTTGGCGGCGCCGGTGCAAAAAGCATACAGCACGTCGATCTGGTGTTCCTCGCCCTGTTTGGACTGGCCACGCTGCTGGCCCTGGCCACGGCGGCACGCTTCTACACGGTTTCGTGGCTGGGCGAACGGGTCACGGCCGATATCCGCCGTGCGGTCTACCAGCACGTGGTGACGCAAAGCCCGGAATTCTTCGAAACCACCCAGACCGGCGAGGTACTGTCGCGCATTACCACCGACACCACGCTGATCCAGGCGGTGGTGGGCACCAGTATCTCCATGGCCCTGCGTAACGTGCTGCTGTTTATCGGCGGCCTGATCATGCTGTTTGTTACCAGCATTAAGCTCTCGTCCATCATCATCGGCCTGCTGGTACTGACGGTGCTGCCTATCGTGATGTTCGGCCGCCGCGTGCGCAAGCTGTCGCGCGATTCGCAGGACCGCATTGCCGACGCCTCCGCCATGGCCGGTGAAATCCTCAACGCCATGCCGACGGTGCAGGCCTTCACCCACGAAAAACTCGAAGCCAGCCGCTTCGGCGCATCGGTCGAAAGCGCCTTCGGCACCGCCATGCGCCGCATCCGCGCACGCGCCTTCCTGACCATGCTGGCCATAGTGCTGGTGTTCGGCACCATCGTCTTCGTGCTGTGGCTGGGCGCCCACGCGGTGCTGGCCGGGACCATGACGGGCGGCGATCTGGGCCAGTTCATCCTGTATGCCTCCATCGTCGCGGGCGCCATCGGTGCCCTGTCTGAAGTGATGGGCGAAGCGCAGCGCGCTGCCGGCGCCACCGAGCGCCTGCTGGAACTGATTTCCGTAAAATCCAAGATCGAGTCGCCAGCCCAGCCCTTGCCGCTACCCCCGCGTGCCGAATCCGGCGCGGCCCTGAGCCTGCAGGATGTAGGTTTCAGCTACCCGTCGCGCCCCGATACGGCCGCGCTGCAGCACCTGACGCTCGATATCAAACCGGGCGAAACGGTGGCCGTGGTCGGTCCTTCCGGTGCCGGTAAAACCACCCTGTTCCAGCTGTTCCTGCGCTTCTACGATCCGCAGTCTGGCAGCATCAAGCTCGATGGCGTGGACATTACCCGCCTCGACCTGCACGCACTGCGCGGCGCCATCGGCATCGTGCCGCAGGATACCGTGATCTTCTCCGCCGACGCGATGGAAAACATCCGCTACGGCCGCGCCGACGCCAGCGACGAAGAAGTGATCGCCGCCGCCAAGCTGGCTGCCGCACATGAATTCATCGAACGCCTGCCGCAAGGCTACCAGTCCTTCCTCGGCGAGCGCGGCGTGCGCCTGTCCGGCGGCCAGCGTCAGCGTATCGCCATTGCCCGCGCCCTGCTGAAGAACCCTGCGCTGCTGCTGCTGGACGAGGCCACCAGCGCACTCGACGCGGAATCGGAACGTCTGGTACAGGCAGCGCTGGAGGCGGCCATGGTGGGCCGTACCACCGTCATCATTGCCCACCGTCTGGCGACGGTACAACGGGCCGACCGCATCATCGTGATGGAAGATGGTCGCGTAGTGGAAACCGGCACCCACAAATCGCTGGTAGAACTGGGCGGCATCTACGCCAATCTGGCGGCGCTGCAGTTCCACCACGTTCAGGCCGGCCACTAGGCGGCCGTGCGCCAACAGATAGGGGAATGCCGTGACCGATGCCGAACTGCGTGCCAGCTGTACTACTCACCTGCCCGGTCACCGCGCCCCTACGCCGGCCCAGCTGTTTGCCGCCATGGGCACATGGTGCGCCGAGCACGGCGTTGCCCACGACGTCTATGGCAGTGGTGCGCTGATACAGGATCTGGAAGACAAGCTGGCTACGCTGCTGGGCTTTGAATCAGCACTGTTCTGCATCACCGGCACCATGACGCAGGCGACGGCCCTACGGCTGGCCTGCGATGAACGCGGCAGCCGCCTGGTGGCGCTGCACCCCACCTCCCACATCTTGCGCCACGAGCGCAGCAACCACAGCCTGTTCGGACACTTTCAGGCCTTGCAGGTTGGCGATCCGCATCGTCCGTGGAGCGTGGGCGAACTAGAAGCCATACCGGACCAGCTGGGCGCTGCCACGCTGGAACTGCCGATGCGCGAAATCGGCGGCCAGTGCCAGAGCTGGGATGAGCTGGAAGCCATCAAGCAGCACTGCCGTAGCCAAAACATCCACCTGCATCTGGACGGTGCACGCCTGTGGGAGTGCACCAGTGCCTACGGCCGCAGCGCTGCCGAGATCGCGCACGGCTTCGATTCCGTCTATGTCTCGCTCTACAAGGGCATAGGCGGCATGGGCGGCGCTGTCCTGCTGGGCAAAGCCGGTTTCGTCGCCAAGGCGCAGGAATGGTTCCGCCGCCAGGGCGGCAATGTCTATCAGCGCACGCCATATGTGGTGACCGCGGCCATGCAGCTGGAACAGCGGCTGGCCGCCATGCCCGTCTATTTCGCCCGCACCGTATGGCTGTACGAAACCCTGCGCGAGTTCCCCCTGCTGACGCCCAACCCAGCGTGGCCGCAAGCCAGCATGCTGCATCTGCATTTGCCGGTTAGCCGCGAGCAGGCCAGCGAGATCCGTAACCGCATCGCCAGCGAACATGGCATCTGGCTGTTCAACGCTGCCAACCATGCCGCTCTGCCCGGACACAGCTATGTCGAACTGTATATCGGCGATAATCTGCTCAATCTGCCCGACCAGCGCGTGCGCGACATTCTGGCGCTATGGTCCGATGCATTGGCTGCCGCCGGCGCACGATAATCGGGCCAGTGCAGCGCAGTGCTGTTACACTGCGCGCCTTTCTGATTGAATGACACCACCATGACCTTCCAAGCTCTCGGCCTGATCGAACCGCTACAGCGTAATCTTGAAGCGCTGGGCTACAAGCAGCCCACACCAGTGCAGCAACAGGCGATACCGGCCGTGCTGGCCGGACGCGACATCATGGCCGCCGCGCAGACCGGCACCGGCAAAACCGCCGCCTTCGCCCTGCCCCAGTTGCAGAAGCTGCTGTTGGAGGGCATGACGGCACCCAAAGCCGTGCGTACGCTGGTGCTGGTGCCCACGCGCGAACTAGCGGAGCAGGTGTACCAGAGCTTCCGCAGCTACGGCGGCAACCTGCCGTTAAAATGCGCCGTTGCCTACGGTGGTGTGCCGATCGAAGGCCAGATCAGCAAACTGCGCAAAGGGCTGGACGTGCTGGTGGCAACCCCGGGCCGTCTGCTGGACCTGCACGATCAGGACGCCATCAGCTTCGAACTGCTGCAGACGCTGGTGCTCGATGAGGCCGACCGTATGCTTGATCTGGGCTTCGAGCGCGATCTCGACATTCTGCTGGCGGCCATGCCCAAACAGCGCCAAACCTTGCTGTTCTCGGCTACCTTCTCGGACGCCATCCGCCAGCTGGCCAACGGCATGCTGCGCGATCCGGTTGCGATACAGGTTAGCGCCAGTAACACCACCACCAAAACTGTGCGCCAGTGGCTGATCCCCACCGACAAGCGCAGCAAGCCTGAACTGCTGCTGCATCTGCTGAAAAAGCACCGCTGGGGTCAGGTACTGATCTTCGTTAAAACCCGCAAAGGCGTTGAAGCACTCATCAAGACCCTGCAGGAACAAGGCTACACGGCCGATGCCATTCATGGCGACAAGACCCAGCCCATGCGCCTGCGCGCGCTCGACCGGTTCAAGCGGCGCGAAGTGCAGCTGCTGGTAGCTACCGACGTGGCAGCGCGCGGCCTTGATATCGAAGCGCTGCCGCAGGTGCTCAACTTCGACCTGCCCACCGTAGCGGAAGATTATGTGCACCGTATCGGCCGTACTGGCCGTGCCGGCATGGAAGGCGAAGCCTTTTCACTGGTGTGTGCTGATGAAGTGGATCTGCTCAAGGCGATCGAAAGCCTGATCGGCAAGGTACTGCCACGCACGGAAGAAGCCGGCTTCGAAGCCGAGCACCGTGTGCCGGAAACAGGCGCAAAAGGCGCCGCCATTGCCGCCGCCAAGCAGGCTGCTGCCGAAGCGCCACGCAAGAAGCGTGCGTTCACAGGGCCGCCTGGTGGCCGCAGCGCCGCGCTGGCGCAGCAAAACGGCAAATCGCCAGGATCAGCCCAGCAAGGCGGCAAGCCTGCCGCAGGTGCCAAAACTGGCGCTGGCCGCCCCGCCAGCCCGCGCACTGCCGCCAGCAAACCTGCCAGCGCAGGCACCGTCATCGTCAGCGCAGGCCGTGGCGCCAAATCGCTGGCGCGGGCCGCCGGCAAAGCCCAGGCGCAAGGCAATCCGCGCCGTGGCAAAGGCAGCGGGCGCTGAACAGCGCCCTGCAACCACGGCTGCTAAAATAGCAGGTTTTCCGGTTCGGCGAGCCGGGCGTTTTTTGGAGCATTGAATGCAGCAATATCAGGAACTGATCCAGACCGTGATCGACACGGGCAGCTGGCAAGACAACCGCACCGGCATCCGTACCCTGAGCGTACCGGGCGCCATGATGCGCTTCGATCTGCAGCAGGGCTTCCCCGCCGTGACCACCAAGAAGCTGGCCTTCAAATCCGTGGTGGGCGAACTGTGCGCCTTCCTGCGCGCGTCGCGCAGCGCTGCCGACTTCCGCGCGCTTGGCTGCAAGGTGTGGGACCAGAATGCCAACGAAAACCAGCAATGGCTGACCAACCCTTACCGTCTGGGCGAGGATGACCTGGGCCCCGTGTACGGGGTGCAGTGGCGCCAGTGGCCCGGTTTCAAGCTGATCGATCTGGACCAGCCGGCCCAGATCGCCGATGCACAGAAAAATGGCTTCCGCCTGATTTCCCAGTTCGACGATGGCGGTGTGCCCAAAGTGCTGCTGCATAAATCCATCGACCAGCTGCGCGAATGTCTGGACACCATCGTCAACAACCCGTCCAGCCGCCGCATCCTGTTCCATGGCTGGAATCCGGCCGTGCTCGATGCCGTCGCCCTGCCTGCCTGCCATCTGCTGTACCAGTTCATCCCGAATCCCACTACGCGCGAACTGAATATGTGCCTGTACGTGCGCAGCAATGACCTCGGCCTGGGCACGCCTTTCAATCTGGCCGAAGGCGCCGCGCTGATGCATCTGGTGGGCCGCCTCACCGGCTACCAGCCGCGCTGGTTCAGCTACTTCATTGGCGACGCCCACATATACGAGAACCACATGGAAATGGTGACGGAGCAGCTGACCCGCACGCCGTTCCCGGCACCGCAGCTGCGCATCAGCGAGCGCGTGCCCGATTTCGCCGTCACCGGAAAATACCAGCCAGAGTGGCTGGAGCTGGTGCAGCCGTCCGACTTCACGCTGGAAGGCTATCAGCACCATGCGCCTATCACGGCGCCGATGGCGGTATGACGCGGCTGGACTTCATTCCCGGCACGCTGTGCGATGCCAGAATGTGGTCCCGCGTACTGCCGCTCCTCGGTGCGCAGTACGACTGCCACCACGTGCCGCTATATGAAGCAGCGACACGCCAGCAAATGCATGAAGTGATCGTCCGCCATAGCGCACCGCAGGCCCATCTGGTGGGCTTCTCGCTGGGCGCCTATCTGGCCATCGAATACGCGCTGCAATATCCCGAGCGGGTGCGGTCGCTGGTGCTGATTGCCAATTCCGCACGCGGCCTGAGCGCTGCCGAAATCCAGACGCGCCAGCGCATCATCCCCATGCTGGAACGTACGCCCTACATGGGCATCAGCCGCATCCGCCTGCGCGAGATACTCCACCCCGGCCATCTCGATGACGAAGACACTGTCGCCATCATCCAGCAGATGGCACTGGATCTGGGCAAAGATGTACTGCTGGCCCAGTTCACCGCATCGATGGAACGCCCCGACCTGATGGAGCAACTGGGCCGTATCCGCTGCCCAGTGCTGCTGATCGGCGCGCAGCAGGACCAGCTGGTCGATCCCGCCGATCTGGTCGAGATGCAGACCCGTTTCCCTGCCGCGCGCCTTGTGCTGCATGAAGGTTCCGGCCATATGCTGCCGCTGGAACTGGCGCACGCAGTCAGCCGCGATCTGCATCAATTTCACGCCACACTGGCGGCAGCGGCAGTGTCCGCAGCCTGAGATTTCGACGATAATAACGCCTCACCTTAGTCCCGTACGCCATGAGCTCCTTAACCATCATCGTCGCCACCGACGCCCAGCGCGGCATCGGCATCAACAACACCCTGCCGTGGAAGCTGCCGGAGGATCTGGCGCACTTCAAACGCACCACCAGCGGCCACCCCATCATCATGGGCCGCAAGACCTTTGATTCCATCGGCCGTCCGCTGCCCAACCGCCGCAACATCGTCATCACCCGCAACGGCGCGTGGCGGCATGAAGGCGTGGAAGTGGTGACGTCGGTAGAACAGGCCATAGCCCTGCTGAATGGCGCCGAAGGCTTTGTCATCGGCGGCGCCGAAATCTACCGCCAGACGCTGCCGCTGGCGCAGCGCTTGATTATTACCGAAATCGCCGCCACCTACGCCTGCGACGCTTTCTTCCCCGAACCCGACGCTGCCATATGGCAGGAAACGGAACGGGAAAATCACGTTTCCGAAAACATGAAACTGTCATACGCTTTTGTTACACTGCGCCGCAAGGCCGCAATTGCTCAATAATTTTTAACTTAAAGGCAACACAACATGTCTAGTGATGGTTTTCACGTTCACGGCCCGCATGATCACGCGGTAGAACACGCTGCCCATGGCAGCGATGATTTTTCCAATAACATTGCCGTAATGACGGCAATTCTGGCCACGGTAGGCGCCATGTTCGGCTACCTGGGGGCGCGACCCAGAACGATGCCGCCCTGTTCAAGAATAACGCGGCCATCGACAAGACTCAGGCGGCAAATAGCTGGAACTACTATCAGGCCAAGTCGAGCAAGCAGAATCTGGCCGAACTGGCCATGACCCTGCCCGGCGTCGATCCGAAGAAGTACGAAGCCGAAGTAGCGCGCTACAAGCACGAAAAGGAAGACATCAAGAAGGATGCGGAAAAGTGGGAGGACTCCTCGAAAGAGTGGAACCACAAGTCGGATGAAGCCATGCACGAACACCACCAGTGGGCGCTGGCGACGACGGCCGAGCAGATCGCCATTTCGCTGGCCGCGATCACCCTGCTGACCCGCAAGAAATGGATGATGGGCCTGGCCTACGGTGTCGCTGGCGTGGGTATTGCGCTGGGTGCCTTTGCATGGCTGCATGTAGATCCGATCGGCCAGCTGCTGGCCAAGCTCGGTGGCGCAGCTGCTGGTCACTAATTCCGGCCGGCATTTTAGGCCAGCAAGCCGTGCCGCTGTGCGTCACAGGCGGCCGCTGGCTGGCCGTTTTAGAGCAGCCCCCCAATTTTTTGCGGATTTGCATGATGTTTTTTCCCGCAGAGGCCCCATTTCTGCGAGAATCCCGTTCTTCTTTTTTTGCGCGACTGCCCGCTTGCTGTCGCACCCTAGTCCGCCCCTCAACTTTTGCGTCAGGGGCGGCTTGCTTTTTTGGAGACATGTATGAAATTTCGTTTCCCCATCGTCATCATTGACGAGGATTTCCGTTCCGAGAACACGTCCGGTCTGGGCATACGCGCCCTCGCCGATGCGATGGAAAAAGAAGGCATGGAGGTGGTGGGCGTTACCAGCTACGGCGATCTGTCCCAGTTCGCCCAGCAGCAGTCGCGCGCGTCGGCCTTCGTGCTGTCCATCGACGATGAAGAATTCGGTTCCGGCTCGGCTGAAGAAACCGACCACGCGCTGAAATCGCTGCGCGCTTTCGTCGAAGAAATCCGCTACAAGAACGCCGACATCCCTATCTATCTGTACGGCGAAACCCGCACCTCGCGCCACATCCCTAACGATATCCTGCGCGAACTGCACGGCTTCATCCACATGTTCGAAGATACGCCGGAATTCGTGGCGCGCCACATCATCCGCGAAGCCAAATCCTATCTGGACGGCCTGTCGCCGCCGTTCTTCCGCGCGCTGGTGCACTACGCCAACGACGGTTCCTACTCCTGGCACTGCCCCGGCCACTCGGGCGGCGTGGCATTCCTGAAATCGCCTATCGGCCAGATGTTCCACCAGTTCTTTGGCGAGAACATGCTGCGCGCCGACGTCTGCAATGCAGTGGAAGAACTGGGCCAGCTGCTCGACCACACGGGTCCGGTGGCTGCCTCGGAGCGCAATGCTGCGCGCATCTTCAATGCCGACCATTGCTATTTCGTTACCAACGGCACGTCCACCTCCAACAAGATGGTGTGGCACTCGACGGTGGCGCCGGGCGACATCGTGGTGGTGGACCGTAACTGCCACAAATCGATACTGCACTCCATCATCATGTGCGGCGCCATCCCGGTGTTCCTGATGCCTACCCGTAACCATCTGGGCATCATCGGTCCCATTCCGCTGGAAGAGTTCTCGATGGAAAGCATCCAGCGTAAGATCGAAGCCAATCCGTTCGCCCGCGAAGCCGTGAACAAGAAGCCGCGCATCCTGACCATCACCCAGTCCACCTACGACGGTGTGCTGTACAACGTGGAAACCCTGCGCGAACTGCTGGACGGCAAGATCGATACCCTGCACTTCGACGAAGCCTGGCTGCCGCACGCCACCTTCCACGATTTCTACAAGGACATGCACGCCATCGGCAAGGACCGTCCGCGCGCCAAGGAATCGATGATCTTCTCCACCCAGTCCACCCACAAGCTGCTGGCTGGCCTGTCGCAGGCCTCGCAGGTGCTGGTGCGCGAGTCGGAGTCCGTCAAGCTGGACCGCGACGCTTTCAACGAAGCCTATCTGATGCACACCTCCACCTCGCCGCAATACTCGATTATTGCTTCGTGCGACGTGGCGGCAGCCATGATGGAAGCGCCGGGCGGCACCTCGCTGGTGGAGGAATCCATCGTCGAAGCGCTGGACTTCCGCCGCGCCATGAAGAAGATCGATCAGGAATGGGGCAAGGACTGGTGGTTCCAGGTGTGGGGTCCGGACGACTTCGCCGAAGACGGCATCGGTTCGCGCGAAGACTGGATCATCCGCGCCGAAGACGACTGGCACGGTTTCGGCAAGCTGGCGCCGGGCTTCAACATGCTGGACCCGATCAAGGCCACCATCGTCAATCCTGGCCTGTCGCTGGACGGCCAGTTCGACGAAACCGGTATCCCTGCATCCATCGTCACCAAGTATCTGGCCGAGCACGGCGTCATCATCGAGAAGTGCGGCCTGTACTCGTTCTTCATCATGTTCACCATCGGCATTACCAAAGGCCGCTGGAACACCCTGCTGACCGCGCTGCAGCAGTTCAAGGACGATTACGACAAGAACCAGCCGATGTGGCGCATCCTGCCGGAATTCGCGGCTGCCAATCCGACCTACGAGAAAATGGGCCTGCGCGACCTGTGCCAGCAGATCCACGATTTCTACAAGGCTTACGATGTGGCACGCCTGACGACGGAAATGTACCTGTCCGACATGATTCCGGCCATGAAGCCTTCGGAAGCGTTTGCCAAGATGGCGCACCGCGAAATCGAGCGCGTCGCCATCGACGAACTGGAAGGCCGTATCACGTCCATCCTGCTGACGCCTTATCCGCCGGGTATTCCACTGCTGATTCCGGGCGAGCGCTTCAACAAGACCATTGTTGACTACCTGCGCTTTGCGCGCGACTTCAACGAACGCTTCCCCGGCTTCGAAACGGACGTACACGGCCTGGTCAAACGTGAAGTGGATGGCAAGCGCGGCTACTTCGTCGACTGCGTCAAGCAATAACTTTTCGCCCTGCATAAAATTCCGCTCCGCGCAAGCCGGGCGGCATTTTTATTTTTCAGGCAAAAATATCCAGCCCCTCAGTTACAGTTTGAAATAATTTCGCCTGCAACCTTTACACGCCCCCGAATAGACAGCCTCGCCCAGCTCAACTAGCCTAATGCTTTGTCCACCACACAAGGAGTCTTGCCATGAGTACCACAGAAGGTTTCAAGTTCGTCATCACGAATGGCGCTGTGACCGCTATGTCACGCGTTGATGGCACGCATACGGCTAATCTGCATCTGCCCAGCAATGCGACGTTCAGTGTTTCCGGCAGCACTGTCACGGAAACCCTTACCGGCACCAAGGGCACGGAAACCCTGCAGTTTGTGCAGGATGCCAGCGACGCCACGCTGTATCACCTGGGTTCCGACGTGCAGACCTTCAACGCGGGCAGCAGCGGCAGTGCCTACACCTTCACCATCACCAATGGCGCGGTCACCGGCATTGAGCATGTGCTGGGGACGAAATCGCATAGCGAGCCGATAGACCCGACCAGCAAGTATGTGGTGGGCAGCGATGGCAAGATCGTTGAAACCAGTGTGCATGACAACGTTGTCGAAACCGTCACCTATGTGGCAGGCAGCACGGCTGGCCAGTACGTCGTCGCTTCGGACGCGCGCAGCTTCGTGCAGGCCGGCAGCGCTACCACCCTGCTTGATGTGGAAGGCTGCGATCGCGCCAAGTTCACCATCGACGCCAGCGGCGCGGTAACGCAAGTGCAGCAGGTCAAGTTCGACGGCAGCGCCAGCACCCTGACGGTAGGTAGCAACACCACCTATAAGCAGCTGGAAGCGGGCTATGTGGTGGAAATACACACGCGCGGCAGCCATACCAGCTACGAAGTCTTCCACGACGGCAATGGCGACGGCGTCTACACCGAAGTAGCCCACGGCAGCGGCAGCACGGTCGATCTGGTAGGCCTCAAGGCGCAGATCAATGGCACCATAGACACCCTGTTGTAAACCGTCACGCCAAGTTCGGAGGCAGGCCGCGCAAGCAGTTCGCCGCCTGCCTCTTTTCATGCTGGCGCTTAGGCAGCTACCGCCAGCGTCAGAGTCGCAACATAGCCATCGCTGGCGTTGCCAGTCATCGTCGCCATCTGCAGTGCATAGCCATCGCTGAAGATGTTGTCCGTTGCATAGCTGATCTGGGCCAGATTTCGCACACTGGTGCTATAGCCCGTGGTTGCATACACCTCGTTCAGCGTCGCCATCGGGAAGGTAAACTGGGAAGTCTTGATGCGGTTGGCCGCGCTGACACTCTTGGCCAGCGAGGGATAGACTTCAAAGTGCACGTGCGGCATGCGGCCCGAATAGCAGCCGGGGAATATGCTCTGGAAGGTCACACCGCCGCTGCTGTCAGCCACCTGTACACCACGCAGATAGTTCTGCGAGCTTACACCGCTCGAATACAGCGAATAGTTGCCGTCGCGGTCGCAGTGCCACAGGTACACGGCGCAATCCGTCAGCGCCGCACAACTACCATTGGCATTCACGATCTGCAGTTTGATGGTCAGCGGAACACCTGCCGCCGTACCTGACATGCCATTGAAACTGCTGCGGATATCGCTGCGCACAACGCCCAGCTGGTTCAGGACGTTAACCACGCCGCTGCTGTTGCTGTTGGTGCCATCGCCCGGATACGGACCGCCCGTTTCTTCAGGAATCACGCTGCACGAACTGCTGCCTGGCGTAGTGCTGGTGCCTGGTGTCGTGGTGGCGCCGGGCGTCGTCGTACTGCCGCCAGTGGTGTCGCCAGCGGTGGTAGTACTGGCACCGGCCGAAGTGCTACTGGCGCCGCCGCAACTGGCCAGCGGCAAGGCCGTAGCGCCCGCCAACAGCCAGCGCAGCGTCTGGCGGCGGTCGCTGCCCAGCTTCAGCATGGTGCTGAGGTCTTCGCCCAGGCTATGGCCATGGGCTATGTCGTCTTGAGTCATAGGCGATCCTGTTTAAACGGTGGTATTTACCAGATTGCCGCTGCTGCCGCGGTCTTCCACTTTGCTGGCGAGCGCCTGCAGGAAAGCCGTCAGCTTGCCGCTGGTGTCCGAACTGCTGGTGCTACTGCTGCTGTCAGTACTGCCTGAACTGTCCGTGCTGCTGGTACTGCTGCTCACGCCCAACTTATCGAGCAAATTGGCAAAGCTGCTTTTGAGCTCACTCACTGCATCACTACTGCTGCTGTCGCTGCTGCTACCGTCGCTGGAACCCGAGGTAAGCTTGGACAACAAGCTGTGCAAGTCCGACTCCAAGCGTCCCGGTCCGCCTGCACCCGGACCGCCGCCCTGTCCATCGCCGTATGGCGGTGCGTCGCTGCTATTGCTGCTATTGCTACCGGCGCTGCTCTGGGCATGCATCGCGCCCATCAGACTTTGCAGGAAGCTGCCCAGCGCATCCGTCACGCTGTCACTGCTGGAGCTGGTGCTGTCGCTGCTGCTGGCGCTGCTGGTACTGGTGGTAGTACCCGACAGACTGGAGTCGTCGATACCGATGGACTTCAGGGCGTCGGCAATTGCCGAAGCAAAGCCGCCCCCTTCGGGTGGCTTGGGAGGTGGCGCACCACGGCTCGCTTCGGTGCTGCCGCTGGCACCACTGCTCAGGCGGCTGAGAAAACTTAACTGGCTGGTGCTGCTACTGCTCAGGGCATTGATAGACATCATTCACTCCTAAAGGTGGGACAGCGGTTCAAGAACGAGGCTGCGGCGCTGCCGGGCGTTCAGCAAACTTCTTGCGCTGCTCCGGATTCAGCACCGCCAGTAATTTCTGCTCGGTACGCACATGCTGCAGGGCGATATTCGCCATCGCGGTAGCGGCATCTTTCGCCAGCGCTGCGGCTTTGGCATCGTCATATTTTTCGGCCAGGCCCATTGCATGCAGCGCCTCATGGGCCTTGGCCGCAGCCTTGCCCTGCTCGCGCAGATAGGGCTCCTGTGCGTGCAGAATCGCGAACACCTTGTCCTGCTGCGCTTCGGTCAGATCGATGCCATGCAGGAACGGTGGACGCGGGCCAGCGCCCATTTCGCCCATAGGCGGGCGGCCATGTTCCGGCCCCATGCCGCCTTGCGGTCCCGCACCTTCGCCACGGCCATGCGGCGCATCGGGAGCACCGGCAGCACATGGCACGTTGCCGTCGGGACGCGCAGGCGCGGGCCAAGCACCCGGGCCACCCTGCCGCGCTGGTGCATGGCCGGCAGCACCCTCGATCTCCAGTTCCGTTGCGCCCGCCACGCCCACACCGGGCAGCAGCGGCAGGGCGAACAGGCCCGCCAGTAAGAGTTGAGCTGCGCTGGCATACTTGGTTTTCATCGTTGCAATCCTTGTCTGGTAGTAAGAGTTGCCATTGTCATCGTGCTGCTTGTAAAGCAACGTTAGTCATAGGTAAATCGGTGTAAAGCCACAAAATTTACCCATGGAAACACGTTGTAAAAGCGGGTAAAAGCCTGACAGTACGCCCGCGCGTGCTGCTATCATCGGCGTATTCTTATCTCAAGTTGGGTTGCAATGAAGAGCAAGGTTTTGCTGATAGACGATGACGTCGAGCTGGTCGGCATGTTTCAGGAATATCTGGAACAGGAAGGCTTCGAAGTGAAAGCGGTGCACGATGGCGAAGCCGGCACCGTGGAAGCGGCCAGCGGCGGCTATGCCATCGCCGTGCTCGATGTAATGATGCCGCGTATGAACGGGCTGGAAACCTTGCGCCGCATCCGTACCAACAGCCAGCTGCCCATCCTCATGCTGACGGCGCGCGGCGACGATACCGACCGTATCGTCGGGCTGGAACTGGGCGCCGACGACTACGTCACCAAGCCTTGCACGCCGCGTGAACTGACGGCCCGCATCCGAGCCATCCTGCGCCGTGCCCAGAGCGCACCGCTGGACAATGGCATGCCGGCCACGCTGACCGTTGGTCAGCTCACCATGTGGCCCGAACAGCGCCGCGCCGCCTGGGCAGGCAACAAGCTGGAACTGACCAGCACCGAATTCAATCTGCTGGAAGTGCTGGCACGCAATGCGGGCAAGCCCGTCAGCAAGAACACCCTGTCCGAACAGGGGCTGGGCCGTCCGCTAGCCCGCTTTGACCGGAATATCGACGTGCACCTGAGCAGCTTGCGCCACAAGCTGGGCACCATCGCCGACGGCCGTTCCTGCCTGCAGACGGTGTACCGCCTCGGCTACCAGCTCATCAAGGAATAAGCCCGTGGGCCGCTTGTTCTGGAAGTTCTTTGTCTGCATACTGCTGGCCCAGCTCACCGCCACCATCGGCATAGGCGGCGCAGTCTGGCTGCGTAGCCGCGCCCAGAGCGACAACCAGCCGCACAACGTCGATACCAGCCCGCCAGCAGAAATGGCCATCAATGCCGCTGCCAGTACGCTGGAATTCGGTGGCAGTGCCGCCCTGCGGCGCATGCTGGAAGCGGGCGGCCGCTATCACGTGTTCGCGGTTGACGAACAGAACCACGAGTTGCTGGGACGCGAACTAGACCCGGCCACAGTAGCCGAGGCCCGCGCCCTGCTCAAGCGCGACGAACGCCAGCGCGGCCTGCGCCAGCTGCGCAGCGCAGACGGCAAACTGTATCTGCTCTACCTGCCGGCACATGGCTTCAATCTCGACCGGCCACTGCTGAAAACCCTGACCGAACCCAAGCTGCTGGAATTGCCCGGCACTCGCCCCGGCCGTGAACCACGCGGCATGGTCGACGACGCCCGTGCAAACGGCATGGAGCCCGGCGGCAAACCGGACCAGGCCGTTCCGCCACCGCCGCGCGAAGGCTTCGAAGGCCGCGGCGGCATGCATCGCGGCCCGATGACGCCGTGGATACCACTGGCTGCCGCCACGCTGGCCAGCCTGCTGTTTTCCTTCATACTGGCGTGGTATTTTTCGCGCCCCATACGCGCGTTGCGGCAAGCCTTCGATGCCGCTGCCGAGGGCGATCTGGCACCCCGCTTCGGCAGCGGCACCGGTAGCGCCGAGCTCAACGATCTGGGGCGCGACTTCGACCGCATGACTGCCCGGCTGCGTGCACTGATCGATGGCCAGACCCGCCTGCTGCACGATGTTTCGCATGAATTGCGCTCGCCGCTCGCGCGATTGCAGGCCGCCATCGGTCTGGCGCACCAGCAGCCGGAAAAAATGGCAGCGTCCATGCAGCGCATCGAATTGGAAAGCGTGCGCATGGATAAGCTGGTAGGTGAATTGCTTACCCTGTCGCGGCTGGAAGCGGGGGCTATCCGCACCAGCCAGGAAGAAGTCGGCATGGCCGAGCTGCTGGAACAAATCACTGATGATGCCGCCTTCGAAGCACGCAGCGTGCAACGCGAGGTGCAGCTCAAGGGCGATACTGACGTCATCGTCACAGGTCAGGCGGAACTGTTGGCACGCGCCATCGAGAACGTGGTGCGCAATGCCATCAAGCATAGCCCCGAGCACGACATTGTGGAGCTGCTAGCCGAAACCGCACAAGGCGGACGCTGGCTTACATTACGCGTACTGGACCGCGGACCCGGCGTCGCCGAGCAGGATCTGGACACCATCTTCCAGCCGTTCTTCCGTTCCAGTAACGCTGGCGTCGAGGGCCATGGGCTGGGGCTGGCCATTGCGCGCCATGTGGTCGAAGCACACGGGGGTAAAATAAAAGCCACCAACCGCGAAGGTGGTGGCTTGTGTGTGGAACTGCGCTTGCCGCTCAAACGGTGAACTGCGACGCAGCTGAACTGGCTGCGCCTTTCCCCTTATCAGGCAGTTGTATCGATCACGCTGCCTACGGTGTCATAGCGCTTGTCGCTACTGGTGCTGCCTGCGCTGGTGCTATTACTGGACGACTGCTGAGCACTGCTCTGCTGGGAAGCCTGCAGCGCCGCCTTCTGTGCTGCAGCTGCCTGCAACGCCGCAATCTGGGCCTGTATGGCCTGCACCTGCGCTTCAATCAGCTGGGCCTTTTGCTTGCCTGATTCGGACGTATCCTTGTTGGCATCGACCAGATCCTTCTGCAGACTTTGCAACTGCTTCTGCAGCGCTGCAATGGCACTGCTGCTGTCGGAACTGCTGCTGGCGGCACTCGCCGACGTACTGGAACCTACTGCGCTAACCATCTTTACCTCCATAAAACGTTACCATTAATGTAGTTAACGGCCACATTTGTGCAGGACATAGCCTGCCGGATGTAAAGATGGGTAAAGCCGGAATTAAGCCTTGGGCAGCGTTACACCGTGCTGGCCCTGATATTTGCCGTTACGGTCTTTGTAGGACACTTCGCAGATTTCATCGCTTTCGAAGAACAGCACCTGCGCACAGCCCTCGCCGGCATAGATCTTGGCAGGCAGCGGCGTGGTGTTGGAGAACTCCAGCGTCACATAGCCTTCCCACTCGGGCTCGAACGGCGTCACGTTGACGATGATGCCGCAGCGGGCGTAAGTCGATTTGCCAAGGCAGACCGTCAGCACACCGCGCGGAATGCGGAAGTACTCCATGGTGCGGGCCAGCGCGAACGAGTTCGGCGGAATAATGCAGACATCGCTTTTCACGTCCACGAAAGAATTCGAATCGAAATTCTTCGGATCGACGATGGTGCTGTTGATGTTGGTGAAGACCTTGAATTCATCGGCGCAGCGGATATCGTAGCCATATGATGAAGTACCGTAGGAAATCACCTTGCGGCCTTCTTCCTGGCGTACCTGATCAGGGAAGAAAGGCTCGATCATCCCGTGCTGCTCCGCCATCCGGCGTATCCATTTATCGCTTTTAATCGTCATCGCAAGGCTATCCTTAAGTTCAAGGGCGGCGCTAGCGCGCCGGATGCCCGAGATTTTACGCGAAAGCCCTGCTCTGAGGCAGCTTTTTCCCCGTTTCCTCTAGCAAATTGACTATCATCGCCCGCGTTTCCCGCGCCGCCACTTCGGGCGACTCCATGGGGAACAGGTGTCCGCCGCTGATGATGCGGAAATGCCGGCCCACCAGCGCCTGTGTGTGGGCATGGCCGGACTGGCTGGTTTCCCATGAATCGGTACCGCCGATAAATCCTATCGGTGTGGGGAAAGGACGCCGCACCAGCCGCGACAGGTGGTGCGGCAGGCTGGCATAGATGCTGGTTTCCACTTCACGGGTGAAGCGCAGCTGCACGCCGTCCGGATGAGGCTTGAGGCCGCTGTGGATGTAATCGTGCAGCACGCCGGGCGCCCAGGCAGCAAAAATGTCCTTGCCTGCAAAGTGCTGGTAGGCTGCCTCGGCGTTGGGCCAGACATTGCGGCGACGGATAGAGTTTTTGGCAGGCGGCACGCGGAAGGCATTGCCGCTCAGTTTGATCAGACGCCAGAACAGCGCGCGCCAGCCCGCCACGACGGGTGCATCCAGCATCACCACACAGCGCACCAGATCAGGCCGTGCACGTGCCACCATCAGGCTGAGCATGCCACCCAGCGAATGGCCCACCAGTATCACTGGCTCGGAGTAGCGCGCCTTGAGCTCGCTGATGTACTCCTCCACCAGTTTGGGCCAGCCATCGCTGACCGGGTAATGGGTGCTGTGACCATGCATGTCCAGCGCCTGTATGTCGAAATCCTTTTCCAGCTCGGCAAAAAATTGCCGGTACACGCCCGCCGGATAGCTGTTGGCATGTGCAAAATGCAGCTTGGGCTTGCTCACAAGCAGTCTCCCTATCGTTGTTTTCGAACGATTGTAATGGCAGTCCGGCGCCAGAACTTGGGCAAAATGCTCTAATTTATTGCCCGTACCAGTAGCGCGCATGGCGCTGGCGGTAAGCGCTAATCTGCAACGCGGTATCGAAGTTCAGCTCGATAGCCCCCGTTTCATCGGTGCGCCAACGGGCGATCTCCAGCGCGGCATACCGCCCCCAGACGGTGGGATGGGGGTGATGGTAGCGGTTACGGTAGCCAAGCTGGAACAGCGCATGCTCCGGCTGAACCGCCTGCAGGAATTCAGCCGTCGACGACGTGTTGCTGCCGTGATGGGGCACTAGCAGCACATTGCTATGCAGCTGCGTACCGTAGCGCTGCACCAGAGCGCTTTCCTGCGCTGCTTCGATATCCCCGGCCAGCAGCAGGCTGCCGGCCCGACTGCTTATTTTGAGGACACAGCTCACCGCGTTGGCCCTGATCCCGTGTCGTGCCGCATACGCCTGTGGTGGATGCAGTATTTCGAAATGCACGCCGTCCCACTCCCATTGCTGTCCAGCGCCGCAATCGACCGCCTGCCGCGCTGCGCGCCGTACAGGATGCCCCGCTGGTAGCGAAGACCATAGTTCCGTTCCCGGCAAAGCGGCTAGCAAAGCCAGCGCACCACCGGCATGATCGGTATCGCTATGGCTGACGATGATACGGTCCAGCGCCGTAATGCCCCGTGCCTGCAGATACGGCAGGATGATGCGGCTGCCCGCATTGGCATCGGCGCCGTAGGCAGGCCCGGTGTCATACAGTAGCCTGCGGCTCGCCGTTTCCACCAGCACTGCCATACCCTGCCCTATATCGAATACTGTTACGCGCAGGGCAGCCGCTGGCGGCGCCGAAGGCTGCACGGCCAACAGGGGAATCCAGCTCGCCAGGCCCAGCCAGCGCAATGGCCAGCCGCGCGGCGCCAGCAGCCAGAAAGTTCCCAGCAGTGCCCAGCAGAACACGGTCAGTGGCGGCGCAGGTGCGCGCCATACGGCGAGCGGAAAGGCCACCATCCATTCGAGCACATGTGCCAGCAGTGCGAACAGTCCATGTGCCAGTTGCAGCAGCCCGCTGCACACCGGCTGCGGCATGACACTGCCCAGCAAGGCCAAAGGCGTAATAATCAGGCTCACCAGAGGAATAGCCAGCGCGTTGGCGAGTGGGCTCAGCAGCGAGAACTGAGCGAATAGCAACATGGTTAGCGGCACCAGCCCTAAGGTCACCGCATACTGGGCATGACTGGCTTCACGCAGCATCGCGGACCAGCGCTCCCGTAGCGTCCGCAGCTTCCGCCGATGCGCGGGATGCTGAACGTGCTGCGCTGGCAACGCAGTCAGAGCGCCGTGTGTGGCATCGCCCGCTCCCATGCGGCCGCCACCCGCATAAACCAGCACTGCCACCGCGCCAAACGACAGCCAGAAGCCCGGCCACAGCACGGCCCAGGGGTCCAGTACCACCACCAGCAGCAAGGCGCAGGCCAGTACATGGCTCAGACTGGCTATTCGCCCATTCCAAAGCGCCAGCGCCGCCACCAGCAGCATGTACAGCGTACGCTGGGCCGGCACGCCGAATCCGGCCAGCAGCACATAGGCACCAGCCGCCACCGCCCCGGCCAGTGCCGCCACCTTCGGTGCAGGCAACAGCAAGGGCAGTCGTGCCGCCGTGAAGAAGGAACGCCGCCACAACTGCCCAGCCAGCATGGCGACCAGCCCCGCAATCATGGTTACGTGTAAACCCGAGATGGAAATCAGGTGACTGATGCCGCTGCGCGTATAAACCTGCCAGTCCCGCTGGCCGATGCCATGCTGATCGCCCACCACCAGTGCCACCATCACTGCGGCATACGGTTGGCCTGCCAGTGCTTGTTCTATACGGCTGCGCAAGGCGCCACGCAGCGCTTGCACCAGAGAGGCTGCACAAGGATCGAAAGCATCGAGCAGGCGTGCCGTCTCCGGCTGGCGCACGTAGCCGGTAGCCCGCAAGCCCTGCTCCAGCAGCCATACCTCGTAGTCGTAGCCGTAAGGATTGGCATTGCCGTGCGGGCGCTGTAGCCGCACGGTGAAGTCCCAGCGCTGGCCCGCTTTCAATTCCGGCACTAGCGACCGGACACCGTATATGCCACGATACCAGCCTAGCGCAATATGCCGCGGCACGGCGCTCGCTGTGGTGGACAGGACGCGCTCGATACGGAAGTTGAAGCGCACACCCTGCTCGGTCTGGTACGGTAGGCTGTCGATCAGGCCAGTTATACGCAGATCGCGCCCTTCGTCCCGCGGCTGCAAGGCGCCGGCAAGAGCCAGATGCGCCTGCAGAGCTGCCCAGAAAAAGCCCGCCAGCGCGGCGCTGCAGACCGGCAGCAGGTGATACACCAGCCTGCGCGGCAAGTACCGGGAGCGGCAGTAGCTGCGCAACAGCGCGATGCCAGCCAGGGCACTAGCGGCGCCTATAAGTTCGCGCCCTCCAGGCAGGCTAGCCTGCTGCTGAAGCAGCATCACGCCGCCAACAAAGCTGAGACTGGCCAGCCGTATCATCGTATCCGCCCTCGCCAGGCGCTCGGCCGCCGCTTCCCGTGCCTACGCTGATCCCGCTTCATGCTTACATGAGCATGCCGGCAACCTGGCAGCAAGCCGCGTTCCATATGGGGCACTCCAGTCGGGAATACAGATCAGATAGGCTGATTATGCGCGCCCGCAGCACGTAAAAAACTAAGGCGCGGCGGCACCTGTAGCTGGCTTGAACTGGATCAAACCGGCAAGCGGGGCAGCACCGCGCGCGCATTGGCCGTGGTGGCCTGCGCCGCTTCAAGCACGGAAATGCCGCGCAGCTGCGCCAGTTCGGCGCCAATGCGGGCTAACTGGTCCGGGCTGTTGCGGCCCGGATGTATCCAGCTTGGTGCAATGTCGGGCGCATCGGTCTCCAGCACAATGGACGATAGCGGCAACTCGGCTGCCAGCCGGCGTATCTGCAAGGCGCGCGTGTAGGTCATGGCACCACCGAAGCCAAGCTTGAAACCGGCCTCGATATAGGCTTGCGCCTGCTGCAGGCTGCCGTTGAAGGCATGTGCAATGCCGCCGGCCGGATGAATCTGGCGCACATGTTTGAGCACCACATCCTGCGAACGGCGCACATGCAGCAGCACTGGCAGTTCGAATTCGCGGGCAATCTTGAGCTGTTCGCGCAGGAAATGAATCTGTTTTTCGCGCATGGGCGCTTCGCTCAGCATGGGTATGAAGAAGTCCAGCCCGATCTCACCCAGCGCCACGAAACGCCGGTCCGCCATGGCCCCAGCCACTTGCTTGCGCAGTGTCTGCAGATCGCTTTCGCTTGCATGGGGCACATAGATCGGATGAATGCCCAGCGCGTAGCTGGCATTGCCGGCACTGGCTGCCAGCGCTGCCACAGTGGAAAAATTGGCTGCCTCCACGGCGGGAATGACGATCATCGCCACGCCCTGCTGCTGTGCCAGCACCGCCTGCCCCACGCCATCTCCGGCAAATTCGTGCGCATCCAGATGGCAGTGGGTGTCGATCCACATACGCTAGTCCTGATACGGCTGCAGGCCGCTATCGGTCAGACGCAGCACACGGTCGCAGCGGCGCGCCAGTTCCAGATCGTGGGTGACGATGACGAAGGCCGTGCCCAGCGTGCGCGACAGTTCCAGCATCAGATCGAAAATCTGCTGCGCCGTAGCCTGATCGAGGTTGCCGGTTGGTTCGTCGGCCAGCACACAGGCCGGCTGGGTCACCAGTGCACGCGCCAGCGCCACGCGCTGCCGCTCGCCGCCGGACAGTTCGCCCGGCACGTGGGTGACGCGCTTGGCCAGATTGACCCGACCCAGAATGTCCTGCGCCGCACTGGCAGCATCGGCCCGTTTCATGCGGCGTATCATCAGTGGCATGGCCACATTGTCGAGCGCGCTGAATTCAGGCAGCAGATGGTGGAACTGGTAGACAAAACCCAGCGCAGCATTGCGCAGATCGCCACGCACGCTTTCGCTCAGACTGGCAAAATCCTTGCCCTGCAGCGTCACGCTGCCGCGCGTCGGCGTATCAAGTCCGCCCAGCAAATGCAGCAGCGTCGATTTGCCGGAGCCGGAGGCACCGACGATGGCGACCCGCTCGCCGCGCCGCACATCAAGGTCGATGCCGTTCAGGACCTGAACCGAATAGCTGCCCTGGGTAAAAGTTTTGCCCAGATTGCGGCAGGAAAGTACCAGCGGTTCCTGATTACTCATAGCGCAGCGCCTCCGCAGGTTTCACGCGGGCTGCCCACCAGCTCGGGTACAGCGTGGCCACAAAGGCCAGCACGACGGCGACACCGCCAATTTTGAATACATCAGGCCAGCGCAGATCGGACGGCACCGTGCTGATGTAATAAATATCCTTGGACAAAAACTGCACTCCCAGTAAATGCTCGATGAATGGCACGATCACGTCGATATTCAGGGCCACCAGCACGCCCAGCGCCACCCCGATAAAAGTACCCAGTATGCCCACCAGTGCGCCCTGCACCATGAAGATCTTCATGATGGAGCGCGGGGTGGCACCCAGCGTGCGCAAGATGGCAATATCGGCCTGCTTGTCAGTCACTGTCATCACCAGCGTCGATACCAGATTGAAGGCGGCTACCGCGATAATCAGCGTCAGGATGATGAACATCATGCGCTTTTCCGTCTGTACGGCAGCAAACCAGTTGGCGTTGAGCTTGGACCAGTCACGCATGATCAGGTCGCCGGACATGCTGCTCTTGAGTTCCTGCGCGATCTGCGGCGCCTTATGCATATCGGCCGGACGCAGACGCAAACCGGCCGGCGCATCGAGCCGCAGCAGCTTTTCGGCATCAGTCAGATGCACAAAGGCCAGTGCCGAATCGAATTCATTATGGCCTGCCTCGAAGATGCCGACCACAGTAAAGGTACGCACGCGCGGCAGGATGCCGGCCGGGGTAGGCTGGCCTTGGGCCAATGCCAGCGTCACCTTCTCGCCCAGATTCACGCGCAGTGCACGCGCCAGTTCGATACCGAGCACGATGTTGTAGCTGCCCGGCTGCAAAGCGTTGAAACTGCCACGGCGGGTTTGCTTGGCCACATCGGAAACATTGGGTTCCTGTTCCGGCAGCACGCCACGGATAATGGCTGGACGCAGCACGTCGTCGCGCACCAGCATGCCCTGGGTTTCGGCAAACGGCGCTGCGCCGATCACGGCAGGATTGCGGCGCGCTTCGGCCGCTGCGGCGTGCCAGTCCGGCATGGCACCGCGGGCATCGAACACTTCCACGTGGGCCAGCACCGACAGCATGCGGTCGGTGACCTCCTTCTGGAAACCGTTCATAACGGACAGCACCACGATCAGGGCGGCCACGCCCAGACCGATGCCGGCCATGGAAATCAGCGATATAAACGAAATAAAACTATTGCGCCCGCTGCGCTTGCCGGCACGCGTATAGCGCAGGCCGACCAGCCATTCGAAGGGCAAATTCTGCATAAGACTCATGGGCTCCGGTGAAGGTTTGCATAGACGAGCCCGAAGTGTGCCACACATTGGCCCATGTGCGGGGAACAGCTTAATTAAGAACAATAAAAAACCACGCCGCGCAGGAGTCCTGCGGCGGCGCGGCCGGGCTTGAATTCCTGTGGAATTAAGCGATTTTTTCTGCTTTCTGCTTGCGGCGGCCTACCAGACCTACCAGGCCCAGACCTACCGCCAGCATGGCCCAGGTATCGGCTTCCGGCACTGCGGTCACGCCCAGCAGGGTCTGCGAGCCGGCATTGGTGAAGGTCACATAGCTGTAGTGATCAGTGGTCAGGTTGTAATTCAGCGCACTATTGAGCATCGCTTGTGCGGTCTGGAACTCGGCCGGGCTGCTCGAATTGATCAGGTATTTCTGGGCGCCAGTCGCCAGATTGGCATCATCGTTTGCCAGTTCCCACAAGGCCAGCTGGAAAGCAAACTGGTTAGTCGTATTGCCCTGGGTGCTAGCGTAGGACGATTCGAACAGCTTACGTACAGCCGTGCTTGGCTGAGCATTGTAGGTCGCGGTGTAATCGCCGCCGTTGAAATTGATGGCTGGCTCGATGCAGTAAGCGACATATTGCTGGCTAGGTTTGCCTGCATTGACCATCTGGAAAACTTGCACGTCGATGCTGAAGTCACCGTTCCACTCACGGTCCTGGCCGAAGAAGGCGGCACCGTTTGCAGTGATGGTCTGATTCAGATTGACGCCTGCTGCGAAATCGCTGTTATAAACCTCAGGCGACGCATAGCTGGCGGTGGCGAAAGTCAGGGCGGCTGCAGCAACAGCGGCTTGCATTACTTTGTTGAAGTTAGTTTTCATAATGTAATCTTAGTTGTCTTTAGGATATTGTATCAAAGAATTTCAAATGTGTGCAGAAATTTGGCTTTGGCCAACTAACGTTGTCACATTTTCACCACTTACCAGATCGGCGATGGTCGGGGCGGTAATGCCTGCTGCTTGCACGTCTTCGCGCGCCACATTGAAGTAGACGTCCGTCATGTCAGCGGTTTTGCCATTGCTCATGACCACGCTGCTGCGCTCCAGGTGCACATTGTTATTCGCATCCACGAACGGCAGTTCGACATAGCTCACCTTCAGGCTGACCACGCCAGCTTGCTCCAGCGTCATCAGTTCTCCAGCATCGGTCTTGCCGTTGCTGTTGGCGTCCTGCCAGATGCGCAAGCTGCTGAACTGGGCATCCTTGGCATCCACCACGCCATCATGGTTGGTGTCGTAGTCGGCCAGTTTGGCAAAACCGGCACCTTTGGCAGCGCCACCAAACAGTTCGCTGATGTCGTCGATCTTGCCGTTGCCGTTAAGGTCGACGGCCAGGAAACCGTCGCTGGCCGACAGCCAGCCAGTCTGGATAGCCTTGCCGGTGCCCAGCAGATCGAAGCTGCCCGTCATCGCTTCGCGAGCGATGGTGTGGATACCGTCGCCGTTCAGGTCGATGGCGATAGGCGTGATGGTGGCATCCCAGGTCATATCGTTCTTGCCCGAGGTCAGCGTGATGGTATCGGTATGCGTGACATTGCTGAGGTCCTTGCCATCGCCGATCACATCCGAATCAATCGCATCGTTGGTGCCGACGTTTTTCACGCCCCACTTCCAGTTGCTCATGTTGTAGGTAGCATGATCCGAGGCGAAGCTTGCCATCACATTGGTCTTGTCGAACACCAGATAGTAAGTACCCGGATTCAGGTCGGTGAACTTGTAGTTACCGTTCGAATCAGTCTTGATGGTCGAACCAATCTGTTTATTGGTGGTCGAATCAAACAGCGAAACGCTGATGCCGCCTATGCCCTCCTCGCCTGCGTCCTGTATGCCATTGTGGTTAGCATCGCGCCAGACTTTATCGCCTATGCTCGCTTTACGGTACACGCCGGCATCTTTGAAGCTGATGTCCTGGCCAGTTGCCAGAGTGAACAGATCAGTGCGGCCGGTGCTGCCGCTCACGCTGGTGATATCCGAATTGGTACTGGTGGTACCCGCACCCATCTTGGTGAAGTAGTAGCCGGCTTTATTGGTCACTTCAACCTGATAGGAGCCCGCCGCCAGGCCGGTGAACAGGTATTGGCCGCCGTCGTGGGTCACGGTAGTAGCTTTCAGCACGTTGTTGCTGTCGTACAGTTTGACGGTAACGCCATCCACACCCGCTTCGCCGGCATCCTGTACGCCGTTGTAGTTGCTGTCTTCCCACACCAGATTGCCGATACTGCCAGCCTTCATCAACCCGGCCGAACGGGTCAGGTCGTTGCTGCCCGATGCCACGCTGAACTGGCTGGTAAGGCCATTGGCCGCAGCGTCGGAATCAAGTGCATCATTGCTGCCCTGATCCTGCTTGGTGAACATATAGCCATCCGGTGCCGAGAACTTGACCGAGTACTTGCCAGGGCCCAGATCCGAGAACAGGTAAGCGCCGTTTGCATCCGTGACATTGGTAGCAACCACTGCGCCTTTTTCGTTCAGCAGCGATACCGTGACGTTAGCCGCACCCTTCTCGGTCGCCTGCTGGATACCATCGCCGTTGGTGTCGAACCAGACCTTGTTGCCAATACTGGTTTTCTGATACATGCCGGCGTCCAGATTGCTGACATTCTGGCCTGCGCTGACCGTGACCGTACCCAGATTGCCGCTCGCATCGGCGTCGCTGTCGAGACCACGATCACTGCCCACGCCGGCAGTCGTCAGGACATAGCCGCTCGGCGCTTTCACGCTGACCGAATAGGTGCCCGCTTCGACCGAGAACTTGTAGTTGCCGTCGCTATCAGTGGTGGTGGTTTTCACCACATTGCCGGCAGCATTGCGCAGTTCCACGGTAACGCCTGCCATGCCACTGTCGCAGCCGTCATCCTGCAGACCATTGCCATTCTTGTCGATCCACACCTTATCGCCGATGGTGGCGGCTGCCAGCACACCTGCGTCGACCGATTTATCGGTCTGGCCGGAAACCACCGT
>Ga0187842_1000251_pt1 | contig 28612 bp, 23 predicted proteins | sample SpaLakP09_SKY_41_FD_134514 | JGI IMG/M metagenome (GOLD analysis project Ga0187842, IMG submission 134514) | Oligotrophic lake water microbial communities from Sparkling Lake, Wisconsin, USA - SP09_SKY_41 | ecosystem: Environmental > Aquatic > Freshwater > Lake | place: USA: Sparkling Lake... | reverse complement strand
TCTGTCCGCCGCAGGTGCAGGCGGGGCGAAGTGCGCGCGCACTTCGCCGGCATTTCACGGCTCAGCTGAACCAGGGGTTCCCGCCACAAGGGCGGGAATGACGGGAGGGTATGGGGATAGGCGCTACGCAATCCCCATCACCCGCCAAACAAACCCCAACCCGATCAACCCCTTACAAAAATCCCCATCGCGCCAATCAAACGCGCTCAGAACCCCCCGCATAATCACCTCACCTCGTCGCGGGGAAGGGCGCCTGGCCAGCGACCGGAGCGGCGGCGGGGGGTGGTCGAGCGGGAAGCTCAACCGATGGCGGGAGGATCGCTTTGCGGTCCAGGCCGTCAACCCTGTCGTGTCTGGCGGCGGTCGGCCGTGGATCACAGAAACGACGTCACGGCAGGGGTCGGGCGAGCAGCAGGTGGGCCTGGAAGGGTTCACAGTCCGGGACGGGGTCGCGCCCCGGTCCGCCCGCCGGAGGCTTCAAGGCGGCGAGGCCCGAATAGGGCTCAGGCGTCGCGCGCTTCTGACAGAACGATCACGCGGAGCGTTCAGACGTCGTCGAAACGGTAATCATTAATCTTCTTCCGGGCGAGGCCCGGACGCTCCGCAGCCCTTCCCACACCTTCAGCGGCCAAACCGCGTGAGGCGGAGACGCCATGCCTTCCGATTGTCCTGCCGGCGGGCAGGGCGCGTGCCCCAGATTGAAACCCCGTCGCCGACCAGAATCCTTGACAGAACCGCCCCCCCATGCGCCTTTCCGCGCCTTGCAATTCCTCACCTTTTCTTGCTTTCCAAAGATCCTGCCATGACGACCATGCACGCCTACCGCACCCACACCTGCGGCGCCCTGCGGGCGAATGATACCGGCGCGACCGTGCGCGTTTCGGGCTGGATCCACCGCAAGCGCGACCACGGCGGTCTGGTCTTCATTGACCTACGCGATCACTACGGCCTGACCCAGCTGGTCCTGCACCCCGGCACCCCGGGCTTTGACATTGTCGAGCGCCTGCGCGCCGAGAGCGTGATCAAGGTCGACGGCGCGGTTGTGGCCCGCGACGCCGCAGCCGTGAACCCCAACCTGCCGACCGGCGAGATCGAGATTCACGTCACCGCCGTCGAGGTGCTGTCTGAGGCCGCCGAGCTGCCGCTGCCGGTGTTCGGCGAGCCCGACTATCCGGAAGAAATCCGCCTCAAGCACCGCTACCTGGATCTGCGCCGCGAGACCCTGCACAAGAACATCGTCCTGCGCAGCAAGGTGATCCACTCGATCCGCCGCCGCATGGTCGACCAGGGCTTCCTGGAATATCAGACGCCGATCCTGACGGCCTCGTCGCCGGAAGGCGCGCGTGACTTCCTGGTGCCCTCGCGCCTGCATCCCGGCAAGTTCTATGCGCTGCCCCAGGCTCCCCAGCAGTTCAAGCAGCTGCTGATGGTCTCCGGGTTTGACCGCTATTTCCAGATTGCCCCGTGCTTCCGCGACGAAGACCTGCGCGCCGACCGCTCGCTGGAGTTCTACCAGCTCGACGTCGAGATGAGCTTCGTGACACAGGAAGACGTGTTCGCGGCCATCGAGCCGGTGATGCACGGCGTGTTCGAGGAATTCTCGGGCGGCAAGCCGGTCTCGCCGATCTCGGGCACCCACACCTTCACCAACGATTTTGGCGCGACGCTGGAGCACAAGGGCTTTGAGCGCTTGACCTATGCCCAGTCGATGGCCTGGTACGGCAGCGACAAGCCGGACCTGCGCAACCCGATCAAGATGGCCGACGTCTCCGAGCACTTCCGTGACGGCGGCTTTGGCCTGTTCGCCAAGATCCTGGGCGCGGACGCCAAGAACAGGGTGTGGGCCATCCCCGCGCCGACCGGCGGCAGCCGCGCCTTCTGCGACCGCATGAACAGCTGGGCCCAGGGCGAAGGCCAGCCGGGCCTTGGCTATGTGTTCTGGTCGGAAGACCAGGGTTCGTGGGGCGGTCCAATCGCCAAGAACCTTGGCGAACCGACCCAGGCCCTGATGGAGTCGATGGGTCTGGGCAAGGGCGACGCCGCCTTCTTCGTGGCCGGCGACCCGGCCGTATTCGCCAAGTTCGCAGGCCTGGCCCGCACCCGGGTCGGCACCGAGCTGAAGCTGGTCGACGAGAACCAGTTCAAGTTCTGCTGGATCGTCGACTTCCCGATGTTCGAGTGGAACGAGGACGAAAAGCGCGTCGACTTCTCGCACAACCCGTTCTCGATGCCGCAGGGCGGTCTGGAGGCCCTGCAGACCCAGGACCCGCTGACCATCCGCGCCTATCAGTATGACATCGTCTGCAACGGCTATGAGCTGTGCTCGGGCGCGATCCGGAACCACAAGCCGGAGATCATGCTGAAAGCCTTCGAGACCGCCGGCTATGGTGCCGAGGTGGTCGAGGAGCAGTTCGGCGGCATGCTGACCGCCTTCCGCTTCGGCGCCCCGCCGCACGGCGGTCTGGCCCCCGGCATCGACCGGATCGTCATGCTGCTGGCCGAGCAGGTCGCCATCCGCGAGGTCATTGCCTTCCCGCTGAACCAGCAGGGCCAGGACCTCCTGATGAACGCTCCGGCCGAGGCCCAGGACCGGCAGTACAAGGAACTGCACATCCGTTCGGCCCCGCCGATCAAGGTCTAGGACGGGAGCCGGGATCCCTGAAAATCAAAGGCCCCGGTCCTTGCGGATCGGGGCCTTTTTGTTGGGGCCGTTCGGGTCGATCAGTATTTGGGAGACTTCGGGGCCTTCGGCGGTTCCGGTGGCTCCGGCGGGGCCTTGGGCATGCTGCGGATCACGATGACCCGGCGCTCGCGCAGGCTGTTGCAGGGCTTGATCGTCAGGCCGCGCGGCAGTCGGGTCGCACTGTCACCACAGGCCTCGTCCATCTGGTCCTGATCGAGGCCACGGGCCCCGGAAAGGTCCGCACCGCCCAGCATCGCCGACGAAAAGTCGGCTCCGCGCATGTCCGATCCGTTGAAGACCGCCCCGCGCAGATTGGCTCCGGTGAACTCGGCATTGCGGAAGTCCGCCTGGTCAAAGCGCGCGCCGATCAGATTGGCGGCATTGAGCTCGGCATTGCGGAAGTCGGCTTCGCGGGCGTTGACGGACGCCATGTTGGAGCCGGTCAGCTCGGCATTCGACAGGTTGGCCCGGCTCAGATTGGCACCGACCATGTGCGCGCCGTGCAACTCGGACGACGACAGGTCGGCCCGTTGCAGGCTGGCGTTCTGGAAGTTCGCGCCGCTGCTCGACACGCCCGACATCCGGGCATCCGCGAAATTCGCATTGGCGAAGTTGGCGCCGCGCATCTCGGCTCCCCGCAGGTCGGCACGGGACAGGTCGGCATGGGCGAAATTCGAACCGTAGAACGCCGCACCCCGCAGATCGGAACCGATCAGGGTCGCATTGGCAAAGTTGGCCCCATTGAACTTGGCCCCGGTCAGCTTGCGGCCGGAGAGCTCGCAATTGGCGCAGGCTCCGCCGAAGGAAACCAGCCGGGCGACGTCCTTGTCGTCAGGGCCCGCCTGGGCCTGTCCGGCCAGGGCCGTCAGGGCCAGCGTCAGGACCGCGAAGGAAACGCCCATACGGGACATCGTAATCTCCAGTCTGCCGAAAGAGGGACGGCGTGAGATACGATTTGGGCCCGGCGGACCTGCAACGCCACTTAAATCGCCGTAATGACAGATGCTTAACGACAGGTCGGGATGGTCAGCCCACGCGGCAGGCGCGTCGCGCCATCACCGCAGGCGCGGTTAAGTTGAGCCTGGCTGAGCCCTCTCGCTCTGTCCATCTCAGCTCCGGAAAAGTTCACGCCGGACAGGATGGCCCTGGAGAAATTGGCACGCTCCAGAAAGGCCCCGACGAAGCTGGCATTGGTCAGGTTCGCCCGGGCGAAGCTCGCCCCACCGAACACACCGCCATAGGCCTCGACGTCACGCAGGTCGCCGCCCGAGAAGTCGGTCCGGTTCATGACAGCGGCCGAAAGGTCGGCCTGGCGCAGCCTGGCCCCGGCCAGCTTCTTGCTGTTCAGGGTCCGGTTGGCGAGATCGGCCTGGAAGAGATTGCAACCCGGGCAGTGGGCTCCGGCCTGCACCCGGGCAATCTGCCCCGCATTCTGGGCCGAGGCCGGCAGGGCAAGACCCGTAGCGAGCAGGGCCAGGGCGAAGGTCTTGGCGAACGAAGTCATGTCGAGGGCGTCCTGTCGGTCGGGCGACCAGACCCTAGCCGTGCAAACTTAAGGCGAGGCAAACGCTCAGGACCCGTTCCCGGGCGAGGCCCTGTCCGACTGCACCCCACAGCTGTCGCAGACCGTAATCCCGCCGCGCTGGGTCAGGGCCATATCCCCGCAGGCCGGACAGACGTCCGCGAGGGTCTCCTGGACGCGGGCCTCGTCCTCGCCCCGACGGCCTCCGAAGGGCAGGAAGACGAGGTTGTCGGGGGCTGCGCCGCGCGAGAAGCCCTTGGAGATGAACTTGCTGGCGGGCAGGGGCTCGGCCTCACTCTCGGTGTCAGCCTTGCCGTGTCCGAGACCGTCCGCATTGAACTCCTGCGGATCGGCATTGGCGAGGGCGTCGCGTCCCAGATACGAGACGCCGAGTTCCCGGAAAATATAGTCCAGGATCGAGGTCGCCGACTTGATCGAGTCATTGCCGGTCACGGGGCCGGCGGGCTCAAACCGGGTGAAGACAAAGGCATCGACAAACTCGTCGAGCGGCACGCCGTGCTGCAGCCCCAGCGAGACGGCGATCGCGAAATTGTTCATCAGGCTGCGGAAGGCGGCACCTTCCTTGTGCATGTCGATGAAGATCTCGCCGACCTCACCGTCGTCATATTCGCCGGTATGCAGGTAGACCTTGTGCCCGCCGACGGCTGCCTTCTGGATGTAGCCCTTGCGGCGATCCGGCAGCTTCCGGCGCGAGCGATCACGCTCGATCACCTTCTCGACGACCCGCTCGGTGACAATGGGCTCGACGGCGCGCTGGCGCGGGGCTTCGGCCGGGGCTTCCGGAAGGTCGAGGCGGAAATCGGCAGCCGGGGCCGCGCTTTGCAGGGTCAGGGCTCGCAAACCGGCCCTTGCCGCTGCTGCCTGCAGTCGGACAGCATCGGCCGGTCGGGCATCAAAGGCCAGGGCCAGCGGCTTGGCCGTTGGCTTGCAGCAGAAGGTCTCGACAGCAGCGATCATGGCCAACTGGTCGGCCAGAACGGGCGCTTCGACTGACTGGAACAGATCCCGGATCGTCGCATCCAGGGCCGGACAGTCGGAGAGGCGGCCCGCGCCAAGGGCGTAGCGCTCGGCCGATGCAACTTCGGCCTCGGAAAAGCCCGCAAAAGCCAGGGTGTCGAAGTCAGACCTGGCCAGAGCCGCCGCCGGAGCGCCGAGGACATCACCGAGGAAGCCGGCACCGATCACCGCGGGCGCAAAGGCCTGCCGCAAGTCAGGTGTCGACCTGAGACCGTCCTCGACCCGCTCGATTTCGTAAGCCGTGAAACCCCGGGCTTGGAGCGTCATGTGATCAAGGGTCGGGGCGTCAGCCAGGGTCCCGTGTCCGAGTGCGTGACGACGTGCCGCGTCAAGGTCTATCCCGGCCTCGAGCAGGCAGGCAAAGGCCGCTGCGCTGAACGCCGGAACCAGCAACCCGTCCGCCGTCTGGGTGACCGAAACCGGGGATGAGACACCGGCCCAGCCGAGAGGGCGGCCGCCCAGTCTCAGACCGGCCTCGGCATCGTCGAAAGCCGCCATCAGGCCCGGAGACCGCAGGCCGTGCTTGCGGGCCAGGCCGTGGGCCATCGCCAGGGCTGTCGCAGCCTCAGTGGCGAGGGGCGACTTCAGCGCCGCCGCCCGGACCCGCCGTTCGGCCAGACTCCGGAGAATGCCCTGGCGGTCCTGGAGGAACGCGGGGTCCGAACCCAGGGCACCTGCGGCCTCCGCGCTGGCGGTCAGTGTCGTCCCGGCAGCGAGGGCCCAAACGGCGGCAGCCGCATCACGCCCCTCCGGCCCGGCCAGGGACAGTCCCTGCGCCAGAAGCCAGTCGCCGACACCGGCCAGGCCGATTTAGGCCGGGCGCTCTTCACGATCGATCTCAAGGGCCGTGGCCCAGAGATGCAGAACATAGGTGAAGCCATCGAGATCGAAGGCGTTCTCGACCTGGAACGCCGAGACATCCACAGCGGCGCGCAGTCCCGCGCCCTGGGCAAGGCTGTCGGCATCCTCGGGCGAAAAGGCGAGGGTCAGGGCGCTGCTTTCCCAGCCCACCAGACCGGCGTGGCCGGCATTGTCGTCTCCGGCCGCGACGGCCTGACGGCTCGCCGTCGCGACAAGGCCTTGCAGACGGTCCAGCTCCGTCACGGCAAGTGTCGGCCGCGGCATGCCGGCCAAGGCTATGGCCTCAAAGATCATGCGATCGTCGGCCCCGAGCTCACGGGCGCGCCGGGCCGCCCTCGCCAGGGCGCTGTTCTTCTGGGGATCGGCGCAGGCTCGGCTATCCCCATGGCAGCGCGCTACGGCATCGCCTACCTGGCCGAGGGCGGCATCCAGAATCGCCGAGGCTTTTCGCGCCAGGGCCTGGCTGCGATGCTGCGCGAGATGGAGATCGACCTCGGTTCGAAACTCGATTTCAGCGATATCGGAAAGGCGGTGCGATGCCGGGCTGGTTCCAGCCGGAGAGGCGACGCCAGCCAGCATGGTCTCGAGAAGAGATGTCTCGAAGGCCCGCGCATCATTTTCGTCGGCGAAAACTCCGTCTCTCAGACCTTTGGACGCCAGTCGTCTGGCCAGGCGGGATGGCCCACCGCCGAGCGGGGCGCTGTCTTCGAATTCCCCATCGTTGAGATCCAGCCACGCCTCGACGCGTGCATCGGTCCAGTCGGCCGGGGCGAGAACGTCGGTGACGCGATCGGCGCATTCAAGGGCACGCATCTCCATTCTGGAGACGGGACCACGATAACGGGACTGAATGCGCATGGGCGATTCCGCAACTGAGCGCCAGGAGGTGTTCAGATTAGAGCGCGGCTGGTTCGCCTTCAATAGATGTTGGGGCTTGGGCGCGACTGTCCACAAGATGTTGAAGTGATCTGCCCAAGGGGCGTGCTGGACGCTAGGAGCGACGAGCCGTATAGTCGCGCCGCTTCCTCACGCAAAGCCGCGTTGCCGGAAGCCCTAGCAAATTCGGGTGCCATCGAGTGCTGAAAGCGATCTTTACGTGGTGGAATGGCGCGACCCTGGGTCAGCGTTTCCATATTGGCCGTCGTGGCGTTTTCGTGGGTCAGGACGATTTCGGTAACCGCTACTTCGAAGCGCGGGACGCCAGCGACAGCTATGACAGCCACAAGCGTCGCTGGGTGATCTATGACGGCTATGCCGAAGCCTCCAAGGTTCCTGCAGAGTGGAGCGGCTGGCTCCACTACACCTTCGACGAGCCGCCGACGACGGCACCGCTCCTGCGCCGTGATTGGGAAAAGGACCATACCCCCAACCTCACCGGGACGGTCCACGCCTGGCGGCCGAAGGGCTCGCTGACACGAGGGGGCGAGCGCGCCGTAGCCACAAGCGACTACCAGCCCTGGAAGCCGGAATAGTCCGGGTGGGAGGGCTCTCGGGTTCGGCCGGCGCTGCGCTTATTGCAGCGGCCTTCGTCGCCGGAGGGGCCTATGCCCAGTCGGCAGCCCCCGCGGGTTCACAATCGGTCTCCGCGCCCGTAGCGACTCCCAGCGATCCTGCTCCGGTTCGCGCGTCGGCACCCGTCGTGCAGGAGGCAGCGGCTCCAACTCTTTCAACAGCCAAGGTTGCGCCTGCTACGAAACCGGAAGTGGTCGAAACAAAGCCCGCCGAGCCCGCGAAGCGGCCTCGTTCAAGCGTGGCCATCATTCAGGCCCTCGACAAGGTCACGACGGAGACCATGCGGTTCGAGGCCCCTGTCGGCCAGCCGATCCGCTACAAGACGCTTATCTTCACGGTTCGGGCCTGCGAGACGTCGGCTGCCGACGAGATTGCACCCGTGACGGCGGCCTATGTCGTCGTTGATACGCAGCCAAAGGCCGTTTCCGGCCGTATCGCTCCGGCGGGGCGGCAAATCTACAAGGGCTGGATGTACGCCAATGCGCCAGGCGTCCATCCGCTGGAGCATCCGGTCTATGATGCCTGGCTGATTGCCTGCAAAGCCTCTTCGCCCGAAGCCCCGGTCGTCAAGCGATAGAAATCGGCCTGGTCCTGCAGGGCCCGTCGCAGTCTTTTCTGATAGTCCGATCGCGATATCTCAGTGGTCCCGAACTGCTTGAGATGATCCGTGATGAACTGGGTATCGAGCAGGCGGTATCCGCCCTCGATCAGTCGGGCGACCAGATGCACCAGCGCAATCTTGCTGGCGTCCCGCCGGATCGAGAACATGCTTTCACCGAAGAAAGCCGATCCCAGGGAGACGCCATAGAGCCCGCCGACGAGGATTCCGTCCGCCCAGCACTCGACGCAATGCGCTGCACCGCGTGAAAACAGGTCGCTGTACATCTTCTGGATCGGTCCATTGATCCAGGTCTCTATGCGCCCCGGACCTGACGCGGCGCAGGCCTCGACCACGGCGTCGAATGCCGTGTCGATCCTGACTTCATAGGGGTCCGATCGGATCGTCCGGGCGAGGCGACGGGGCAGATGAAAGCCGTCGAGCGGCAGCACACCCCGTCGCTCCGGGTCGATCAGGAAGATGCTCTCATCTTCCCGGGAGTCTGCCATCGGAAAGACCCCGCGCCGATAGCAGGCCACAAGGTCGTCGACCGTGAAGGCGTCCATCTGCGCGGAGAACCCGCTAGCCCTGGGCCTTGATCCAGCGTTCAAGCCAGTGGATGTCGTAGTCACCGGCCAGGATGTCAGGCTGAACAAGGAGGTCCTGGAAGAGCGGGAGTGTCGTCTCAATCCCACCGACGACCATTTCGCCGAGGCAACGCTTCAGACGCGCAATGCACTCGGCACGGTCCCGACCGTGCACGATGAGCTTGCCGATCAGGCTGTCATAGTAAGGCGGGATGGAATAGCCGGTGTAGATCGCCGAATCCAGGCGAACCCCCAGACCACCCGGAGCATGGAAGTCGGTGATCGTCCCGGGCGAGGGCGTAAACGTCCGTGCGTTTTCGGCGTTGATCCGGCACTCAATGGCGTGACCTTCGAAGACCACGTCGTCCTGGGTGAAGGACAGCGGCAGGCCCGCAGCAATGCGGATCTGCTCGCGCACCAGGTCGATGCCAGTGATGGCTTCGGTGACCGGGTGTTCGACCTGCAGGCGGGTATTCATCTCGATGAAGAAGAACTCGCCGTTCTCCCACAGGAACTCGATGGTGCCGACGCCCAGATAGCCGATGGCCTTGACCGCATCGACGACGATCTTGCCGATCTTGGCGCGATCGGCTGCGCCGAGGGCGGGTGAGGGAGCTTCTTCCAGCACCTTTTGGTGACGACGCTGCAGCGAGCAGTCGCGCTCGCCCAGATGCACCACATTGCCATGGCTGTCGGCGATGACCTGGATCTCGATGTGGCGCGGCTTCTGGAGATAGCGCTCCATATAGACCGTGTCGTCGCCGAACGCTGCGCGGGCTTCCGAACGGGCGGTCGAAACGGCCTCAGCGAGATCTTCCCGCGTCTGGGCGACCTTCATGCCACGACCGCCACCGCCGGAGGCGGCCTTGATCAACACGGGGAAGCCGATCATCTCGGCCGCCGCAAAGGCCTCTTCCTCGGTCGCAACGCCGCCGTCGGACCCAGGAACGACGGGAATGCCGGCGTCCTTTACGGCCTGCTTGGCCGTAATCTTGTCGCCCATCATCCGGATGTGTTCAGGCTTCGGACCGATGAAGGTGAAGCCGTGAGCGCCCACGATCTCGGCGAAGCGGGCGTTCTCCGAGAGGAAGCCATAGCCGGGGTGGACCGCCTGTGCCCCCGTGATCTCGCAGGCGGCGATGATCGAGGGGATATTCAGATAGCTTTTTGCTGCTGGAGCCGGGCCGATGCAGACGCTCTCGTCGGCTAGGCGCACCCACATCGAATTGGCATCAGCCTCCGAGTGGACAGCCACAGTAGCAATGCCCATTTCCTTGCAGGCCCGGTGAACCCGGAGCGCGATCTCGCCCCGGTTCGCGATCAGGATCTTGTCGAACATGATCTCTACTCGATAACGACGAGGGGTTCGCCGAACTCTACCGGCTGGGCGTCGCCGACCAGAATTTCAACGACCTTGCCGGCCTTGGGAGCTGCGATCGGATTCATGGTCTTCATCGCCTCGACGATGAGGAGCGTTTGTCCGGATGCAACGGTGTCCCCGACCTTGATGAAAGCGTCAGCACCGGGCTGCGGCGACATGTAGACCGTGCCGACCATCGGAGACTTCACGATGTCGCCTGTGGCGCGGGTCGGAGCGGCGGGCGCGGCCTCTGCGGGAGCCTCCGGCATCGGTGCAGGGGCAGAAGCCTGCGGAGCATAGGCCTGAGGTGCCTGGACGTAGTTAGTCGTTGCGGCAGAAACGGTCAGTTCGCGGGCAACGCGGATCTTCAGACCAGCATGCTCGACCTCGATTTCTGTCAGGCCGGTGTCCTTCAGGATGTCCGCAAGCTTGCGGACCAGGCGAGCGTCGATCGACGGAGTTTCGACCGGATCGGCGGGAGCCTTGGGATTGGACATGGAAGCGTACCTTGTTCTCTTGAGCACCGGTCGTTTAAGTCGAACCGGGCCGGGACCTATTTTACGCCGATCAGGCCGAAAGCGGCATCGATCGCCAGTTCATAACTCGCTGCGCCAAAGCCGGAGACAATCCCCGTTGCGGCTAGCGAGACGTAGGTGTGGCGGCGGAAGTCTTCCCGCGCCGCCGGGTTGGACAGGTGGCACTCGATCACCGGAATGCTCAGGGTTTTGAGCGCGTCCAGCAAGGCAATCGAGGTGTGGCCATAGCCGGCCGGGTTGATGACCAGGGCTGAAGCAGACTCACGCGCCTCCTGCACCCAGTCGATCAGCATCCCCTCGTGGTTGGACTGACGAAACACAACGGTGCAGCCATGAGACTCCGCCCGCGCCTCACAGCGCGCCCGGACATCGTCAAGCGTGTCCTTACCGTAGATTTCGGGCTCCCGGGTTCCCAACAGGTTGAGATTGGGGCCACTCAGCACATGGATCGGTTTTACCATTCGGCTCCGCCGTCGATTCCGAAGGTCTTGTATAGCCGGTTCCCTCGGGTCACAAGCAGGGCTCGCTTTGGAGGTGAGATGAAGCTTTTGCTGAACGGAGAAGAGCGGGAGATATCGGGGGTCTCCAACGTTGCCGATCTGGTGACATCGCTCGGCCTCGACGCCCGGAAAGTGGCCATTGAGCTCAATCTCGAAATCGTACCGCGCTCGATCTATCCGGCAACACCGCTCGCGGACGGCGACAGGATCGAGATCGTGACCTTCATTGGCGGCGGTTGAGGCTGCGCATTTGAAACCGGGCTGCCGCAGGCGTAAACCCGCTCTATGACCACACCCGTCTCTTCCGAATCCGCAGCCGCCGTCGAAGACACTTGGACCGTCGCCGGCCGGACTTTCCGATCACGCCTTATTGTCGGCACCGGCAAGTACAAGGACTACGCAACCAACGCGGCAGCCGCACAGGCAGCTGGGGCCGAGATCGTCACCGTAGCCGTGCGTAGGGTGAACCTCACCGATCCCAGCCAACCGCTGCTGGTGGACTACGTCAAGCCTACGGAATTCACCTTTCTGCCCAATACCGCTGGATGCTTTACCGGCGAAGAGGCCGTACGGACGCTTCGTCTGGCTCGGGAAGCCGGTGGCTGGGACCTTGTGAAGCTTGAAGTTCTCAGCGACCCCAAGACGCTGTATCCGGACATGGAGGAGACGCTGCGCTCGCTGAAGCTGCTCGTCAGTGAAGGCTTCCAGGTCATGGTCTATTGCTCTGATGACCCGGTCTACGCCCGCAAGCTTGAGGAAGCGGGGGCCGTCGCGATCATGCCGCTGGGCGCGCCGATCGGGTCGGGGCTTGGGATCCAGAACCGGGTCAACATGCGCATCATCATCGAGAACGCCAAAGTGCCCGTCCTCGTTGATGCCGGCGTCGGGACCGCATCGGATGCGGCGATCGGCATGGAGCTGGGCTGTGATGCCATCCTGATGAATTCGGCGATCGCAGAAGCCAAGGACCCCATCAGAATGGCCCGTGCGATGAAACATGCCGTCATCGCGGGGCGTGAAGCCTACCTGGCCGGACGCATGCCAAAGCGCCTCTATGCTGATCCCAGCTCGCCGCTAGGCGGGTTGATCTAACCCGCTTTCAGCTTCGACGCCCTGGCATTGGCGATTGCCAGCGTCAGGGCATTCATATCGGCCCCCGGGATGATCTGGTCCCCAATAATGAAGGCTGGTGTGCCTTCAATCGCAAGGGCTTGGGCCAGGGCATGGGTGTCCGCGAGATGCTGGGTCGTTTCAGCCGACGCGCCAGTCGCCTTGGCCTTCTCCACGTCCAGGCCCATGGCCGCAGCGATTCTTAGGGCACCCGCAGCATCAAGGCTCTTCTCGGCCATCAGGGCCTTGTGGAGTTCGAGGGATTTTCCCTGATCCCGCGCACCGAGGAACAGTCTTGCTGCTGCTTCGGAATCCTGGCCGAAAATCACGAAGTCCTTGAACACAAACCGGACATCCGGGTTCTCATTGATCAGCTTGATGATCTCCGGTGTGGCGAGTTTGCAGTAGCCACAACGGTAGTCAAAAAACTCCGTGACCGTGACGACGCCCTTGGGATTGGCAACAAAGTCGCGGGGATCCCGCTCAATGGCCTGACGGTACTGGTTGAGCGCTGCTCGCCCCTGGGCAGCGGCCTTCGAGGCCTGCTTCTGTTCGAGTTTGGCACTCATCTCGAGCAACACTTCAGGGTGTTCCAGCAGGTAAGCCCTGACCTTCTGGCCAAACGCCTCATCAGGCTTTGACGGGGCGCAGGCGGTCATCAGGCCAGAGGCCAGCAGGATTGCAGCAGCGGCGACACCGGAACGGCGGGGCAGGGGCATGATGTCTCGAACTTGATGAGGGGGTGTCAACGGCGCAGGTCGGACTGCGTGGCGCCTTCCTTGGCCAGGTCCTTGAGGTCCTGGTTGCTGGGACGGGAGGCCAGTACGATATCCGTGGCTCGCCGCCATTCAGGCGTATCCTTGGTCAGCAGTTCGCGCGCCCGCATGGCGAAAATCCTCGCCTCCTGCGGCGCACCCAGCGAAAAGTACTGCTCTGCGGTGGCCAGACGCGCATCGCCGTCGCGGCCCTGGGTGTCATAGGCCTGAGCCAGCAGCCGCCAGGTCACAGCATTATCGCCGTCGTTCAGCAGTGAGCGTTTCAGCTCCTGAACACCTTCCTCGACTTTCTTGGGGTCCTTGAGACCGATCAGGGTCTGGCCCAGATTGATTCTGAGAAGCGGCGCGTCCGGCTTGAGCGCAACAGAACGGCGTTGGGGCGCTTCGGCCTGTTCAACCCGGTTGAACTCGAACAGCACCTGGCCCTTCAGCTCCCAGAGATACGGGTTGTCTTCGTTCTCGGTGAGCAACTGGTCGATGAGCTTGAGAGCCCGGTCGGGCTCCTTCATCTGATAATAGGCGATCGCACGGGCGTAGCGGGCCGGGAAGCTGCGATCGTTTTCCTTGTACTTCATGAGAGCAACCTGGGGGTTGAGAAACCCCTCCAGCTTGGCCCGCATGATCTGGTGTTCGGCGAGATCCTCGGGGCTGTCCACGGCGTCGTAGTGCGCCTGCCTCACAACCCTGCTCCTGAGGGTTTCGATCCGCTCCGACGAAAGCGGGTGGCTCCGGAAATAGGCGAAGCGCCGGGCCTGGTCGAAGACCTCCTGATATCGGAAGTTGTCGAAGAACTCGACGAGACCTCGGCCAGACTGGCCCGTGGCTTCCAGGAATCCTGCCGCAGCCTGGTCCGCGCGCGACTCCTGGTCACGACTGTAGCCCAGGGCACCCAGAGTCCCGAAATAGGAGGCATTGCCGAGCAGCACCGCGCCAGCATCCGGAGCGCCTGCTAGGGCCGCAAGGACGCCGAGGCCCATGGTCAGGATCATCGGCTTGAGGCCGGCACGCATCATCTCTGCGGACCGGATGGGGTGGCCGCCGGCCAGGTGACCGGTTTCGTGGGCAATAACGCCCTTCAACTGATTGGGGGTCTCGGACTGCAGGATGAGGCCGGTATTGAGGCCCATCTGCAGCCCCTGGGTCGCAAAGGCGTTCAGCGACTTGTCGCCGACCAGCAGGATGCGGACTGTTCTCGAATCCAGGCCGGCGGCTTCGAAGATCGGGTCTGCGTCGCGATGCAGGATCTCTTCGATTTCGGTGTCGCGGATCAGCGAGGGGCCGTCCTGAGCGATTGCCGGCTGGGCGAGTCTGACAGTCGCGACGACGGCGACGGAGCATAGAGCGCGAAACCGGTTTTGCGCCCACCGCGTGCGGGAGGTCATGCACTGTCTCCTGATCGCGCCCCCGCGATAGAGGCCAGACTATGCCGTAAAGGACATCGGTGTGAACCGGCCTGTTTGGCGCGCTGACTCATATAGGTATCGTGGGTGGCCGGGGGAGCCCCGACCACCCACGATCTTAATCAGCTCCGGCGCCACCAGCCGCGACGCGGCTTCGCAGGCGGATCGGAGATTTCGGCAGGATCAGGTTCAACCGGAGCGGCCGGATCTGCGGTTTCAGGTTCCGCTTCGGTGATCGAAACGGCCGCATCGATCTGCGCTGCGGCTTCCGACGTCAACTCGGCCGTGACCGTGGCTTCGGCAACCGGCTCAGCGACTAGAGTGGCCGACTCTTCGGCCACTGCGGCCTCAGGTTCGGCCTGGGCCTCGATGACCACTTCAACGGCGGCCTCGGTGGCATCAGCCTTACGACCACGCGACCGCGGACGACGCGCTTTTTTGGGCGCGTCTTCAGAGGGGGCGGGCAGTTCCACCCAGATATCACCGGGAGGAGCCTCGATAACAGCCGGAGCCACAATCAGGGCCTCAGCCTCAACGACTGCCTCGGCCGGTGTGGGGCGGGCCTCGCGTTCTGGGCGGCGCTCGTTACGTTCCGAGCGAACCCGGTCCGGGGCGCGTTCCGCAGGCCGGCGAGCATCACCACCCCGTGCATCGAGCGCCGCCGGGTCGTGCCAGGCAAAGGCGCTGTCGCCGAACGGGACCCGCGGGCGAATCCACACGAAGGCATCACTCGGACGATCACCATCCTCGCGGCCACCACGACGGCCGCCGCGGCGACCGCGCCGACGCCGGCGGCGGCGAGCCTCCTCGTCTTCGCCTTCGATGGCGAAATCGCCCCGTTCACCATCAACCTCAGTGTCCGAGTCGAGGTCTGCATCCTCATCTGAACCCGCGGCCGTGTCTGCCGGAGCGTCATCGCGACGTCCGCGCCGACGGCGCTTGCGCTTGCGATTCCGATCGCCTTCATCATCGGCGACTTCAGGTTTGGACTTTCCACGGGCGGGCGAGCGCGCCGAAGCCGAATCATCGTCTTCGTCTTCGCGCTCGACGGCCTCTTCGTCGATGAACTCGTCTTCTTCGTCCTCGTCCTCATCGTCGTAGGCGACGTCGTCGGCCAGGTCGGGCTCCGAGAGCGGCACCGGCGTAAAGGCGATCCGCTCGCCCAACTCGGTTCGCTCGATCTCGCTGTCGGCGGCATGCAGGGTGTCGTCGACCAGGACGGTCACGAACAGACCATGGGTCTGCTGCAGGCGCAGCAGATAGGCGCGCTTCTCGTTGAGAATATAGATGCCGACCGCGCGAGCCACCTTCAGCGTGATGGCTCCGCTGCCCTTCAGGGCCTCAACCTCGACGGCACGAAGGGCGGCGAGGGCGCTGGACTCCACAGAGCGAACCCGGCCCGTACCTTCGCAGTGCTCGCAAACGTGGGTCGTCCCCTCCAGCACGCCGGTCCGACGACGCTGGCGGCTGATCACCATAAGACCAAAGCCGCTGATCTTGCCCATCTGGATGCGAGCGCGATCGTCCATCAGGGCGTCCTTCAGGACCTTCTCAACGGTGCGGTTGTTCTTGGCTTCATCCATGTCGATGAAGTCGATGACGATAAGACCCGCGAGATCCCGGAGCCTGAGCTGGCGGGCAGCTTCTTCGGCGGCTTCGGTATTGGTTTTCAGCGCTGTCGCTTCAATGTTGCGTTCGCGCGTCGCCTTCCCGGAGTTCACGTCGATCGCCACCAGGGCTTCGGTCTGGTTGATCACCAGGTAACCGCCCGAGCGCAGGGGGACGACCGGCGAATAGATCTGCGCCAGATGGTCTTCGATGCGGTGCTTGACGAAGATCGGGGCCGGGTCCTGGTAGTGGAAGACCTTCTTGGCCTGGCTGGGCATGAGCATGCGCATGAAGTCGCGCGCCTCGCGGAAGCCAGCCTCGCCCTCAACCCAGATGCCTTCCAGCTCCTTGTCGTACATGTCGCGGATGGCGCGTTTGACGAGGTCCTCTTCCTCGTAGATCAGCGCCGGGGCGACCGAGTGAAGGGTCGTCTCGCGGATGTTTTCCCAAAGGCGCAGCAGATAGTCATAGTCGCGCTTGATCTCGGCCTTGGTGCGCTTGGCTCCTGCCGTGCGAACAATCAGGCCCATGCCTTGCGGCACATCCAGGCTCTGAACCACGCTTTTCAGGCGCTTGCGGTCGGTCACCGTCGTGATCTTGCGGCTGATGCCACCGCCACGCGCGGTGTTGGGCATCAGCACGCCATAGCGGCCGGCAAGCGAGAGGTAGGTGGTCAGGGCCGCGCCCTTGTTGCCGCGCTCTTCCTTGACGACCTGAACCAGCATGATCTGCCGGCGGCGGATCACTTCCTGGATCTTGTACTTGCGCATGAGGCGGCGCTTGCGGCGCGCCAGCTCCTCTTCGACGGCGTCTTCCTCGTCATCGACGTGATCGCCATCGTCATCGTCGTCACCGCGACGGCCGACCGGATGGTCATCCTCATCATCGTGCGAGTCATCGCGCATCAGCGCTTCACGGTCAGCACCGGGATCTGGTAATAGTCGGGATGGATCTCGTTGAAGGCGAGGAACCCGTGGCGGTTGCCACCATACTCGATGAACGCAGCCTGGAGGCTGGGTTCAACGCGGGTTACCTTGGCGAGATAGATATTTCCGCGAAGCTGTTTGCGGGTCTGGCTTTCGAAATCGAACTCTTCAACCCGGGTTCCGTCCACGACGACCACACGCGTCTCTTCGGCGTGTGCTGCGTCGATCAGCATCTTCTTCGACATAAAGGGAATCTCCACGGCGCACGGCGAGCTCTGGGCTCGGGCGCCGATATGAAAGACAGGCGCGCGCGTCACCGTCCGTCGCTCCGCCAGTGCGGTTGCGAGAGGTCGGATGCCAAAGGCGGACGGGTGCGGCGCAGCCCATGAGGTTTCTGTTTTCTCCACCGTGCCGTGAGGCTCGGGCAGGAAGTTTGACCGGGTCGCGCCGGGTTGGCGCGGAACGGATGGCGCGTCGTCGCCAAAAGGCGGAGAGCCCGACGCGGGCTCCGCAGGCCTGTCTCTCTGCAAGCGTCTGGCCTGCGAATGAGGGACTGGCCCTTGAGCAATCATTAGTCCGCGACGCGCGTAAAGAAAGAGGCAAAGGCTTCTGACGATACGGGCCGCCCGCGCGAGCCGCCATGTCGATCACGGCACCCGAGCGCGTTTGAATACTAGCAACATCGCGGGACAAAAGGAAAGCGCTCGACAAACCGACGTGTCTTAACGCTTTTGCTACCGCGCCCGGGCGACATTGATATTTGGTTCACCAACCACGGGGCGCGTGAGCAGGGGATGCGTAGGCTTTTCATCGGTTTGGCGCGGGCGGGTTGGCTGAAGGCGGCATTGATCGTCGGCGGCTTGACTGTGGCCGGCGTCGCCGTGGCTACCGCCCAGGGCCCCGCGCCCGCCGCAGGGGTCCAGAAAGTTCGTTTCGGCGGCGATCGACTCGAAACGCGGATCGTTATCGATCTGGACCGCGCTGCGGCCGGCCGGCTGGTCGCTGACGGGGCCCAGGATCAGCGAATTGTGATCGGCCTGCCGAACGTTTCGGTTTCGGGAGATCTGCAGGGGGCAGGTCAGGGCCTCGTAAAGCGCTGGGTCATCGATGAATCCGCCGGCGGGGCACGCCTGAGCCTTGACCTCGGTGCCCGCGCCGAAGTTCGGCGTCGGTTCCTGCTGCCGCCCGGCGACGGAGCCACGGCTTATCGCTACGTGATTGACCTCAGGGCGATTGAGGCCCCTGCAACGCTTCCAAAGGCGCAGCTCAAGCCTATTCCGGTCAAGGCCGCGCCGCTCCGGCTGAAGCGCGTTATCGTGGTCGACGCCGGCCATGGCGGCAAGGATCCGGGCTCTCTCGGCGCTACCGTGTTCGAGAAGGACGTTACCCTGGCTGCTGCCAAGGCGCTCAAGGCCCGACTCGAAAAGACAGGCCGTTTTCAGGTCGTCATGATCCGGGAAACCGATACCTTCGTCCCGCTGGAAGCTCGGGTGCAGGTCGCCCGGCGTGCCGATGCTGACCTCTTCATCTCGCTCCACGCAGACTCTGGTCCTGACGTGGCTACGCGAGGCGCTAGTGTCTACACCCTTTCGGAAAAAGGCGCTGAACGCTTCGCCCGGGTGATGGACAAGGACGACTGGTTGATGAAGGCCAGCATGCCGGGTCGGGATCGGGCCGTCAGCCAGATCCTGCTCGATCTGAGCCAGCGTGCGACCAAGAACCGGTCTGCGGCTTTCGCCCAGATGCTGCTGGAAAAAGTCGGTGCGGAAACGCCCTTGCTGCGGCGGAGCCACCGCGACGCGGGTTTTGTCGTCCTTCTGGCTCCTGATGTCCCCGCGGTACTCCTCGAGATGGGTTTCATTACCAACGTTGAGGACGAGCGGCTCCTCAGCAACCCCACCAGCCGTGACAGGGTCGTCGACGCTGTAGGCGACGCAATCGAGGCCTATTTCGCGCCCCAGCTTCGCAAGTCCTGAACCAAGCAGCGCCGTTGGCACCCGGCACGATGCAGGCTAGACGCTTGTCATCGGGTTGGTTTGTAGCAGGGTAGGCACGAAGCCTCCCCGGCTTCGCTCATTCGGGCATCAATGGATTTGGGCGGGCCATGGTGTCCGCCATGACGGAGGCTGCGTGGATCTGAAACCCACCGAACGATGGATGGCCATCGCGGGCGTGGCGGTGCTTTCCGTCATCGCCGTGGCGGGCTTTGCGATCGCGATCTACGCCGCGTGGTTGTTCCACGACATGCCGGATGCGGGCGAGCTTCAGGACTATCGACCGCCAACCGCAACCCGGGTCTATGCGTGGGACGGGACCCTGATTGGAGAATACTCCAAGGAACGCCGGATCTTTGTCCCCTATGATCAGATCCCGCCGCAATTGGCCCAGGCCTTTATGGCGGCCGAAGACCGTAATTTTTTCCGGCATAGCGGTGTGGATGTGGGCGGCTTCTCGCGCGCCATGCTCAAGAATGTCGGCAATGCCGCCCGCGGCCGGAGGCTTGAGGGCGGGTCGACCATCACGCAGCAGGTCGCAAAGAACGTCTTGCTGACCAGCGATGCGACGGTCGGCCGGAAATTCAAGGAAGCGATTCTGGCCCATCGGCTCGAGCAGTCGCTCGACAAGCAGCAGATCCTGGAACTCTACCTGAATGAAATCTGGCTGGGCTACCGATCCTTCGGCGTCGGTGCTGCAGCCTATAACTACTTCGGCAAGGCCCTTCCGGATCTCACGCTCGCCGAGAGCGCCTATCTGGCCGCGCTTCCCAAGGGTCCGGACAACTATCACCCGGTGCGCAACAAGGCCAAGGCGCTGGCCCGTCGCAACTGGATTCTCGGTCAGATGGCTGAGCTCGGCTGGGTGTCCCAGGCCGATGCCGCCAAGGCCATGGCTGAAGACCTTGTTGTCCAGGCTGCTCCCAAGCGTGCCGCCTATCGCGACGCCGACTACTTCGTCGAGGAAGTCCGACAGCGCGGAGTGGCAACCCTGGGGCCGCGCCTCAGTGAAGGTGGCTATTACATGCGCACCACGCTGGACCCGCGTTTGCAGACCGCAGCCCGCGTCGCGTTGATGGACGGCCTGGAACACTACGACCGGAGACACGGCTGGCGAGGGGCCTGGGGGCATGTCACTCCGGACGCGCAGGACTGGGAGAAGGCCGCGCGCGCAAAGTCACCCCCTGCCGAGCGAACCAACTGGCGCGCCGCCCTTGTCCTGTCGGCCGATGGCCGGGTTCGCCTCATCCGGGGTGAAGGCGAGGGCAGTCTTGCGGGTGAAGACGTTTCATGGGCCAGGGCGGGGAAAGGCCTGAAGGCGGGCGATCTGGTGTTCGTCGAGCGCGCAGCAACAACCGGAGCCTACCGCCTCCGCCAGGTGCCCTCGGTGAACGGTGCGCTTGTGGCCATCGAACCCTATTCCGGCCGGGTCGTGGCCCTTGTCGGCGGGTACAGCTTCTCGCTTTCAAACTTCAACCGGGCCACTCAGGCCATGCGCCAGCCCGGATCGGCCTTCAAGCCCTTCGTCTATGCCGCAGCCCTCGAGAACGGCTACACGCCCGCCAGCGTCATCGTCGACAGCGCCATTACGCTGAAGGGCGCAAATGGCGAGGACTGGAGCCCCGAGAACTATCACAAGGAGTTCTATGGCGCTCAGCCCCTCCGTAAGGGCCTGGAGCAATCCATCAATGCCATGACTGTTCGTCTCGCCCAGGGCGTCGGGATGAAGAAGATCGTTGAGTTCTCAAAGCGCACCGGCGTGGTGCGGGACATGCAGCCGGTGCTGGCTATGGCCCTGGGGGCCGGAGAGACGACACCGTTCAAGCTGACGTCGGCGTATGCACCGTTTGTGAACGGCGGCCGGCGCATCGAGCCCCACCTGATCGAACTGGTTCAGGATCGCGAAGGCAAGGTGATCTTCCGCGCCGACAAGCGCGACTGCATCCGCTGCGAGGCTGGCTTCAACGGGGATGAAAGCCCGCGATTCCAGCCGCTGGGGGAACCCGTGATGGATCCGGTGACGGCCTATCAAATCACCTCCATGTTGCAGGGGGTTGTCCAGCGCGGCACGGCCGCAGCCGTGAGTTCGCTGGGCCGGCCCCTGGCGGGCAAGACCGGAACGACGAACGAATATCGCAGTGCCTGGTTTGTGGGATACTCGCCCAACCTCGTTGTGGGTGTCTTTGTGGGCTTCGATGACAATCGTTCGCTCGGCGAAGGCGAAACTGGGGCGACCGATGCGGTGCCCGTGTTCATGGACTTCATGAAAGAAGCCCTCAAGGGCCAGCCCGTGGTCGATTTCAAGCCGCCCAAATCGGCAAAGTTCGCCATGGTCCGAGGCATCCAGGAAGCGTTCCGTCCTGGAACGGAGCCCAAGCTTGAAGTCCCTGCGGTTCCGTCAGGACCTCAACCTTACTCCGAGGCCTGGCCAAACGGCGTGATTCCGGGTGCTGCCGGCACTCCGGAGGCTGCAAAGCCTCCACCCAAGGCACCGGATCCCTTGAGCGGTCTCTACTGATCGATCTGGGGCGTTGCGCCAAGGTTCCACGCGGGGTATCTCCCGCGCCCTTTCACACTGTCACGGAGTAACGTGATGAGACCGGATGTCGAGGCCTCTGCGGCTGACATCGAGCAGTCCGTTGGACTGCTCAGGAGGCGTCTTTGACTGGGATGCCGCACTTCGAAAACTCGACGAGCTAAACGCTCGGGTCGAGGACCCGACCCTTTGGGACCGACCGGCCGAGGCCCAGGCCGTCTCCCGGGAGCGCGCCGGGCTTGCTGCCCGCATTGAAGCTGTCCAGGCCCTTGAACAGGGCCTCAGTGATGCACTTGAGTATGCCGAGCTTGCAGACATGGAGGGTGATGAAGCCCTTCTGGAAGATGCTCGGGCCCAACTCAAGGATCTCAAGGAGCGGGCTGGTCGGGCCGAACTGGAGGCCCTGCTTTCAGGGGAAGCCGACGGGAACGACTGCTACGTCGAAATCAATTCCGGGGCCGGTGGCACGGAGTCGTGCGACTGGGCCGGCATGCTGCTGCGCATGTATTCGCGCTGGGCCAATGCCCACAAGATGAGCGTTGAGCTTGTCGAGGAAACCTCCGGTGACCAGGTCGGGATCAAGTCAGCGACCCTCCTGATCAAGGGAACCAATGCCTATGGCTGGTTGAAGACCGAAGCCGGCGTCCACAGGCTTGTCCGCATCAGCCCTTATGACGCGGCGGCCAAGCGTCACACCAGCTTCGCTTCGGCCTGGGTCTATCCGGTAGTCGACGATACGATCGAGATCGAGATCAATCCGTCTGATGTGCGGACCGACACTTACCGCGCCAGCGGCGCGGGCGGTCAGCACATCAACAAGACCGACTCTGCAGTTCGCCTTACCCACATCCCCACCGGCATTGCCGTCGCCTGTCAGGCTGGTCGCTCACAGCACCAGAACCGGGAAGAGGCCTGGAAGATGCTTCGGGCCCGTCTTTATGAGGCGGAGCTGCAGAAGCGTGAGGCGGCCCAGCAGGCGCTTGAGGATCAAAAGACGGACATCGGCTGGGGCCACCAGATCCGAAGCTACGTTTTGCAGCCCTACCAGATGGTCAAGGACCTGCGGACCAATGTCGAGACCTCCGACACCCAGGGGGTGCTGGACGGCGATCTGGACGAGTTCATGGGCGCATCCCTGGCCCAGAGAGTTGGCGTCACGCGCGACGGCTAGAACGCTACAGCAAACGTCAAAACGCCCCGGCATCGACCGGGGCGTTTTCGTTGTACACCGACCAAGTGAGAGAGGGCTGAGTGCACAAGGCCACCGGCTTGGACGTCTCAGCCGTTTCAGGAGCCTAGGACTGCGGGTCAGAAACCGGAGCAACGACTGCAGTTGGCGCGATGGCTGCTGGCTGAGCCGGGCGCTGGAACTTCAGGCTACGCCCCTGGAAGAACGCACCTGTCTCCATAGCCAGTTGCTCATGTGTGATGTCGCCGTCGATGTAGGAGGTCCCGTAAAGCCGGACCTGCTTGGCGGTAATAGCCCCGACAACACGGCCACGAACTTCCACGGCTTCGGCAAAAACCGATCCTTCGACATGCCCTGTTTCGCCCACCATCAAGCGGGCCACACGGACGTCGCCCCGGACAATGCCATCGATCTGCAGTTCACCGTCGCCGACGATCCCACCTTCGATGGAGATATCGGCCGAGATCAGCGAAGCCACTTTTGGCGCGAGCTTGCGGGTCGGCTCGGCAGCGACTGCAACTGGCGTGGCCAGGGGCTCGATGCGGGGAGGGGAAGACTGCCCCTTAGTTTGCTTGCTGAACATACTCACCAGCCTTCAGGAACCGATTGGGGTTCTGGGCACGTCCATTGGCCCAGACTTCATAATGGAGATGAGGACCAGTCGACCGACCGGTCGAGCCCATGGCCCCGACGCGCTGACCGATTGCCACGCGTTGGCCTACTCGAACGGAGATGCCTTGCAGGTGGGCGTAGCGTGTCTTGAAACCGCCGCCATGGTCGATCTCGATCGTGTTGCCGTAACCCGAGCGGACCCCGGTAAAGGAAACGACGCCAGGTGCCGTAGCCATGATCGGCGTATAGAAGGCTCCCGGGAAATCCAGACCCGAATGGAACGCCGGTCGCCGCGTAAAGGGATCGAAGCGCACTCCATAGCTGCTGCTCATCGCCGGATTGCTGGTTGGTCGATAGAAGGGGAGCTTTTTTGCAGCCATGTTGAGAGCGCGCATGTCTGACATGTCTGTCGCTGCCCGCTGAATGCGCGTTGCGAACTCTTCATCGACATCGAGGATCGCCGCCAGGGCGCGAGGGTCTTTTGCCTCGATCAGCGGACCGCCAAGTGAGGCCCCGCCCCGGGAAAAGGAGCTGGAGTCGAGGCCAGCCATCCGCATTGCAGCCCTCAGACGTTCTGCACGGCTATTGGCAAAGGTTTCAGCGGCCTCGATCAGTCGCTCCTGATCCATTCGCGTGGCCTGGATGCGCTGGACGGGAGAGCCCGCGAGAAGCTGGGGCTTGCTGGATTTCAGGGCGTCGGCAGCGCCGGGCACACCTTTGAAATCACTGACAAGCAGGGCCAGGGCCGCATGGCGTTTCTCAACGGACGCTGCCAGCTCGTCGAGGGACCCATTGGTCGCAGAGAGCTGGGCAATAGCGCTATTGAGCCGCCCCTGCCGATCCGCATTCAGCCGCTCGTAATAGGCGCGCTGCTTGATAACCATCTGGTCCGCAGAACTCACGGACAGGGCGCTGACCAGCATGGCGGCCGTGCAGATGCCCATCCACAAAGCGGTCGCTCCGACCACACCTGCGGCGATCAGCTGCTTGTTGGTTGAGAAGACATAGCCGCGCATCTCTCCACCTGAGCGGATGTAGAGCTGACGTTCGGGGAACAAACCTTCTAGTGATTGCCGCAACCGCTGGAAGTGCCTGAGCGCCATGTGCCTAAGAAACCCCCGTTTTCAGGACACGGGGATATGCAACGAATACAAGCCGGCGCGCAAGGCCGTTCACCCCCAACGGGAGTGCGATTCGAGAAAATGGCAATTAACAGACACACATTAGTGCTGCCCCGCAGCCATCGCCACGCCTTAACCCACTTCCGCGTGAGGAACATCGCGTGAGCGACGAAAATACAACACCTCGCGTTGAGGGGATTTCCAGTCTGCTACGGCGCTAGCGAAGGCCTTTTGCCGCGGTGAGCACCGACTTGATGTGCCCTGGAACCTTGACCTTCCGCCAAACCTCCCGGACGACGCCCTCGGCGTCGATCAGGAAGGTTGACCGGTCAATGCCCATGTACTTTCGGCCGTACATGCTCTTCTCGACCCAAGCCCCATAGGATTCCACCGTCTCGCCGGTCGTATCCGCTGCAAGCTCGACGGTCAGATCGTGCTTCTTGCGAAACTTGGCATGCGAGGCCGCGCTGTCCTTGGAAACACCGATAACGACGGTGCCCATCTTGGCGAACTCCTCGACTTCTGACGAGAACTGCAGAGCCTGGGACGTGCAGCCAGACGTGTCATCCTTGGGGTAGAAATAGAGAATGATCTTCTTGCCCTTCAGCCCGGTGAGGCTGACCCGGCCCGTATCGGTCGGCAGGTCGAAATCGGGAGCCTTGTCACCAGCTTGAAGCATTCTCTCTCTCCGTTTCTACACCAGTCTTTACAACAGTTCGGATCAGACCGGGCGGACCAGGACGATCTTCTTCTTGCCGGCTGCGAGCTTGATGACCCCGTCTATGAGGTCTTCTTCGGTGACCAAACGGCTTGCATCGGCCTCGGGCTTGTCATTGACCTTCAAGCCGCCGCCCTGGGCGAGCCGGCGGGCCTCGCCACGGGAGCCGGCCAAGCCCGCATCCGCGAACAGACCGGCTAGAACGACGCCGGCCTTCAGGTCCGAAGCGGGGAGCTCGAATGTGGGCAGGTCTGCTGAAAGTGCACCCTGTTCAAAGGCTTTCTCGGCTGCGTTTCGGGCCTTTCGAGCGTCCTCTTCGCCATGAGCCATCCGCGTGGCCTCATCCGCCAGCACTTTCTTGGCCTCATTGATCTGGGCCCCGGGCAAGGCTTCCAGCCGGGCGATTTCGTCGAGCGGGAGGTCCGTGAACAGGCGGAGGAAGCGACCGACGTCGGCATCCTCGCTATTCCGCCAGAATTGCCAGTAGTCGTAGGGACTGAGTTGCTCGGCGTTCAGCCAAACAGCACCCGACATGGTCTTACCCATCTTCGCCCCGGAAGCGGTCGCCAGAAGCGGTGTGGTGAGGCCGAAGGCGGCCTTCTGATCGACGCGGCGGGTAAGTTCCACGCCATTCAGAATGTTGCCCCACTGGTCTGACCCGCCCATCTGCAGCACGCAACCATACTTGCGGTTCAGCTCCAGGAAGTCGGTGGCCTGCATCAGCATGTAGTTGAATTCTAGAAAGGTCATCGGCTGCTCACGCTCAAGGCGCAGCTTGACACTGTCGAAAGCAAGCATCCTGTTGACCGTGAAGTGGACCCCATAGTCGCGCAGAAACTGGACATAGCCAAACTTCGACAGCCATTCGTCGTTATCGACCATGATGGCATCCGTCGGCCCATCGCCGAAGGTCAGGAACTTGGCGAAGACCTGCTTGATGCCCGCGATATTGGCCGCAATGTCGGCGTCGGACAGCAGCTTGCGGCTCTCGTCCTTGCCGGTTGGATCCCCAACCTTGGTCGTGCCGCCGCCCATCAGGACAATTGGCTTGTGCCCCGCTTGCTGCAGCCTACGCAACATCATGATCTGGATCAGCGAGCCGACGTGCAGGCTTGGCGCTGTCGCATCAAAGCCAATGTAGGCCGTGACGACGCCACTGGCGGCCGCCGCATCCAGTTCATCGGGATGGGTGATCTGATGGATATAGCCGCGCGCCTGCAGGGTCTGGAGGAATTCCGACTTGAACGAGGCGGGCGCGGACATGGATCGACTCTCTTAATCTGACGACGGGCCGTCTAGCACGGTCGGACGCATATGTGGCGAGGGTTTCATTCTGCAGGGCCCTGGAAGAGGGCTGATCACCGTGCACTGGAAAGGCCGCATCCGGGACTGAAAAGCCTGTCTTAGACGCAACAGCTTCACGGGGCGCTTTCGATGCGGTCGCCAGTGAGGCGGGCCGAAGTGCCATCTGGTGATCATCGGTCTAGCTACAAGTCGGTCCGCGTGGCAGTCAACGGTCATGCTTATTCTTGGATTCATGACCGGCACGTCTCTCGACGCAGTCGATATGGCGGTGCTTGAAACCGACGGCGAGGACATTCAGGCGTTCGGTCCTGCTGGTGAACGCAAGCTCCGGGAAGATACCCGGGACTTGCTCCTCTCTGCCACGGATCAAGCCCGCGCATGGCCGCGCGGCGCGCCCGAACCTCTGATCTTTTCCGAGGCTCGCAAGGCCATCGCCGAAGAACATTTCCTGGCCGCGAGTGAATTCCTCCGTGAACACGGCCTGGATTGGCAGGCGTTTGACCTCCTGGGCGTCCATGGCCAGACCGTTCTGCATGAACGGCCCCAGCTCGGCAGAATCGGGCGCACGGTCCAACTGCTGGACGCGCAGCGCCTGGCCACCGCGAGTGGCAGGCCCGTAGTCTACGATTTCAGAGCCGCAGATGTCGCCGCAGGGGGCGAGGGCGCTCCCCTGGCCCCGATCTATCACGCCGCGCGGGCAAGAGCGTCTGGCCTCGTCGCGCCGGTGGCGGCCTTGAACATCGGCGGCGTCGCCAACATTACCCTGATCGACGGTGAGGGCGCTCTGCTTGCCTTCGATACCGGACCCGGGAACGGCATGATCGACCTCATGCTGCAGGAACGTGACCTCGGTCGCTTTGACAGGGATGGCCGCCTGGCCGCATCCGGTTCCGTCGACGAAGCGGCGCTCGGCAGCCTGCTTTCGGGCGACTATTTCGAAGCACCGCCGCCCAAATCACTGGATCGCTATGACTTCACGCTCGAGGCCGTCAGGCATCTTTCTGCAGAAGACGCGGCCGCGACGCTGGTGGCCTTCACGGCCGAGGCTGTCGTAAAGGCGTTCGAGAAGGGCGCTCGACCAAGCGTGCTGATTGTTTGCGGGGGAGGTCGGCACAATCCCGAGATCATGCGGGTCTTGACCGCCCGCGCGCCGGTTCCTGTCAAGACAGCGGAAGCTGTGGGTTGGCGGGGCGACGCCATCGAGGCCGAGGCCTTCGCCTATCTTGCTGCACGGACGGCGAGGGGGCTGCCGATCAGCTTCCCGGGAACGACCGGCATAGCCTCGCCGATGTCAGGAGGCCGGATCATCTATCCGGAATGAAAAAAGCCTCCCCGAAGGGAGGCCTTGAAACTCAGATCGGGTTGGCTTCGATCCGCTTGTCCAGATAGTCGCCGACGCTCTTTTCAACGAACGGCAGATGTTCCGTCCAGAAATGGCTGGCCTTGTCGATGACCTCGTAGTCGATGACGATACCCTTCTGGGTCCGCAGCTTGGTGACCACGCGCTCGACTTCCACCGGAGGCGTAATGGTATCGGCAGAGCCGGTCAGGAACAGGCCTGAAGCCGGGCAGGGTGCCAGGAAGCTGAAATCGTACATGTTGGTCGGCGGCGAGACACTGATGAAGCCGTCCGTCTCTGGGCGACGCATCAGCAACTGCATACCGATATAGGCCCCGAAGTCGAAACCGGCGACCCAGGTCTGGCTGGCCGCCGGATTGGAGGTCTGCAGCCAGTCGAGCGCGGTGGCGGCATCGGCCAACTCGCCGATACCGGCGTCGAACTCGCCCTGGCTGCGGCCCACGCCGCGGAAGTTAAAGCGCAGTGTCGCAAAGCCGCGCTTCATGAACAGGTGATAGAGCTGCACCGAAACCGGATGGTTCATGTGCCCGCCGGCCTTGGGGTGCGGGTGCAGGATCAGCGCGATCGGCGCGGTTTCCGTCTTGCCCGGCGAGTAACGACCTTCGATCCGTCCGGACGCGCCAGTCAAAATCACATCAGGCATATCGACCCCATCGTTTCGACAAGCGGTGGACGATTCCGGATCTTTCGACCGATGGAATACTTGACCACTGCGCTTGGTCTTCCTAAATCCAACCAGCGTCGCGGACCCTAGGGTCCG
>Ga0187842_1000250_pt1 | contig 28623 bp, 18 predicted proteins | sample SpaLakP09_SKY_41_FD_134514 | JGI IMG/M metagenome (GOLD analysis project Ga0187842, IMG submission 134514) | Oligotrophic lake water microbial communities from Sparkling Lake, Wisconsin, USA - SP09_SKY_41 | ecosystem: Environmental > Aquatic > Freshwater > Lake | place: USA: Sparkling Lake... | reverse complement strand
CGGACAGGCCGGCACGCGAACGGCGGATCGCGTCCGACACGGCGGCGATCGCCTCATCCTGCCCCACTACGCGTTCATGCAGCTTGGCTTCGATGTGCAGCAGCTTGTCGCGCTCGCCCTGCAACATGCGCGACACGGGTATGCCGGTGGCACGCGACACCACTTCGGCGATTTCTTCCGCGCCCACTTCGGTGCGCAGCAGCTTGGGCTGGCTGGTATCGGTCTGGCCGGCCGAGGCGGATTCCGCCTGTTTCAGCTGGGCTTCCAGTTCCGGCAGACGGCCATACTGCAGCTCCGAAACACGCTGCCAGTTGCTGTCGCGCGTAGCCTGCTCCATCTGCAGCTTGATGCGGTCGATTTCTTCCTTGATGTGGGTACTGCCCTGCACTACCGACTTCTCAGCCTTGAGGATTTCCTCGTAGTCGTTCAGTTCGCGCTGCAGACGGCTGATCTCTTCCTCGATCAGTTCCAGCCGGCGGCGCGAGCCTTCGTCCTTCTCCTTCTTCACGGCTTCCTTCTCGATCTTCAGCTGGATCAGGCGGCGTTCCAGCTTGTCCATCACCTCGGGCTTGGAATCGATCTCTATCTTGATCTTGGATGCCGCTTCATCGATCAGGTCGATAGCCTTATCGGGCAGGAAGCGGTCGGTGATGTAGCGGTGCGACAGTTCCGCTGCCGCGATGATGGCGGCATCCGAAATCGCCACCTTGTGGTGCAGCTCGTACTTGTCCTGCAAACCGCGCAGAATCGCGATGGTAGCTTCCACCGAAGGCTCGTCCACCAGGATCTTCTGGAAGCGGCGCTCCAGCGCGGCATCCTTCTCGATGTATTTACGGTATTCGTCCAGCGTGGTAGCGCCCACGCAGTGCAGTTCACCGCGCGCCAGCGCAGGCTTCAGCATATTACCGGCATCCATAGCCCCTTCGGCCTTGCCGGCCCCCACCATGGTGTGCATCTCGTCGATGAACACGATGGTCTGGCCTTCGTCCATGGCCAGTTCTTTCAGCACGGCTTTCAGGCGCTCTTCGAACTCGCCGCGGAACTTGGCACCGGCCACCAGCGCCGCCATGTCGAGCGACAGCACGCGCTTGCCCTTGAGCGAATCGGGCACTTCGTTGTTGACGATACGCTGCGCCAGACCTTCCACGATGGCGGTCTTGCCCACGCCCGGTTCGCCGATCAGCACCGGATTGTTCTTGGAACGGCGCTGCAGCACCTGTATGGCGCGGCGGATTTCGTCATCGCGCCCGATCACCGGATCGAGCTTCCCGGCGCGGGCCCGTTCGGTCAGGTCCAGCGTGTATTTTTTCAGCGCTTCACGTTGGCCTTCGGCATCCTGATTATCCACCTTGGCGCCGCCGCGCACGGCGTCGATGGCCGCTTCCAGTGCCTTGCGGGTCAGGCCGTTTTCGCGCGCCAGCTTGCCGGCATCGGATTTATCGTCCGTCAGCGCCAGCAGCACCATCTCGCTGGAGATGAACTGGTCATTGCGCTTCTGCGCTTCCTTGTCGGAGAGATTAAGTACCGCAATCAGTTCGCGGCTGGCCTGCACATCGCCATTGGTGCCCGAGACCTTGGGCAGGCGTTCGAGCGCGCTGCCCAGCGCCTTGACCAGGCCGCCGACGTTCACGCCGGCGCGCTGCAGCAGCGAACGGGCGCTGCCATCATTCTGGTTCAGCAGAGCGGTCAGCAGATGGACCGGCTCGATATATTGGTTGTCATTACCCACCGCCAGACTTTGCGAGTCCGACAGGGCTTCCTGTAACTTGGTCGTGAGTTTGTCCTGACGCATGGTGTTGCTCCCATCAATTTAACTTATCGCCCAAATAGGGGTGATCAATTACATTTCAAGGATTCACCGATTTATTTCACACTTCCATGACCTAGATCAAGTCTGCCTATTTTAACAACTTATTTGGTCCATTTTTGCAGCGCCACGTCATCGCTGACGCGGGCATCTACCCAGCGGCCGCCCTCCGGCGTCTGTTCTTTCTTCCAGAACGGCGCTTCCGTTTTCAGATAGTCGATGATGAATTCGCAGGCGGCAAACGCCTCGCCGCGGTGGGCTGAGGTCACCGCCACCAGCACAATCTGCTCCATCGGTTTGAGCGGCCCCACCCGGTGGATCACCAGCGCGCCAAAGATATCCCAGCGCGCCCGGGCCTGCTCGATGATGGTCTGGATGGACTGTTCCGTCATGCCCGGATAGTGTTCCAGCTCCATTTCTGCCACGCTGGCGCCCTCGTTCAGGTCGCGCACCGTACCGACAAAGCTGACGATGGCGCCCACGCCAGACTGGGCGGCGCGCAGCTGCGCCACTTCCGTGCTCAGATCGAAATCGTGTTCCTGTACCCGCACGCTGTAGCTGCCAGCGTCGCGCTGCTGTCCAGCGCCAGCCATCAGCGCTCTCCTCCGCCGATGCGGCGGAACAGCGCCTCGATGCGGCTCACCGTGCGGTCATCCGCCAGCGCCGGCATGGCGCACAGCTGCAGGTAGGCGGCAGCAGCGCTTTGCGGCTTCTGGCCCGATTTCAGCGACGACTGCAGCACTTCCACCTGCATCTTCAGGCGCTCGCGGGCAAACTCGCTGCCGCTATCCACCCCGGCCACGATTTCCAGCCGCAGCACTTCGTCCAGCAGACGTTGACGGTTGCCTTCCAGCTGAGCCAGATAGGCAGCGCTATCGCCGCCGAGCAGCGCCAGCGCCGCATTAAAGCGGCCAGCGAGGGCTTTTTCGTATTCGCTGCCGAGCTTGGGCACTGCGTTCCAGCGCTCCTGCCATTGCGCCGCGCTGGCAGTCTCGGCTGCGGCATCGGCTAGCACCGCGCCCTGCGCCAGGCTACCCTCCAGCGACTGGCACAGCCGCAGCTTGTCGCGCAAGGCGTTCGCCTGCGCCGCGCCGCTACGGCGGCGGATGGCGTCAGCCTGCGCCTGCACCTGGGCCTGCGCGGCCTGATAGCGCTGGCTGATACGGGCCTCGGCAGCACGCGGCACCGTGCCCGCATGCTGCCAGGCGCTGGCGGTCTCGCGCAGCAGCGCAGCGATGGCGGCCAGCTGGGCCTTGTCGTCGCCACTGAAGGTGGCCGTTTCCAATTGCACGCACAGCGCCTCGCGTGCATGCAGGTGGGCCTTGCGCTCGTGATCGGCCGCATGGGCCACTTCCTTGCGCTTGTTGTAGACGGCATCGCAGGCGGCGCGGAAGCGCTGCCACAAAGCCTGTTCCGCCTTGCGTTCCAGCGGCAGCGCCTTGGCCTGTTCCTGCCAGCGCTCCTGCAATCGTTTCAACAGATCGAGCACATGGCGCTCGCCCGGCTGCAGCTGTTCCGCCTCCAGGATCAATTGTTCGCGCCGCGTCACTTCGATCTTGCGTTGCTGCGTCAGCGGCGCCAGCATCTGGCCCAGCGCCTTGTCGAAAGCCTGTTCCAGCTTGCGCTTTTCCTTGCGCTCCATGGCGCCCAGCCGGGTCCACATCTGGCGCAAACGCTGTCCTGCCGCCGCCACATTTTTCAGATCGACGCCTTGCGCTGCTGCCTGTGCCATGGCGCGGGTTTCTTCAATCAGTGCCTGCGCCTTGGTGGCATTGGCGTGGCGCTCATCAGCCAGCTGCTTGAAATGGGCTGCGGCCGGTGCATAGGCCGTGGTACAGGCGCGGTCAAAGCGCTCCCACAAGCTGCGCGGCGCATGGCCGGAAACGGCATCGAGCGCCTTCCAGCGTTCGCGCATGCTGCCCACCTTTTTGGCCAGTTCACTCATCGCCAGACCCAGCGCCGGCAGTTCTTCCACCACTTTCACCAATTCTTCACGTGAGACGTTGCCGCTCCAGCGCGCCCAGTCACTCAGGCGCTTCAATTCGGCACGCAGGTGGTTGAGGCGCTCCGTCACTGCCGGCGCAAGGCGTGTCTTGTGCTCCTTGAGCCATTTGTCATGTTCAGCAGCGGCATGCAGCAAACCCTGCTCCAGTGCCTGTTCCAGTGCATCGAGGGTACTGAGAAATTGCGGATCGGTGGCTGCCGGCTTGCCCGCGCGACTGGCGCCCGCATCGCCGGACTTGCTGGCCGGTGACAGTTTGCCGTCCGCTGCGCTGGCTGCTTTGGCCGCAGGCGCAGCACGCGCCGCATCTTCCTGCGCGCCCGTAGCTACAACATCTGGCGCGGTTCCAGCCTGCGCCGAGGCAGCCGGACTGCTTGCCGCTTCGGTAGAAATAGCAGCGGTTGCGGCTACGGCGACTGGCGCGGCTATGGCATTTGCGTTTGCTGCCATTGCCGCACGCGCCTGCTGCAAGGTTGCCGCATAGTCGCTCAGCAGATGACGTGGCAAGGCCGCATGTTCGGGCGCCTGTTCGCAACGCTGGTAGTCGGCAGTGTGGCTGGCGATGGCCGCTTCCAGCACTGCCTGCTCCGGCGCCGCCTGCAGCAACTGGCGCAAAGCGGCCAGCGCATCAACGGTCTGGCGCTGCAACTGCATCTGCGCCTGCAGCCGCGCATCGAGCGCGGCGCGCTGGCTGGTAAAACTTTCAGCCTGCGTCGCATCAGCGGTGGTAATGCTCCACTGGCGATCCAGTTCGGCCACCTGATTCGGCGTGAGTTTTTCATCGGCCAGCAAACGCGCTGCCAGTTCCAGGCAGGCGGCAGCCTTGCGCTGCTCGGCCTCGTGGTAGCGGATCGCGTCGAGCCGGCTCTGCATCAGCTTGGCCACGCGCCGGTCGGTATTGCGCATGGCCTGCAGCACCTGCTCCAGCTGCACCGGGCTGCATACATGTTCAGCCGCCTGCAGACGCACGCCGGCAAATTCGCTTTGCAGTATCAGCGCCACGGCCGCCGCTTCATCTCCGGCCAGTGCCGCAGCCTGGCGGGTCTGCAGTTCGCGTCGTTCGGCCGACGCGGCTGCGGCAGCGCTGGGCGCCGTCGCCGTCGCAGCAGGTGCTTCGCTGGCGTTCTCGCCGTTGCGCTTGAAGATGAATTCGAACATGATGCGCCATGAAGTATCTAAAACCACCATCATAGCAAAGCAGAGAAAATTTGCCTGTTACAGCGCGCTTATTTCGGTGCCGGCGCGGCCCTTTCGGCCCGTGGCCGCAGCCGGGGCGAGGCCGAGACGGCGTCATCATGAGCAGAATGCATGTCTATCATGGGCAATACCTGCAAGCGCGGCATGTTGATAGGCGCCGCATCGGGCAGCGGCGCAGCTGGCGCCGAGCGTTTAAGCTCCTCCACACGTTTGTCGTGGAGCATCAGCTGATTCGCCAAAGAAAACCAGGCATCGCCGGCGATGCTGTTGCGCGCCATCGCAAACAGCTCATGCTCTTCCTTCTCCAGCTTTTGCAGCATGGCATTACAGAACGCTTCGATGGTATCGCTGATGCGCTGCACCTGCCCTTCGCCCGCATCGGCCAGCATCTCGGCCTGTTCCTGCAGGGTGCGGATGGCCGCCAGCGCCGACTGATTGAGCCGGTTCAGTTCTTCAATCAGCTGGTCGGCGCGCTCGGTAGCGGCGCGCAAGGCAGGTATCAGATACATTTCAGTCTTGCGCCACTGGCAAGCCTGATACAGGGTGTTGAGGCTGTTGCAGGCATATTCGAGCTGAGCCAGAGTGACGCTGTTCTGCTGCATCAGCGTCGTGCGCACATATTGCTTAAAAGACAATAAATTAAGGCGAACACTTGCTTGTTCGACCGAAAGAGCGACTAAGGCATATGTGGCGGTTAACATTCTGACTCCCAAAGCTGTGGTATGGCCAGACCGGATGGCTGGCGTAAGAGCGGAAGTAAAAGTGTAAATAAAGCCGACAACCACGCTTTGACTTAAAACAAAACGATGCGCTTACCAAATATAGCCCAAACAGGGGAGAAACGCTATCGCAATGGCAACTGCAAACGTACCAGCCCCGTTTCGGGGTGCGGCAGCACGCTGCCGCCAAAATGGCGCACCAGCTTCTGCACGCCCAGGTTTTCCGCCAAAGCATCGCCCACAATCTGCGCCGTGCCATGGCTGCGGAAGTAGTCGACCAGCTTCTGGAACAGGATGTAACCCAGCCCTTTGCCCTTCAGATCGGAGCGGATGATGATGGCAAATTCGGCCGCCTGATTGTCGGCATCGGCGATGGCGCGCACCACCCCCAGCGTCTCCGGCCGGCCGTCGGCACCGCTGCGGGTGGCGATAAAGGCCATGGCACGGTCGTAATCGATCTGGGTCAGGCGCGCCAGCTGGCCGGGCGGCAGCTCGCGCATGGCAGTAAAGAAGCGCAGCCGCACATCGTCCGGGTCAAGCGCGGCGAAAAACACCTGATGCTGGGGCGCGTCCTCGGGTCGGATGGGGCGCAGCAGGATTTTGCCGCCATCCCAGTTCAGCTCCTGCTCCAGTTCCTGCGGATACGGCCGGATCGCCATGGCGCGCGGGCTGCGCGCGGGCCCCAGCTGGATCTGCGCGCCAAGTGCCAGCACGCTGCCGTCCAGCACCAGCACGGGGTTCAGATCCAGCGCGGCCAGCTGTGGCAAATCAGCCACCATATCCGCCACCTGCACCAGCGTGCGGCACAGCGCGTCGGCATCGGCTGCCGTCTGCGCCTGCTGCAGCAGGCGCGCCACCCGGGTGCGGCTCACCATATCACGGGCCAGCACCAGGTTCAGCGGCGGCAGGCCGGCCGCCCGGTCAGCCGCCACTTCCGCTGCCAGCCCGCCCTGACCAAAATACAGCACCGGGCCAAATACGGCATCCGTGCTGATTTCGATGCGAGCTGCCGCCAGCGTGGTGCCGGCCTGTGCGGCCTGCTGCGGCGTGGCCAGCGCAATGCCATAACTGGCCAGCAGCCTGCGCAAATCGTTATCGGACAGACTGGTCTGACCGCCCTGCTGCGCTGCCGCCACCAGTGCCTGTGCCGCCGCCCGCTCCGGCGCCGAGGTCGCCGCCAGCTGGCCCGGCACCTCCATCAGCAAATCCTGGTTGCGCCGGTACTGGGCAATCTGGAGGAAACCATGCACGGCTTTTTCCGGCGTGTCGTAGGTCGGCAGGCCGGCTTCGGCAAACACCTGGCGTGCGGCCGCCACGGCGCTGCCGCCGAGCCAGCAGCTCAGCACATTCTTACTGGCGCCGCGCAGCAGCGGGGCGATCGCCGTGGCAATCTCCCGGCTATCCACCATGGCCGTGGGCGCGTGCAGGAACAGCAGCGCATCGGCATTGGTCTCGTGCAGCAGCGCTTCCACTGCTGCCTGATAATGGGTCACCGGCACATCGGCCAACAGCGCCACGGGGTTGCTGGGCTGGGCACAGGTGCGCTTGAGCAGCAGCTGCGATTCGGCCGACAGCGGCGCCAGCTGGGCGCCACCGGCGCTCAGCGCATCGGCGGCAATCAGGCCCAGCCCCACCCCATTGCTGAGCACCGCCAGCCGCTCGCCGCGCTGGGGGCGCTGGCGTGCCAGCGTTTCCACCGCGTCGAACAGGTCCTCGATGGAATTCACCCGCAGCATGCCGGCACGCCGGATCGCCGCATCGAACACCAGATCGGCACCGGGCGTGGCATCGCGCCCCACTTTCAGCACAATCACCGGCTTGCCGCGCGCCGCCAGTCGCCCGGCCGACATGAATTTGCGCGCGCAGCAAACCTGCTCAATGCACAGCAGAATGGCCTCGGTGGCGCTATCGGCCGCCAGATAGTCGAGCACATCGCCAAAGTCCACGTCGGCCGTTTCGCCCATGGTGAGGAAGCGGGAAAAACCGATGCCGTGCAGGCTGGCCCAGTCCAGCATGGCCGTACCCAGTGCGCCGGACTGCGCGACAAATGCCAGTTTGCCGGGCTGGGCCGGAATATGGGTAAAGCTGGCATTCAGGCCCAGCGCAGGCGTCTGCAGGCCGACGCTGCCCGGCCCGAGGATGCGCACCTGATGGCGTTTGGCGGCCGCCAGCATGACCTGCTGCAGATTGCGCCCACCGCTATGGATCTGCTCCAGCCCTGCCGTCATGACGATGGCAGCACGGGTACCGCGCGCACCCAGTTGCGCAATCAGGTGGGGAATGGTGGCTGGCGGGGTGCACAGTATGGCCAGTTCGGGTGCAGCCGGCAGGGCCGACACCCGTGCATAACAAGGCAAGCCCTGCAGGTTCTGATGGCGCGGATTGAGCGGCCAGATGGCACGGCCGCTGCCGCCTTGCGCAGCATGGGCCTGCAGCAGGTTGGCCAGCACCCGGGTGCCGATGCGGTGCGGCTTGTCGGAAGCACCGATCACTGCCACCGAACGGGGCTGGAACATACGGTCGAGATATTTGATGCTCATGGCCCCAGTACTCCTGCCTTACCAGCGCGACGCGTGGTCTTCCGTGACCCCGGCCAGCCGCTGCACGCTGCGGCGCGGCTGGCCGGCCGCACTGCGCACCCAGCCGCTGAACGTGCCGATGGGCTGCACATAGCGGCTCGCGGCCACCAGCAGATTCTTGTCGCCGCGGCGCTCGCCTTCCGGCGTGAAACTCAGCTCCAGCAGCCCGTCATCGGTGCTGATCTGCCATGGCGCCCGGCTGTCGTTGCGGTCATATGCGAAGTGTGCCGCCCGCAGCGGATATAGCTGGCCATCAAGCCACAGGGCATTTTCCTGCGCGCCGAAGTAACCCGCTTGCAGATTAAAACCAACATGTAGATCATGCGCCGATGCCCAGCGCCATGCCGTGTGGCGCGCCAGCAGGCCATTCGAATAGTCGAAGCTGGCAATGCCGCCGTCCAGCGTAAGCGTGCGTCCGCCCACCCGCAGCTGGCCACGCAGCGGCATGCCGCTCGACTTCTGGGTAGCATGCACGGCGCCATTCTCCACCGGCCCCGCCGCCAGCAGCAGCGGCGCCGCCGCCGGGCCAAAACTGGCGTCGACGGCAAAGTCGCCACAGCGCAGCGTCAGACTGCTGGCGCCGTCCGGGTCGGTATGGATGTAGATGCGCTTTCCCAGCATGCGGAACTGGCTCACGCCCGCCATCCGGTGCGGCAGGCTGGCGGTGCAGCCGGGCAAGCCGTCCTGGGAAAATTCTGCCAGCATGTGGCCGCTCTGGCGCTCGAAAACGTAGGCAAATGCCGTATTGGTCCAGCCTACATCAACAATGGCGACGGCGCAAAACAGCTGTTCCGTGTACAGCGCCACATAATGCCAGCGCTTGTGGTGGAAGCGTCGCCACAGCCGGCTGCGCGCATAGGGCGGGGCCAGCTGGCGCCAGTCGATCGCTGCGGCAGTGCCGGCAAAGCGGCCAAAGATGGGCTGGCCATCCAGAGCGGGCAAGCGCGGGGGTGCGGCAGACAGTGGCATGTGCGTCATACGGCCAGATCCTGAAAGTGAGGGGTACAGCATTAGCAAGCTGAGCAACCCCGGACCCGGGAGGCTACTCTCCAGCAGCTATTCTAATAAGAAAATCAATATTGCCTGTGTATGCGGCACAGTTTTTTTTACATTTGCGAGCACAAACGAGACATTTCCATGCAGAATTAGATCGATGGCATTCCGAGGCAAATTAGTGGACAATACTGGCCCTTGATGAATACCCCTGCCCCTCCCACGCCCCGCAGCACCCTACGTCGGCTGTATCGCCTGATACTGCTGCCGGCGTTCGGCTTCGCGCTGCTGGCAGGGATGTGGGCCGCCGTGCTGTACCAGGTCGAGCAGGAGCGCGTTTCCGCGCACTATGAGGCAGTACTGCACAGCCAGTCGCTGGCCCGTACGCTGGCCGAGCATACCAACCATCTGTTGCGCCAGAGCGAACACGCAACCCAGCTGTTCAAGCTCAAGTTCGAAGAATCCGGCGGCCACCTGCGTCTGAACGAATTTAGCCGTCCGAACGGACTGCTGGACTCCCTGCTGCCCTCCAAACTTGACCTGCCGCTGGCCCTGGTCAATGCGGACGGCAGCCTGATCGACAGCCGCTCCGGCTATTTCGCGCCCCAGCTGGGCCAGCAGCCATTCTTCCTGCACCACGCCCATAACAGTTCCGACACCGCGCTGATTACTACGCCGATAGTCGAACCGCGCACCAAAAAATGGCAGATCCAGATTTCGCGCCGGCTCAACAATCGCGACGGCCAGTTTGCCGGCGTGATCGTGATGATGATCGACCCCGCCACTTTCGTGGAAGACTACGACCGCCTGAATCTGGACCCGGGTGGCAGCGTGATGCTGATCAGCCGCGAAAACGGCGTCGCCACGGCGCGGGTGGACGAACAGCTGATCATCAGCGATGCCATCGACTTCACTGCCGCGCAAAGCGGCGGACGCATAGGCACACTGGACGAGCTGCTGCTGGCACGCCCCTTCGATGCGGTGGAACGGATCTTTGGCTATGCCGAAATGCCGCGCTATCTGCTGCTGGCAGTGGCCGGCAATCCCCTGCAGACGGAAATGGCCGGCTTCGAACTGCGCCGCGAACGCTACATGATCGCGGTCAGCCTGGCCTCGCTGGTGGTGCTGCTGTTTGTCGGCCTGCTGATGCAGCAGGCACGGCGCCTGCGCCGCAGCACGCTGATGGTCAGCGAAGCGCAGGAAATGCTGCGCGCCGCCGCCGAAGCCAGCATGGACTGCGTGTATCTGCTCAAGGCCTGCCGCTTGCGCAGCGCCGACAATGCCATCGTCGACTTCACGCTGGTGGGCCTGAACGACCGTGGCGCCGCACTGCTGGGCATGACGACCGATCAGGCACGCGGCAAGCGCCTGCAGGAACTGATGCCGGAACTGCATACCCATGGCTTCATCGAAAAATATAAAACCGTGCTACAGACGGGACATCCGCTCGATGAAGAATTCGAAGTCGATTTCCTGCCCAGTGGCGAGCATTACTGGTTCCATCACCAGATCGTTCCCATCAAGGAAGGCGTGGCCGTCACCACGCGCGACATCACACCGCGCAAGAAAAGCGAACTGGCGATCCGCAAGAGCCAGGCCGAACTGGCCGCCGTCAACGACGTTTCGCCGCTGGGACTGATGCGCGCCGACGCACACGGCCAATGCACCTATGTCAACCGCACCTTCGAATTCGTCACTGGCCTGATGCGCTCGGAAGCACTGGGCGAGAACTGGCTGCGCGCCATCCATCCGGGCGACCGCGCCAACCTGCAGAACGCCCTCAAGCAGATGGCCGTGACCCGCCTGCCGTACCAGGACACGCTGCGCTGCGTGCATCCGGACGGCACCATCGTGTGGGTGATGTTCAAGATCGCCGCCATGATCGTCGACAAGCAGATCTACGGCTATGTCGGCACGGTGGACGACATTACCCATGTACGCAAATCCGTCATGGCGCTGCGCGAAAGCGAAGCACGGCTGCGCACCATTGCCGATTCGCTGCCGGCCATGGTGGCCTACATCGATGACGAAGAGATTTTCCGCTTCCATAACATCGCCTATGAACGCGAATTCAACCGCACCGGCACCAGCGTACTTGGCAAGAGCGTGGCCGAAACGGTGGGCGAAGCGCGCTACGGCTATCTGTCGCCGTATATCAAACGGGCGCTGGCCGGCGAAACCCTGACCTTCGAAGAAGAAGACAATTGCGACACCACGGTACGCACTTTCGAGGTGGTGTACATTCCGCAAATCGACGAGGATGGCGATACCGTGATCGGCTTCCACGTCATGCGGCAGGATATCACCGCGCAGAAGCGCGAAAAGCAGCGCCTGCTGCGACTGTCCCAGATCGATGCGCTGACCGGGCTGACCAACCGCGCCGGGTTCCTGCAGAAGCTCAGCGACAGCATGCACGCCAGCGCCCAGAGCCAGCACCTGATGGCGGTGATGTACATGGACATCGACCGCTTCAAGCCGGTCAACGACACCTATGGCCACAGCATAGGCGATGCCTTGCTGCGCGCCTTCTCTACCCGCCTGACCCACACCATGCGTGCCAGCGACACCATTGCCCGACTGGGCGGCGACGAGTTCACCATCATCATGGAACGCATCAACCGCACCGAAGACGCCAGCGCGCTGGCCGCGAAAATTGTCACCGCCATGCAGGCGCCGTTCGATCTGGACGGCACCAGCGTATCGATATCAGCCAGTATCGGCCTGACCTTCTACCGCAACGAAGACATCACCCCGGCCGAGCTGCTGCATCAGGCCGACCTGCTGCTGTATCAGGCCAAACAGAATGGCCGCAACACCTTCCGCGCCGGTCTGCCGCACAACGCAGCCAGCGGCTACGCCGCCTGAAGCCTGCCGATTCATTTTTATCAACCTCGGCCGCTGCAACTTGCGCTATATTGTGCCCTTCCCGGCCGTTCTGAATTTCTAACTCCATGCGTCTGCTGCACACCTCCGACTGGCATCTGGGCCAGACCCTGCATAACTACGAGCGCCACTACGAACATCAGCAGTTTCTCGACTGGCTGCTGGACACGCTGGAGCAGCAGCAGGCCGACGCCCTGCTGATCGCCGGGGACATCTTCGACAACGCCAATCCATCGGCCGCCTCGCAGCGCCAGTTCTACCAGTTTCTGCGCGCTGCGCGCGAACGGGTACCGCACCTGAACCTGATCGTCATCGCCGGCAATCACGATTCGCCGGGCCGGCTGGAAGCCCCGGCACCGCTGCTGGAAACCCATGGTACGCGCGTAATCGGCCATGTGCCGCGCATGGCCGACGGCAGCATCGACATAGGCGCCATGGTCCTGCCGCTGACAGGGCGCAGCGGTGCTGTCGAGGCATGGTGTCTGGCCGTGCCCTTCCTGCGTCCGGCCGATGTGCCGCGCCTGCCCCAGAGCGAAGGCCAGAACAGCGGTGCCGATCCCTATCTGGCGGGTATCGCCCTGCTCTACCAGCAGGCACTGGAACACGCGCTGGCCTGCCGCAGCGCGGGACAAGCGATCTTCGCCATGGGCCACTGCCACATGGTCGACGGCCAGATGTCGGAAGACTCGGAACGCCGCATCGTCATTGGCGGCACGGAAATGCTGCCCGCCGGGATATTCGGCAGCGACATCAGCTACGCGGCGCTGGGCCACCTGCATCTGGCGCAAAGCGTGGGCAAGCAGCGCCACATCCGCTATTGCGGCAGTCCGCTGCCGCTGTCGTTTGCCGAAATCAGCTACCAGCATCAGGTGCTGCAGATCGACATCAAAGGCGCCGAACTGGGCCAGATTACGCCCCTGCCTGTGCCGCGCGCGGTCGAACTGCTGCGTATTCCGCCCCGTCCAGCAGCGCTGGCGCAGGTGCCGCAGCAACTGGCCGAACTCACACCAGAAGCTCTGCCTGAGGAACGCCAGCCGCTGCTCGAAGTGCGGGTGCTGCTGGACGCACCGGAGCCGGGCCTGCGCGCCAAGATCGAAGCGGCACTGGACGGCAAAGCCGTGCGGCTGGCAAAAATCGAAACCACCAGCGCAGCGCGCAGCACGCAAGCCGATGCCGCGGCGCTGACGCTGGACCAGCTGGAACGCATGCAGCCCGATGAAATCTTCCGCCAGCTGTACCGCCAGCGTTTCGATCAGGATGCGCCGCCCGACCAGCTCAGTGCCTTTGCGGAGCTGCTGCTGCCATGAGAATTCTACGCATAGCCGGTAAAAATCTGGCCTCGCTGGCCGACGAATTCAGCGTCGATTTCCAGCAGCCGCCGCTGGCCGAGAGCGGCCTGTTTGCCATCAGCGGCCCCACCGGTGCGGGCAAGAGCACCCTGCTCGACGCCCTGTGTCTGGCCCTGTACGACGCCACCCCGCGCCTGCTGCGCGTAGCCGGCCGCAATTATCTGGCCGACGTGGGCAGCGAAACCATCACCACCCAGGACACCCGCAACCTGCTGCGCCGTGGCACGGCCGAAGGCTATGCGGAAGTGGACTTCGTCGGCAGCGACGGTGCCAGCTACCGCGCGCGCTGGAGCGTGCGGCGTGCCCGCACGCGGGCCGAAGGCGCACTGCAGCCGACCGCCATGACGCTGCACCGCCTGCCTGCCCTGCAGCCGCTGGGCCACACCAAAACCGAGGTCAAGGCCGAGATCGAACAGCGCATCGGCCTGTCGTTCGAACAGTTCACCCGCGCCGTACTGCTGGCCCAGAACGAGTTTTCGGCCTTCCTCAAAGCCGAGGATAACGAACGCGGCGAGCTGCTGGAAAAACTCACCGGCAGCGCCCTCTACAGCGAGATTTCCATGCGTGCCTTTGCGCGCGCCAAGCAGGAACAGGAAGCCCTGCAGCGCCTGAATGACCGGCTGGCCGACCAGAAGCCCTGCAGCGAAGAACAGCGGCAGGAACTGGAAAGCCGCCGCGCCAGTGCGCTGGCTGCCCAGCAGGAGCTGGAGCAACGCAGCGAGACGCTGGAACAGCTGCTGCGCTGGCACCAGCAGGCCGAGCGTCTGGCGGCAGCCGAACAGCAGGCCGGTGCCGCCTGCGTCGCCGCAACTGCCGCGATCGAAGCAGCAGCGCCGCAGCGCGCCAGCCTGGAGCGGCTGGACGCCCTCCAGCCAGCGCGGCCACTGGCCGCCGAATCGGCGCGCCTGAAGCGCGAAATCAGCGCTACCCAGCGCCAGATCGCCGAGCTGGCCGAACAGGTGCAGCAGGCCGGCGCAGCGCTGGTCCTGCACAGCAGCGCACAGGAAAGCGCCGCACAGCAGCTGCAGCAGGCCGAACTAGCCCAGAGCAGCGCGGCACCGCAACTTGATCAGGCCAAGGCGCTCGATGCGCGCATCGCCGCCCAGCTGCCGGTATTCCAGCAAGCGGCCAGCGTCTGCGCCCAGGCCGATAAGGCCGATCAGACTGCCCGCGCAGCCCAGCAGGCCCGCAGCGACGAGCGCCAGCAGGTGGCCGGGCTGCAGGAAGCCAGCAGCCGCTGGCTGGCCGAGCATCAGCAGTGGGCGGCCATGGCACAGTCGTGGGAACGCTGGGAAGTGCTGTTCGTGCAGGCCGGCCAGCAGGCAGCGCAGGCCGACAAGCTGTATCAGTCGCTGGCACGCGTGCAGCAGCAGGTGCAGCACCAGCAGGAACTGCAGACACAGGTCCAGTCGCAGCTGGCCGCCTGCAATCAGCAACTGCAGGTGCTGGAACAGCAACATCAGAGCAGCGCCAGCACGCTGGCACAGTACGCGCCGGAACAGCTACAAGCCGCGCGCCGCCAGCTAACAGCCCGCCGCAATCTGCTGGCCGAGGGCGAAAAGCTGTGGATAGCTCTCGATGCACGCCAGACCCGCCACGCCTATCTTGCGCAGCAGACTGCCGACTTGCGCCATGCCGCAGCGCAGGCCGATGCCGAACTCAAGGTGGCCCAACAGCAGGCCGTTACGCTGCTGGCCCACAGCACACAGGCCGAACGCTCGCTACAGCTGGCGCATGCGGCCTGCAGCAGCAACGTCAAGGCGCTGCGCGCCACACTGGAAGACGGCCAGCCCTGCGCCGTGTGCGGTGCAACCGACCATCCCTACCACCATGACGATAGCCGCCTGCTGGCCATGCTGGCCGAACTGGAGGCAGAAGTGGCGCGCTGGCGCCAGCAGGTCGAAGCCAATCTGAGCCTGCAGACTGCGCGCCGCACCACCGAGCAGGCCTGTCTGGACCAGCTCAATGCACTGGCACGCGAAGCAGCAGCGCTGGCACCAGCCCTGACTGCGGCGATCAGCGCATGGCAAGCGCTGGAGCCGCAACTGCAAGCCGAAGCCCTGCCCGAGGAAGCGGAACGCACTGGCTGGTTTGTCGGGCTGCTGGAACAGCTGCGCGACGCCCTGCAAGCCGTGGAAGCGCAGGAACACAACTGGCATCAGGCCCGGCAGGCACACGAAGCACTGCAAGCGGCGCTGGCGCAGAGCCGCAGCCAACATCAGCAGCTGCAGCAGGCACTGGCCTGCCAGCAGACCGCGCTGGCGGAAAGCCGCAGCGAAGCCAGAGCGCTCGATGTGCAGCGGGTAGATCTGGCCCTGGCGCTGAGCGCCGTACTGGCCGATCTCGACCCGGCCTTCACAGGCAGCGACCTGCCCAGCGACGACTGGAAAGATGCGTGGCGCGCCGGACCGGCGCGCTTTTACGCTGCGCGTCAGGCCGAAGCAGGCCAGTGGCTCAGGCAGCGCAGCAGCTACGACGAACGCCAGCAGCGCCTGCAGGCGCTGGATATCGAACTGCGTGCCGGACTGGAAGCGCAGAACAAGGCCCAGCTCGATGCCGTCCATGCACGGGTCGCCTACAGCAGCGCTGAAACGCAGCTACAAGCCTTGCAGCAGCAGCGCCGCGCCCTGTGGGGCGGCAAGGATGTGACGGCAGTGGAAACAGCGCTGACACTGGCAGTCAATACCGCGCGCCAGCAACTGGCGCAGCGCCAGAGCACCGCACAGCTGGCAGCACAGGCCGGCGCGCGCGCCGAAGCAACCCAGGCGCAGGCACAGCGCCATCTGGCCGGCCTGCACAGCGCGGCCGAATCGGCGCAGCAGGCGCTGCAAGACTGGCTGGCCAGCTTCAACCTGCGCCAGCCACAGCACGCGCTCGATGATCTGGACCAGCTATACAGCCTGCTGGCAGTTGACGCCGATGTCATCGGCGCGCAGCGTGCCGCCCTGCAGGAGCTCGACCGCGCAGCGGAAGCGGCAGCCACCGTGCTACGCGAACGCCAGTTGCAGCACCAGCAGCATCTGGCCACAGCACCGCCGCCAGATAGTCTGGCAACCGAGCCGCCTGTTGAGCATCCGCAGGCGCCCGACGAGGTTCAGACGGAAGGCTTGGAACTGCCTGCGGCAGACAGCAAAGCTGGGGCAGACGGGCAAACTGCGACGGCCATATCCGTGCCGGAACGCCTTAGCCGTGCGCTGGCCGTTCTGCAACAATCCTCCCAAGGCGCACGCGCGCAGGCCATGGCAGCGCAACTGGCGCTGGCGGAGGATGATGCCCGCCGCGCTAAATCAGCCGCAATGCTGGAGCAAATCGACGCACAGGGAGCCAGCACACAGCGCTGGGCCCGCCTGAGCGATCTGATAGGTTCGGCTGATGGCAAGAAGTTCCGCAACTATGCCCAGCAATACACGCTCGATGTCCTGCTCGGCTACGCCAATGCCCACCTGCGCCATCTGGCGCGGCGCTACCAGCTTGAACGCATCTGCCATCCGGCCAGCCCTTCGCTGGCCCTGCAGGTACGCGACCGCGACATGGGCGACGAAATGCGCTCGGTCCATTCGCTGTCCGGCGGCGAGTCCTTCCTCGTTTCGCTGGCGCTGGCGCTGGGGCTGGCCTCGCTGTCGTCCAACCGGGTAAAGGTGGAGTCGCTGTTCATCGACGAAGGCTTCGGCAGTCTCGACGCCGATACCCTGCGCGTGGCCATGGATGCACTCGACGGCCTGCAGGCCATGGGACGCAAAGTGGGGGTGATTTCGCACGTACAGGAAATGACCGAGCGTATCGCCACCCGCATCCTGGTCCAGCCGGCAGCGGGCGGCAAGAGCAGCGTCAGCGTGCAGGGCTAGGCGCGGCCCGGTCATACACGGAAAAAAGCCGCATGCAGCAGCGCCCCACCGGTTCGCCATGCAAGCCTGAATGCTAGAATGCCGCCTTTGTCCGCCATACAGAGCACAACATGTTAAAAGCACCACGCACCCTGACCTTCAAATGCGCCAAATGCGCCAAAGCCGTACAGGTACGCCTGCAGAAAGTCTCGGCCTGCTCGCACATCCAGCCATATTTCGGAGTGTGCGCCTGCGGCGAGCCCAAGCACCATGCCATAGGCCAGAAAGAGGCAGTGGAATCCTATCTGGCCGCACCGGAAGGTTGGACCCACCACCACTAAACCGTCCTGGCTCAAGATTCCGGCCGGATGACCGTTAAAGAAATATCACTAAACAGAATCTGCTGGAATCTGCCATGTCCGCCCTATCTGCCCTTACCTCGCGCAACCTGCCCGCCTCGCTTTTCGCCGGCAGCTCGCAGAGCGACAGTAAAACCAGCGCCAGCCGTCAGGTCAAGGCCAGCGAGACGGTGCCTGCCAGCGCCAATCCGGTCGGCTCGATCCCGGCCAACTCGGGCAGCACGGCGCTGGATCAGCATCTGGCAGCCGTTGGCAACGACACCATCGACTACGCCCAGAGCTTCCTCAACAGCTTTGCCCAGACGCTGTTCGGCGATAGCGGCAAAGGCGCCCAGATCAGCTTCGATAGCGCCAGCCTCGATACTTCCAGCACCGTGGCAGCGGGCGTAAGCCAGAGCAGCAGTGCCAACGGCAATAGCTCGGCGGCAGCATTCCAGCTCACCGATAGCTCGCATTTCCTCGGCAAAGGCACGATTACTACTGCCGATGGCCGCAAATTCGATTTCGAAGTGGAAGTCCAGTACAACGCTCAGCTCAGTGCCGCCGCCAGCAACAGCAGCTCCAATACCGGCACCGATGGCGTAGGCACAGGCAGCGGCTCCAGCCAGCTCCCCGCCAGCTTGCCGTCGCCGCAAAGCGCAGCAAAACAGGCGGATACCAGCGGCAGCCCGGCTGCAGGCACCAGCGGCCTGCCCCAAGTCCAGCTGCCGAATATCGATTTCCCCGGTACGCTGTCCGATCTGTTCAAACTGATAGGCCTGGATCTGCAAACTGCACTGTCGAGCGGCGATACGACAACTACCTCCAACAGCGACGGCATAGACCGCAATACCCTGCGCAGCCTGTCGCTGCGCCTGACCAATCTGGTCAATAGCAAGGATACCAATACCTACAGCGCTCCAAGTGCTGCCGACAAGGCCAAGGCTGCAGCCAGCACGGCCGATGCCAGCAAGACACCGGCGGCGGACGCTACCAGCGCTGCGGCGTCGGGCAACAGTGTCGCCACGCCTGCCAGCGCCAGCGCCAGTACAGCGGCGGCCAGTCCAGTCGACGCCGCTAGCGATCAGAACAAAGCCGGCGCCGCCATCAACGCCTGAGCGACCAGTATAATAGGCGCCGCAAGTGCCTGAACCGCCAGAGATGCCCGCCATCTCCGGCGGTTTTCGTCTTGTCCTGACGCTTATCCCACTTTATGAATGCCCGCCATGTCCGTACAAACCGCCGCCGCCGCACCTCAACTGATCCACTGGGAGGAAAATGGTGTTCAGTGCAGCGCCGTCTGGCATTCGGAAGCAGGCATGCCGCCACCGAAGCGTGTCGTCATCGCCGATGACCGTTTCAACGCCGATATGGCCTACCGCATGGCCTGCGAAGGGACTGCGCTGCTGTGGCGCGGCGACTTCCAGAATGCCCGCCAGTTGCTGCAGGCACTGGCGCGCCGCACCGATCACAAGGGCCGCAGCGGCAAGAAGGCCAAGCCGGCCAAACAGCCCGCGACGCCGACGGAAGCATTCCACCTGCACCGCCAGGCACAGTCGCAGCGCGCCCGCACCCTGGCCATGCTGCTGATTCCGTTCGAAGCCGGCTACACCATACCGCTGCGCCGCGCGCCGGACGTACAACTGGCCTGCAACGAAGCCTATGGCCGCTTTACCGCGCCCTTCATCGCCTCGCTGCGCGAACTGCTAGGACTGATAGGCGCACATGAATGGCGCCGTACCGGCGTCGAGATCCCGGCCCTGCAGGCCCGCATCCATCCGCACTATGGCGTGTTCTCGCCGGTGCGCGGCGAATACGTGGAACTGGTGGCCAAGGCGCCGCTGCCGCATGACACCTCACTGGCCTTCGATATCGGTGCCGGCACGGGCGTGCTGTCTGCCGTACTGGCGCAGCGCGGTATCCGCAAGGTCGTCGCCACCGATATGGACCAGCGTGCACTCAGCTGCGCGCGCGAGAATCTGGCGCGGCTCGAACTCGACCAGCAGGTGGAGCTGCAGCAGGCCGACCTGTTCCCCGCAGGACGGGCGCCGCTCGTCGTCTGCAACCCGCCGTGGGTGCCGGCCCGCCCCAGCTCGTCCATCGAATATGCCGTGTACGATCCGGACAGCCGCATGCTGCGCGGCTTCCTGGGCGGCCTGGCGGCTCACCTGACGGACAATGGCGAAGGCTGGCTGATACTGTCCGATCTGGCCGAACATCTGGGCTTGCGCCCGCGCGAACAACTGCTGGGCTGGATCGCCGCGGCCGGCCTGAAAGTGCTGGACCGGCACGATGTGCGTCCGGTCCATCCCCGTGCCAGCGATGCCAGCGATGCGCTGCACGCAGCCCGCGCTGCCGAAATCACCTCGCTCTGGCGGCTGGCTGCGGCCTGATGCCGCGCCGTTCACCCTACGTCGCGCATTTCGCACGAAAAGCCCGCCGCAGAGGCCCAATTAGGCTGAAACGCGATGCCCCCGCTATCCGGCCTCTTGCATTTCAGCGGGCAGGTGTATATAATACATGCCTTCAGACGCGGGGTGGAGCAGTCTGGCAGCTCGTCGGGCTCATAACCCGAAGGTCACAGGTTCAAATCCTGTCCCCGCAACCAGATTCTAAAAGCCGCTGATTTCTCACGAAGTCAGCGGCTTTTTCATATTTTCGCCCCTCTTATATGTGCTGGCGCAAGCGCACCATACTATGCATGGCCAACCGTGGTGCGTATGATGGTTGCATGGACTCCTTCCCTCAGCCACCGGCTACAAATCTATCCGCTCAGGATAGCAGCACCCGTGCTCGCATTGAACAATTGGCGGCAATCGCCGGCGTCGCCCCGGAAACACTATGGGCTGAGGTGGCGCAATTTGGAATTGATGATGTAGAACAGAGCATCCTGGCTGATCTCGAAGGCCAGCTCGTCTTCGAACAAAATCTGGGCACCGAACACCGCGAGGTTCACGCTCAGGCACAGGCAATTATTTTTGCCAGTGGCAGACCTCAAAAAAACCCGCTAGTTTTCGAATAATCTGGATAGCCAGCGCGCCGCAGGCCTACCTCGGCACGCTCGCCCATATAGCCAATCAGGATAGATTTGCGGCGCAGACTTTAGCGCAAAGAGTGGATAAAGTGCTTGCAGCACTGGCGGCCAATCCCGCCATTGGAACACCTACGCCGCGCGGTATACAGCGCTTTGCCATTCCCAGAACAGGGCACAACATCGATTACCGTATCACCCAGGATGCCGTTCTGATCACCCGCTGGTCGCGTCAGCGCCGCCGAACCTGACAGCCCCGGATTAATCAAGGTAGCGGTCGAACACCAGCGATTCAAGATTGTCGCCGCCTATCAGGTCGACACTGGCAATGTCGCAGGCCAGTTGTGCGGGCAGGCTCTGTCCAGCGGGAATGCCGAGCTGCTTGCGAATGGTGGCGGGCGTCAGCTTGTGCCGCTTCAGATAGTCGCCATCGATATAGGCCTGGGCGATCACCACGCGGTTATGTTTGGCCAGCACCACGTTCAGATACACCGCCGGCTCCGGCGTCAACTCATACACCACCGTCTGATCGCGCCGCTCGATCACCTTGGCCTGCGAGCGCTTGAACTTACGCTTGGCCATGCTGTCGAGAGGCCGCATCAGGCCCTGTATGAAGCGGCACTGCTGGTGGTCGGGAATAGGCTCCTGCGCACGCACCGTCATGCTCAGCATCAGCATTACCAGACCAGAGACTAAACGGGCTCGTTTCAATTTTTTTCCTCAGTGTTCTAAGCACGTTCACAGCCCCGACACTATAAACCATCACGTGCTGCAACGCAGTGAGTTTCTACCCAATTTGCTGAACCGGCAAGATGATGGGCATATCCGGCAGCGCTACGAGCAAGGCGAACTATAGCGTATGGCTGATACAGCAATTTACTTTTCAGCATACCCATGCGGTCACAAAACTGTCACAATTGCCTCTTTTGTAAAATCTAGGAGTCCAGTGTGAAAGATACCGATCAGGATAAAGCGCCCGTCATGCAGGATGCGCCCGCGAACCCTTCGCGCCGGCGGATTTTTCAAGCTGCCGCCGCCACCGGCATCGCCGCCACCCTGCCAGCCATGAGTGAAACCGCCAGCGCCAAGCCGGTCAGCAATAGCTCGCTGGACGCCAAACTCAAAGCCCACGTCAAAAACCTGGTGGTGATCTATCTGGAAAACCGCAGCTTCAACAACCTGTTCGCCAACTTCCCCGGCACGGCGGCGCCGCTGTCGGCCGCCGCGCCGGCCGCCTGCCTGCAGCGCGACCGCGACGGTTCGGTGCTGCCCGCCCTGCCAAAAATCTGGGGCGGCATGGTGCCCAACACACAGGACATCGGCGGTAAAAAATACGCCATCAAGGAAGACGATATCCAAGGGCTGCCGAATGCGCCGTTCAAACTGGTCGATACTGCCGGCCAGCCGCTGCCGGAAGCCGTCATCACGCGCGACCTGTGGCACCTGTTCTACCAGAACCAGATGCAGATTAACGGCGGCGCCAACGACGGCTTTGCCGCATGGGGCAATACCGGCGGCATGGTGATGGGCTATTACGGCGAGACCAGCAAGAATCTGGGCCTGTGGAAGATCGCCGAGCAGTACACGCTGTGCGACAACTTCTTCATGGCAGCCTTCGGCGGCTCCTACCTCAACCACCAGTTCCTGATTTCGGGCCGCACGCCCGAGTACTTCAACGCGCCGCAAACGGCAGCGCGCAAGAAGATCGCCGTACTGGACGATGGTCCCACCGGCTTCCGCCTCAGCGTTAGCAAGACCAGCCCCGCCTCGGCCATGGACGGCCATCCGGACTTCGTCAACAACGGCGCGATCACGCCGGACGGCTATGCCGTCAATACCATGGCGCCGCCTTACCAGCCCAGCTACATCCATCCGGCACCGGGCGGTGATGCAATGCTGGCCAATCCGGACGACGCCAACACCCTGCCACCACAAACCTACGACACCATCGGCGATCTGCTGACCGCCAAAAAGGTCAGCTGGGCATGGTACGGCGGTGCATGGCAGACTGCACTCGATGCACGCGGCGGCGGCGAGAAGCCCAACTTCCAGTACCACCACCAGCCGTTCAACTACTTCAAGCAGTTCGCCCCCGGCACGGCTGCGCGTGCTCAGCACCTGCGCGACGGTGGCCTGGGCGACAGTCCGATCTCCAACAAATTCCTGGCCGATGCCATCGCCGGCAAGCTGCCTGCCGTGACCTTCTACAAGCCGCAAGGCAACCTGAATCTGCATGCCGGCTATTCCGACATCGAATCAGGCGACGCCCACATCACCAACGTGATCGAACACCTGAAGAAGTCGCCGCAGTGGAAAGACATGGTCATCGTGGTGACTTTCGACGAGAACGGCGGCTGGTGGGATCATGTGGCACCGCCCAAAGGCGACCGCTGGGGCCCCGGCTCACGCATTCCGGCCATCGTGATATCACCGTATGCCAAGAAGGGACAGGTCGATCACAGCTTCTACGACACCACCTCCATCCTGCGCTTCATCACCCGTCTGCACGGCCTGCCGCTGCTGGAGGGCCTGAAGGTGCGCAACCGAGCCTTCGCCGCCCGCAACGCCCTGCCGCCGGGCGATCTGACCGGCGCCCTCAGCTTCCGCTGAGGTTAGGCGGCGCAGTAGCTTTGTGATACACTGCGCACCTGTATTTCACTGAGCCCGACTGCTGCAGCCGGGCTTTTGTTTTGAGCGGCGCATTTTTTTGCGCGCCGTGGGCACGAGATGGATCATGAGAGATAAAAAAGATAACGCCACGTTCGACCTGCCCGGTTTCAGCCCGGCCGCGCCGCTCGAACCCGAAGCCAAGCGTCCAGCGCCACTGCGTGCCAAGCGCAATACGCAAAAACAGGTGCAGCTGGAACTGCTGGAGCCGACCGATACCACCGGCCTGCCGCTCTGGGTACGCGACGACAAGCTAGACCTCACCGGCCTGCCGGTGTGGGCACCAAACTAAGTATTTTTTCCACAGCATCGGGCTGTCTCAGAGCCTGTTAGACTGTGCTGACGTCCTTTTTATACAGGTCTGACACCATGACATCCACCGCTTTCAACAGCCTGCCGCTGGCGCCTGCCCTGCTGGCCAATCTCGACACCCTGGGCTACAAGGAAATGACTGCCATTCAGGCACAAAGTCTGCCTTCCGTGCTGCAGGGCCGCGATCTGATCGCCCAGGCCAAAACCGGCAGCGGCAAGACTGCGGCTTTCGGCATCGGCATCCTCGCCAAGCTGAATCCGGCATGGTTTGCCGTGCAGGCGCTGGTGCTGTGCCCGACCCGCGAGCTGGCCGACCAGGTGGCGAACGAGTTGCGCCGCCTGGCGCGCGCCACCGGCAACGTGAAAGTGCTGGTGCTGACGGGTGGTTCGCCCATGCGTCCGCAAATCGCCTCGCTCGAACATGGCGCCCACATCATCGTCGGCACACCGGGCCGGGTGCGCGACCATCTGGGCCGCCAGACGCTGGACCTGTCGAAAGTGGAAACGCTGGTGCTCGACGAAGCAGACCGCATGACCGACATGGGCTTCTACGACGAAATCGCCAACATCGTCAGCGCCTGCCCGAAACGCCGCCAGACCCTGCTGTTCTCGGCCACCTACCCTGACGATATCCGCCGCGCCACCGATTCCTTCCTGGCCGATCCGGTGGAAGTAACGGTGGAAGCACAGCACGACAACAGCCAGATCGAACAGCTGTTCTTCGAAATCGGCTTCGACCAGCGCAACAGCGCCGTAGCGCGCCTGCTGGCGCACTACAAGCCGGTATCGGCCATCGCTTTCTGCAATACCAAAGTGCAGTGCCGCGAACTGGTGGACGAGCTGCGCGCCAAAGGCTTCTCGGCACTGGCGCTGTACGGCGAACTGGAACAGCGCGAACGCGATGAAATCCTTGTGCTGTTCGCCAACCGCAGCTGCTCGGTACTGGTGGCCACCGATGTGGCGGCGCGCGGTCTGGACATCCAGAATCTGGAAGCGGTGATCAATGTCGACGTATCGAAAGATACCGAAGTGCACATCCACCGTATCGGCCGTACCGGCCGTGGCGGCGAACAGGGTCTGGCACTGTCGCTGTGCGCACCGAACGAGAAGAAATGGGTCAAGCTGATCGAAGAGTACCAGCAGGCGCCCGTCGCATGGTATGACCTCGACAGCCTGGACGAAGGCGAATACGGCGTCGATGCCGCACCGATGATGACGCTGGTGATCGCCGGCGGCAAAAAGGACAAGCTGCGCCCCGGCGACGTGCTGGGCGCGTTGACCGGCGATGCCGGTCTGGCCAAGGAACAGGTAGGCAAGATCAACGTCACCGAATTCCAGACCTATGTGGCGCTCGACCGCCGCGTGGCCTATGACGCCTACGAACGTCTGAGCCGCGGCAACCCGCTGGGCGGCGACTTCGGCGCCTTCAAGGGCCGCAACTTCAAGATGCGTTTTATCGAAATCTGATGACGTCGAGCGTGCCGCCAGGCTGCTTGAAAGGCGCTGCGTGCGCAGCGCCAGCGGCATCGCCGGCCTAACGTACGCTGAGCGAAACGCTGGCCGGGAACTGCGGCGCGCGGCGATGGCGCGTGGCCTGCTCGTAGCAGTAGGCCATGCGGATCAGCAGCGCTTCGCTGTAGGCGGCACCGACAAACGACAGGCCAACAGGCAGGCCTTGCACATGCCCTGCCGGCACGGTGATGTGAGGATAGCCGGCCACTGCTGCCGGCGACGAGAAGCTGCCGCCATAATGGTCGCCATTGATAAAGTCGGTCAGCCACGCTGGGCCGCCCGTGGGCGCCACCAGCGCATCGAGCTGATGCTGCTGCATCACCTGATCGATACCTTCGGCACGCGCATAGCGCCGGTTATTCAGTAACGCATCGCGATAGGCCGGGGTTTCCAGATCGCCCTTGCTCTGCGCCTGCTCCAGTAACTCCTGCCCGAAGTATTTGAGTTCGCGCTCGTGATTCTTCTTGTTGAAGGCTATCACATCGGCCATGTTCGCCACCGGCGCGTGGGGCGCATATTTTTTCAGATAGGCTTCCAGATCAGCCTTGAATTCATACAGCAGTACCTCGGTTTCCGTGTCGCCGTACTTGGCCGAATTCGGCACTTCCGTATTCACCAGCATCGCCCCCTGCGCCGCCAGATCCTCCAGCGCGCGCTCGATCACCATATCCACTTCCGGATTGGCGCCGAAGAAATTGCGCGCCACGCCGATGCGCTTGCCCTGCAGGCCGCCCTTCTCCAGCGCGGCGCTGTAGTCGCCGGATTTACCGCGGCTGGCAGCGGTGGCTTCGTCGTCCGCATCCACTCCCACCATGGCGGCCAGCATCAGCGCCGCATCGGCCACGCTGCGCGCCATCGGGCCGGCCGTGTCCTGCGAATGGGCGATAGGGATAATCCCGCTGCGGCTCACCAGCCCCAGCGTAGGCTTGATGCCCACCACGCCGCAGATCGAGGCCGGCGACACGATGGAACCATCCGTCTCCGTGCCCACCGCCAGCGTGGCCAGATTGGCGGCAATCGCCGCGCCCGAGCCGGAGCTGGAACCGCTGCAGTTACGGTCCAGCGAATACGGGTTCAGCGTCAGGCCGCCGCGCGCGCTCCAGCCGCTGACGGAATGGGTGGAGCGCATATTGGCCCACTCGCTCAGATTGGTCTTGCCGATGATGACGGCGCCGGCGGCACGCAGTTGCGCCACCACATGCGCATCGCGCGCTGCGCGCACGCCGTTCAGCGCCAGCGATCCTGCGGTGGTGCTCATGCGGTCGCCGGTAGCGATATTGTCCTTGAGTAGAACCGGGATGCCATGCAACGGGCCGCGCAGCCGCTTGAGCATGCGCTCGCGGTCCATCTCCAGCGCGATCTTCAGCGCTTCGGGATTGATCTCGATGATGGAGTTCAGGCGCGGGCCGGATTTATCGATGTTGCGGATGCGGGCCAGATACTGCGAAGTCAGCGCATGCGAGGTCAGCTTGCCAGCCTCCATCATCTGTTGCTGCTCGCGTACGCCCGCCTCAAGGATACCGCCCGCACCGAACTTGTAGGCCGCAGCCGATGGTGCAGCAAGCACCCGGCTGCTGCCCGCGGCAGCACCTGCCGCCAAGCCGATACGTACGAATTCCCTGCGATCCATGCCACCCTCATCGAAAAAGAAACAGAATTAACGCGTGCGCAACTTATTGCATCTTATAAATATAGCAGCGTGTTGACAGCCGTACCACAAAAATCATTACGATTCGGCAAATAATTTCCGATTTTCAATGAAAAAAGCACGCTAGCGGTCTGCTAGCGTGCTTTTTAAGGGCAAAAAGGCCGAATTTACGGCCTTTTTGACGCAGTCTTACAACAGACTGACAGATTAGTCGCGAACGATGCGCTTGTATTCGTTGGTGCGGGTGTCGATTTCGATCACGTCGTCCTGGCTCACGAACAGTGGAACCTGCACGGTGAAGCTGTGCGCTTCGATGGCGTTTTCGATTTTGGCTTCTTTCAGAACGTTGCCCGAAGTATTGCCCTTAACTGCAGGCTCCGAGTACACCACTTTACGTGCGATGGTGGTTGGCAGTTCTACCGAGATGGCTTTACCGTCGTAGAACACGGCTTCGCATTCCATACCGTCTTTCAGGTAGTTCAGTGCGTCGCCCAGGTTTTCTTCTTCGATTTCGTACTGTTCGTAGTCAGCGTCCATGAACACGTAAAGCGGGTCGGCGAAGTACGAGTAGGTAACTGGTTTCTTGTCCAGAACAACTACGTCGAATTTGTCGTCGCCACGGAATACGTTTTCCATTGGAGCGTTGGTCAGGAGATTCTTCATCTTCCATTTGTAGGTGAAGCCCGTGCGGCTCGAGCCGTTGACGTCGGAACGCAGAACGATCATAGGCTTGCTGTCAACCATGATGATGTTGCCAACACGAATTTCTTTTGCAGGTTTCATAGTAAATATTCGATCTAAGTAGGTTGCGTAAAAATCATCTGTTGCTCGGCGTATCGCCTGAAGCTCACGGTTGATCAGGTAAAAATGTGCAATAGATTAACCCAGCATTATACCCTGCTTTTGCCGTCTCGCCTATCTCAGCGTGGCGGCGAAACGCAGCAGATTACTGGCCAGATCACCCAGCGCCAGCATTTGCTGCTGCCATGCTTCCGCCTGTGCCTGCATGGCAGGCATCTGCTCCCGATGAGCTGCCCACAAGGCGGGCCAGTCGGCGGCATCGCTACTCGCGCCGTTCCATTGCAGACTGAGTTGATTCAAAGCGGGCAGTTGGCCCGCATAGCGCTGCAGGAAGGCGCGCAGCTTCTTGTGGTGCAGCTGCTCGTCCTGCGGATAGATGTGCCAGACAAACGGACGTCCCGCCCATTGCGCCCGCACGAAAGAATCTTCGCCGCGTACGAAATTCAGATCGCAGGCCCAGAGCAGACGGTCGTAATCATCCTGCGGCACAAACGGCAGCACGCGCACGGTCAGTGCGCCATGGGTAGCGCTGGCACCGGCCACCGCGGCCTGCCCCAGAAAGGCCTGCACGGCGTCGGTGGCTACGCCCTCCGGCACCAGGCAGGTGGTCGGCGTGGCATCGTGCTGCCATGCGGCCAGCAGCCCGGCCACAGGCGCATGGGGATAGCAGAACAGGCTGACCAGCCGCGCCGCCATTTGCTCCGGCGTGAGTCCCAGCCCGGCGAGAAATGCCGTACGCGCCGCCGCATCGTTCTGAAATGCGCGGCGCTGCGCGGGCAGCCCGGCCTCCACCAGCAAGCCGCCCGTCTTGTCCGTGAAGCCGGGGAAGAAGAAGTGCTTGATCAGGCCCAGCTGGGGATGGGTCGAGCTCAGACAATGACAGCCCTCCACCCACTCTTCCGCCGTCAGCCCTTCCAGATTGAACCATACGGGACGGGGCTGGCACTGCGCCATCGCCTTG
>Ga0187842_1000248_pt1 | contig 28688 bp, 28 predicted proteins | sample SpaLakP09_SKY_41_FD_134514 | JGI IMG/M metagenome (GOLD analysis project Ga0187842, IMG submission 134514) | Oligotrophic lake water microbial communities from Sparkling Lake, Wisconsin, USA - SP09_SKY_41 | ecosystem: Environmental > Aquatic > Freshwater > Lake | place: USA: Sparkling Lake... | reverse complement strand
GACCAGCAGGGCATCCCCTTCACCGTGCAGAACCGGCTCCTTGCGCGGCTGGCGCCGATGCACCGCGACATCGTCAACACCCGCTGAGGTGCGAACGATCTCCGCCTGCGCGGACCACGCGCCAAAGAGGAAGGCCGGGCAGAGCCCGGCCTGGGAGACATGAACGCAACACGGTGGACCGTCGCGGCGCCCCCGAAGACGCCTACCCGCATCAAGAGGGCAGGAAATCGACCGGCCAGGACACCACCATCTGCTCCACGTCCTTCGCGCCGAAGTCGAACTGCCTCACACGTGCCAGCAGCTTGCCTTCCAGCTCGGTCGCATGCAGTTCGCTCGACACGATGCGCACGCCCACCACGTCGCCGGCCGGCGCGATCTTCAGTTCGAGTACCACTTTGCCCTGCAGCGACGGATCCTCGCGCAGCGCGCGGTTGTAGAGCGCATAGATCGCGCCCTTGTTGCGCTCGAACACGAGCTTGATCTCCTCGATCGAGCGTGAGGCCTTGCCGCTGCCGCTCTTGGTGAGCGTGCCGCCGGCCCCGGCCCCGCCGCCGCCACCGCCTCCGACCGCCACGGCCTCAATGCTGCGCGCCCATGCGGGCACGGCGTAGCTCCCATCGGCGGCAAAGACCGAGACGGCCCGGCGTCCGGCACCGAGCGCATGGGTCATCCGCCCCGTGTTGCGGTCGACCACAAAGGCCTCGTGCCAGCTCGAACCGTCGGCGCTGACCTTCAGCCTGAGGTCGTCATCCCCGGCCAGCCCCAGCTCCGCTCGCCCGCCCCAGCCGCTCTGGAACAGCAGCGACAGGACATCCCCGGCCGCCTCCTTGTTCAGCGTCAGCCGCAGGTCTCCGGTGCCCCCGGCCCAGGCCTCCAGCGCGGTCCACAGGGCGGTGTTCAGCCGGGCCGCAAAGGGATTGGCCGCGTCCGCCGTCGTCCCGAGCCCGAGCCGGGTCAGTGCCTGGGCCACGCCCAGCCGCGCGCCCAGCGGCACCCATGACCCGCCGTGCCGCACGACGACCTCTCCCGCGTCCGCCACCAGGGCGATCAGGCCGTCGCCGGCCGGGACGACGGTCCAGCCACCACCCTCCGCCCGCAGCAGCGCGCCTTCAGGCCGCGTGCTCCAGTCGGCCCCGGTTGCCCCGGACGGCAGGATCCAGAGGGCCCCGTCCCCCGGTGCCCCCGGCTGGGCCGTCGTCGTGCGGCTGACCACCACGGTCTGGACGAGGGCGTCCAGCCGCGTCAGGGCCTCGTTCAGGGTGACGTGCTTCTGCATCTGCCCGGCCGCCAGATACGGCAGGGCCAGCCGCGCGCTGTGATCGTCGCTCATGGAAATCTCCGAAATCGTGTCGGAGATCAGTCTGGCGGGCGGCCTTCCTCAGGCGGGCTCATGACGCTGTCCTCGCCATGAAACCTCGCAACATCAACGGCCTGCGTCACCGGAGTATGCTGACAATCGGCGAAAAGGTAGCGGGGAGACCGTAGTTGGAAGGGCTGGACGGCCTCCCCGCAGACGGGCCCGCAGGCTGTCAGGACCAGACGGCGCGCTTGCGCGGCGCCGCGACGAACCCGTCAGCACAGCTACGCCGCCGATCGCCCGACGGATGCAGCTACAGCCGCTGGAGCGCGCCCTGGGCGACGACCGGGCCATCCGGCTTGTCCGGCGCCGGCGTATGGCCGGGGGCCTCCATCGAGACGGCGACGGCGTTCGCATGTCCGGCCGGGCCGAACAGGGCCTGGCCCAGGTTGTGGCGCGACGTGGTCGAGCCGTCGATGGCGCCGACCAGCTGGACGCCGCCCTCGGGCATGACCAGCCACAGGTGCGGCACCCGCGTATCGCCCGCCATCTCATTGGTCGGGGCCAGATAGAGTTCGCCCGAGGTGGCGTCATAGGCCAGGGTCATGGCCGCCGCGCCGCTCTCCAGCGTCAGGGTCGCGACCCGGATGACCGCAGGGGCCGGAGCGGCCGGGGCGATCGGTGCCGGGGCCGGCTGGGCCAGCAGCATGACCACCGCCGCCACGCTGGCCGCCAGCAGACCCGTCGAGCCGATGGCCCAGCGGCGCCAGAAGACGACGCTGTTGTCATTGGCGGGCGGCGTCAGCCCCGCTTCGACCCGCGGCCACACCCAGGGCGAGGGCTCGACCGAAACGATCCCTTCCACAAGGCCGCCGAGCCGCTCGTTCCAGGCTTCGACATGGGCCGCGAAGGCCGGGTCGGTCGCCTCGCGGGCACGGGCCGCGGCCTCGTCCTCCGGCGAGAGAACGCGCAGGGCCAGTTCCCCGGCCAGGGCCTGATCTTCATCCATTCCGCCGACGTCCGTGGGATCGGTCATGATTCGAGACACATCCTCAGCCGCATCAATCCACGCCGGATCCAGCTCTTCATCGTGCCCAGGGGCACATTCTCCCGCACCGCCAGCGCATCATAGGTCACGCCTTCGATGAAGGCCGTGCGGATGGCACCGCCGGTTCTGTCGTCCAATTGGCCGAGGCAGTCGTTGAGCCGGCGCACGTCGTCACCCGTCTCCAGCGCCTGGGCCGGCGAGGGGGCGTCATCAGCGATCACGTTCACCGCCTCATCGATCGGGGTCGATTTGCGCATGGCCGCACCGGACCGCAGGCGGTCGATCGCCCGGTTCCGGGCGATGGTCACCAGCCAGGTGATCGGGCTGGCGCGCGAAGCATCAAAGCTTCCGGCCTTCCTCCACACGGTGAGATAGGTGTCCTGCAAAACGTCCTCGGCGAGCTGTCGGTCGGCCAAGATACGCAGGGTCACTCCCAATAGCTTCGCGGAGGTCGCTTCATAGACACGACGGAAGGCGGCGCGGTCCCCTTCGCCCGTGCGACCGAGCGCCAGGGCCAGTTCATCTCGGGTCAGTATCGCGCTCATTCACAGGTCCGGCGTAGGTGAGTTTCGAGTTGGCGGTGACGGCGCGCCTTCGTCAAGCGGTTCAGTCGTGCAGATAGACGATCCGTCGCAGCTTCGGATTCCGGCGCATGTCCGCGACATGGCCCTCATGCGCCCCGGAGGCCCGCGCCTCGCGCTCGTTCGCCTCGACCCAGTGGGTGGATTCGATGTCCTTCTGCAGCGCCTTGGCCGCCATCAGGTGGCCGGGAAACAGCATGTCGACGACATCCGGCGCAAACGGGATGACCTCACCCACAGCGGTCGCCGTGCTGTCGAGCCCGAGATAGGTCGCCATTCGGAGCAGCGTGCCGGGCGCGGCCCGGGCCCGGGCCGCCTGCACCAGAAGCCAACCGGCAGCCCCGACGCTGTAGGCCGTGCCCACCACCGGTATCCATGTCAGCAGGCCGTCGAGCCCGATGCCGAACGGGCCGATTCCCAGCGCCCGGTCGGACAGCTTCTTGACGCCCTCGACATTGGACCAGATCTTCTCGATATCCGCGACGGACCGTCTGGCCATGTCTGCCCTCCTGAAGCGAGACCGTAACGCGCCATGACGAACCTCGTTCAGCCGGAAAGGCAAGGTCCGCGAATTCGATTTCATCTCCGGACGTGGCGCCAGCGGCTGGAAGCGCTGTTGGTGCTGGGATTGATTCCGGTGGCTGGGACCGGGCTCCTCGTGCTTGCGGGCGTCGACAACCGGGCCGTGGACCTGTTGGCCCAGTTCATGGCGCCGATGCTGATCACAATGCTCCTGTTGGCCGCCGCTCTGGGCCTGTTCCGGATGAAGGTCGCTGCCGGAACCGGCGTCCTGACCTGTCTCGTTCTGACCCTGGCGGTCTGGCCGCAGTGGTTCCCCAAGGCCTCTGCTCCGGACCCCGGCGCGGCCGTGGTGCGGGTCTATTCGGCCAACCTCTTCTACCTGAACAACGACACGGCCCGGATACGCCGCTCGATCGAGGCCGCCGACGCCGACATCGTCGTGCTCATCGAACTGGCCAGCGATCCGGCGGCGTCCGTTGACGAACTGCTCGCCGGCTATCCGCACCGGGCCTCGTCCATGCGCCTCGACCAGACCCGCGGGCCGTCACGGTCCCTTATCGCCTCACGCTGGCCCCTGACCGTGCGCGCCGATCCGCCCGACGGCCTTCACGCCGTGGCCGCAACCGTCCGGACGCCGCTGGGTCCGGTCAATGTGGTCGGCGTCCACCTGACCCGGCCATGGCCATTCCAGCCTTCATGGGGCCAGATCAGCCAGACCATGGCCCTGGAGGCTGTGGTCAGGGATTTGACCGGGCCGGTCTTGGTCGCCGGCGATTTCAACAGCGTGTCCAGCGCCCGCATCGGCAAACAGATCCGGGGCGACATCGGCCTTCGTCCCGCGCCCGGTTTCCCCGGCACCTGGCCCAGTAACCTGCCATCAGGCCTGGGGATCACCATCGACCAGGTCTACGCCTCGCCCGACCTCGCCTTCATCAGTCGCCGGCTCGGCCGCCCGACCGGGTCGGATCATCGCCCGGTCGTGACCGAAATCACCCGCGCGACGGACTGAAATCGGTCTTGTTGGACGACGTCCGGCAAGGCCCGGATTTCAGTCGGGAATCAGGGCCTGACCAGCGCGGCCAGCCGTTCGGCATGGCCGTCGGCGGGGAAATCATCCGCAATCCAGGCTTCCTCGAACGCCTTGAGCAGCCGTCCGGTCTCCGGCCCCGGCTCCACGCCCAGCCGCGCCAGCTCCCGACCGCCGACCGGCATCGACGGGCGTCGCCAGCCCTCGGCCAGCGCCAGCAGACGGTGCCCGTCGCCGATTTGCGCAGGGCGCTCCGCCATCCGCAGGCAAAGGGCATCGGCCACCGCCCGCCCGCCGAAGCGATAGACGGCGGCGCGAACCTCGGCGTCGCTCATCGTCAGGCTGACCACCGGGGCCGCCACGGCGGCGTCCGCCAGCCGGTCACGCGTTGCATTCGGAAACCGCAGACGCGCCGAGGCCTCTCTCACAATCCGCTCGTTGCTCGGCAGCAGGGCCATCAGCCGCTTGACCGGGTCATCGCCCTGCTCGACCGCCGCCTCGAACAAGGGGCCTGCCACGGCCTCGGGCAGGACCTGAGCCAGCACCCCGGTGTCCGCCATCGCCGCCACGGCGACCCGCGGATCGGGTGCGGCCAGCAGGGTCATCAGCTCCGTGGACACGCGCTCGGCCGACAACCGCGTCATGCCCGACGCCAAAGCCCGGCATGCCGCCAGCGCGGCGACGTCCGGCTCGCCCCGGCCGTACCAGGCGAAGAAGCGGAAGAAGCGCAGGATGCGCAGATAGTCTTCCTGGATGCGCGTCTCCGGGTCGCCGACGAAGACGATCCGGCCCGCCGCCGCATCCGCGACGCCTTCGCCGGTCGGGTCGAACACCCGGCCCTCGCCGTCGGCGTAGAGGGCGTTCAGGCGGAAATCACGGCGCGCGGCATCCTCGGCCCAGTCATCGGTGAAGGCCACGGTGGCGTTGCGACCGTCCGTCGAGACATCGCGGCGCAGGGTGGTGATCTCGAACGGCTGGCGTCCCGACACCGCCGTCACCGTGCCGTGGGCGATGCCGGTCGGCACGGCCTTCAGCCCGGCGGCGCGGATGGCGCGGTCGGTCTCTTTCGGCTTCAGGGTCGTGGCGATGTCGACATCGGCCACCGGTGCCCCGATCAAGGCGTTGCGCACGCAGCCACCGACGAAGCGGGCGCAGTCCGGCCCGCCCGCCGCCTCCAGCGCCGCCATCACCGCGCGCGTGGCCGGGGCCGTCAGCCAGGGCTGGTCATCGAGCCGCCTCACGCCGCATCCTCCGCCACGATATCCGGACGGACATCCTCGCCGTAGAGCCGCGTCCGCAGCGCCCGCACGATCCCCGCCGTCACCCCCCAGATGTAGCGTTCCTCATGGGTGATGGCCCAGTACCACCGGCGCGGCTGGCCCTCACGGTCGTAGGAATCCCGGCGATGATTGGCCGGGTCCATGATGAAGTCCCACGGCACCTCGAACACCTCGGCCACCTCGTCCAGCGCCGCCTCGGTCGCAGGCGTCGCCGTCAGCCAGCCGACCACCGGCGTCACCAGAAAGCCGGTGCCGGTCTCATAGGCGTCGCCGACGCCCAGCACCTCGACCAGGGCGGGGTCCAGCGCCACCTCCTCGAAGGCCTCACGCAGGGCCGCCTCGACCGCCGTCTCCCCGGGATCGAGCCGTCCGCCCGGGAAGGCGATCTGACCGGTGTGGCTGGCCAGCGTGTCAGAGCGGCGGGTCATCAATACCGTCGCCCCGTCTGGCCCCGCGATCACGGGGATCAACACCGCGGCGGGCCTCAGGGTCCGCTCCGGCCTTTCGGCCTCCGGGTTCAGGTCGAAGTCCGAGCGTGCGGGTGCCCGGTCCGCCGTCCAGCTGGCGGCCGGCTCCAGATGTTCGATCAAACGCGCGCGCAGGCTCGACAGGCTCATTCCAGGCCCGCCCCGACCGGGCCCAGGGCGAAGGCAACGCCGCCCGACCGCACCATCAGCTGCCCGTCCTCGACCCCCGCCATCTCGACCAGTTCATAAAAGACCGGCCGCGCGATCCGCGCCCAAAGGTCGGCCCGGACATGCACCGACGGCGACGGCTCGCCGGTTACAGGATCAGTCTCGACGCGGATGGGATGGTCCGGCCCGGCCTCGGTCTCGTCCCCGACATCGGTGGTGAAAACCAGCGCCTCTCCCCGTCGCTCGACGCTCACGGCGCGGAACGGCAGGTCCTCGACCGTGATCGACAGCTTCTCGCCGGGCGTGACCAGCACGTAGCCGTCGTCGTCCTTGCGCAGCACGGTCGAGAACAGTCGCACCAGTTCCGCCCGGCCGATCGGCGAGCCCTCGTGCATCCACAGGCCGTCGCGGCGGATGACGATGTCGATCTCGCCGCAATGCGCCGGATGCCACAGATGCACCGGCGGCAGCCCACGGCCCGGTGCCTGTTTCGCCGCAGCCGCCACGCCGGCCAGTCCTGTCTTGCTGTCCGCGGATTCAGCCATGCACCAGACTTAGGCCGCGTCGGTCGGATCGGAAAGACGTCCGCCGGCGAGTCAGGCCGGCAACACGGTTCCCGTCGCCTCGCCCTCGCCCCGCCACAGCACACGCCGCTGATCCACGGGCCCGTTCAGGCGCGCCTCCGGGGCCGGCCGGAACCCGAACCGGCCGAAATAGGGAAGATCACCGACCAGAAGGATGCCGACGTCCCCGGCCTGATCGACGCAAGCCTGCACCAGATCGGCGCCCAGCCCCGCCCGGCGGCTGTCCGCCGACACCGCTATGGGGCCAAGAAACAGGGCCGGCTCGCCGCCGACCGTGATCGCCCACAGCCGCACCGAGCCGATGACCTTGCCGTTCTCGCGCGCGACGAACCCGGCCGCGATCCGCGCCCGCTCGCGCAGCCGCTCCGCCGTCTTGGCGAACCGGCCGGGGCCGAAGGCAGCCAGCACGAGACCCTCGACCGCCGCCGCGTCGGCGGAGGCTTCGATCTCGATGCGCCAAGAAGCGTCTTGGGGCGCGGGTCTGGCGGGGGCGTCGAACATGAGGGCGCGCAACTAGGGCTCGCCGACCTGCGAATCAACCGGCTTTCGAGAAATCAGGTGCGCGCTTCTGACTGAAGGCCATGAAGGCCTCCATCGCCTCGGGGCTCGACATCTGGCTGCCGAAGGCCTCGCCTTCGCGCTGCATCAGGGCCCACAGCTGCCCGGCGTCCCGCATCAGCCGCTTGGTCTTGCGGATGGAGTTCGGTGCCCGCGCGGCCAGTTTGCCCGCCAGCTCCGCCGCCACGGCATCGACCTGGTCCGCGGGCACGGCCCGGTTGGCCAGCCCCCAGGCGACCGCCGTACGGCCGTCGATAGGCTCGCCGAGGGCGAAAATTTCGAACGCCCGCTGATGGCCCAGCACCGCCGGCAGCAACATCGAGGACGCCGCCTCCGGGGCCAGTGCCAGATTGATGAAAGGGGCCGACAGCAGGGCGTCCTCGGCCACCACCACCATGTCGCAATGCAGCAGCAGCGTCAGGCCGATGCCGACCGCCCGCCCCCGGACAGCGGCAACCGCCGGCTTGTCCAGATCGGCCAGGGCCTTGAGGAAATGGAACACAGGGGCGTCGGTGACCTGTCCCCCGCCCTGCGAGCCCAGGGCGATGAAGTCGGCGATATCATTGCCCGCCGAGAAGCTGTCGCCCTGGCCCTTGAACACCAGCACCCGCACGGCATCGTCCGTGCGCGCGCGCTGCGTCGCCTCGGCCAGCACCGCGTACATGGCCTGGGTGATGGCGTTCTTCTTCTCCGGCCGCGCCAGGGTGACGGTCAGGACGCCGCCCGCCAGTTCGGTCTGAATTTGGTCGCTCACGCGGCCTCTCCCCGTTTGATCATTGTCCACCAGTCCACGCCGTCGGCATCGCGCGTCCGGGTGACGCGGCCGCGATGCAGCAGATAGTTCAGATGCGCGATCGCCTCGCCCGTGGCCATCCCCCGCACTCCGTCGCCGACCGCGCGCGCGAACAGGGCCCCGAAGACGTCCACCGCCCGCTTCGGCGTCTGCAACGTCTTCTCCAGCCGCTTCAGCGAAACCTCATGCCCCCGGATCAGCGCGTCCAGCCGCGTGTGCACCCCATGGAAGGGCTCGCCATGCGAGGGCAGGATCAGGCCGTCGTGCGGCAGGATGCCCTTCATCCGCTCCAGCGAGTCCAGCCAGTCGCCCAGCGGGTCGGCATTCGGCTCGGTCGGCCAGACCGACACAGTCGACGATATCCGCGGCAGGATCTGGTCCCCGCCCAGCACCACGCCGTCGGCCTCGCGCCACAGGCAGGCGTGCTCCGGACTGTGTCCCTCGCCGACCACCACCCGCCAGTCCTGCCCGCCGATGCTCAGCCGGTCGCCCTCACGCATCCGCACATAGCCGGTCGGCATGGGCGAGACGGCCCGGCCGAACTGGCCGAACTCGCGGCGGTAGGTCTCGACCTGTGCGTCATCCCAGCCGGCGGCGCGATAGTGGACCGCGCCCGCTTCCGGTGCCGGCTGTCCCGTGTCTGCCAGCAGCATCCGGGCGGTCACATACTCCACCCGCGTCATCACCAGCGGCGCGCCCGTCCGCTCGCACAGCCAGCCGGCCAGGCCGATATGGTCGGGGTGCATATGGGTGCAGATCACCCGCGTCACCGGCCGCCCGCCCAGCGGTCCCGCCAGCAGGGCGTCCCAGCGGTCGCGCGAATCGGGGATGTTCAGCCCGGTGTCGATGAGGACCCAGCCCTCACCGTCCTCGACCGCATAGACATTGATGTGGTTCAGCGAGATCGGCAGCGACAGCCGCATCCACAGCACGCCCGGCGCGACCGTTATGGCCTCGCCGAACCCGGGCGGGACCGGATGCGGATAGGTCAGGCCGCGCCCGTCGCGCGCCGCCTGATCGATCTCTGCCGGGACCGCACCGTCTGCCAAGTCCGTCTCCAATTGCAACTGATCGTCTTGATACCCTCAAGCGGCGGTCTCCGTCCAGCCGCTCGCACGCGCACGCCTTGACCCCGCCACATCGGCCCGCCAAGGGTTGAGCCAACGGTTATCCTGTTCGGAGTGTTCTCGTGTTCCACAGAAAATGGCTCGCGCTTGCGGGCGGTGCCCTGGCCCTCGCGCTGATCGCGGCCCAGCCTGCCTTCGCCCAGGATGGTCCTGAAAATCCCGGCACCACCGGCCGGACGGAATCCGACCGGGCCTCCGGTACGATCCGCGGCGAGAGCGTCCTGCCCGGCCGCGTCGGCGTCGGTCGTCGCGACCGCGTGCCGGACAACCGCGCCACCCGCAATCGCCCGGCTGCACCCCCGGCTGTCGTCACGCCCGAGGAAATCAAGGCCGCGGCCCAGGCCCTGGTCGTCGCCACCGGCACCGCCTGCTCGGTGACCGAGGCCGCCCAGCCCGGCATGAACGCCGAACAGCAGAAGATCTATGAAGCCGCCTGTTCGGAAGGCCCCGGCCTGATCCTGATCGAGTCGACCCCGCCCCAGAGCTTCGACTGCCTTGAGCTGGCCGGCACCGCCTACACCGCCCGTCTGCGCGACCCCGCCGCCGACGTGGGCCAGCAATGCACCCTCCCCGCCAACCAGAACGGCCTCGCCGTCATCGGTGGCTGGGCCCGCGGCGCCGGCGTCACCTGCACGGTCGATGAGGCTGTCGCCATCGGCAAGAGCGACGCCGACAACATCGTCTATGAGATCGGCTGCGCCGGCACGGACGGCTACTGGCTGGAACGCGTCGGCACCGGCTGGGACCTGAAGGACTGCCTGCAGGTCAACTCGACCGGCGGCACCTGCCGCTTCACCACGGGGCAGGAACAGGCTGATGGCTTCGAGCCCAAGCTGGCCGGCACCGACGCCGCCGCCTGCGACGTCACCCAGGTCCGCCTGATGGGCTCCAATGCCAACGGCCGCTTCTACGAAGCCAAATGCGCCGCCGAAGGTGAAGGCTATATCGCCCGTATCAACAATGAGGGCGTGACCCAGCAGATCTACCCCTGCGCCACCGCCCAGCGGATCGGCGGGGGCTGCCGCTTCACCCCGGCCCCGGCCCTGCCGCCGACCGAATAATCGGCCGGAAAATCCATCGAGACGACGCCCCGGAGTTCGCTCCGGGGCGTTTTTCGTTTCAGCGATGCCGGCTTCACAGACCGCCCCGACGCGCCTTAAGCATGGCGTATGCGCATCGCCACCTGGAACGTGAACTCCGTCAACGCCCGCCTGCCGACGGTGCTGGCGTGGCTGGAGGCCGCCCAGCCCGACGTCGTCGGCTTCCAGGAGATCAAATGCCTGGACGAGAAATTCCCCCGCGAGGCCTTTGAGTCGCTCGGCTACAACGTCGAGACCAACGGCCAGAAGACCTACAACGGCGTCGCCCTGCTTTCGAAATATCCGCTCAGCGACGTGCGCCGCGGCCTGCCCGGCGTGGACGCCTCGGGCTTCGAGGCGGAGTTCGAACAGGCCCGCTACATCGAGGCCCTGATCGAATGCCCGCGCCCGGTCCGCGTCGGCTGCCTCTACCTGCCCAACGGCAACCCGATCGGCACCGAGAAATTCGCCTACAAACTGGCATGGATGGACCGGCTTCAGGCCCATGCGAGGGACCTGCTCCGGCAGGAAGAGGCCTTCACCCTCTGCGGCGACTACAACGTCATTCCCACCCCGGACGACGCGAAGAACCCGGCTGCCTGGACCGGTGACGCCCTGTTCCAGCCCGAGAGTCGCGCCGCCTTCCGGGCCCTGAACAACCTCGGCCTGTCCGAGGCCGGGGCCTTGGGCAAACAGCCGCCCGGCACCTTCACCTTCTGGGACTACCAGGCCGGCGCCTGGCAGCGCGACCACGGCATCCGCATCGACTTCCACCTGCTGTCTCCCCAGGCGGCCGACCGCTTCGTCGGCGTCGAGACCCATCGCGACGCCCGCGACATGGACAAGCCGTCCGACCACGTCCCCGTCGTCGTCGAACTGGAGGACTGAACTTGGCCGATGTGCTCAGGGTCATACTGCTGGTCGCCCTCGCGGCGGCGGCCCTGACCACGGGCGCACTGGTCCTGAACTGGTGGATGGAGCCGATCCGCCGCATGCGCCGGGCCCTGCTGAAATCGCTCGGCGCCACGCCCGAGGCCGAGGCCCTGTCGCCCGCCGAGGGCCGCGCCGCCGGCCTCGATTTCGATGGTGCCCAGGTCGCCGTGCTCTGGAACCGCGGCGGCTCCGGTCTGGTCTATGCCTTCGAGGAGATCGAGGGCGGTGAAATCATCGTCGACGGCCACGTCGTCGCCCGCGTCCGCCGCGGCGAGGCCCGCAAGGCGCTCGACCTCATGGCCCCGGACGCCGAACAGGTGGTGCTGCGGCTGATGTTCGCCGACGCCCGCCACCCCGAGTTCGAACTCGCCCTCTGGGACGCCACCCTCCCGGTCCAGACCGGCTCCCCCGGTGAGGCCCTCCGCCTCGGCCGCCGCTGGCTCTCCCATCTGGAAGCGCTGCTGAAGGGCTGAGCGGAATCGGGCGGGTGCCCTTCCTCACCCGCTCCCGGACCGCTAGAACCCCCCATTCCCTGTGACCGAGTACCCTGAGGAGCCCCCGTGGCCCGCCTGTTCGACGCCTACATCATCGCTGACTGGACCGCCGCCGAGGGCAAGAAGCTCGGCGATACGTCCCTGTGGCTCGGCGTGGCCAAACGCGACGTGCGTTTCCGCCTCTATTCCGAGACCCACAATGTCGCGACGCGCGCCGAGGGCGAGGCCCTGCTGGCCTCCCTGCTGGCTGAGCACCGCAAGCGCGGCGACCGCGTGCTGGTCGGCTTCGACTTCAATTTCGGCTTCCCCGCCGGCACGGCCGAACGGCTCAAGCTGACGGGAACGCCCTGGTCGGCGATGTGGAAATTCCTCGCCGCCAACGTGGTCGACAAGCCCGACAACACCAACAACCGCTATCAGGTCGCGGCCAAGATCAACCGGCTGATGACCGACAACGCCTGGCCCATGTGGGGCGCTCCGGCCAATCAGGCCCAGCGCTGGCTGACCACGACCAAGCCCCCCGTGGGCTCGGGCGCGGACATCCCGGAGTATCGCGCGACGCAGGACGCGGTCCGCAAGGGTAAGCTCCAGCCGAAGAGCGTCTGGCAGATGCACGGTGCCGGCGCGGTCGGCGGCCAGACCCTCGTCGGCGTCCCCGCCGTCCGCCGTCTGCTCGAGAAGCTCGGCCCCTCGGGTGCCGTCTGGCCCTTCGGCACCGGCTGGCGCGCGCTGGACGCCGCCGACGTCGAGCCGCTCTCGGCCCTGCTGGTCGAGGTCTATCCGTCCATGTTCGACGCCAAACCCAATGAGGGCGAGTTCAAGGACCAGGCCCAGGTCCGCGTCACCGCCGAACATTTCGCCGCCCTCGACGAGGCCGGCACCCTCTCCGCCGCCTTCGCCCCGCCCAAGGGTGCCGACGAGGCCCTGATCGCGAAGGTCGAGCAGGAAGAAGGCTGGATCCTGGGGGCGTAGGGCACCCCCACCGCTATCGTCATCCCCGCGTCACCGCCCGCCCCTATCCCCGGGCCATGATCCGGCTCATCCTGCTGACCCTCGTCCTCCTCACCGCGAGCCCCGCGCTGGCCCACCCCCTGATCATCGCCCACCGCGGGGCCTCGGGCGAACGCCCGGAGCACACCCGCGCGGCCTATGACCTCGCCATCCAGCAGGGGGCCGACGTTATCGAGCCCGATCTGGTCATGACCCGCGACGGCGTCCTGATCGTGCGCCATGAGAACGAGATCGGGGGCACCACCGACGTCGCCGCCCGGCCCGAATTCACCGCACGCCGCGCCACGAAGACGATCGATGGCGAAACCGTCACCGGCTGGTTCACCGAGGACTTCACCCTCGCCGAGCTGAAGACCCTGCGCGCCCGCGAACGCCTGCCCGAGCTGCGCCCGGCCAACACCGCCTTCGATGACCGCGAGCCGATCCTGACCTTCGAAGAGGTGCTGGACATCGCCGGGGCCGCGGGCGTCGGCGTCGCCCCGGAACTCAAACACCCGTCGTATTTCGCCGCCCTCGGCCTGCCGATGGAGGACGTCTTCGTCGCCACGCTCGAACGCCGCGGCCTGACCGGCGCCGACGCCCCTGTGATCGTCCAGTGTTTCGAGGTCGCCCCCCTGCAGCGCCTGCGCGCCCGTATCGCCACGCCCCTGCTGCAGCTGGTCGCCGCATCCGGCGGCCCCGTCGACAGCCCGGACCTGAGCTACGCCGCCATGGCCACGCCCGCCGGCCTCGCCGCCATCGCGCGATACGCCGACTGGATCGGCACCGACACGGCCCTGATCGAACCGGCCCCCGGTGCCCCGACCGCCCTCATCGCCCACGCCCACGCCGCCGGCCTCAGGGTCGCCGCCTGGACCTTCCGCGCCGAGAACCAGTTCCTGCCCGAGCCCGACCGCCTCGGCACCGATCCGGCGGCTCATGGTCGGCTGCGCGAGCGCCTCGCAAGGTTCGCGACCTACGGACTGGACGCCGCCTTCATGGACCAGCCGGTTCTGGGCCGCTGAAGCCTCCCTTCCCGCCCACGATCCTCCGTCCCCTTCCGACCCCCAAAGCTCCCTTCTCGCCCCTCCGCGAAATTTTTCTGCTCAGCGCAGGTTCGCGCCCCCGTAAAATAGACCCCGTCGGTCCCCGAACCGCCGCCGGTCTTTGACAATCCACACCCCCGCGACCGCCCCAGGCGCGGTGAACCCACGGCTCGGCTGCGGCCTGGCCACACCTGCACAGGGTCGAGAAGGCAGCTTTTCGGCATTTTTTGCGGGGAGCTTTCCTTCTCCCCTTGAGGGAGAAGGTGCCCCCGGAGGGGGCGGATGAGGGGTGAAACATATTCGTTTCTCTGCTACACTCCGGCCATGCTCAAGCCGACCGAGCGCACACGCGCCGCCGCCCGTCGCTCACGCCGTGAGCCGACAATGGTCGAGGCCGCGATGTGGAAACTCCTCCGGGACCGAAGGCTCGGCGACCTCAAATTCCGCCGCCAGATGCCCATCGGCCCCTACATCGCCGACTGCTGCTGTCCCGCGCTGAAGCTGATCATCGAACTGGACGGCGGGGTCCATGTCCTCCGGGCGGAGAGCGATGCGAAACGGGACGGCTGGCTGACGGCCAAGGCCGGATTCACGGTCCTGCGGTTCGGGAACGAGGCGGTGCTTCGCAATCCGGCGGTCGTGTTCGAGGCGGTCCGAAGGCACGCGGCACGCACGAACTGACGGTCGGCGTTTCACCCCTCATCCGCCCCCTCCGGGGGCACCTTCTCCCTCAAGGGGAGAAGGACGCTGTACTACCCCCCGACCATCCCGAAGTCCGCCACACGGCCCATGACCGAGCGAACCTGCCCCAGCAGTTTCAGCCGGTTGTCCCGCTCGGCGGCGACGTCCGAATTGACCATCACCTTGTCAAAGAAGGCGTCCACCGGCGCCCGCAGCCGCGAAAGCGCGGTCATGGCGGCGGCGAAATCCTCGGTCTCAAGCGCGGCGTCGACGGCGGTCGCGGCGGCGGCGGCGGCGAAGGCGAGGGCGCTTTCCTGTTCCGGCTGGCCCGGCAGGCCGGTCTGGACCATGCCGGTCGGCACGGTGCCCTTCTTCTCCTCGGCCTTGAGGATGTTGGACGCCCGCTTGTACCCGGCCAGCAGATTGGCCCCGTCGTCCGTGGCGAGGAAGGCGTCCAGCGCTTCGATCAGCGAACGGAGTTTGACGTAGTCGTCGCCGCCATATGCCAGGACGGCAGCCGCAACGTCATGTCTCTTGCCTTCATCCCGGAACAAGACCTTCAGTCTGTCCGCCAAAAAGAGTGTCAGTTCGCTCGCAACATCCTGCGGATCGGCTTCGTTGACGGTCCGCGCCGAAGCCTTTGTAAGCAATGGCATAAGCGAGATCCGCGCATTGGTGGCGAACAGTGTGCGGAGGACCCCCAGCGCCGCCCGCCTCAGCGCGAACGGGTCCTTCGACCCCGTCGGCTTCTCATCAATCGCGAAGAACCCGACCAGCGTGTCCAGCTTGTCCGCCAGCGCGACGGCCACGGTCAGCGGCGCGGTCGGCACGGAGTCCGCCGGCCCCTGCGGCTTGTAGTGATCGCGCACGGCGTCGGCGACGGCGTCCGGATGGCCGAAGGCGCGGGCGTAGTAGCCGCCCATGACGCCCTGCAGCTCCGGGAACTCCCCGACCATGCCCGAGGCCAGATCGGCCTTGGCGATCCGGGCGGCGGCTTCCGCCTGATCCGGATCGGCCCCGACCAGCGGCGCAATCTCACGCGCCAGCGCCGCGATCCGCTCGACCCGATCGGCCAGCGTCCCCAGCTTGGCGTGGAAGGTCACCCCCTCCAGCTTCTTCGACCAGACGTCGAAGCCGGTCTTCAGGTCCTCGTCCCAGAAGAAGCGGGCGTCATCCAGACGGGCCGACAGCACGCGGCTGTTGCCGGCGGCCAGCGCCTTGCCGCCGTCGGTCGCCTCGACATTGGCCACGACCACGAAATGCGGGGCCAGGCCGTGCTTGGCCGGATCGCGCACCGCGAAATATTTCTGGTGCACCTTCATCGACAGCCGGACCACCTCGGGTGGCAGGCTGAGGAAGGCCGGGTCCATGTCGCCCAGGATCGGCGTCGGCCATTCGGCCAGCCCCGCCACCTCGTCCAGCAGGCCGTCGTCATCGACGAGGGCCAGACCCCGGTCCGCGCAGACCTTCTGCGCCGCCTCGAGGATCTTCAGCCGCCGGTCGGCCGCGTCCAGCAGGACGAAATCGCTCTCCAGCTTGGCGCGATAGTCGGCGAAATCCTTCACCGCGAACGCCCGGCCGCAGCCCATGAACCGGTGCCCCTCGGTCAGCTCGCCCGAGGCGATCCCGTCGATTTCGAACGGCACGACATGGCCGTCGAACAGGGCGACGATCCGCTTCAGCGGCCGCACCCAGCGGAGCGTGCCCGAGCCCCAGCGCATCGACTTGGTCCAGGGGAAACCCCGCACGATCTGGTCGACCATCTCCGGGATCAGGGCCGCCGTCGGCTGGCCCTTGCTGCTGAGCACGGCGAAGAAGACCCCATCCCGCTCGACCAGCTGGTCCTTGGTCAGGCCGGTCTTCCGCAGGAAGCCCTCCAGCGCCTGTTCCGGCGCATTGGCCCGCGGTCCCTTGACCTCTTCCTCCCGGTCCGGCGTCGCCGCCGGCAGCCCCTCGACCACCAGCGTCAGCCGCCGCGGCCCTGCGAAGGTCGTCAGGGCGTCATACGTCAGCCCCGCGGCCTTCAGCCGCTCGGCGGCCATCCGCTCCAGATCACGCGCCGCCCCGCCCTGCATGCGGGCCGGGATCTCTTCGGAGAACAGTTCGATCAGCAGCTGGGCCATCAGACGCGCCCCCTTTCCTGCTCGACCCATTCGGTCGCACAGGCCTTACAGAGATCGCGGATCCGCCCGATGTAGCTCTGGCGTTCCGCCACCGCGATCGCCCCGCGGGCGTCCATCAGGTTGAACAGATGGCTGGCCTTCAGCACCTGGTCATAGGCCGGCAGCACCAGCGCCTGATCCTGCGGCCCCTTCATCGCCAGCAAACGGCCGACCTCGCCGACCATGTCCTCGAACCGGCGCTTCAGCCCGTCGACGTCATAGCCGTGGAAATTGGCCTCCGACTGCTGGCGCTCGTTCTCGAGGAAGACCTCGCCATAGGTCAGGCCCTCCTTGGTGAACTTCAGGTCGTAGACGTTGTCGACGCCCTGGACGTACATGGCCAGCCGCTCCAGCCCGTAGGTCAGCTCGCCCGAAACGACATCGACCTCGATCCCGCCGACGCCCTGGAAATAGGTGAACTGGGTCACCTCCATGCCGTCGCACCAGACCTCCCAGCCCAGCCCCCAGGCCCCGACGGTGGGGTTCTCCCAGTCGTCCTCGACGAAGCGGATGTCGTGCAGTTTCGGATCGATCCCGATCGCCGCCAGCGAGCCGAGGTACAGGGCCTGCAGGTCGTCTGGGTTCGGCTTCAGGATCACCTGGTACTGGTAATAGTGCTGGAGCCGGTTCGGATTTTCGCCATAGCGGCCATCACCGGGCCGCCGCGACGGCTGGACATAGGCTGCCTTCCACGGACGCGGCCCGAGCGCCCTCAGCACCGTCGCCGGATGCAGGGTCCCCGCCCCGACCTCGATGTCATAGGGCTGCAGGATCGCGCAGCCCTGATCACCCCAGTATTTGTGGAGCGTCAGGATCAGGTCCTGGAAGGCGAGCGGTTCGGTTGTCACAGAGGCTGTTCGCAGTCGCAAAATGAGAGGCGCGGACCCTAGACGGGCGGCCCTTTGCGGGCAAGGCGAAGGCCCGCCAAACCCTTCCTTAAGCGCCCCCGGGCTATGACCGCCGCATGAAGCAGATCGACCAGATGCGCCGGCGGGCCGCGCGCTATCTCGACATCGACCCGGTGACCATCGCGCCGGCGCGCGGGGTCTTCTCGCTGAGCTTCGACGACTTCCCCGCCAGCGCCTGGACCGAGGCCGGGCCGATCCTCGCCGAACACGGGGTGAAAGCCACCTACTATGTCTGCGGCGGCCTCGCCGATGGGATCAACATGGACCGCGACCAGTTCCAGGTCCCGCACCTGCAGGCGCTGCACGCCGCCGGCCACGAGGTCGGCTGCCACACCTTCGGCCACACCAGCGCCCTGCGCATGGACGCCGAGGCCCTGCGGCTCAGCCTCGACGCCAACGCCGCCTGGGTGGGCGAGCGGCTGGACGGCCACCGCATGACCACCTTCGCCTGGCCGTTCGGGGATGCCACGGTCGGGGCCAAGCGGCTGGTCCGGGAGCGTTTCGCCATGGCCCGCGGCGTCCGCGACGGCGTCAACGCCGGCCGCGAGGACCGGGCCCTGATCAAGAGCATCGGCCTCGAAAGCCGCCGCCTGCCCGGCTACGACCTCGAAGGCCTGATGGCCCAAACCGCCGCCTCGAACGGCTGGCTGACCGCCTATGGCCATGACGTGAGCGACCGGCCCACAGACTACGGCTGCACCCCGGCCGATCTGGACCGGGTGCTGCACGCCGCCAGGGCGGCCGGGCTGGAGATCGCGCCGGTCGGCGCGGCCTGGGCCGCAGTGACCCGCGCCTGACCGCTTACGCCGCTTCGCGCATCATCGCGGCCTTGCGCCCGTCCGCCCATTTGATCAGGGCGGCGCGGGGGAAGGCGACGATCCACGAACGGGCCGTGTACTCGCCGGCCTCGATCAGGGCAGCGCGGGTCGGGGATGAGGTGGCGGCCCGCTGGGTGTGAATCTCACCCGGCCCCTGATGCACCATGAAGGCACCGTGCTTCAGCAGGTTGAGCCGCAGATAGGCCAGACGCGGGCTGATCTGCTCCAGCGGCGGATCGTAGAACCAGCTGGAGCCCAGCATGCCGGCCATCTCCGGGCGGCGCTTGCAGATCTCGGCGGCCGTGGCCCAGGCGCGGTCCCAGCCGGCCTCGTTGAAGTCGGACAGCTCGCGGCTCTCCGTATGGACCTCCAGCCAAGGCTTCCAGGCCTGGGCGGCGGCATAGGCAGGGATCACCGACCAGCCCCAGCCCTCGCGGGCATGCCGCAGCACCTGCCCCGGCCCCATGGGCGAGGACAGGTCGATCATCTGGGTGCGGGCGCCGGGCACGCTGAGGACCAGCGAGATCCGCACGTCCTTGGCCCAGAAGTCCCGGTCATAGGGATCGGCGGCGGCGGTCAGGAAGTCGGCGAGCCGCTGGATCCATTCCGGATAGAGCTCCAGGACGGCGCCCGGCAGGTCGGCGGCCGGAATGCGCGCGGGCATCTCCAGCGCCCACAGCGCGACCAGCGCACGGCGGTGATCGTCCGTCAGCGCAGGGCCAAAGACTTCGGCCAGGGCCTCTTCGGCCCGGTGGCCGGGCTGGTCGAAATCCCAGTGCGGGGCCGAGGCGGCAGCCGCGGCGGCGGCGGCGTCCTTGAGGGCGTGAAGGCGGGCGCGATCCTCGAGCGGGACCTTGTTGAGCACGGCTTCGAACGCGGCGATCCGGGCGGGCGAGAGCGTTTCCATACCGGCACTCTGCCAGAGACGCGTTTGCCGACGGTTAAGGCGGTGCCCGGCGGCTACCGCAGGGTCGTCGGCCGGACCCACCAGTCGGGCTGGAGGGCCGCAAGTGAGCGCCCGGCGGCTTCGGCGGCGGCGGCCGTATCGAACAGGGCGAAGACCGTGGCCCCCGAGCCCGACATCCGGGTCAGGCGCGCGCCGGGCAGGCCCTCGGTCGTTGCCAGCGCTTCGCCAATCGCGGGGGCCAGGGCCACAGCGGGGGCCTGCAGGTCGTTCCGCTGCTCCGACAGCCAGTCGATGACCGCGGCAGCATCCCGGGCGGAGGGCGAGGCCGGACGGTCCGCCCGGCCCGCGACGCCCTCGTCGAAGGCGCGATAGACGGCCCCGGTCGGCGACGGCACGCGCGGATTGACCAACAAGGCCGGCAGGGGCGGCAGGCCGTCCTCAAAGCTCAGAACATCGCCCCGCCCCTCGGCCCAGGCGGCCCGGGCGTGGAGGCACATGGGGCCGTCAGCGCCGATGCCGGCCGCGATCTCCGCGAGCGCGGCGTCGTCCAGCGGCAAACCCAGCGCATCGCGCGCCAGCTTGAGCGCCGCCCCGGCGTCGGACGATCCGCCGCCCAGGCCGGCGGCCACCGGCAACTGCTTGTCGAGGGTGATGCGAAGTCCCGGTTCCCCGATCCCGGCCGCCGCGCCCAGCGCCCGCACCGCCCGCAGCACCAGATTGTCGCCCTCGCCGTCGAGCGCGCCGGCGAACGGCCCGGTGACCGTCAGCGACAGGCGCTCCGCCCGCTCGACCGTCAGCCGGTCGCCGACGTCGGCGAAGACGACCAGACTGGCCAGCGGGTGATAGCCGTCCGCCTCAAGGGGTCCGACGTGCAGGAACAGATTGATCTTGGCCGGGGCGAGCCGGGCAATCGCGGCCATGGCTCAGGACTGGCCGGCGGCCACCGGCGGCGCGATCGTCAGACCCTTGGCCAGCTTCTGCTCCACCTCGGCGCGGCGTTCGGCGTCCGGATCCAGCGTCAGCACGCGGTTCCACTGCCACTGGGCCTCGCGCGTCCGGCCGACCTGCCAGTAGGCGTCGCCGAGGTGATCGTTGATCTCGGCATTGGCGGGCTCCTTGCTGACGGCACCCTCGAGGGTTTCGACGGCGACGTCGTACTGACCCTGCCGGAACTGGGCCCAGCCGAGCGAGTCCTGGATGTTGCCGTTCTCGGGCTCGGCGGCGTGGGCCCGGGCCAGCATCTCGGCCCCCTGCTCGACGCGTCGGCCGGTATCGACCCACATATAGCCGAGCGTATTCAGGATGGTGGGATTGTCCGGCGCAGCCACCAGCGCAGCCCAAAGCTCGGCCTCCGCCTCGTCGAGCCGCCCGAGCGCTTCCAGTGTGGCACCGCGCAGGAACCGTAGTTCTGCCGGTTGTCCCGCGACATTCACCTGGGGCCGGTTCAGCACGGCCAGGGCGTCCTCATGGCGGTCCATGGCGATGAGCTGCTGGCTCAGGCGCAGGATGACTTCCATCTGGCCGGGGGCCGCAACGTCAGCGCGGCGGTAGGCGGCGAGCGCCGCGTCGTACATCTGACCCCGCTGGAAGCTCAGCCCGAGGCCGAACTGCGCACCCGCATACAGGATCGGATTGGCACTACTCACGCGACTGAACGCCTCGCGGGCCGAGGTCTCATGGCCGAGCGACACCAGGCTCAGCCCCATCCGCAGCGATACCTCGTCATCCGGCCCGAGGCTGTCGGCGAGACGCAGGAAAATGGCAGCGACATCGCGTTCGCGGCGTTCGGCCGACTGGATTGCCGCCAGTTTGATGGCGAAGGCGGCATTCTCGCGGATCGTCGGCAGGGACGGCGCGGCGGCACGGTCCAGCACCCGTATCCGGCCCGCCAGAGCCTCGGGGTCCGGTGAGGAACCGGTCAGCGAGGCCTCATAGAGAGCGAGGGCCTCGTCGCGCCGTCCGCGGCGCCCAAGGAACCGACCGAAGTCCGCGGAGAACAGCTGCGCGCCCAGCGTCGAGGCCGTCAGCGCGCGGTACTCCGCCTCGGCCTCCGCATTACGCCGGCGGATTTCCAGCAGCCTCACCCGTTGATGGCGCAGCACCAGCGAGTCGATGTCGGTGGACGGTGCCGTGACCGGTGCCAGGGCGAGGTCCCAGTCGCCAGCCGCAGCCGCGACCGACGGCATGATGTATCGCCCGATGGTCTCGAACGGCTCGGCGAAGGGCTGCTGCCGGAGCATGGACAGGCCGGTCGAGGCGTCTCCATTGTTCAGGTCGTCCACGATCACGACCAGCCGCGCGGCCTCCGCCAGCAACGGCGTGTCCTGAACCGAGGGGGCGAGCTCAGCCAGCGTCTCGAGGTCCCCGGCGAACAGGCCTGACCGGAAGGCTTCCTCGCCCACGACAGGCTGCTCCGGGGTCAGGGCCTGGCTCTGGGCCAGCAGGTCGGCACCCATGACAGTGTCGCCCCGGAAGGCGGCCAGTCGTCCGGACAGATAGAGACCATAGGCGGTCCGCCCCAACTCATCGGCCGGGACCGGCGACCACTCGGCGGGAATGGCAACGACGACAGGGGGAGCCGGGGCCGCCGCCTCATTCTGGATCACGATTGCGGGCGCGGCAGGCGGCGGCACCACAATCGGCGCATCCTGCGCCAACACAGGCGAGGCCAGCGCCGTCAGGGCGCAACCGGAGAGCAGAAGGGCGAGGCGGGAAAGGCGCATGAACGCGACCCTTCCCGGATTATGCGGCGGCGACAAGGCCTCTCGCCCGCCCCAAGAAGTTTTGGCGTCACATATTCGGATAGTTCGGCCCGCCGCCGCCCTCCGGCGTGGTCCAGACGATGTTCTGCGACGGATCCTTGATGTCGCAGGTTTTGCAGTGGACGCAGTTCTGGGCGTTGATCTGGAAGCGCGGGTTGGACGTGCCGTCCTCGTCGTACAGGACCTCGTAGACGCCCGCCGGGCAGTAGAGCCGCGCCGGCTCGCCATATTCCGGCAGATTGACCCGGATCGGGATCGAGGGATCCAGCAGCTTCAGGTGCGCGGGCTGTTCCTCGGCGTGGTTGGTGTTCGAGATGAACACCGACGACAGCTTGTCGAACGACAGCTTCCCGTCCGGCTTCGGATAGGCGATCGCCTGGTGCTTCGCGGCCTTCTGGGTCGAAGCGGCGTCGGTCTTCCCGTGCTTCAGCGTCCACGGCAGGTTCACGCGGAAGAGCGACGAGAACCACATGTCGAACAGGCCGAGCGCCCCGCCGATCGTCGTGCCGAATTTCGACAGATAGGGTTTGGCGTTCCGGACCTGCTTCAGCTCCTTGTAGACCCAGCTCTTCTCATAGGCGGCCTGGTATTCGACCAGCTGATCGCCCGCGCGCCCGGCCTGCACGGCGTCATAGGCGGCGTCAGCGGCCAGCATGCCGGTCTTCATGGCAGTGTGGCTGCCCTTGATGCGCGGCACATTCACGAACCCGGCCGAGCAGCCGATCAGGGCACCGCCGGGGAACGACAGCTTCGGCACAGACTGGAAGCCGCCCTCGGTGATGGCATGCGCGCCGTAGGAGATGCGGGTCCCGCCCTCCAGATGCTCACTGATCGCCGGGTGATGTTTGAAGCGCTGGAACTCGTCGAACGGCGACAGGAACGGGTTCTTGTAGTTCAGGTGCACGACGTAGCCGATGGCCACGTAGCGGTCGCCGAAATGGTACATGAAGCTGCCGCCGCCGGTGAACTCGTCCAGCGGCCAGCCGGTGGTGTGCTGGGCCAGGCCGGGACGGTGCTTCTCGGCCGGGACCTGCCACAACTCCTTGAGGCCAATGCCATATTTCTGCGGCTGGGCGTCGTCGCACAGGTTGTGGCGGGCCATGATGGTCTTGGCCAGCGAGCCGCGCACGCCCTCGGCGATGAAAACGTATTTGCCGTGCAGTTCGATGCCGGGCTGGAAATCGTCGGTGGGCTTGCCGTGGCGGTCGATGCCGAAGACGCCGGCGACCACACCCTTCACCCGCCCGGACGGCTCGTCCCAGACAACATGGCTGGCGGCCATGCCGGGATAGACCTCGACGCCCAGCGCCTCGGCCTGTTCGCCCAGCCAGCGCGCCACATTTCCCAGCGAGGCGATGTAGCAGCCGTCATTGTGCATGATCGGCGGCAGCAGGGGCATGGGCAGCGAGGCCTGGCCCATGGGCCCCAGAATCATGAACCGGTCCTCGGTGACCGGCGTCTCCAGCGGCGCGCCGCGTTCCTTCCAGTCGGGGAACAGCTCGTTCAGCGCCTTCGGATCAATCACGGCACCAGACAGGATGTGGCCGCCGACCTCGGCCGACTTCTCCAGCACGGCGACGGTGATTTCCTTGCCGTCCTTTTCCGCCCGCTGTTTCAGGCGGATGGCCGCGGACAGGCCAGCGGGGCCACCACCGACGATGACGACGTCGTACTCCATCACCTCGCGCTCGACCCCGGCCAGGGCCTCGGCGGGCGGCAGTTTGTCGATCACGGCTTCCTGCCAGGCGTTGGTTGCGCCGCCTTCGCTGGCGTTCTCGGCCATGGTGGATGTCCTCGCGTTCCGTGGGGTCTTGCTGTTTTCCGTTTATCGGAAGGTGACGCAAGGGTGGTCAAGGACTATCCCTGTGCGCATCCACCCGATGACAACGCCGCACCTCGACACCGCCAGCGCCGAAAGCCTGCTCGCCTTCTGGCGGGACGCGGGCGTCGACGCCTGTTTCGAGGACGCCCCGGTCGACCGGACGCATGTCGTTCCGCCGCCGGCCGTCAAGGCTGTGGCGAAGGCCACGGCCTCGGTGACGCCCATCATTCCGGCCGGCGACGCCCTGTCAGACGCGCGGCGGCTGGCGGCCGGTGCTGACACGCTGGAGGCTCTGGGTCAGGCCATCGCCGGCTTCGAGGGCTGCCCGCTGCGCGGCATGGGGGCGAAGCAGGCGGTGTTTTGTCGCGGCAATCCCGAGGCCGAGGTGCTGATCATCGGCGAAGGCCCCGGCGCGGAAGAGGATGAGCGCGGCCAGCCCTTCGTCGGCAAGGCGGGCCAGCTGCTGGACCGGATGCTGGCCGAGGCGGGGCTCGAGGGCCGGGTGTTCATCACCAACACAGTCTTCTGGCGACCGCCCGGCAACCGCACGCCGACGGCGGCGGAGCAGGCGGTGTGCGCGCCCTTTGTCGAGCGCGCCTTCGCCCTGCTTAAGCCCAGGGCGGTCCTGCTGCTGGGCGCTGCCTCCGCCAAATCGGTGCTGGCGACCGACGAGGGCATCATGCGGATGCGCGGACAGTGGCGCGAATGGCGACTGGCGGAGGGTGCCGTGTCGGCCCCGGCCCTGCCGACGCTGCATCCCGCCTTCCTGCTGCGCCAACCCATCGCCAAGCGCGAGGCCTGGGCGGACCTGCTGTCGCTGGCGGCGCGGATCGAGGGCTAACGGCCAAGCTCGTTCACCGTTCAGACTCAAAACCGCCCCAAAAAGGGGTGAAATATTGACACGGGTCGGGGCGGTGGCGCCTTTCTGGCCTGACGACCGAACGAACAGCGCGAATTGATCCGGATCGAGACCGGCCGTTCGATGCTCTCAGGGGGGCCGCCTCAAGTGCGATCTGATTTCCGCCGCGCGATTTTCGCGCCGACGTTGGCCTTGGCGTTGTTCGCCTTTGCCGGCGCCGTGCACGCCGAAGAGGACGACCGCCGCCCGCCTTCCACGCTGAGCGCCGCGGACCGCCTGAACTACACCACCGCCTTCGACGCCCTGCGTCGCGGAGACCTCGAAGCCGCCCGCAACTCGGCCCGTCAGGCCAACGATCACGTCCTGTTGGGACAGGTTGAATTCGAGCGCCTGTTCCACGCCGACTACACGGCGACCTACGACGAACTGGCGGCCTGGCTGGAGGAGTATGCCGACCTTCCCGTCGCGGAACGCGCCTGGAACCTCGCCATGCGACGCCGCCCCGACGGCGCGCCTGAGCCCAGGCAGCCCTCCCGCATGGGCGGTGGCCGCTACTGGAACCGTATCGAGGCCGCCGGCGGCAATACCGAAGCCGACCCGATGAAGGCGGCTCGCGTCGCCCTGAACCGGGAGGATCTGAGCGGCGCGGTCACGATCGGCGAGCAGATCGGCGACTGGTGGTCCGTCGCCCTGGCCCAGTATCGTCTCGGCGAGTTCGCCGCCGCCAAGATCGCTTTTGAGCGGGTTCTCGACGATCCGACTGAAGATGGCTGGGTGCGTTCCGGTGCCGCCTTCTGGGCCGCGCGTTCGGCCGGCCGGTCCGGCCAGCAGGATCGCGTCCAGCCCCTGCTGCACCGCGCCGCCACCTGGCCGGCCACCTTCTACGGCCAGATCGCCCTGCGTCAGCTGGGCGAGGAGCCGGTGATCGAAAACCTGGGGCCGACGCCCTATGCCGCCGGAAGTCTGCGCCCGGCCTCATATCAAGCCGAAGAGCCGATCGGCGTCGGCGCCGACGAACTGGACGAGTTCATCCGGACCGAGCCGCGCGCGCGGCGCACCGTCGCCTTCTTCGAGGTCGGCCGTCGCGCCGACGCCCGCGAGGAACTGCGCACCGGCCTTCGCGCCGCCGTCACCGACCGGGGCCGCCAGCTCTGGGCCGCGCTGGGCCGGGCGCTGGGCCCGCGGGTGACGGGCTCAGGCGACGATGTGCGCCGCATCGACGCCACCCGCTACGCCCAGCCGGTCATCGAGCCCGACGGCGGCTTCACCGTCGAACGCTCGCTGGTCTATGCCATCGCCCGCAAGGAAACCGGCTTCAACGCCCGCGCCCGGTCCGGTGCCGGTGCCTATGGCCTGATGCAGGTCATGCCCACCACCGCCGTCGAACTGACCGGCGACCGGGCCTTCGTCAGCGACCCCGAGCGACTGTTCCAGCCCAACGTCAATGCGCGCCTGGGTCAGGCCTATGTGAACCGCGTGCTGGCCCTGCCGGCGATCAACGGCGACCTTTTGCGGGCGGCGGCCTCCTACAACGCCGGGCCCGGGCCCATGGTCGATGCAGTGCGCAAGCTGGGCCATGACGCCGATCCGCTGCTGCTGATCGAGACGATCGACGTGCCCCAGGCCCGGGAATATGTGGAAAAGGTCGTGGCGGCCTACTGGATCTACCAGCGCATGAACGGCCGGCCGCTGAATACGCTGGACGCCGTGGCGTCCGGGGCCACGCTGATCCCGCTGTCGCTCGACTATGTCGCGCCGCCGCCGGTTCCGGTGCCGCCGCTCGAGGTCGCGGCCGCCCCCGCGGTCAGCGCGAACTAGATATTGACCAGCAGCAAGGCCGGCAGGCAGCAGGCGATCACGATCATCAGGCCATAGACCATCAGGCTGGGACGGCTTGCTCCGGGCTGTTCGGCGGGCATGGACATCTGCGGACCCCTGAACGCTTCTGCGCTCCTGAAGCCCCGGATATACCGCTGTTGTCTTAAGACCGGGTTCCGCGGGTCGGTTAACGGTTCGACAGCGCCTCGGCCGACCATTCAAGGAAGTCCGGCTGGGCCAGGAGCGCGTCGCGGTAGGCCGCGGCCGTGCCGTCGTCGCCGTGGGCGGCCAGATCGAGCTGGTAATGCCGGAACCGCGTGGCGACGGGGGTGAAGAAGGCGTCGGGCACGGACCATTCGCCGAACAACCAGGGCCCGCCGGAGCCGAAGCGTCCGCGCATCTCCATCCACAGGCTGACGATGCGGCGGATGTCGCGCTCGACCGCTTCGCCCTTGGGCGGCGGCGAGCGGTCCGGTCCGACCATGGTGTGGTCCGGCCCCATGCCGCAGTCGTTCCGCAGCGCCGTGAAGCCGCCATGCATCTCGCACGCCGCCGACCGGGCCAGCCATCGGGCGTGAGGATCGGCGGGCCACAGCCGCACCTCGGGATAGCGCTCTGCGCACCAGACCGAGATGGCCATGGAGTCCCAGACCTTGATGCCCTCAACCTCGAGCAGGGGCACGAGGCGGGATGGCGATATCTGTTCCAGTTCGGCCTGGCCTTCCGGGGAATAGATGTCCATCTCGCGCACCGTGAAGTCAGCCTTGCAGCGCTTCAGCACCAGCCATGGGCGGAGCGACCAGGTCGAATACAGCCGGGGGCCAATGATCAGTTCCATGGCGAATGCTCTCGAAGTCAGGCGGGGGCGAAGATCGGCGTGCGGTCGCGCCAGTTGCCTTCGGTGAAGTCCGGGAAGTCGACGGTCCGGTTCCCGGCCGCGATGGAGGCTTCGGACAGCGGCGTGACAGCGCTCCAGGTGACGGCGTCATAAATGTCGATCGGCATCGGGGCTCCAGCCTTCAGCGCCTCGACAAAGGCGTGGATGACGAAGAAATCCATGCCGCCATGGCCGGCGCCCTCGGCATCGGCGGCGTGCGCCTTCCAGAGGGGGTGGTCGTACCGGTCCAGCCAGGCCTGCGCAGCCTCCCACTGGTGCGCCCGCGGGCTCTGCCCTTCGACATAGATGGATTTGTTGACGTCCATCCACAGACCCTTCTCGCCCTGAACGCGAAAGCCCAGGGAATAGGGGCGCGGCAGGTTGGTGTCGTGGCTCAGCAGGACCGTCTCGCCGTTCTCGCAGCCGATCATCGTCTGGACCACGTCGCCGAGGCGGAAATTCACCTGCGCATTGGGGTGATCGGCACCCCCCTTCGCCAGGACATGATTGTGCAGTCCCCGCGCCTTGGAGGCGTAGCTGGTCAAATGGGTGAAGCGGTTGCCGCGGTTGATGTCGGCCCACATGGCGCAGGGACCGATGCCGTGGCTGGGGTAGAGGTCGCCGTTGCGGTCAACCGAATGCTGGGTGCGCCAACGCGCCTCGGACCAGCCCTGGCGGCCGAATTCAACCCCACCGCCATAGGCCTCCCCGGGAATGCCGGCGTTGAACTTCACCTCACGCAGGTCGTGCTGATAGCCGCCCTCCAGATGGATCATCTCCCCGAACACGCCCTGACGGACCATGTTCAGCACCGCCATCACGTCCCGGCGGAAGCAGACGTTTTCCAGCAGCATATAGGGCGTGCCGGTCTCCTGCTGGGTCCGCAACACCCGCCAGTGGTCGTCCATCGTGATCCCGGCCACGACCTCGCAGGCCACGGCGACGCGCGCGCGCATGGCCCCGATGGCCATCGGGGCGTGAAGCTCCCACGGGGTGGCGATGACCACACCGTCGAGATCGGCCGAGGCCAGCATCTCACGCCAGGCCTCGTTTGACCCGGTGTAAAGGCGGGGTGCCGGT